>OJJF01000358.1_pt1 | contig 19243 bp, 15 predicted proteins | sample 1596121 | NCBI WGS metagenome assembly OJJF01 (sample SAMEA4350135, study PRJEB24818) | metagenome | biome: human; feature: gut; material: faeces | place: Denmark | collected 2013-09 | reverse complement strand
CAACATCTCGTATTGTGCCATGAAGATACTGCCATATCAGGAAGAATCATTTTCAAAGTACCGTACAGAAAGTGTGCAGGAATTTCGGTTTGCCCTTAGTGAGCAAATCCGGCAGCAGGTATTTTATGCCACTTTCGTGAGAAATATCGAAACCAGCATAAAATCCAGTGTTGTTATGAAAGCTTTAAAACAGTTAATTCGGCAACAATGCTGGCATTTATAAAAGTTGTAAAGTCGTGTTTATATTATAGAACAACAAATACTTTTATACCAGTGACAAAACTATACTCCTCTCTTTGACAGTTATACGAAGAAAAAATCGCTGTATCCATTGTATTTACTGGGCTACAGCGATTTCTTTCGTTGTCACGAAGTATAGTAATTTATTCTTTCCCTTTACTTTTTTTCTGAATGGTCCTCATTTTACTTTTGGTTATGAATTGATAATCTGTTCGGAAGCCACAGACCTCATGAAGATCATCCGTGATCGCTTCCCGTTTATACAGTGGGATAAATCCCTGCTCCTGTATCTCCACAAAATTCATTGCTTTTAGAGTGTCGAGCAGTTCTTCGCAGGTATATTTTGAACCCAGTTTTTTCTCAAGAAAACGGTAGAGGACCAACGCAAGAAAGCAGATCAGCAAATGCGCCTTGATCCGGTTTTCTTCCTGTAAATATACAGGTCTGGCAGAAAAATCTGTTTTCATGATACGGAAACATTCTTCAATCTGCCATCTGCCTTCGCTTACTTTTAAGATATCACCGACCTCATCATCCAAAAGATCTGTGCATACTGCATAGAATCCGTCATACTGCGCCTCCTCAGAGATCTTGTCCTCATCCAGATACTGTCTGATATCCGCAGCTTCCCCTTCTTTTGTAACTGCCATTTTTCCGATGAAGCGGGCCGGGTCATTGGGGTTCCTGCGGTTCCTTTTGGCTTTCCCTGAATCTAGCATTCTCTGTACCCGTTCTACCTGCTTGTCACGGATAAACTTCTGATAAAGCGCATATTTTAGGGAATAGGTGATGAGCAGACGCTGATGCAGTTTTTTTGTGGTATACGGCTCATCCTTGTAGTAAAGTCCTTTGTCATCTTCCGGCAGTTTTGTGATGTCGACGGGAGTGTCATCTGCTACCCGTTTAAACCCGTGAGGATTTAGCGCCCATTCCTTTTCTTCCTTCTTCAGCTTCTTGATAGACTGGGTGACGATATAAGCCCGTTCTCCCATATGGTTGTACTCCCGGATGGATTCGGAACCCAGGCCGGCATCACTGCAGTAAATGAATTTCTGGCATCCAAAATCTCCAAGGACTTTCTTTTCCAGTGGTTTCAGTGATGTCTGCTCATTCGCGTTTCCCGGAAAGAGCGAGAAAGCAAGGGGGATCCCATCCCCGTCCATGAACAGTCCCATTTGAATGATGGAGTTTGGTCTGTGTTCTTTACTTTTTCCATATTTTTTACAGCCATCTTCCCGCTCGATCTCGAAGTAATAATTCGAGCAGTCATAATAAAGGATCTTATCATTTCTCTGACCAAGGAGATGGCTGTTTTTATAGACTTCCGCCTGAATAAGATCACATTCCGCGCCGAGAACATCCAATGCTCGGTACACATCATGGAGCTTGTAGGAAGGTTTCTCTAAAAATTCCGATGAAGCTTTATAGGAAGAATGCTTACTGCAGGGTTCCAGGATCCTTGTGTAGATCAGGTCGGAAAGGATCGCGTTGATATCATATTTGAATTTATATTTTTGTTTTAATTTCCGACAGACTTTATTCATCTGCAGCTGATAATAAACAGATTGAAGGAAAAGATAACCGCCACGGTAAAAGCTCTGTTTATCATGATCTAACTGCCTGTCCGCATGGAAAGGGATCAATACTGTTTTTGTCTCTTTTTCTTTTTTGTATTTTTCGGTTTCTATTTTCACTTCGTTTTTTGCCCATGCGATCACGTCATCTTTTGTCGGTCCGTGTTCGACCAGAAGATGCTCCAATGTTCCTAACCTGCGAACAATAGTTGAAGAAGTACTGCCGTTTGCTTTTACATAAGATTTGCAGATATAGAATGGCTCTGCATTTTTGGATTTCGTTATGTGGAGATTCATACACCATCCCTCCTTATCCCTTATTACACCACACAATAACATAAAATAATATATATAAAAACAACAAAATTGACATAAAAAAAGCAGGCTTTATGCGACCTGCGAGTACTTTTTCATTTATTTAACTGTCAAACTCCCGAGCTGAAAAATGCAATGGCTAAAATATCATGAGCATCTTGACATTTCTCTTAAAATGGCATAAGATAAAGATAACCAAAAAAGCGATGATTGTCCACTGGACAAAGCGAAAGCCCCGGAGGTGCTGGCTCCGAGGCTTTCTTTCTAGGCTGTGCTGTCTATTTATTTCTGTCCAGCCATTTGCATATGTAGTAACCAGCTACAGATGCCGCAACAGAAATTAAAAAAGCGATGATTATATCCACTGAATCACCTCCCTTCTGCTGGAAGGCTTCGACAGCTATTTCGTGATAACATATTCTTAAATGAAATGAAAAGTTTTTCCAACTGAACAAAGGTCTAAGATTATCTAAATTTTTTCTAAGGAGAAGAGATGCCAATGGAGGAATTATACGTATTTGGAACAGGAAACGCCCAGGCCACCCGCTGTTATAACACCTGTTTTGCCATAAAGGACGGAGATGAATATTTCATGGTGGATGCAGGAGGCGGAAACGGCATCCTGCGCATCCTGGAGGATATGGATGTGGACCTGTGCCATATCCACAGCATATTCGTCACCCATGAGCACACGGACCACATCCTGGGCATTGTGTGGATGGTGCGCATGGTGGCTGCAGCCATGAAAAAGGGAAAATATAAAGGTGAGCTGCAGATTTACTGCCACCAGGGGCTGGTGGATACCATCTCCACCATCTGCCGCCTGACCATTCAGGGCAAGTTCTATAAGATGATTGGAAGCCGCATTTTCCTGGTGCCGGTGGAGGACGGCGAGACAGTCCATATCCTGGACCATGATGTCACCTTCTTTGACATCCTGTCCACCAAGGCCAGGCAGTTCGGATTTACCACCATCCTGAAAAACGGACGCCGGTTCACCTGCGCTGGCGACGAGCCGTACAATGCAGAGTGCCGCCCCTATGTGGAAGGCAGTGACTGGCTGCTCCACGAGGCCTTCTGCCTGTACCGTGACCGCGAGATTTTCGAGCCCTACGAAAAACACCACAGCACGGTAAAAGAGGCCTGTGAGCTGGCGGAGGACCTCTCCATCCCCAATCTTGTACTGTGGCATACGGAGGACAAACACCTGGCGGAGCGCAAAGCCCTTTATACAGCCGAGGGCAGGGAATACTACCGCGGCAACCTGCTGGTGCCGGATGACGGGGAAATCCTCCCGCTGTAAAGGAGCTGCATACGCGGGATTACAGAGTCATGTCATGATAAGCGAAAACACCACGTTTTTATTTTTCCGTGGTGTTTTTTTTGCTTAATATCCGCAAGAATAGTCGAGAATTCCTTTTTCCAATTCTGTATAATCATAAATACCGGAGGCGACGCAGATGAAAGAACAGATAGAAGCAGTCCAGAGAATGCAGAATTATATAGAGAGCCGCTGGCAGGAGTCCATTACTCTGGCCGTATTATCGGAGGTCTCCCATTTTTCTCCCTGGTATTCTGCCAGGCCATACAGATGGTTCAGACAGCCATGGACCGTTACGACCTGTCGGTAATCGGTCCGGCCCCTGACCCTGAAAACCCCAGGATTCAGCCAGAACCCACCCATCCTGCGCCGGCTGCCAATCCTTAAGAAGTTTTAACGGCCCGCCTTTCTGAATCCGAATGGATAATAACGCTGACCCTCTTATAGACCAGGGCGGTGAGCAGGCTTACAATGACGCCCTTCAGTATGTTGAAGGGGCCTACGGCCAGGATTACAAAAGTCCACACATTGCTGATGGCCGGGTTAATGGCCGCGCCTGCCGCAATGATGGTGTCCAGAGGCATGAAATGGGAATAGAACGGAAGCATAACAACCGCATTGAGTATCACAGCCACGATTGTCATGATCACGGTTCCTGCCGCCATTCCTATGACAGCTCCCTTTTTTGTTTTGTTAAGCCTGTATATAAAGCCTGCGGGCAGCGCCAGGGAACATCCAACGCAGAAATTGGCAAACTCTCCCACAAATCCCGTGCTGGAAGGCTTCAGTATCAGCTTCACCAGGATTTTCACCAGCTCCATGACAACGCCTGCCACAGGCCCCAGGGCAAAGGTACCCACAAGTACCGGAACCTCGCTGATATCCATACCGTAAAATGACGGCGCGATAAAGGGAAGGGGCACCTCAAAAATCATGAGCACTGCCGCCAGGGCGCCAAACATGGCCATGACGGTTACATTCCTAACACTGAGTAAATGATTCTGTTTCATTTTCCTGTCCTCCTCGTTATGAGTACTTATTATTTGTCCCTCGGAATGCGTACACTATAAAAGCCCCAGATACGCAAATAATCCGGGGCCTGTTCATCTACCACTTACACACCTTCTTCTCTCATCCAGACTATACTGTCGGTTCTGGAATCACACCAGATCAGCCGCCGTAGCGGGTCGCGGACTATTACCGCCGGTAGGGAATCACACCCTGCCCCGAAGAACTTTATTTAATTATAGCTGAATCATAGCACATATGAGGACGGTTGGCAATAGTCTGCATATATTTTCTGCACTTCAGTCCCGGCATCTCAGTCCCGGCGTCTCAGTCCCGGTATTCTGGCTCCATCCTTTCGTCTCATCGTCTCCAGACCACCACGTCCTCAAACCTTTTTCGGGGCCTAGGTGACGGCGACTCCTCCGGATAGCCGAAGGCCACGGCTGCCACCAGCTCACCCCCGCAGTCCATCCATCCGCACAGCTCCTCATAGGCAAAGAATATATCGCAGATCCACAGACTTCCGATTCCCAAATCCGTTGCTTCCAAAAGCATATTCTCAATTGCCGCGCTGACAGACTGGATATTACAGAGCTCATAAATCCTGTCCTCGTCATTCAGGGGAGCAAACAGCCCTTTTCCCAGGGGATTCAGGACAAATATGACCACCGGCGCCTGTTCCATGATTTGGACCGTGTACTCCGCGCCTCTCAAGTGCCTGCTGCTTTCCGGCAGCATGGCTCTGCCTGACTTTTCCCTCTGGATGCCGGCCCGAAACGCCCTCAACATTTCTTCCTTTGCCTGTCCCTGGATGACCATAAATTTCCACGGCTGTCTGTTCTTGGACGAGGGAGCCTTTATCCCGCTTTCTATAATTTTACAGATAATATCATGCGGTATTTCCCTGTCTGAGAACCTGCGTATACTCCTGCGGCTGTTAATTGCGTCCATTTTCTGTCTCCTTCTTGTTGACCGGGCAGGCCAAACTCCCATGGCCGTTATTCTGCCATCCCGGTTATTCTCCCATAGCCATCCTGTAAATTTCCATCATTTCTTCCTTGCCCAGTTCCCGGATGCCCGGCAGGGTGCGCTTGCCCATGTTGGTGCACTTCTCGGCCATCTCTTCCAGGCGTTCTTCCTCCACACCAAGTTCTTTTAAGGAGGACGGCATACCCAGGCTCTTATAGAAATCCTCCGTGGCCCGGATTCCTGCCAGAGCCGTGTTCATAGGGCAGTCAAAATCCATGTCTATGTTCCACACCCGGACCGCATACCGGGCAAAGCGGTTCACATCGCCGGGGCACACAAACCTGGCCCAGGACGGCCACAGGGCTGCCAGACCTGCTCCGTGGGCAATGGACGGGTACATGCCGGAAAGCTCGTGCTCCAGCTGGTGCACCTGCATAAAGAAATCCCTCCCCGCTCCTGTCAGTCCGTTATGGGAAAGGCTGCCTCCCCACATAAGAGCGGCCCTGGCTTCATAGTTATCCGGCTCTTTATCGGCAATCCTGCCCGCCTCCACCGTGGACTTTAACAATGCCTCGGCTATGCGGTCCGTCAGTTCCGTGTCCCTGGTCCTGCTGAAATACCGCTCCAGGGTGTGCATCATGATATCCACCGTACCGCAGGCTGTCTGGTATTTGCTTACCGTACAGGTCAGCTCCGGGTTGCAGATGGAAAACAGGGGGCGGTGGGTCACGCTGTTAAAGCCACGCTTAAATCCATTTTCCTCATTTGTGATGACACAGGATGCGCTCATCTCGCTGCCGGAGGCAGAAAGCGTCAGAATGACGCCCACCGGCAATGCCCTGGCCGGCACAGCCTCCTGGCGGAAATAGGTCCACACGTCCGCATCCGGGTTTCCCGCGCCGTCCGCTATGCACTTGGCTGAGTCAATCACGCTGCCTCCTCCAACAGCAAGCACCAGGTCCACGCCCTCCCTAAGACACAGTTCTATTCCCTCTTTTGCCTTTGCCAGAGTGGGATTAGCCTGTACGCCTCCCAGCGTCACATACTGTATTCCCTCTGCCTCAAGGGCTCCTGTAACCGCGTCCAGAAGTCCGGACTTCCTTGCGCTGGCCCCGCCGAAATGCACCAGCACCTTCTTAAATCCGTATTCCTTTACAATCTTTCCTACCTGCTGATGGGTATTCTTACCAAATATCATCCTGGTTGGTGTGAAAAACTCAAAATTCTCCATTATGCAATCCTCCTCTATGCCGCTTTTATCACTGCTTTCATTATACATAAATCAGAGGGCTTTTTCCACTTAAATCTGCTGCCTGTATTTTCCTGCGCCAGCTTTCCCATTTTTCTCCGGATAAAGTAAAAAAGGGCCCCGCGGACCACTTTCACCATCTGTTCCTGCCAGGCCCCTCCGTAGGTTCCCCGTACCAGTCTTTCCAGTGCTTCGCCCGGGAACCGGCGCCACGACATCTCCTCATGCTTTACCAGGATAGGATAATAGTATACCCCGTTGTCCGCCGCGGCCTCACAGTCTCCCGGCGCATCCCCCACCATGAGCACATGGTCCGGGCAATACCCCTTTTTCAGAAGAGCGTTGATACAGGCAGACTTTGACCCGGAGTCCTGGGACAGGACCACGTCCACATATTCCATCAGACCTTGCCTCTGCCATTCTTCCTCCACCGCCTTTTTGTTGGCAGAGGATACCACTGCCACGTCCGCTGTCTCATGGGCCGCCTTAAGGGCCTCACGCACACCGTCAAAGGCGCATTTGGCGTCTTCCGGCATGGCCCCGATTTTCCGGTTTACTTCCTCAGACCATTCCAGTGCCTGTCGGAATATCTCCTTTCCGGTCAGTTCCCACTGGGCCTTTACTGCCTGGTTTGACAATTCCGGCGCTTCCCCGGTCCATCGGACAAAGGCATCCACATCCGGCACTGCTTTATATGTCCGGTCAATTTCTGCCAGAATCATGGCCAGGCCCTTAAAGCGGTTGATTCCCCTGGTCATGGTGTAAAGATTGATCTCATCCCAGCGCCTGCGTATTTTCTGCTCCCACGGCGAAAGCCCCCAGACCGGAATCAGACAGGGTCCGAAACAGGTTATATGTTTTGAGTCCATGGTATCCATGGCACAGCCGTCTGAATCGACGCAGATCAGATATTCCTTTTGCTTCCTGTATCCCTCTAATATGTCCGGCATCCGAAGCTCTCCTCTCCTTTACGCCACTGCATATTACCGGAACTGGTACCAGTAGTCCTGTACATCCTGCAGATTTTTATAGACGAAGTCATAATTAATCATCCAAAGCTTCATATCCTCCAAGGGGATATTGCCTTCTGCCGGGGTTGTCTCCGGGCGTACCGGCCATCCTCCGATGGTGTTGAATGGTTTGATACCATTTCCGTTTCCATCCTCGCCGCCTAACAGATAGCGAATCAGCAGCTTGGCTCCGTTTGGATGGGGCGCCTCGTTTACCACTGCCACAAAGTTCATGAAGGCCACGCCGGAAACAGGCTCCATCTTAAGGGGCTCGGATTCGATATTCCAACCCTTGTCAGCCCGCTCCCGGTACTTGGAGGACGGTGTGTAGCCAATGAGCTTTGACTCCTTGCCCTCTCCCACAGACTGGATGACCTCGTTGTTTGAGTCAAAGATGACCGGATCATTTTCCAGCACCCGCTTCATCCAGGCATGGGCTGCCGTGGGCTCGTCGTCCGCCAGTACAATATCCTCGCCGTAGCACGCCTTATAGGCTTCCGCCATCTCGTCCGTATGCTCCACCATAGTGGTGAACAGGGCCATGTAGCTCACTGTGCCGATTGGGTTCTGGAGCACGAAGCTTCCCTTCCATTCCGGCTTTGTCACATCCCACCAGTTGGTGATGGGGGTTTCCGTATAGATGCCGGTATTATAGAACCACCAGTCAGTCTCAAAGTACAAAGGCGTCATATCTTTTAAATATTCCTGGTTCACATTCTTGTAAATGGATTCAGGCTGGTAATTGTGCAGGACTCCCTTGTTAAAGAAATTAATCATGTAATCCCCTGTCTGTTCCTTGGAATGGATTACGTCAGCTGTGCGTATACCCGAGTTGTACTCTGTGCTCAGTTTGGTGGACATGTCATTGGCATTGATGTCATATACCTCCAGGGTCATGCCGGGATAATCCTCCTCAAAGCTGGCCTTTACCTTAGCCATACGGCTGGAAATGGAATAAATGACTACCTTCCCGCCCTCCTCGTCCAGTGCCTTCTTATACAGTTCATCTGAGGATTCATCCTCATACAGTCCCGCGTCCACGGCCCACTGCTCCTCCGGGGCAGACGCTGCATTTCCTCCTGCTGCATTTTCCCCTGCCGCATTCTCCCCTGCCTTGTCTCCAGCCGCCTCCTTCTGCGTCTCTCCTGCTCCCGGCTGCTCCCCGGCCTTTCCCTCATCTGCTGCCTTGGCAGCTGTTGTGTTCCCGGATGCAGCCTTTGTGTCCTCAATCTTTTCGCAGCCCGTAAGCGCAGATGCAGCCATCACGCCTGCCAAAGCCAGTGCCAATAAACGTTTTCCTCTTCTCCTCATGATTTCTTCTCCTTTATCATTTAATTGAATTTTGTTGGTCCTGCTGTGCGTCCATGACAGCCAGCTTTGCCAGCCTGCCGCTGTCCTTGCAAAACACGTTCATCTTATCCGGATTAATCCGCAGCCACACCTTTTGATCCGGACTGTACTGCTTAAGTCCGTTCTGCTTGGACAGGATACGTTCCCCGCCCACCTCCAGGTAAATGGTTGTCTCTGAACCGGCCGGCATCACAGAGTATACTTCCGCCTCTATGCTCCCCTCTGCGGGTCCGTCCAGTATCTCCACCAACTCCGGTCTCACCCCGACCACTGCCTCAAAGCTTCCGTCACCCGGGGCTTCTCCGGTAAAGGACTTCCTGTCATAAATCGCGGTTCCCAAAACGGATTCCACAGTCATGGTATCTCCCGCCACCCTGGCCTTTCCCGGAAGGAAATTCACCTTTGGATTGCCGATAAAGTCAGCCACACGCAGGGAGGCAGGATTCTGGTACAGCTCCATGGGCGGCGCCACCTGCTCCAGCACACCCTCAAAGAAAATGGCTATTTTGGTAGACATGGTCAGGGCCTCCGTCTGGTCATGGGTCACATAGATAATGGTGGTGCCTAACTCCTGATGGAGCCGTTTAATTTCACTTCTCATCTCGATTCTCAGCTTGGCGTCCAGATTGGACAGCGGCTCGTCCAAAAGCAGCACCTCCGGCTCCGACACAATGGCTCTGGCTATGGCCACGCGCTGCTGCTGTCCGCCTGACAGTTCCGACGGATACCGGTCAATGAACGCCTCAATCCTCATACGTTTTAAGGCATTTTCCACCTTCCTCCGTATCTCCTCCTTGGGCACCTTTGCCACTTCCAGACCAAAGGCCACATTGTCAAATACCGTCATATGGGGCCAAAGGGCATAAGACTGGAATACCAGGTTAAGATGGCGTTTTCCCGGTTCCTCATAAAACTTTTCAGGCGCATTGACAATCTCCCTGTCCCCCATGTACATATACCCTTCCTGGGGCTTCTCCAGTCCTGCCACCACGCGCAGGGTGGTAGTCTTTCCGCAGCCGGACGGCCCCAGCAGTGTCATAAACTCCCCATCCTCAATCACCAGGTTGATGTCCTTTAACACATGGTTCCTGCCGTAATATTTATTGATTCCTCTTAATTCAATTCTGCTCATCTTTCATATCCTCCCGCATTAAAAGCCCTTGGTGATGTCCGCGTCCGTAAAGGTATTGGCAAACCAGTAGACGAAGAATACCAGCACAAACATAACGATGGTCACTGCACTGGACAGCTGAATCAGATTTTCCGCCGAATAGGCATACGCCATATAGGGCAGCGTCTGCTGGCTGGGCGTCATGAGTATAACTATCAGGTCCAGTTCCTTCATGATGCTGATAAACACCAGCATGAATCCGCTTATCATACCGCCCTTTGACAGAGGGAACACAATCTTAAAGAACCTGCGCAGGAATCCCGCGTTTTCCACCTGGGCGGCTTCCTCTAACTCCGTACTGATCTGGAGCATATTGGATGTTCCCGCCCTGGAGGCAAAGGGCATGTTCTTCACCACAGCGATAAGCACCAGCAGGGCAAAGGAGCCGTACAGGGACGGTACCAGGGTGATGCGGTAGCCGAACATTTCTATTTTCTTAGCCGTTGCAAAGAGAGCCAGGTACATGGCGCCAAAGGCAATGGATGGAATCAGGTAAGGTATAAATACCAGCTGCTCCACCAGTTTTCCTGAGAACAGCTTGCGTCCCCTGGAATTGATATAGCCAATCAGCTGTCCGAACACGGTTGCAAACAGGGAGGTGAGCACCACCAGCTTGATGGTGTTGACCACATATTTCATGAACTGCGGATTCTTAAATATGCCCGGCTCGCCCTGGTCAATGGTGGGCACGGAACCTCCGGTCCAGTAATGAAAGGTGAAATTGCTGAGGCTGTAGTTGCCCGGCTCCAGCATAAAGGACTGGTACAGCAGAATGACCACCGGAAATACAACGGCCACTGCGATGAAGGCAATGAGAATCCCCACGATAACCGGCCTCCATTTGCCCAGGCGTATGGGATTGCTCCTGCTGCCCTTTCCTCCTATGGTACTGAAGGATTTTCTGGAACCAATGGCCTTCTGGTTTAAGAACACGCTGAAGGAGGCAATGGCTATGAGAATCAGCGATATGGCAAACGCCACCCGGTTCTGCCCGTTCTGTATGGAGTTGTACATGGTGGTGGATACGGTGTAGTATCCGATTTTAAGCCCTAAAACCGACGGAACGCCGAAGGTGCCCATTGCCTTTGAAAAGGTCATGATAACCGCGGACAGAATAGCCGGCATCACCAGCGGGAATGTAATCTTTGTAAGTATCCTGGCCTTGCTGGCTCCCAGGATTTCCCCCATCTCTTCCAGCTCCGAGTTGATGGAGCTGAGGGCCGAGGACACCAGCAGGTAGGCATAGGCATAATAGTGGATGACTAACACCACGATAATGGCAAACGGCCCGTAGGCCAGCCAGTCCGGTGTCTGAATCCCCAAAAATCCCAGAAGGCCCTGGGCGCCGCCCACGCGTTCATTCTTGAATATGGTCAGCCACGCCATGGACTTGCACCAGGATGGTATCATATAGGGAATGATGAGGGCCAGGGAAAAGAACTTCTTATATGGCAGGTCGCTGCGGACCATGAGCCATGCCAGCAGTGAGCCCAGGGTAATTCCAAACGCAGCCGTGCACACGGATATCAATAAGGAATTCTTAAGGGGCGTCCACAGCATTTTCTGGGAAATGCTGCTGGTCAGAACCCGTTTCCAGTAATAGAGGGTAAACATCCCCTCCCTTCCCCCGTCCACCCTGGCCGCGTCTGCGCCTGCCAGGGTAAGCGTCTGTATAATCATCTGTCCCAGAGGAATCAGAATCAGATAAACCATGAATATCACGGAAATCACCACCATGATATTGTATGGATTCTTTACAATGCTTCCTGCCTGATTCATAAGACGGCGTTTCCTGGAAAATTCCCGGACGCCGCCTTTTGTTCCGGCCTTTGTATCTGTCTGCATACTGCCTGCTCCTTTCTGTTGCCTGCATACTCTCTTCTGTCAGCCCTTCATTTTATTCCTTGTTTATCCCTTGTCTATCCCTTGCAGGAACGGCGCTCCACCAGCCTCGGTTCCAGCTTCACAGAAGCCTTTCCCCCCACAGGCGCGCCCTCCTCCACCATTCCCAGCAGCAGCTCCACGGCGGTCTCCATCTGTTCCTCATGGGAAACTGCCACCGTTGTAAGCTCGATGTAAGGCAATTCCTCGGTTATGTTGTCAAACCCAATGAGTGAAAAATCCTCAGGTATGCGGATTCCATTTTCCCGGCATGCCTTGACAATCCCGTTGGCCGTGGCATCGCTGGCAGCCACGATTCCGTCCGGCATGGCCAGTCCGCTTTGAAGGAAATGCTTGAAGTGGTTATATCCCCTTTCAAAGCTGGTCCGAAAATCCAGATTGCACTCGTATACCTGGGCCGGAATCCGCTTTGCCCTGGCTGTCTCCAGAAAACTGGCGGCCCTGTAGCGGTGGGCCAGACGTTCGGGCTTGAACCCCACAAACAGCAGGTTCCTGCACCCTTTGGATATGAGATACTCGGCGGCGATCCTGCCGGCCTGCTCCTCGTCGGCGCAGACATAGGGAATCCCGCACTGGCCCGTAAGCTCATTGAGGGCCACCATGGGCACGTTGTGAATGAACTCACTCATGCTCTCCGTGCTCCTTGGACCAATGGGAAATATCAGGATTCCCTCCACCTGGTGTTCTGCCAGAAGCTTCAGATAATCCCTCTCTGCCCTCAGTTCCCGGAAGCTGTTGCACAGCAGCACCTGATACCCCCTCTTGTGAGCTGCGTCCGACGCCTTCACCATGAGTTCGGAGTAAAAAGGACTCATGATATCCGGCATGATGATGCCTATGGTCTGGGTCCTGCGCTTTACAAGACTCCTGGCCAATCCGTTGGGGGTGTAGGAGAGCCGTTCACATACCCGCAGTATCCGGCTGCGTTTTTTCTCGCTGATGCCGTCCATCCCGTTTAACGCCCTGGATACAGAGGCGATGGATACCCCTGCCTCTCTTGCAATATCTTTGATTGTCACTTGTTTCATATTAGGCCTTCTCCCCATTTCTCCGTTTTAAAGAATGGTTTTCGTAAAACTTACGGCCGTATACGTTTACGGCCAATAGAAGATAATTTTTCTTTTGTACAAATTGCCCCCTCTCCCCTCATTCATGCATAAAGCACCTTGGGCAGACATAAGATTACTCCAGGACCCATATTTCCCGAAAGGGTGTCAGGAGGCGGTTATATTATGAGATTCTTCCGAATGCTCCGGGAGCATTTACATATCAGTGCAAAGACAGTGATTTACGGGGAAATGCTGGTGCTAAGCCTGCTGTGTCTCAGCATATTCCTTTTTAAAACAGATCCGGGCCAGGCAGTCATAAGCCAGGCATCCAGGCTGGCCGGATACATGAATCCCCTGGAAAACACGGACAGCGCGGACCCGGACAATACAGAGACAGATAAGAAAGCGGATAAAAATAAGGATTATATCAAATGGGTGGACTTTGGTGTCACCTCAGAGGCAATGAACCAGGCATTCCGCCTTGACGTGGACACATGCCAATCTGACATCCATCTGAACTGGGTGGATTTACTGGCCTATCTGGGTACCCGTTACGGCGGAGACTTTTCCAAATATAAGCCGGAACACATGACCGCGGTGGCTGAAAAGCTGAAAAACGGCGAAACCACCATGGAAGAATTGACAAAAGACATGAAGTATTACTCGTATTACCGCCAGGCTTACGGGGCTGTATTAGACGGCATGGTAGGCCAGTTTGAGGCAGAGATACCGGCAAGCGAGGCCCCTGCCGCTTATCTTCCCTCAGGCGTGGCAGGGGGAGCCCCCGGAGATCCCGCCACGGTCTGGGTGACAAAATACGGACTCAAGGCATTTTCCCCCATCGCCAAAGGATTTCCCTACAGTGATTTTGACGACTTTGGCGTGGCCCGCAGCTATGGCTTCAAGCGCCAGCACCTGGGCCACGACATGATGGGCCAGGTGGGGACTCCGGTGGTTGCCGTGGAATCCGGCTATGTGGAAGCCCTGGGCTGGAACCAGTATGGCGGATGGAGGCTGGGAATACGCAGCTTTGACCACAAACGCTACTACTATTACGCCCATCTGCGCAAGAATTACCCCTACCAGTCCGGCCTGGAGGTGGGCAGCGTGGTGCAGGCCGGGGATGTCATAGGCTATCTGGGGCGCACCGGTTACAGCCGCACGGAGAACACCAACAACATCGACGACCCCCATCTCCACTTTGGCCTGGAACTTATATTCGATGAATCCCAAAAGGACAGCAACAATGAAATCTGGGTCAGCTGTTATGAACTGGTAAAATTCCTGAATCTGAACCGCTGCGAGACGGTGAAGGTGGAGGGCACTAAGGAATGGAAGCGAGTGTACGGCATCAAGGACCCGTCGGTACCGGCTCAGCCGGCTACGCCGTCCCAGCCCACAGAGCCGCCCCAATCATAAACATTCTGCGATACCCCCATATGGTTCGGACTCGTCCTCAACCACCTCGGCAGCAACAATCAGGTCATTCACCGGGGACATATCCACAATGGCCTTCAGCAGTGAAAATGGATTGCACCAGCATGTCCACAACCTGCATCTTCGCCGCTATGTACCTGCGCACAAACAGCAGCAGGGCAACACAGGCCAGAGCCGTCAGACATGCCGCAAGCAGCAGAAACAGAAGAAGCCCGGCGGGAACCCTTCCGTTCCCGCCGGACCTTCAGCACATTTCGTTTCAGTTAAGACAGCGGGCTGTCCTTCTCACCTACCACAGCCACTCCGCCGTTCTTTATAAACTCCGACGGCGTCACATTGGTGTATTTCTTAAACACGCCGCAGAAATGCTTATACTCGCTGAATCCCAGCTCGTCGGATATCTCGTAGATCCGCATGGTGCCCTCGCTCAGCATGTTCAGGGCCTTCTTAATCCTGTATTGGTTCAGCAGGTCCACAAAGGTGGTGTTAAGCCCTGCCTTTAACTTCCTGCTGAGGTAGCTGGTGCTGACCCCCAGGCTTTCCGCCACCTGATTGATACTCACCTTTTCCTTATAATGCTGCTTCACGAACTCATAAGCTCTCTTTACGTATGGGTCCATGCTGTTCTTTGCGCTTTCAAATATCCTCCACTCGTCATAGACAGTCAGAATCCTGTCCCGGGATATCTTCTCGATTTTCTCATACTTACTGGCGTAAGCTATCTGCTGGCGGATTTTGTCCAGAGATTCCTTTAGCTCATCCTCGTCCACGGGCTTTAGCAGATAGTCCGTGACTCCCATATGGATGGCCTGCCGGGCCAGCTCAAACTCCGAATAGCTGGTCAGCACCAGGCTGTAAAAATGCTGGTCCTTAATGGCTGTCTCTATCATCTTTAGGCCGTTCATCTTAGGCATCTTGATATCGGTCAGCACAATATCCGGCTGCTCCCTCCGTATGGTCTCCAGCCCCTCTGCCCCGTCCCTGGCCGTGCCCACGATAATGCAGCCCATGTCCAGCCAGTTTAAGGCAAGGGTAAGCCCCTTCCTGATGATCTCCTCATCCTCCACAATCACTACTTTTAATAACATGACAGATTCCCCCATCTTTACACCGGGAGTGTGCCGGCCCCTGCGCCTCACTCTTCGCACGGCACCCGGAGCGTCACCACTGTCCCTTCTTCTATTTTGCTGTCGATTCCTACTCCATACCTGCTTCCATAGACCAGCCGTATCCTCTTATGGACATTGTAGATGCCGATATGGTCTGTCTGGTTCTGTCCCTGGTCCAGATTGGCCTTCAGTTCCTCCAGAAGCTCCGGCCGGATTCCCACCCCGTCGTCCGCTATGATGACGGAGAGAACCCCCTTTTGAATCCTGGTGCTGATGCGGATTTCCAGGCAGTCGCGGTCCTCTCCAAAACCGTACTTGATGGAATTCTCCACAATGGGCTGCAGGGTCATCCTTGGTATGGACGCGCCCCTGCTTCCCTCCTCCAGGTCAATACTGTATCTTAACCGGTCCCCATACCGGTACAGCATGACCTGCAGATACCGGCTAATGAAATCCATCTCCTCCTTCACCGTCACCACATCCTTGCCGTTCTGGATGCTGTAGCGCAGCATCCTGGACAGGCTGACCAACATCTTCTCCGCCTCTCCCGGCCCGAACTTTATCATATACCGGATGGATTCCAGGGTATTAAAGAGAAAATGGGGGTTGAACTGGGACTCCAGGATCTGGACCGTGGCCAGCAGGTTCTCCTTTGCCAGTTCCTGGTGCCTGGCCAGCAGGTGGCGTATGCTCCCTATCATGGTGTTGAAGGAATGGCCGATGCGCTCAAACTCATCTCCTGAGGTGATTTTAAGGGACACATCCAAATCCCCCTTCTCCACCTGGTCCAGGGCGCCTATGAGATCGTATATGATTTCCGTCTTTTTGTCCGCCACCTTGCCGGCGCTCCTGTAAATAGCCAGGGTCACTGCCAGGGCCAGAAATCCCATCAGCACCAGAGACATAAGGCAGAGCTGTACAAAGGATGTGCAGTCATATATGACCTGTACGGACGCCTCCTCATCCAGTACGGACACGCTGCCCGTGTAATACCACCGGTTCTCCAGGTGCACCATGCCGCCGCCGCGGAATTCCTCCGCCAGCTTGCCCCGGTCGTTCTGGAATCGGGACACCCCGTCGGTGAACAGCCGGTTGAACTTATTAATCAGCAGCACGGGCTGTTCCATGTTCCCCAGACGTTCCTTAAAAGCGTCTGCCTTCAGCACAAAGCCGCTGTATCCCTGGAGCCTGCCGTCCTTTACCACGGTCTGGAACATGAGCCATGCCGGAAGGGCTCTTCCGTCTATCACGGTGTTGTCATAGATGAAAATACAGTCATTTTTGCTGTCATTCTGGTCTGTTGTGTTCCAGGGCAGATAATTTCCTATGTACTGTATGACATTGGGCTGGCTGTTGGTGGAGAAAACCAGATTCCTCTCCTGGTCAAACAGGTAATAGTCTCCCCTGTAAACCTGACCGTTAAGAAACCGGTAAATGTCCGACACCGCCTCTGTCTTATAGGAAGGCCGGCCCTTAAAGAGCTCCACGTCCAGTTCCCCGGCCATCTTCTTATTCTCGTCCACATAGCTGTCTATGACGCCCTCAAATTCCGCGGAAAAGTGTTCCAGCATGGCCCTGCTCTTCCTGATGATTTGCTGGGATCCCACCGCGGTAAACACCAGAAGCAGGACCACCAGCGATATAAAGCAAGGTGCAAGCGCATGGAAAATCAAACTTTTCCGGATTTCGTCCCTGAAACATGTTTGTTTTCGCTTCTCCATACGCCTGCACCTTTTACCATTTTAATTCCAATACTCCGCACAATACTACAGCTTTCAGTTTATCATATGGCACTTACATTGTCACGTCCTTATTGCCTGACACCTTAAAGAAGATGAGCAGGGATACCACGGTGGTAACCGTCAGTATGGTTGCCAGTGCTGCGGCTGTTCCGTAGCTGGCCCGGATAACCTCGTTGTATATGGCCACCGACATGGTCCTTGTGTTGGCCGTATAGAGCATGACAGAAGAACTCAGTTCATTAATCAGGGTAATCCAGCTTAAAATAGCGCCGGACGCAACGCCAGGAAGCATCATTTTCGCCGTCACCTTCACAAAGGACATGGAGGGTGAATCGCCCAGGCTGATGGCAGCCTCCTCCATGCTGGGACTGATCTGGTAAAGAATGGCGGAGCTGGAGCGCAGCGTATATGCCTGCCTCCGGATGACCAGGGATATGACCATGATGATGGCGGAACCAGCCAGCATCATAGGCGGATGGTTAAATGCAATCAGCAGCGTGATGCCAAGGACAGAACCCGGTACAATGTACGGGAACATGGCAATGGTGTCGATGGCGTTGGTCAGCCAGCTCTTACGCCGCACCGCCAGGTAAGCAATGAGCATGCCCAGGACCACGATAATCACAATGGCTGCCAGGCAGTACAGATAAGTATTCTTAATGGACTGGATGGCTGTGGAGAACACCTTGCGGTAGCTTTCCAGAGAAAATCCATCCACAAACACCTGCATCTTGGCAGCGCGGAAGGAGGTGTACACAACCATGCACTGGGGTATGGTGGAGGTGGCTGCCAGCAGATAGATAAACAGGTGGATGAAAAAGCCTTTGATTCCATAGACCTCCTTGGGCTGTATCGGCCTCATGGAGCTCATGGTAAAGGACTTGGTATTCACATACCATTTCTGAAGCAGGAACACGGTGGCGGTGACTACCACCATGATAGTCGCCATACATGCCGCAAAGCTGGCGGAGCCGCCTGTCTCTCCCACGAACTCGGAGTATACCAGGGTAGGCATAACGCGGTATCCCTCGCCAATCAGGGCAGGCGTACCAAAGTCCGCCATACAGTTCATAAACACCAGCAGTGCTGCCGCTATGAGGGTAGGGGTTACAAGGGGCATGATTACGGTAAGGACCTTTTTCAGTCCCCCGCATCCCAGGCTTTCCGCCGCCTCTGACAGGGCCACGTCTATCTTTTTGAGGGCTCCCGACACATACATATAGATAAAGGGATACAGCTTAAGTGCAAATACCAACAGCATTCCTCCAAAGCCGTAAATGGACGGCATATGGATTCCCAGGCCCTTTAAAAGCTGAGTCACGGTGCCGCTTCTTCCCAGAAGCAGGATCCAGGAGTAGGCGCCGATAAAGTTGGGGCTCATCATGGAGATGATGAACAGGATTTCCAGGGCTCCTTTTCCTTTTATCTTATAGAACGACATGAAATAGGCCAGAGGCACGCCCAGTATAATGGCCGCCACTGTCACGCTGAAGGTCAGCTTAAACGAGTTGAGCAGTGCGCTCTTATAATACTTCTTTGAAAAGAACCTGGCATAGTTGTCAATGGTCCAGACCCCTGTCTCCGTGTCCTTGAAGCCGCTTAAGAAAAGACTGATGAGCGGATAGAGAAGGAACAGGGCAAACAGGGCAATGATGACCACTGTCACAATAGTCCAGAAGTCCCACCTGATTTTCTTATTCGTCATATCTCTTCACATCCTTTATCAGACTCTGTTCCATGTCCTGGGTGAACACGTTGATTTTATTGGGGTTCGGTCTAAGGCGTATCTTTTCTCCC
>OJJF01000336.1_pt1 | contig 20990 bp, 23 predicted proteins | sample 1596121 | NCBI WGS metagenome assembly OJJF01 (sample SAMEA4350135, study PRJEB24818) | metagenome | biome: human; feature: gut; material: faeces | place: Denmark | collected 2013-09 | reverse complement strand
ATTTACCACCTTCGGCCGGTTCAGGCGATCTACGCGGCGGGACTGGGGCTTGTGCTGGCGGCGGCCTATGAAAAATGCGGCGGTTTTTTGGCGGCGTTTCTGGTCCATGCCGTGTCCAATCTGGCCTCTGTGGCAATGACGCTGGGAGAGGAGAATAATCAGCTATGGAATCGCCGGAGTGCGGCCGCTGTCTTTACTGTGGCATCAGGTCTGGTGCTTTTTGTCTGTCTGCGGAAGATACTGGCGTTTGATAAGAAAACTTTATTGCAATAAAGTTCATTTTATGGTAGTATCATTTTTAAATTGATTTTTAAGGTCATTTTTTATCGAATAAAAGGCCGGATTTTTGGCGGAATGGAGGATGTTTATGGCACAGCTCTGGGGCGGACGTTTTACCAAGGAAACGGACAGGCTGGCATATCAGTTCAATGCGTCTATTAATTTTGACAAAAGGTTTTTCGCACAGGATATTGAAGGAAGCATTGCCCATGCGGCGATGCTTAAGGAACAGGGAATCCTGACGGAGGAAGAGAAGGAAGCAATCACGGAGGGCCTGACCGGCATCCGCAGGGATGTGGAAGAGGGACGTCTTGTGATTACCGAAGAATATGAGGATATCCACAGCTTTGTGGAAGCGAACCTGATTGACCGGATCGGGGATGCCGGAAAGAAGCTTCACACCGGAAGGAGCCGCAACGATCAGGTGGCTCTGGATATGAGGCTGTATGTGCGTCAGGAGCTGCTGGAAATCGACGGCTGCCTGAAGGACCTGCTGGAAACGCTGATAACGCTGATGGAAGAGAATCTGGATACCTATATGCCAGGCTTCACCCATATGCAGAAGGCGCAGCCTACCACGCTGGCACACCATCTGGGAGCTTACTTTGAAATGTTTAAAAGAGACAGGCTTCGGATGAAGGATATTTATGCGCGCATGAATTACTGCCCTCTGGGAGCCGGCGCTCTGGCGGGTACCACCTATCCGCTGGATCGCAGTATGACGGCTTCCCTGCTGGGGTTCGCGGGTCCTACGTTAAACAGCATGGATTCCGTTTCTGACAGAGACTATCTGATAGAGTTTTTATCAGCGCTTTCCACGGTGATGATGCACTTAAGCCGTTTTTCGGAGGAGATAATCACCTGGAACTCCAATGAATATCGATTTGTGGAGATCGACGACGCCTATTCCACCGGCAGCAGCATCATGCCGCAGAAGAAGAATCCGGACATTGCTGAGCTGACAAGAGGCAAGACCGGACGTGTTTACGGAGCGCTTGTTTCTATTCTGACAACAATGAAGGGAATTCCTCTCGCCTATAACAAAGACATGCAGGAAGACAAGGAACTGACCTTTGACGCCATAGATACAGTAAAGAACTGCCTGATCCTTTTTAACGGAATGGTAAAGACCATGCGCTTTAATAAAGCCGTCATGGAAAAGAGCGCGGTAAACGGCTTCACCAATGCCACGGACGCCGCCGATTATCTTGTGGGAAAAGGCGTGCCCTTCCGGGATGCCCACGGCATTATCGGCAGGCTGGTGCTGTACTGCATTGAGAAGAATACCAGCATTGACAGCTTAAGCCTGGAGGAACTCAAAAACGTCAGCCCTGTATTTGAGGAAGATATTTTCGATGCGGTATCACTGAAAACCTGCGTGGAAAAAAGGCTGACACTGGGAGCGCCAGGTATGGAGGCCATGAAGGAAGTCATCCGTGTTAACAGGGAATACCTGGAGGAAGAATGGCATACTTAAACCACATTTAAGAAGATACACCGTCCTAAACAGTTACATTTAGAATATATATAGAAGAAAGATGAGGAGAGAAAAAATGAGTGAGAAACTGAAGGTAGGTATTTTAGGCGGAACAGGTATGGTGGGACAGCGTTTTATATCCCTGCTGGAGAATCATCCCTGGTTTGAAGTGACCACAATTGCTGCAAGTCCCAGATCCGCAGGCAAAACTTATGAGGATGCCGTGGGTGACAGATGGAAAATGACCACTCCCATGCCGGAAGCGGTTAAGAAAATCGTGGTTATGAATGTCAACGAAGTGGAAAAGGTTGCCGCTCAGGTGGATTTTGTTTTCAGCGCCGTTGATATGACAAAGGAAGAGATCAAGAAGATTGAAGAGGAATATGCGAAAACGGAAACCCCTGTGGTATCCAACAACAGCGCACACCGCTGGACCCCGGATGTTCCCATGGTAGTGCCGGAAATCAATCCGGAGCACATGAAGGTAATAGATTTCCAGAAGAAGCGTCTGGGCACCACAAGAGGCTTTGTTGCCGTAAAGCCCAACTGCTCCATTCAGAGCTATGCCCCCGTGCTGACCGCCTGGAAGGAATTCGAGCCTACAGAAGTGGTAGCCACCACCTATCAGGCGATTTCCGGTGCCGGAAAGACCTTTAAGGACTGGCCGGAGATGGTTGGAAACATCATTCCCTATATTGGTGGAGAAGAAGAAAAGAGTGAAAAGGAACCTCTCCGTATCTGGGGTAAAATTGAGGACGGCGTCATCGTTCCGGCGACAAGCCCGGTGATCACCTGCCAGTGTATCCGCGTTCCCGTACTCAATGGACATACGGCCGCTGTTTTCGTGAAGTTTAACAAGAAGCCCACCAAAGAGCAGCTGATTGAAAAGCTTGTGAATTTCAAAGGCCTGCCTCAGGAGCTGGAGCTTCCCAGCGCGCCGAAGCAGTTCATCCAGTATCTGGAGGAAGATAACCGTCCGCAGGTTTCCCTGGATGTGGATTATGAAAAGGGCATGGGGATTTCCGTGGGACGTCTCCGTGAAGATACGGTTTATGACTGGAAGTTCATCGGACTTTCCCATAATACGGTCCGTGGAGCAGCAGGCGGAGCCGTTCTGTGTGCGGAACTGCTGAAAGCACAGGGATATATTACTAAAAAATAAGCCCTGAAAAAAGAGGTATGATTTGGGCAAAGATTTATTTATTGCGGAAAAACCCAGTGTTGCCCGCGAATTTGCAAAAGCTTTAAAATACAATATGAGCAACCGGGACGGCTACATGGAATCAAACGAGGCCATCGTCACATGGTGTGTCGGACATCTTGTAACCATGAGCTACCCGGATGCTTATGACCCGGAATTAAAAAGGTGGACGTTAAAAACGCTGCCTTTTATTCCGGAGGAATATAAATATGAAGTAATCCCCGGCGTCCAGAAGCAGTTTGACATTGTGAGCGGCCTGCTGAACCGGGCCGATGTCACCAGAATTTATGTCTGTACCGACTCCGGGCGGGAAGGAGAATATATCTACCGTCTGGTGGAAAGACAGGCCGGCGTCCATGGCAAGGAACGCCGCCGGGTCTGGATTGATTCCCAGACAGAGGAAGAGATTCTCAGAGGCATCCGGGAAGCCAAGGATCTTTCTGCCTATGACAGCCTTTGCGATGCGGCTTATCTGCGCGCCAAGGAAGATTATCTGATGGGAATCAATTTTTCCCGGGTCCTGACCCTGAAATACGGCACACCGGTGAAGAACTACCTGAAAAGAGACAAGGCCGTTATTTCCGTAGGCCGGGTAATGACCTGTGTCCTGGGAATGGTGGTAAACCGCGAGCGGGAAATCCGGCAGTTTGTGAAGACGCCGTTTTACAGGGTAACCGGGCGCTTTTCCATCGCCTGCCAGGCGAAGGACAACCAGGCAAGTGCTTCTTTGGCGGCCGCTGAGAACGGCAGCCGCAGCTTTGAAGGAGAATGGAGGGCAGTGGAAGGCTCCAGATGGTTCCAGTCGCCCTTACTGTATAAGGAAAACGGCTTTAAGGATAAGGAAGAAGCGCAGAAGCTGATAAATTTCCTGGAGGAGGAGCCCAGGGAAATTCCTGTTGTGGATAAAATCGAGCGGAAGAAAGAACAGAAGAATCCGCCGCTTTTGTATAATCTGGCAGAGCTTCAGAATGACTGCTCCAAATATTTTAAAATCAGCCCGGATGAGACACTGCGGATCGTCCAGGAGCTTTATGAAAAAAAGCTGACTACCTATCCGAGAACGGATGCCCGTGTGCTTTCCACCGCTGTTGCAAAGGAAATCAGCAAAAATATCAGCGGGCTTCGGGGAATCAGTTCCGTTGCCCCCTTTGCGGCGCAGATTCTGGAAAGCAAAAGCTATCAGGGAATTGCCAAAACAAGATACGTCAATGATAAACAGATTACGGATCACTATGCGATTATTCCTACCGGACAGGGACTGGGGGCGCTGAAAAGCGTTTCCGCCACGGCCGCAAAGGTTTATGAAATTATCGTGAGACGGTTTTTAAGTATTTTTTATCCGCCTGCGGTATATCAGAAGGTATCTCTGGTCAGTATTATGAAGGGAGAGCGTTTTTTTGCCAGCTTCAGGGTGCTGACGGAGGAAGGCTACCTGAAGGTGAGCCAGTTCTCTTTTTCCAGGAAAAAAGAAGACGTTCCTGCAAATGCAGAGAACAGAAATGAGGAGAAAGACGGCGCACAGGAGGATGTGAAATGCGATGCCGCCTTCCTGAAAATACTCCAGGGGCTGAAAAAAGGCACGCCGCTTGTAAATGAGGGCCTGGAGATCAAGGAAGGGGAGACATCTCCGCCAAAGCGCTATAATTCAGGAACCATGATCCTGACGATGGAAAACGCCGGCCAGTTCATTGAAGATGACGAACTTCGCGCCCAGATTAAGGGAAGCGGTATCGGGACCAGCGCCACAAGGGCGGAGATCCTGAAGAAGCTGGTATCCATCCAGTATCTTGATCTGAATATAAAAACACAGATCATCACGCCCACGCAGATGGGGGAAATGATTTATGACGTGGTATCCGATTCAATCAGGCCTCTGCTGAATCCGGCACTTACGGCCAGCTGGGAAAAAGGCCTGACCATGGTAGCGGACGGCACGATTACATCACAGGAGTATATGAAAAAGTTGACCGATTTTGTTGGACGCAGAACCAACATCGTGAAGCAGCTGAACAATCAACAGATTTTGTACAGGCAGTTTGAGGAAAATTCAAAGTATTACACGAAGCAGCCCTCCAGGGCGGCTGCCGGAAAGAAACCGGAGGCGAAGGAAGCCTGACCGGGCCGGGGCAGCAAGCAGCGTGTAAGCAGGCAGCGAGTGTCACGGACACAGTAAGGAGCGGACATGGAAGAATGTAAAATCATAAATCTGTATAACTTGAATGAAACGATTGCAGCGCCTTTATTTGAGGGCCTTACCTATCCCTGGGAGGCATTACCGAAAATCAAGGCTTTTATCATACAACTGGGAAATACGCTTCCTGCAGATAAATTCAACAAAATCGGAGAAGATGTGTGGATTGCAAAATCTGCCAAAGTTGCTCCTACCGCTTATATCAACGGTCCGGCCATCGTGGACGAGGAAGCGGAGATCCGCCACTGTGCCTTTATCAGGGGCAGCGCCATCGTTGGAAAAGGAGCCGTGGTAGGCAATTCCACTGAACTTAAAAATGTAATCCTGTTCAATAAGGTGCAGGTTCCCCATTATAATTATGTGGGAGACAGCATTCTCGGCTTTAAATCACACATGGGAGCCGGTTCCATTACCTCCAATGTAAAGAGCGATAAAACCCTCGTTGTAGTCAGATGCAATGGAGAGGAATTCCATACGGGCCTGAAGAAATTCGGCGCCATGCTGGGCGATAATGTGGAGGTCGGCTGTAATTCCGTCCTAAATCCCGGAACGGTAATTGGCAGGGACAGCAATATTTATCCCACCTCTATGGTAAGAGGCTTTGTACCTGCCAACAGCATTTATAAAACCAGAACGGAAATATCCGAAAAACGCGGCACACAGGCTGGTACGGACAGACAGTAAGTACTGGCAAACGGCGGATAAACAGTAATTTCAATGGTATGAACCGGATATTTATATATCAAAAAAGCGGGTGGAGCATCTGCCCGCTTTTTTTGATTGCCATTTTTATGGGGAATACATGAGTTTTTTTGAATAAGTGGTAAATTTTATAACAGCTTCAATAAATGAGCTGCTACAAAATATTGCAGGCCATATACGAAATATTGAAATTATTATTGACGAAAGCCTTATTTTCGTGTATAGTTACTGTTAGACGCGTTAATGCTTGCACGCGCTAAAGCGTCGAACTGTAAAAGATACATAGAAAAGAGGAAAAAGTTATGAAAAGGTTATTAGCAGTAGCAACCGTTTTAACAATGACGGCAGCCATGCTGGCCGGCTGCGGCAGCAGTGCACAGAATGCTGCTTCCACGGCTTCGGAGCCGGCTGTACAGGAGTCGGTCCAGGCACCTGCGGAAAGCCAGGTGGCAGCCGACAGTGAAGCGCCCGCAGCGCAGACCGATTCGGATAAAGTATACAGGATCGGTATCTGCCAGCTTTTGCAGCACGAAGCGCTTGACGCCGCAACAAAGGGCTTCAAGGAAGCCATGATAGAAAAGCTTGGCGAGGATAACGTGGAATTTGACGAGCAGAATGCTTCCGGTGATTCCGCAACCTGCGCAACCATTATCAATCAGTTTGTTTCTGCAGACGTGGATCTGATTCTGGCAAACGCAACAGCTTCCCTTCAGGCAGCAGCGGCAGGGACCGGAACCATTCCGATTCTAGGAACCTCCATCACAGACTATGCGACTGCGCTGGAAATTGACGAGTGGACAGGAACCACTGGCAAGAATATCTCCGGAACATCCGATCTGGCTCCCCTGAAGGAACAGGCAGCCATGCTGAATGAGCTTTTCCCGGATGCCAAAACTGTCGGCCTGCTTTACTGCTCTGCAGAAGCCAATTCCGTATATCAGGCAAACACCATCCAGGAACATCTGGAAGGGCTGGGATATACCTGCAAGACCTACACCTTCGCAGACTCCAATGATATCGCTTCCGTAACCACCAATGCGGCGGGAGAGTGTGATGTAATCTATGTCCCCACAGACAATACGGCTGCTTCCAATACAGAGGTTATCAATAATGTATGTCTGCCCGCAGGCGTTCCCGTCATCGCCGGTGAAGAAGGAATCTGCAAGGGCTGCGGCGTAGCCACCCTGTCCATCAACTATTACGATATCGGATATAAAGCCGGCGAAATGGCAGTGGATATTCTTGTAAACGGCGCTGACATTACAACCATGGCGATTGAATCCGCTCCCAATGTAACCAAGGAATACAATGAAGCAATCTGCAAAGAACTGAATATTACAGTGCCTGATGACTATGTTGCCATCAAAGCCGAATAACCTATGTTTCTAACATAAAGTACATCCCCGCAGCCATCTGCGGTGAACTGGGGAACGGTTTTAGTTCCTTACGTACAGAAGCGGTTAAAAAAGCCCTGCTTTTTTACCGCTTTTTGTCGTACTCTATAGTTGGAGATGAAGATCATATTTTTTCCTGTTATAAATATATATATTTGGCTGTGAAAATACGTAAAAGCCCTAAAAATGAAGAAAAGTCCAAAGAGGCTTAATTAAAAAGATACGCGGAGGTAAAATGAAGTGAATATCATGTCGCTCTTTAATGCGCTGCCAGGCGCCTGCGCCCAGGGATTGATCTGGGGCATTATGGCAATCGGGGTTTATATTACCTACAAGATACTGGATCTGGCGGACCTGACAGTGGATGGAACAATGGCCACCGGAGGCGCTGTCTGTATTATGATGATACGAAGCGGACATTCCATCGGCCTTTCCCTCTTATGCGCGGTTCTGGCAGGGGCGCTTGCCGGACTGGTTACGGGAATTTTTCATACGGCCATGGGAATCCCGGCAATTCTTGCAGGAATACTTACCCAGCTCGGCCTTTACTCCATTAACCTGAGAATTCTTGCCAACAGCTCCAATCAGGCAGTCAGCGTGGATAAGTATTCCCTGCTGGTTTCATTGCGCTACATAAAGGGCGTTCCTTTTTATAAAAATACAATACTGATTTGTATCGTAATTCTTATTGTACTGATCGCTTTACTTTACTGGTTTTTCGGTACTGAGCTTGGATGCTCCATCCGCGCCACCGGCTCCAACCCGAATATGTCCAGGGCACAGGGAATCAATACGGATTTCTGTAAAATCCTGGGACTTATGCTTTCCAACGGAATCGTTGCTTTTGCCAGTGCGCTTTATGCCCAGTATCAGGGCTTTGCGGATGTAAATATGGGACGGGGCGCTATCGTTATCGGCCTGGCGGCTGTTATTATCGGTGAAGTAATTTTCAGCCGTGTCCGCGGGAACTTTGCTTTCAAGCTGTTTTCGGCGGCCCTGGGAGCAATTATCTACTATATCGTTCTGCAGGTGGTTCTGTGGCTGGGCCTGAATTCCAACGATCTGAAGCTGTTCTCAGCCCTGGTTGTGGCTCTGTTCCTGGCAATCCCTTACCTGAAGGACAGATATTCCAAAAAGGCGGTAAAAAAAGGAGGTGCTTCCCGTGCTTAAGCTAACAGATATTACCAAAACCTTCAACGCGGGTACGATTAATGAAAAAACAGCGCTGAACGGTCTTTCCCTTGAGCTTCAGGAGGGAGACTTTGTAACCGTCATTGGCGGAAACGGGGCAGGAAAGTCAACGATGCTCAATGCAGTGGCAGGTGTTTTTTATGCAGATGCGGGTACGATAAGCATAGACGGCATCGATGTGACCAAGCTGCCGGAATATAAACGGGCCAAATATCTGGGGCGCGTGTTTCAGGACCCGATGACGGGAACTGCCGCCAATATGCAGATAGAAGAAAATCTGGCACTGGCGGCACGGCGGGGAGGCCACCGCACCCTCAGGCTGGGAATTACGCAGAAGGAAAGAGAAGAGTATCAGGAACAGCTGAAAATTCTGGAGCTCGGACTGGAATTCCGCATGACCAGCAAAGTCGGCCTCCTTTCCGGAGGCCAGCGCCAGGCGCTGACTCTGCTTATGGCAACCCTGAAAAAGCCCAGACTTCTGCTCCTTGACGAGCATACGGCGGCGCTGGACCCGAAAACAGCGGCAAAGGTTCTGGATATCACGGAAAAAATCGTTGACAGGGATCACCTGACCACCCTGATGATTACCCATAATATGAAGGATGCCATCGCTCACGGAAACCGCCTTATCATGATGCATGAAGGAAGAGTTATCTATGACGTGTCAGGAGAAGAGAAGAAGAAGCTTCAGGTATCAGACCTCCTGAAGAAGTTCGAACAGGCCAGCGGCGGAGAATTCGCCAACGACCGAATGATGTTGAACTGATAACAGAAGTGTGGATTTTATAAGCGTATCCGAAGCCCTCATAAGCATCGGATACGCTTATTTTTATCACTTCGACAATTCTTTGACAAATTTTTTCAAAAAGGCTGGATTTTTAAGATGAAATATGAGAAAATAATACGAGCGATTAGGGACAGGTATTTTTGCGGCCTTTTTGCCGCAGAGGTATTTTGTTATCAATAAGGCGCCTTACCATACGGCGCCGCACTGTTTGCTAATACAATCTACATATCGAAAGGAGTTTTCACATGATCTATTCAAAAGAAGTTGAAGAAATGTGTCCAGTAGCACAAGGCGTTGCTCACGGCTGTGCTCCGATCCCTGAAGAAGCAAAATGGGTAAAATCCAAAGAAGTAAAAGACATTTCCGGTCTGACACACGGTGTTGGCTGGTGTGCTCCTCAGCAGGGTGCCTGCAAGCTTACCCTGAACGTTAAGGAAGGTATTATCCAGGAAGCTTTGGTTGAGACAATCGGATGCTCCGGTATGACCCACTCCGCAGCTATGGCAGCAGAGATCCTTCCGGGCAGAACTGTTCTGGAAGCTTTAAATACAGACCTTGTATGTGATGCTATCAACACAGCTATGAGAGAACTGTTCTTACAGATCGCTTACGGCAGAACACAGAGCGCGTTCTCCGAAGACGGACTTCCTGTAGGTGCAGGCCTGGAAGACCTTGGAAAGGGCTTAAGAAGCCAGGTTGGTACTATGTATGGTACCCTGAAGAAAGGCCCTCGTTATCTGGAAATGGCAGAAGGCTATGTAACAGGCATCGCTCTTGACGAAGAAGATCAGATTATCGGCTACCAGTTCGTAAGCCTTGGAAAAATGACAGACTTTATCAAGCAGGGCGACGATCCGAACACAGCTTATGAAAAAGCAAAAGGTCAGTACGGTCGTGTTGCTGATGCTGTTAAGATCATCGATCCGAGAAAAGAATAAGAGGAGGTAGCGAAAATGGCTTTATTTGAATCATATGAAAGACGTATTGATAAAATCAATGCCGTACTGAACAGCTACGGCATCGCTTCCCTTGAAGAAGCTGAGAAAATCACAAAAGACGCTGGACTTGACGTATATGACCAGGTTAAGAAAATCCAGCCTATCTGCTTTGAAAATGCTTGCTGGGCTTACATTGTAGGCGCTGCAATTGCAATTAAGAAGGGCTGCAAAAGAGCAGCTGACGCAGCTGCAGCAATCGGCGAAGGACTTCAGGCTTTCTGTATTCCCGGTTCCGTTGCTGATACCCGTAAAGTAGGCCTTGGCCATGGTAACCTTGGAAAGATGCTTCTTGAAGAAGAAACCGAATGCTTCTGCTTCCTGGCTGGACATGAGTCCTTCGCAGCAGCTGAAGGCGCTATCGGTATCGCAGAGAAAGCAAACAAGGTTCGTAAGAAACCCTTAAGAGTTATCCTGAACGGCCTTGGAAAAGATGCAGCTCAGATTATCTCCAGAATCAACGGATTTACTTTCGTTGAGACAGAATATGATCCTTACACCAACACTGTAAAGGAAGTATATCGCAAATCCTATTCTGAAGGACTTCGCGCAAAGGTTAACTGCTACGGTGCAAACGATGTTTGTGAAGGCGTTGCTATCATGCACAAAGAAGGTGTTGACGTTTCCATTACCGGTAACTCCACCAACCCCACAAGATTCCAGCATCCCGTTGCAGGTACCTACAAGAAAGAATGCATCGAGCAGGGTAAGAAATACTTCTCCGTTGCTTCCGGCGGTGGTACAGGCCGTACACTTCATCCCGATAACATGGCAGCAGGCCCTGCTTCCTACGGTATGACAGATACCATGGGACGTATGCACTCTGACGCTCAGTTCGCTGGTTCTTCTTCCGTTCCGGCTCACGTTGAGATGATGGGTCTGATTGGTGCAGGTAACAATCCGATGGTCGGCATGACCGTGGCTGTTGCTGTTAGCATTGAAGAGGCTGCTCAGGCTGGCAAGTTCTAAGGAATCCTTATTTTATAAGGGCTTCAGAAGTTGTGAGTTGTGCTGAAAAGTGTTGAAAATGAATGTGTAGAACACAAGCAGTACATAAGCGTAGCGCACAAAGATTAGAATTAAAATGTTAGTGTATAAGAGATGTTTTTCAGGGTAAATGCCTTGTGAAACATCTCTTATTTTGTTATCTTGCATATCTTTTTTGAAGCTGTTCCATTGTCCGGTGAGTATAGGTTTTTTCCGTAATATCTGTTATGGCATGGCCGACAATGAGTTTCAGTATGTATTCTTCTACATGTCATTCTTTTGCTTTTGTGATATGATAAAAGTATGTCTTGTTTCGTGCGGTCGGTGGGTCAGCTTCAAGCGTTTCATGGCTTTTACGAACCGGCCCCGGTACTTGTCATAGGTCATGTTGGTTCCCTGTTGCCATTATCATCATTGAACAGTAATTCATTTTCTGATGAGAAGGGTTTTTCAATGAGAGGGCGGATAATAGGGTGGATTGGTACAACACGGTTCTTTCCTGCGTCTGTTTTCATGCCGCCTTTCATGTTCTGGCTTCAAGGTCAATATCTGCTGTCATTAAGGTCGCTAATTCCTGTGGGTGCCAGCCGCTGTTAATGCTTACTAGAATCATAACCACAAAAGGAACCTCGTTTACGTTATCCTAGAAAAGGTTATTTTAATTTAATTTCTCATATTCCCGTGTTATGTAGTGGGAAAGATTTTTTCCGTTTTCCAATATAGGAACCACCGCCTTTGTTATTTATAGTCGAGTTTATAGAAATTTAATAATTAGACATCACCTCGCTCAATCACAAAAATAAATTAACTATCTCATTTATAATTGTGATAATATATAACCTTATGTGAAAAGACAACACTATGTTGTAAGGAATAAATTGTAAATCATATAGTGTTTTGATTTTTCACATTTATTCATGTATAATCATAGTAAAAGCGCATTGGGGTGATTGTATGGCTATGGCTTCAAAAATCCGTATTCTTCTGATTGAAAGAAACATGAAGATAAAGGACTTGGCAGAAAAGCTTGGATATAGCGGTAATAATTTGAGCAATAAATTGAGAGATGATAATTTTTCGGAAAAGGAATTGAGAAAGATAGCAGAACTGTTGGATTGTGACTTTGATGCTACGTTTACGATGAGAGATACCGGAAAAATTGTATAGTGGAAAGAGAAACAAAGAGATATTTCCTTGTTACATGTATTAGAACTTGATGTTAACATCAAGTTAATATGTGATTAATGAACTTTTAATTGGAGGAATTATATGTACAAAAGTGAAATTAGACCGTCTCAGATAAAAAAACTTATGGATAAAGCAAGAAAATTAAATTATGATAAATATTTACATAGAGTAAATTTAGTAAAATGTAGAGCATTTAGTAATCAATCAATTGAATTTGACTATCCCGTAACTGCTTTAATAGGACCAAACGGTGGCGGAAAAACAACTATTTTAGGAGCATGTGCTTTACTCTATAATTCTATTACTCCTAGACAATTTTTTACAAGGAATCGTCAATTAGATGAAGAAATGAGAAATTGGTCAATAGCATATGATGTCATAGACCGTACTAAAAATAAAACAGAGAAACTAAAAAGAACAGCCTCATTTTCTAAAGAAAAGTGGTATAGAGACGCTCTGGACAGGAGTGTTGTGTTCTTTGGCATATCAAGAACTTTACCAGCAGTAGAAAGAAAAGACTTATCTAAGTTTACAAATAAGAATGTCGTTTTTTCAGAAGATGAAATTGTAGAAATAGGAGAAATTGCTGCTAAACATATAAGCAAAATATTAGGAAAAGATGTGAGTAAATATTCCGTTGTCAATGCGGATAAATTCGGCAATATTTCTATTTTATCAGGCAGAACAGAAACAGGTGCATCATATTCAGAATTTCATTTTGGCGCAGGAGAATCAAGTATAATTAAAATGGTTATAGGCATTGAAAATGCTTCACCACAGAGTTTGATATTAATAGAAGAAATTGAAAATGGTTTACATCCATTAGCAACAGCAAGACTTGTAGATTATCTAATAGATGTTGCAGATAGAAAAGGAGTTCAGGTTATATTTACAACACACTCTGAACATGCTATTTCTTCCCTTCCAGCAGAAGCAGTTTGGGCAGCAATTGATGGTACTGCGATACAAGGGAAATTAGATATTTATTCATTACGAAGTCTGACAGGTGAGATTAATTCAGAGCTAGTTATATATACAGAAGATGAGTTTGCCAAAAACTGGGTTGAAGCAATTTTACGGTCTGATAAAGACATTGCTTTTGAAGCAATAGAAATATATGCAATGGGAGGAGATGGTACAGCGGTTAAAGCAAATAAATATCATCATTCTGACCCAAGTAGTAAAGTAAATTCTATTTGTATTATAGATGGTGATTCACGACAATATGAAAGTGAAAGTGATAGGGTTTATCGTTTACCTGGTGAAGAGCCAGAACTACATGTTTTTGACCAAATTATGGATAAGTTAGATGAATGTTCAGGTATGTTATCCGTGAGATTTATGAGAGATTTTAAAGATAGCGAAGAAATAAAAAAAATAATTGAAGATGTAGGTATGACTAATAGGGATCATCATTTGATATATTCACAAATTGGAGAACGTGTTGGATTTATAGATGAAAATATTATAAGAAGTGCATTTTTATCTACTTGGTGTCAAAAGTATCAAAATGAAGTAAAGGAACTAATTTTACAAATAGATAAATATTTACCACATATAAAAAGATAATATATTAAAAATTGTATGGAACGGTGAGCAGCTGTGCAGAGTAGCACACTCATAGCGTACAAATGCCTCTCAACCCCTTGAAAATCCAGCCCTCACCGTTTCCATTGAGGAAGCCTCTCAGGCTGGCAAGTTCTAAGTAAATGGCATAAAGATATAATTTTCCGTACCAGCCATAAAAGGTCGGTGCGGTTTTTGAAACTGTGGATATATGAATTTCAAAAATAGTGATTTTCCATAAATTTTGTGCTATACTGTCCAGATAAAGGTGGTGGGCAAAATGGACTTATTTATTCCAAAAGAAACCTTAGATATATTATCTTATAAATCGACATTAGGAAAAAGTTTAAAGCAGATATCATTAAGGGAAACACCGTTACAAAAGATATTAGAGGATATAGAGAGGTATCGTGCGAGTTATATTGACGTATTAATACAGGAGAATTTGATAGGATCAAGGTTTAAAAGTGATGATTCTATTATGCGGAAATACGGAAAAACGATTAGAACCGGCGGTGGATTCAAGCAGTGCTTCAATGATGTGCTTGGATTTAGACTTAGGTTTGAGCAATATCCAGAAGAATTTCCAGATTATTTTAGAGTAGTTGATTTGCGAAAAGGGAAAAAGGTTGATGACGGTTATCACGCCATTCACTTATATTATCAAAGAGATAATCTGGCATATCCGATTGAAATTCAGTTGTGGTGTGGAGAAGATTACTTGTTTAATATTTGGAGTCATAGATATATCTATAAATATAAAGATGCTGAAATAGGAAAGTTACTCTATGAGGAATATGCTGCAAAGATAATTTGCAGTGAACAGGATTTTGTAGAGCGTCTGAAATTTTGGGAAGGTGAAAAGGTTAAATAAAGAGATATTTAACCTCCCTGATTAGAACGCCCGCCAAAGTGGGCAGAAGGGAGCATGAATGGGAGATAAAAAAATTTATATTGTGGCAAAAATCTTCGATAAGCAGGGGTGTTTGGCGTATCAATGTAAGACTGTAAATGAGGCACGATGTTTGCCAGGCACACTGGAAGCATTACGGGCGGATGGTGTGCAGATTGTTATACTTGATAGTCCGGAGATATATTCAGAATATGCCCCTTATTCTTATGTGGAGGATATGAAAAAATTTATAGACCTGGTTAGTCAAATGAATCGTGTGGCTTAGGACATGGAAAAGCATTATAAAGTTGTCAGTAGTGCAGTGTAGCACACTCATAGCGCACAGACACTTCTCAAACATTCGAAAATCCAGCCCTCACCGTTTCCATTAAGGAAGCAGCTCAGGCTGGCAAGTTCTAATAAAATCGTAGATTAATGAGATTTCAAAAGACCGCACTAACCTTTAATGGTTGGTGCGGTCTTTGAAATTGTGGATATATGAATTTCATAAATAGTTATTTTCCATAACGGTTGATTGACAAAGCACTATGATTCCTTAAAAACAGGACAAACGTCCGCCCAGTTCCCGGTACGCGCCCGGTGTAAATCCCGTTTCCCGGTGGAAAATGCGGGTGAAATAGTTGTTATCCGGATAACCGCAGGCAAAGGCAATTTCGCTGATATTCAGGGTGGTCATCACAAGCAGACTGCAGGCCTTGTCCAGTCGGAGACGGGTGAGCATCTGCAGAGGTGTGGTGCCGGTTTCAAGACGGAATTGTTTGTGGAAAAATCCTTTGCTCAGACCGCTTTGGGCAATCAGAGTGTCAATGCAGATTTGTTCCGTGAAATGTTCCTGGATCGTGCGGACGGCTTTCCGGATGGGAGCGGTGCTGCCTGTTGTCTTTCGCTCGGCGAGTTCTGTAAAGAGCTGGGAGAGAAACTGGCAGAGATTCGTCCTGTTCTGAAAGCTGGACAGATCATCGGTTTTCCCAGTCCGGTGCATGATGTTTTCAAGAAGTCCGGAGAAAACCTCGGGGTGAAGCGGAGAAAAGCGGTCGGGAAGTTCTGTTAAAAGCGGATTTTCGTACAATTCCTGGGCTTCTTCCGCGATTCCGAAAGCCTGACTGCCGGAACGGAGGGAAATCCCCCTGAAAATCAACGCAGAGAATGTAGCTTTCATAGGGAGCGATTCCCTGCACAAGCTGGCCTGGCTTACGGATGTTGAGTTCTCCGGCTTTGAAAGGAACATAGCGGCCATCAATGAGAATGCCGCCGTTGCTGCGCAGAAAAAATTCAAATTCATATTCATAGACCGTGCGCTGTGTCATTTCCTCATGGATGAAAGGATATCCGTCAAAATGGCTACAGCTTAATATGGCGGGAAAAAGGTATTCGGTGGGCAGATTCATGGGATGCTTCCTCCAATAGAAATCGGTGCACTTTCAAATAATTTTAGCATACTTTTGTGCTATTGAGCAGAAAAATATTCTACCTGTTTTCAGTCGGATTGTATATACTGAAAATTACAGAGAATATACTACCGGTTTTGGGAGGAAGAAGCGGATGAGAAATTTAACAAGGGAAGAAGTGAGAAATGTCATAGAGGGAAAAGGGGCGGCTTTTCGGGTGCCTCTGGCCTATGATATTTGGATCGGCAATAATATTTTCGGCGGCAGCGAGGAGAAACGGGAAAAATGGCTGGCACAGTACCCGAGGGATATCGCAACATTCGGACTGATGCTGCCGGATCTGGTGAATACGCCGGCAGAGGACCCGGACTACAGATGGACCGGCGTTGATATGCGGCTGGACGAAAAGAAGGGACTGGATAACCGTGTCCTGGTGGAAGACTGGGAAAGTTAGGAAGCGGATATATTTTTTGAAAAGTTTCCCAGTGCGGAATATCCTGGAATGATCCCCGAACATGAAGACGATGGCCGGTATACATTGGGAATGTTCTAGTTTTGCTTTTTTGAACGGCTCTGGTCGATCCGCGGCATGGAGAATGCATTGACTGATTTTTATCTGTATCCGGAATATATCCATAAACTGTTTCAGAAGCTGACGGACTTTTATATGCGCATGATGGAACGCGCCTGTGAGAAAAATCAAGTGGATGGTTTCTTTGTATCCGATGATATCGGCGCGCAGCAGGCGCCCTTTTTTTCACTGGAGATTTTCAGAGAGTTTTTTAAGCCTTATTATAAGCAGCTGTTTGATAAGGCGCATGAGCTGGGCGCACATTTCTGGCTGCACACCTGCGGGAATATTGAGCTTTTTATACCGGAATTCATTGAAATCGGACTGGATGTGATTCATCCGATTCAGAAGTATACGATGGAGGAACGCAGGATAGCGGAGAAATACGGCGATAAAATCTGTATTTGGGCAGGCTTTGATGTGCAGCGCACGATTCCGTTTGGCACCGTTGCAGACGTCAAGCAGGAGGTGCGTTTCCTGATTGATATATATCATCGGAAATCAGGCAGATTTATGCTAACCATGGGGAACGGTTCCACCACTGACTGGAAGCTGGATTGTCTGTACGCATTGATGGAAGAAAGTATCAATTACAGGCCGGATTGATAGAAATCGCATCCTTTTCAGAGGTCAGTTAAAGCAGATGCGATTTCAGCTTCGTGAAAAACAGGGTTAAATGATAGCAAAAGATGTAACAGTTCAGCCTTCGGCTGAATTGTTACTGCATCCGCCCATTATAAGTCGCCTTCGGCGAGGGGCGAATGCCTGCTACCACCACGTTTTCTCGCGGTTTGTGCAGTGAATGCGCAAACCTGCCTGAACTGTTACGAAAAGATTACGGATATCGGAAAATAGGATATCGGAAAATAGGATTGAATTTATATACGAAGGGGATTAAAATAGAAAAACAGAGTTTGGACTTTCGGGAAAAACACAAACCGGACAATTGAATGGAGGAAAGGAATGTGAAAAATTCATATTGTTTAAAAATAGAAATTGCACCTTTCCCCATCAGCCGGAGCATTATGAGATTATGATGGACTTACTGCGGCAGGGATAACGCAGGCAGACAGCGGATTGTCTGCCAAAGATGCGCAGGCAGGAACAGAGGATGAATTCGGTCATGGCACAGAACCTGGAATTATACGAACAGAAAATTATAAAAGACGGGGATTTACATGGAAGAAGGCGATAATACTTGCGGCAGCATTGGCTGCAACACTGTCTGTTATGGTAACGGCAGCGGTTAATTACGTTAGGCAGCGGATGGAGGCTATGAATGAGGCCGAAAGAACAAGTCATTTCTAGACATCGTTGAATACCGCACCGGCTGATTTTTATTCCAGGGAGCTGACCGATATGGAAAAAAAGAAAATGGAAGAGCTGAAGGAGAAATATGATAACGAGGGGGGTGTTTCCGGAAGGAGCATTGAAACGAATAGAGGCTGCATCGGAATATAATGGAAACGGAGTTGCTTTCCTGGCATCGCGCGGGACATTTTTTTTACCGGAAAAAGCTTTGAGCGATGAGGAAATCCTGCAAATTATTGATTTCTGGGAAAAAACGGGAATTTAGTATTCATGAGGCTGAAAGCAAGACCGCCGCCGGAGAACTGGAAGCTCTGCGTATAATGCAATCGATGAACCGGTACAGATAGAACTGACGGATCAGGACCAGGTTATAAATTACAGCGGTGAAATGCGCATTGACGCTGCGGCAGCCTTCGGTAATACTCTTTATATCGGAGAAAAAAACAATAAAGTGAATGGGAATCAGGCATGCTTGTATCAGATGGAGCTTGGCAATAATAAGCCGGTGAAAATGGAGGTACCGGTACCTGACGGCATGGATATTTCTATGATGACATGCGATGGGAAAGGGAATCTTTGCGTCCTTCTTACCCAGGCCCCAAAGGGTTCCTTCGAGAATGTCCGCTCCTGTCTGTGGAAGCTGTCGCCTGAGGGAAAGGAACTGGAAAAGGCTGATATTACTCAAATCAGTGGTACAAAAATACCTTATCAGGCGATTGCTGCGGATAAAGACGGCAGGATTTATCTGGCGGAATGGAAAAGCGGAGAGAGTGACCAGAGAGTACTGGTGCTGAATGAGGACTGCAGCCTGGCAGGCAGCATTGCCTGTGACGACGGAGATATCCGCGGCCTGGGGCGGGCCAGAAACGGAGAAGTCTACGGAGTGCTCATGGCCGGGCATGATTGGATCCCTGCTGTGGTCAGATTTAATGTGCAAAGCTTTACAATTGATAAAAAATACAGCAATGTCCTTCCTACTGATGTGGGTGTCTTTGACACGATGGGAGCCAGGACAAACTCAGATCTTCTTATTTGGGGGCCTTGTGGTATCTATGCCTATAATACGGTGATGATAAGGCTGTTTCCACGCGTGCACAATATGAACTCCCCGATGGCGCCGCCATGTGCTTTACCCCAGGAAGCAGGGCCTTGTTCATTTCCAATAATTATACTGTGAAAGAGGGAATTATGGATTTTGATAACTATAGTATGGAAAAAATATATCTAATGAAAGCAGAATAATTATCAGAGGTGCAAAACTATTTCATTCTAAACAGGATTTGTGCCTGAAATTAAGGAGGGGAAGCTATTGCTCCTCCTCCTTTACGATACTTTCCAGAACATCAATCAAATCATAAACGTCATTGATTTGAACGTCCCTTTCCAATATCACATTTTTCAGATTAATTGATAAAGATTCAAATTTATCCCGGACTGCCGGGGATACATAGGATGCCATATTATCACCTCTATGACAGTATGTGTAAAAGTGTTAAAATTATGCGAATCCGTTTTAGGTTGGCTGATTCAGGAGAAATGGGGAACCTCGTGGCAGGCCCGCTGCTTGTATTTCTTCTGCTTTGCCTGATATCCGCAGAACTCTCCATCCGGCAGCCTGCCCGGAGAATCTGCGGGATGGCTGTTGTTGATACGATAAATAAGCAGCAATAGTTCTGCCAGAGCCAAAAGCATGATTCTTTTCTTCCCTTATTTATACACAACGTAGTATAATAGGAAACTGAAAGAACCATATGGCAGAGTTAATAAAAGGATAAATATATGCGTTTTTCATTGTAAAAAGAAGCCTCCGCTGATACCGTCAGACAGATTATCTCAATTACAGAAAGTTATACTGAAGATTTCTTCACAGAAAATGTACCAGCGGATACAAGAAATGATTTGCTTTTTCAAAGCGTTGCTTATCTTATGAACGAGAGTGAGATCGTGTCATTTTTAGTTTTTACGTGTTTAGATGGCAGTCCGCATATAACACTGTTTGCGACTAAACGAGAATTTAGAGGGAAGGGCTATGGCACATTATTAATCAGTCAATTTTCTGCCTATGTGGAAAGTATTGGTTTTCGGCAGATAGAAGTCATGACGGTATTGCCGGAATCAAAACCGGTTTATTATTCAACTGTTGCCTTTTATCAAGGGGTAGGTTTTGAAATAATTAATGTATATCCGTTTCTATGGGAATCAGGAGCATTAAAACTGAGGAAGTCATGGTAACCGGATTATAATGAGCTGCTGTTTAACAAAAATAGAGTAGAAAAAAAGTTATTTTTTGTATGCAAAATCAAACATTGGACCGGGGGAAAATTCTCCGGCCCGTTTAACGTCACAGGGATACAGCAATGCAGAAAGGAAAACAGAAATGAAATTATATTTTGCCCCCATGGAAGGAATTACAGGCTACATATATAGGAATGCCTACCATAGTATATTCCATCCCATGGACAAGTATTTTACACCCTTTATTGCGCCAAAGCAGGACAAGACCCTGAATTCAAAAGAACGGAATGATATTCTGCCGGAGCACAATCAGGGGATGTATGTAGTTCCGCAGATTCTGACCAACAGAGCGGAGGATTTTATCCGCACGGCCAAAAAGCTTGCCGAATATGGCTACCGGGAGGTGAACCTGAATCTGGGCTGCCCTTCGGGAACCGTGGTGTCCAAGAAAAAAGGGGCAGGCTTTCTGGGGGAGAGGGAAGCATTGGAACGGTTCCTTGCGGAAGTATTTGAAGCTCTGGATATGCAGATATCCCTGAAAACCAGGCTGGGGCTGGAGGAAGCTGAGGAATTCGGCCCTTTACTGGAAATCTTCAATAAATTTCGGCTAAAGG
>OJJF01000309.1_pt1 | contig 22088 bp, 16 predicted proteins | sample 1596121 | NCBI WGS metagenome assembly OJJF01 (sample SAMEA4350135, study PRJEB24818) | metagenome | biome: human; feature: gut; material: faeces | place: Denmark | collected 2013-09 | reverse complement strand
ATAATATACGATACTTATAATATAATATTCTTTATTGATAAAAATAGCAATATTCTTATGATATAATTATAAAAAATTGGCAATGACCGAGGTATCAGTCGATGATAAGTAAAACAAAAACCCATATAGATGCAGACAAAATCGGGGAACTGCTTGCACACGCATTCGGGGGAGACGTAAAGGCTATTGAAATTACTGAACTTAATGAAGGTCTGTTTAATGCCTTATATTCGCTTCGTCTTTCAAAGCCGGTTTTGGAATTGGAGGAAATTATTCTGAAGCTTGGGGTTCAGGATGGAAAGCATATTCTGCATTATGAAAAGGAAATTCAGAAAACCGAGCTTTATGTTTACCGTCTGCTTCCCGGTATCGGTGTGCCGGCTCCTAAAATTCTTTATGCGGACTCTTCGCATACGCTGATTAACTGCGATTACTTTTTTATGGAGAAACTGACAGGCGACACCTGGGAACATTTGAAAGCACACATTACCCCTGAAAATGAAGCTGATCTTCAAAGGGAGCTAGGTGAATATACCGCAAAGCTCCATTCTGTAAAGGGTGATTATTTCGGATATATCAAAGAGGATGAGTCCTATCATTATCCCTCCTGGCGGGAAGCCTTCCATGCATTTATTGATCGTATGGTTGAAGACGGAATCCGTGATGGTGTTGAGCTCCCGTATGATGCGGTTTATGCTGCGCTTGAACCCTACTGGCATCTTCTCGACGAGGTAAAGACGCCCTCCCTTGTCAATTTTGATATGTGGTCTAAAAACATTTTGCTGAAAAAAGAAAACGGAATATATCATATTGACGGTATAATAGATCATGAGAGAGCCTTCTACGGCGATCCGGTTGCCGAATTTATTTCATCACAGACAATCTGCGGTAAAATTGAGGACGCCATTTATTTCAGGGAAGGATACGAGAAGGTTCACCCGTTTGTGTTCGGTGAGAATGAAAAAATCCGGCTGAAAATGTACTGGGTATATGTGGCGCTTTTGATTGGTGTAGAGATTTACCGGTATGAACTTGAGGACAGAGAAGAAACAATGCGCAGACACAGTGATATGCTGCTCCAGGCGCTTGAAGCGTTAAAATAATGATCAGATAAAGGACGGAATGATGATGAAAGCAAGAATTATATTATCTGCTGATAAAAAAGATTTTTACAAAGAATTATTTGCCCTCGCAATACCGATAGGAATGCAGAATCTGCTGGTAGCCCTTATTGGCGCAACCGATGCCCTGATGCTCGGGCGTTTTTCACAGGATGCTGTTTCCGCAGTTTCTCTTGCCAATCAGGTGGTATTCATTATGAATCTGTTTATCGGCGCGGCAGTTGGCGGCGGCGGAGTGCTTTTGGCTCAATATTGGGGCAAGGGCGACAGGACCATGGTAAAAAACATATTCTGTACCATTCTCAAATGGGCATTTGGAATATCCCTTGTGTTCTTTGCGTTTGCCATGTTCATTCCTGAAACACTTATGCGGATTTATACGCCCGAACCGAAGCTTATTGAGATTGGAACATCCTATCTGCGTGCGGTGGCGTTTTCCTATCTGTTCTCAGGCATTACCAACTGCTATTATCTTATGATGAAGCTTGAGGGAAAGGCTGTTAAGAGTGTTTATATCTCTGTCGTAACCCTTATTACCGATATGGTAATTGACCTTTTCCTCATCTATGGTCTTTGCGGAGTCCCCAGGCTGGGTGCAAACGGCTCAGCATATTCTACTGTTGTCGTTGAGCTTGTGGCGCTTGTGTGGTGCATCACCGAATCTCATAAAAAAGGCAGCCTTCGTCCCGATTTACAGGGGTTCAAGTGGTTTTCAAAAGCAATCACAAAGGATATGTTCAAGGTATCGCTTCCCATGCTTGGGAGTTCTCTTGCCTGGGGATTGGGTTTCTCGCTGCACTCCTTAATTATGGGGCATCTTGGTTCGGATGCGACCGCTGCCGCATCCATTACCTCTGTGGCGCAGGAACTGATTACCTGTGTTTGCAAGGGCATCTCCGCCGGTGCGGGTATTATGGTGGGCAAGCTGCTCGGCAGGAATATGTTTGACAAGGCCAGGGAGTACGGGAAACGCTTCTGTTATATTTCCTTTTGGACAGGCGGTATACATATGGCGCTGCTTTGTATTCTGGCGCCTGTTGTTACGATATTCTTTGTGCTGTCTGAGACCGCAAAACAGTATCTCATTATGATGCTTTTGTTCAGCGGTGTTTATGTGTTTGCATACTCGATTAATACGATAGTGGTATGTGGTGTTTTCCCGGCAGGCGGTGATTCCAGGTACGACGCCGTCAGTGTGTTTTTTGCTTCCTGGTGCTTTGCCCTGCCGCTGGCGATCCTGGGGACGTTCGTGTTTGATTTGCCCGTAATGGCAGTGTACATTCTTATGTGCGCTGATGAAATCGTAAAGCTTCCGTTTATACTTCCACGGTATAGGAAATATCTGTGGCTGAAGAACCTGACGAGGGAGGAGAATGCGGCGGCATAACGGTATTTCCCGACAGCCTCCTTTTATGTTTTTGTTCTGTATTCATTGGGCTTGCCCTGAAACTAATGTTGGAAAAACGGAGTTTTTAATAATATACCGCAAATGAATAATAAAGATAACAAATAGAAAATAGCACAAAAAAAAGAATTCCTTTATAATACAGATTGAAAGAAGCTGCCGGTAAATGGAGGATAAAATTTATGGGTAAACCGAAATTCAGTCTGATGGATAAAACCTTGAACCCGGAAATTGTAGACGGGAAAATGAATGCTTTTGTCAAAGTACCTTATGGCATACAGGTACGGCTTTCACATCCGCTCGGAAAGGATGGTTACGGCAGGGTAACTGTAGACGGGATACCGATTTCCAGAGGGAAAATATTTAAACTGGATATGGTAATCAAAGCGGATGTGCTCTATCTTCCGGTGGGGGAAGTGGCGCGGGAATTTGACAGGGAATATACCCTGGCGCTGACCGGATTTAAGACGGCGGAGGGAGTTCCCTATCCTGACTGCAGCTTTAAAATCAAAACAACAGCCAAAAGCAGACCGGACCCTGCCTTTGCCGAAAATGATGAGGTGGCTCTGGAAGCGGCAAGAGAGGGAATGGTGCTGCTTCGGAATGAAAAGGGGGTGCTTCCGTTAAAAGAAGGCGCTGTACTGAACTGCTTTGGCAGAGGCCAGTATATGTACCGCAACACTTCCACCGGGGCATCCATGATCAATCCCAGGTGGCAGCCGGATTTTATGGATGCGATAAAGGAGCACAGCAGCTTTTCTGTGAATGAAGAGCTTTCCGCGCTGTACTGCTATCTGCAGGATGTGACGCCCGGGGGAAATATGCTGGAAAAGGCCAAGGAGCAAAGTGACACGGCAGTGATACTCATCAGCCGCACCAGCGGGGAATTCCTGGACAATCACCCGGATAAGGGCAGCTATTATCTCACCGACGATGAAGAGGCCATGATAAAAGCGGTAACGGCTGTTTTTGACAAAACTGTGGCGATTATCAACAGCGGCTTCCCCATGGATATTGCCTGGACGCAGAAGTATGGCATAGATGCTGTTGTTTATACCGGTTTTACCGGAATGTTAAGCTCCTATGCACTGATGGAGATTTTAGACGGGCGCACCAATCCCAGCGGAAAGCTTCCCGATACCTGGGCCAGGGACTATTATGATTCCCCGGCAGCTCATAACTTTATCAATTTCAAAGAAGGGGACGAGATTCCGGGAGAAAAGGACAAGGGAGTAAGGCTTTATTACGAAGAGGATATCTATGTGGGGTACCGTTACTTTGATTCCTTCGGAAAGGCTCCGGCCTACAGCTTCGGCCATGGCCTCAGCTATACTGATTTTGCCCTGGAGACAGGAAAGCCTTCCTTCGACGGAAACAATGTGACGCTTCAGGTAACAATTACCAATACAGGTAAGCGGGCGGGAAAGGAAACTGCCCAGTTGTATCTTCATGCGCCGGAGGGAAAGCTGGAGAAGCCTTACAGGGTTCTTGCCGCCTTTGAGAAAACGAAAGAACTGAAACCGGGGGAGAAGGAATTGTTGGCCCTGACCGCATGCGCTTCTGATTTTGCCTCCTTTGATGAAGAAACCGGGAGTTATCTTCTGGAGGCTGGGACCTACGAGGTGTATTGCGGTAATTCTCTGGCGAAGGCTGTCCTGGCGGGCTGCTTTACAGTTGGGAAAACGGAAACACTGCGTACCGTAGAGCGGGTCTGCCGTCCGGTGGAGGAGTTTAAACGTCTGAACAGGGAAAACGGAACAGCGGAGGCGGTATCACAGCTGGTTGATCTGGATCAGCGAATCCGCGTCAGGGCGCCCCGTCCTTCCTATCAGCCCCTGCCTTTGAAAAAACATACGGGGAAAAAAATCATTTATGCGCAGGTGAAGGAGAACCCCGGCCTGCTGGATGAATTTGTCTCCCAGATGAGTGATAAAGAGCTTTGCCGGATGAACGTCTGCGGAGGCAGCAATTGGTATCTGCCCTGGCAGAACGGTGAAGCGGGAAAGACCAACGTGATCAAAAAATACAAAATGCCCCGGATGCTGGTATCGGACGGAAATACCGGGATTAATGTAAAAAAGAAAAATATCGGCATGCCCTGTTCCGCCTCCATTGCCGCCACGTTCAACAAGGAGCTGGCTTACAGGGTGGGAAGCGTGATCGCAAAGGAGTCAAAGGCGCAGAATATTTATCAGAATCTGGGGCCGGGAATGAACATTCACAGAAATGTGCTTAACGGAAGGCATCCGGAATATTTTTCAGAGGATCCTTATCTGGCGGGCATGATGGCGGGGATGCACGCAAAGGGGCTGGAGGACAATGGAGTGGGAAGCTGCTATAAGCATATGTTCTGCAACAACTCCGACACCTCCCGCAAAGGCAGCCACAGCATCGTTTCAGAGCGTGCCCTGCGGGAGATTTATTTCCGGGTATTTGAGGTGGCCATCGCGGTGCAGAAGCCCAGTGCGGTAATGACAAGCTATAATGCGGTGAATGGCATTTATCCGGCGGAGAATGCAGATGTAATTCAGAAGCTTATCCGGGGAGAGTGGGGCATTGACGGCATGGTAATGACCGACTGGGGTACCTATGATACCGTGGATGCGGTGGAAATGGTGAAGGCCGGAAACTGCTGGCTCACCGAAGGAAGTAAGAAATACAGCAGGCTGCTGGAGCAGGCGGTAAAAGAGGGGAGACTTTCCAGAGCCGTTCTGGAGCGGAATGTGCGTTCCGTTATTTCCACAATGCTGAAGCGGGTGTAAAGAGCGCCTGTTACAGAGCGGCTTTGAATTCCGAAGGCGTCATGCCATTGCGCTCCCGGAAATGCTGTGTAAAATAACTCTGAGAGCAAAAGTGAAGCTGTTCGCTGATTTCCTGTACATTATAAGAGGAATTGGCGAGCAGCATTTTTGCGTAATCCAATCTTGCATTTCGGATAAAAATGCGCAGATCACTCCCATATTCTTCCTTGAATTTCCGGGACAGGTAGTAAGGGGAATAGCCAAAGTGGCCGGCGATTGCGGGAAGATCCAGATCCTCGGTCAGATGGACGGAAACATAGCTGATACAGTCCCTGACGAAGGAGGTGGGGTATTCGTTCACCTTGACCTCATGTACCCGGTGAATGTAATCATCCAGCATAATCTCATTGATATTGCCCAGCTCCGACATGGAGGAGCAGTTTTCTATATTCTGGATATATTTGTCGCTGAGCGTATAAGAAAGTTCAGGGTTTAAGCCGCCCCGGATGGCCGCTCTGGATACGATAATAACCGAAGACAAAAGCAGGTTTTTTAACTGCCTTAAGGGATTGCCGGCGCTGAGGCGTCCCGGATTTCCACCCAGTGGCATTTTGTTCATGGCTTCCCGATAATTCAGATTTCCCTCCTCTACAAGCCTGGTAAGGGAACATTCATACAGCCAGGTGCCATGCTTATCCTCCGGCTTTTCTTCCGGGGATCCGCCCGATGCGCCGGATTTTGTCTGATAATTAAAATGATGCAGTCTGATTTCTTCTCCTGTGGCGCAGTAATGAAGCATAATGCCGTACTGCAGAAAATTGGTCAGGGATACCACAGGAATCATCTGGAGAGTCTTTAAAAAGTCATTTTTCATACGGAGCGACAGGTGAAGCCCGGAAAGCTGCAGCTCCAGATTCTTGAGGGGAACCGTATCGGCAAATGCGGGCCCGATGACATGGATGTAGGTGAGCTGGCCGTCTTCCTTTTCATAAGCGGCAATCCACATCAGGTTCAGCGAATTGGTGATAAGAAGAGGGTAGTCCTGTACGGTGCCGGCCTGCAGGGCGTCTTCGTAAGAGTTTTCCAGAGCAAAGAAACAGTTGTTTTCTTCCGCGGCGTCCGGTGATGAGGACAGTAATTCACCCTTTACATTATAGGTCCATTGAGAAATCCCCAGGCTGCAATGGATCAGTTTCTGAAATAAATCCAGTCGTTGTCTGCTCTCAAACATAAATACCCCTTTTCTGATTATTCACACAGGTAATCTTCCAGAATGTGTAAGTCACCCGTCAGGCTGCAGGTGATTATGCTATTTGAAATAAGCGTATTTCCGGTGCCAAGGGAAACAAAAATGTATTGGGAAAGTGTGGATTTTAAATTCAGGGAATCCCCTTCCTGTGTTTCAAGAAAGACATCCCCGCCGCACTTTTTTACCTGCCTGAGAAAAGCGGGCAGATCTGCGTTTTCTTTCAGCTTCATAATTGATACCTCCCGGTTCAGTGTATAAGCTTATTTTACCGTTTCTGTATTAAAAAATCTATTGTTTATTTGCGAAAATTATAAGTAATTATCCATACAACCGAAACAGGACAAAAAGACAACAATTATAGCAAATGAAAAATAACGCAGGACAGCTATTTTAAATATAATCAAATTATATTTTTAATACACAGGAGGGATACAGATTATGAGTAAGAAAAAGGCCGACAGAGCGGACAGAGTGCCGTTTGGCAAGCTGCTGGCATGGCAGACAAGACCGATTTCGTTGGGGGCGGTTACGATTATTATCGGATATCTGTCAATGTACTGTACGGATACCCTGGGGATGCCTGCAGCGCTGGTTGGAACCATACTGCTGGCCAGTAAGGTTTTTGACGGCGTGACGGATTTGTTCGCAGGCTGGTTAATTGACAATACCAATACCAGGTGGGGAAAAGCAAGGCCGTATGAACTGAGCATCCTGGGCGTATGGATCTGTACATGGGCGCTTTTTGCCACGCCGTATGAGTGGAGCATCACAGCGAAGTCCATCTGGATTTTCATCATGTACACGCTTATTTTTTCCATATTCTCCACCCTTTTAAATGCTGCCGAAACACCGTATATCATTCGGGCATTTGGAGATCCCATAGCGATTACCAAGGTTTCCGCGTATGGCGGTATCCTCATTACCATTGGCTGTATGGTAGTTTCCGTATCCTTCCCGATTATGGTTGCCAGGGCTGGGACCTCTGTCAGCGGCTGGAGACAGATGATGTTTATGTATGCCGTGCCTTTGGCCCTTATCGGACTTCTCAGAATGTTTTTTGTAAAAGAGGATAAGGCGCCTGACGGAGATAAGGAAGAGAGGGTTACGGTAAAAAGCATCCTTGCCGTTCTTAAGAAAAATAAGTATGTATGGATGCTGGGAATCGCCTGCGCATGTCCACAGCTTGTTACAGGTATGGCGGCAGCGACCTATTATTTTAAGGTAGTTGTGGGAGACATTGGAAAATTTTCTTCAATTCAGATATGCAGTATGCTGGTTCTCTTTGTGATGCTTGTCTTCCCCGCGTTAATGAAGAAGTTTTCCGGTATGCAGCTGGTAGGCATGGGCGCGGCAGTGGGTATTGTCGGCTATATAATCAACTTCTTTGCAGGTTCTAATATGGTATTGCTGGTAATCGGCTTCCTGCTGGCAGGAATTTCTGCGCTGCCCACATCCTATATGAGGGCTCCGATTAATCTTCAGCTTGCGGAATATAACGAGAGCCTGTCACTGCCCCGTATGGAAAGCACCATGGGCTCCGCGGTTAATTTTGTATGTAAGATCGGCCAGGGCCTGGGCTCCTTTATCATCGGCGTACTGCTCAGCGCGGCAAGCTATGATGGGCAGCTGGCTGTACAGCCGGACAGCGCGGTGCTTATGATCCGCCTGTTATACAGCTTTATTCCGGTGGTATTTATGATAATCATGCTCTTATGTACCAAGGGCTTCATGCCTCTTGACAGGATGAGCAAACAGGGCAAGTAATGCCGCAGAGGCAGGGAGGCTTGATAAATGAGAACAATTATGGTCATGTATGATACCCTGTGCAGGAATTTCCTGTCCCCTTATGGGAACACATGGGTACAGACGCCTAACTTTCAGCGGTTGGCAGAGAAATCCGTCACCTTTGACACAAATTATGTGTGCAGCCTGCCCTGTATGCCGGCAAGGCGGGATCTGCATAACGGCAGGGTGAACTTTCTGCAAAGAGACTGGGGGCCGTTGGAGCCGTATGATGATTCCATGCCGGAAATACTGAAAAATCACGGGATTTATTCCTGTCTGATCTCCGATCATTATCATTATTGGGAGGATGGCGGCTGTACCTATCATAACAGGTACAGCAGCTGGATTTCCCACCGTGGGCAGGAGGGTGATTTCTGCCGGGGGACAAAGGAGGTCGTGGAATACATAACGGGATTGGGAAGCAGAATCACAGATCCGCGGACAGCCGGTGAGGTGCCGAAGGTACAGGACGCGGCAAACCGCAGGTTCTGTCAGTCGGAAAGGGAAATGCCCCAGGCGGAAACCTTTGCGGATGGTCTTGCCTTCATCAAAGAAAACCGGAATAACGACAACTGGTTTTTACAGATAGAAACCTTTGATCCCCATGAACCCTTTTTCACACAGAAGGAATGGAAGGATAAATATCCTGAGTTAGCCGGATATACAGGCAGCAAAACCGACTGGCCGGCATATGACCCTGTGAGGGAGAATGAGACAGCGGAAGATATCGGGTATGTCCGCCATTTATATGCGGCCCTGGTGTCCATGTGCGACAGTTACCTGGGCAAGGTGCTGGATGCCATGGATGAGTACGATCTTTGGAAGGATACCATGCTGATTGTGAATACGGATCATGGATTCCTGCTGGGGGAACATGACTGGTGGGGCAAGTCCATTATGCCGGCCTATGAGGAGATCAGCCACACGCCGCTGTTCATCTATGATCCGGTGAGCAGGATACAGGACCGGCGCAGGGCGCAGCTTACCTCGGCCATAGATATCCCCGCGACGATCCTGGATTTCCATGGCCTGGAAATTCCGGAGGATATGCAGGGACACAGTCTGCTTCCTGTCATCAGGGAAAATCAAAAGGTCAGGGATACGGCGCTTTTCGGCTTTCATGCAAGTCATGTGGCGATTACAGACGGACGATATACCTATTTCAGGGCCCCCTTATATACGCAGGAAAGCAATTGCTATGAATATACCTTAATGCCCACCCGTATGCGCCGGCCATATTCGGTAGAGACGCTCCGCAGCGCGATTTTGGCAGATCCTTTGCCGAACAGTAAAGGCTGCCCGGTGCTTAAGACAAAATCAGAGATTTGTTATGTCAGCCCGGTTAACTTCGGGACCAGGCTTTTCGATGTCTCCGTGGATCCGATGCAGAAGAAGCCTGTGGAGGATGACGATGTGGAGGCCGGGCTGTCAGATATTCTTTATTCGGAAATGGAAAGGGCGGGAGCACAGCCGGAGCAGTTTGTGCGGCTTGGACTGGAGGGAACCAATACGCCGGAGGGGATAGCAGAACTTCGTAAAAAGGAGGATTTATCGCAGACCCCGGCATTTATTCCGAATGTAAGGTGGACCCAGGAAGCAAAAAATGCCTGGCGGGCGATTCAGAGGATGCTGCCGCCGGAGGCAACAGAGGCAGTGGGCAAAATGCTGCCGGCCATCAGGGCGGGACATGAAGACAGTCCGGTAACATACGATAATATAACGGGCGTTTTAAAAAGGATGCTGCCTCCGGAAACGCAGCCTCAGCTGCTGTATTATCTGACATTGGTTGCAAGAGCATATTAATTTACGGGAGCCGGGCAGAATGTCTGGCTCCTTCTGGGCAGACGGGAACAGGGACCGAGTGTGAAGGCTGGTTTGAGCTGGCAGTGGCATTCTGGGAACAAAACAGAAAACAGACGGGGTGATGGAATGAAAAAAGAAAGCTTTAATAAAGATTGGCTGTTTGTAAGTAAGAAAAGCGGGATAAAAAAACGGGTAACGCTGCCCCATGACGCAATGCAGGGAGAGGAGCGCAGAGCGGATTGTGAGAGCGGAAGCGCCGGCGCTTATTATCCGGGCGGCGTGTATGAATATGAGAAGCATTTTACTGCGCCGGAACAGTGGGCGCAGCAGCATATTGTTTTTGAATTTGAGGGTGTCTACAAAAATGCCAGGGTGTATATTAACGGTAAGGAGGCCGGAGGGGCGGCCTATGGCTATATTCCCTTTTTTGTCTGCGCCGACGGCCTGCTTGGCTACGGAGAAGATAATGTAATTAAGGTAACGGCGGATAATTCCAGGCTTCCTGACAGCCGGTGGTATACAGGCGCGGGAATTTACCGTCCCATATGGCTGCATACCGGCGGCAAAACATATATCGAACCGGAAGGAATCCGGATAAAAACCCTGGATTATCGGCCCGCCAGAATTCAGGCGGAGGTACTGGCAAGCGGGGGCGAGGCTGAAATAGAAATTCTGGATCAGGGAAAAGTAATTGCCGCCGCGTCGGGAAAACGGGCGGAAATGACATTGCCGGACGCCGTGCTTTGGAGTGAGGATACGCCTTATCTGTATACCTGCCGCGTCACACTGAAAGAAAACGGGAAAACAGTGGATACGGCGGAAACCGCTTTTGGCGTTCGTAAAATCGAGTGGGGCAGCAGGGGGCTTTTCATCAACGGAAAGGAAACCCTGCTCCGGGGCGGATGCCTGCATCATGATAACGGGATTTTAGGAGCGGCCGCTTATAAGGAAAGTGAGTGGAGACGCGTCCGGCTTTTGAAGGAGGCAGGGTATAATGCCATCCGTTCCTCCCATAATCCTGCCAGCAGGGCGATGCTGGAGGCCTGCGACGCTCTGGGAGTCTATATGCTGGATGAAACCTGGGATATGTGGTACAGCAAAAAAAGCAGGTATGACTACGCGGAGGATTTTGAGGCTAATTATAAATATGATCTCAGAGCCATGGTGGAACGGGACTATAATCATCCCTGCGTCATTATGTATTCTATTGGAAATGAAGTCAGTGAACCTGCCTTTGAGAAGGGAAGGAAGCTGGCCGGGGAGATGGTGGATTATGTGCACACGCTGGATGACAGCCGCCCGGTAACCGGTGGGATCAACCTGATGATTATCGCCAAATCTTCGAAAGGGAAAGGCATTTACAAGGAGGACGGAAGTGGTGCGGATACTGCCGGCAATGAGAAAAAAATGCAGGGGATGAGCAGCACCATGTTCAACATGATTACCTCCATGGTGGGGAGCAGTATGAATAAGGCGGCAAATTCCAAAACCGCGGACGCGGTGACAAGCCCGGTCCTGGATACGCTGGACATTGCGGGATACAATTATGCTTCCGGCAGATATCCGCTGGAAGGCGCGGCGCATCCGGAACGCGTGATTTTCGGCAGTGAGACGTTTCCTCAGGATATATATAAAAACTGGGAGATGGTCAGGAAATATCCATATCTGATCGGGGATTTTATGTGGACCGCCTGGGATTACCTGGGGGAAGCCGGGATTGGGGCCTGGGCATACACGCCGGACGGAAAAGGCTTTAACAAGCCTTATCCCTGGCTGCTTGCTGATGTGGGAACCTTTGATATTTTAGGAAATCCAAACGGAGAACTGTTTTGGGCGCAGGCTGTCTGGGGCTGTTTAAAGAACCCGGCCATTGCGGTACAGCCGGTAAATCATGACAGAAAGCCGGCCAAGGGAGCCTGGAGGGGCACCGATGCGATTCCCTGCTGGAGTTTTCAGGGATGCGAGGGAAGAAAGGCTGTTGTGGAGGTTTACACGCAGGGAGCGGCTGCGGAATTGTTCCTGAACGGAAAATCCCTGGGAAAAAAGAAAACGAAGGAATGCAGGGCTGTCTTTCGGACAAAGTATGCGCCGGGCAGACTGGAGGCCGCAGCCTATGACCGGGACGGGAAGGAAACCGGCAGAAGCGTGCTGCAGTCTGCGAACGGCCGGATTGGGATCACGCTGATGGCGGAAAAGAATCCGGTAAAAGCCGGGGAACTGGTCTATGTGGATGTGGCGCTGACGGATCAGAACGGCAATCTGGAAGGAAATGCTGACTGCAGACTGAAGGCGGAGGTCCGGGGAGCAGAGCTGATGGCCTTCGGAAGCGCCAATCCCAGGACGGAGGAACGCTTTGACAGCGGAAGCTACAGCACCTATTATGGCAAGGCCCTGCTGGCGGTCCGTGCGGCAGAAAAAGGCAGCATTTATGTGAAGGTAAGCGGGGAAGCGGGCACAGCAGAGATTACGATAAAAGCAGAGTAAGGGGGATGGGAAGTGAAAAAAGACAGAAATAAAAACGGGTCCGGGAAAAAATCAGGGAAGGGCCTGAAAATAGCGGGAGCGGTTTTAATTGTCTTTATTCCGGTACAGCTTTTTGTCATGGGCTGGTTTGGAGGACTTGGCCCTTTTAAGGGAATGAAGGATGTGCGTATGGGGAAACATCCGGGGAATGCGCCGGAATATGATTTTGATAAAATTTCCGCATTGGAAAACAGCCCGCTTGCCGGGAAACAGGTTTGTATTCTCGGTTCCTCCGTAGTTTATGGTTCTGCCTCCGGAGAAAATGCGGTGGGAGAATATCTGTCGGCGCGGCTGGGCTTCGATTTGACCAAGGAAGCGGTAAGCGGCACAACATTGGTGGATATCGGTGAAAAATCTTATATCAGCCGACTGAAAAACAGGATTGATCCGAATACGGATTTTGACTTGTTTATCTGTCAGCTTTCCACAAATGACGCTACAGGAAAGCGTCCGCTTGGCAAAATCAGCGGCAGTACCAGCCTGGAAGAGTTCGATACTTCCACAGTGACGGGGGCGCTGGAATATATTATCTGTTATGCGCAGCAGACCTGGGGGTGTCCGGTGGTATTTTTTACCGGAAGCCGTTATGACAGCATAGCCTATGAAGCCATGGTTGAGAGGCTGACGGAGCTAAAGGATAAATATGACATATGCGTACTTGATTTGTGGCACAGCGACACCTTCAACGACCTTACGGAGGAGCAGCGGAAAATCTATATGGTGGATAATATCCATCCCAGCAAAGCAGGCTATCGTGACTGGTGGGGCCCTGAACTGGAGAAACAGCTGCTTGCATATCTGAATCGGGAGGAAGAAAAATGAGGGCAGTACATTTGCAGACGGAGTACTTAACCGAGCCGGTGGGAATCGATATCGTCAAGCCAGGATTTTACTGGAACTGTACGGGAGGTCTGTCTCAAAGCGCCTATCAGATCACCGTGAAAAAGGAGGAGGAAGTCCTGTGGGACAGCGGAAAAGTCCAAAGCTCTTCCATGACTCATATTTTATATGAAGGAAGGCCTTTAAAAAGCCGGGAGCGTCTTATATGGACCGTGATTGTGTGGGATGAAAACGGCCTTCCGGGGGAACCCTCTGAAAGCTTTTTTGAAATGGGCCTGCTGGAGCCGGGGGACTGGAAAGCCAGCTGGATCGCCGGGGATGTGGCGTTAAAAAAGCACAAAAGATATCCGGCGGACTGTTTCTGCAAGACCTTCCGCCTGTCTAAGCAGGTGAAACGCGCAAGGCTGTATATCACGGCGTGCGGGCTTTATGAAGCCATGCTGAACGGAAACCGGGTAGGGGAATTTGCATTGGCGCCGGGGTGCACGGACTACAGGAAGCGGCTGCAGTATCAGACCTATGACGTCACCGGCCTGCTGGCCGGGGACAACCGGCTGGAGGTGCAGCTGGCAGACGGCTGGTACAGAGGATCTGTGGGATGCTTTGGGCCGACGAACCTCTTTGGCCGACAGACGAAATTACTGTGTCAGCTGGAGGTTTATTATGCGGACGGCGACAGTGAGAGAATCTGTTCGGACGGAAGCTTCCACTGGTCCAATGACGGTCCTGTCCGTTTTGCAGATCTGAAGGACGGGGAAATCTACGATGCGTCTTGCCGTCCTTCCTATTCAGGGCTGGCGGTAGTTGTAAGGGAAGACAAAAATCTGACCGCCTCCAACAATGTCATTCCGAAGGAAAAGGAGCATTTCAAAGCGAAGTTGATCCTCTCGCCCTCGGGGCAGAAAATTCTGGATTTCGGACAGAATATTGCCGGATTTCCCGCTTTTCGCATCAGGGGAAGGAAAGGGCAGCAGCTTCGGCTGCTTTTCGGAGAAATTTTAGATGAAAAGGGCGAATTTACCCAGAAAAACATGCAGCAGTATAAGCCGGTAAAGGAATTTGGCAAAGTGCAGGAAATCAAACTGATTCTGGGCATGGCGGAAAAAATGTACCGGAAGAATCCTGAAAAAATGCAGCCGACGCCGAAACAGGAAATACTGTTCACCTGCTCCGGAGGAGAGGATTTTTATAAGACAAGGTTTGCGGTGTTCGGCTTCCGGTATGCGCTCATTGAGACGGATGCAAAATTTCAGGCGGAGGATTTTGAAGCCATAGCCGTCTATTCCGATATGGAACGGACCGGTACCTTTGCATGCTCCAATGACCTGGTCAACCGCTTCTTTGAAAATACGGTCTGGAGCATGAAGGGCAATTTCCTGGATATTCCCACTGACTGCCCCACCAGGGAACGGCTTGGCTGGACGGGGGATGCGCAGGTCTTCTTTAATACGGGGGCCTATATAATGAACACAGCCCCTTTTTTCCGGAAATGGATGCGGGACATGGAGGATGGGGAATTGCCTGACGGCGTAGTCCCTTCGGTGGTTCCCTATGCCGGGTTTGAGATGATGTACAATACTACGGGGGGAAGCGTGGGATGGGCGGACGCGGCTGTGTTCCTGCCCTATCGTTACTGGAAACGGTACGGCGACCGAAGGATACTGGAACAGACCTATGCCATGGCGAGGGATTATGCGATGTTTGCGATAGGGAATACCGGCTTTGCGGATAAGAAAAAGGCAAAGGAAGCGCCCTATAACAAATATGTCTATGAAAAGGGCAGACATCTGGGAGAATGGCTGGAGCCGGAAGAATTTCAAGAAAAAATAGGGGCCGGGAGTCAGTTAAAACAGATTGAAACGGCTACCGCGTATTTTTCCCACGCGATGAAGCTGATGGCGGAGATTGCAGAGGAGCTGGGACGCAAGGAGGATCAGGCGCTTTTCGCGGAGTATGCCGAAGGAAGCAGGCGGGCTTATCAGGAGATGTTTTTCTCAGAAGGAGCGCCGGACACGGACAGACAGGCGAAGCTGGTGCGCCCCCTGGCCCTTGGGCTGCTGGAGGAAAGTCAGAAAAAGGCTGCCCAAAAAAGGCTGGCCAGGGCAGTGGAAAACCGTCAGTACCGGATAGGGACGGGGTTCTTGTCAACGCCCTTTATTCTTCCTGTGCTTACGGAGGCAGGGTATGCAAAGCTGGCATATAAAATGCTGGAAAACAGGCAGGCGCCCGGATGGCTGTATGAGGTGGAACAGGGGGCTACCACAGTCTGGGAGGACTGGGAGGGCACCGTCAGCCATAATCATTATTCTCCCGGCGCGGTATGCCAGTGGCTGTTTGATACGGCGGCCGGCATCAGGGTGGAGGGGGAAAACCATTTTGTGCTGGCGCCGGTTCCCGGCGGAAGCCTGACATGGGCCAAAAGCTCTTACCATAGTATTTATGGGAAGGTGAAAAGCCAATGGGTGAAGGACGGGGAGCAGATATGCTGTACATTTGAAATCCCGGCGAATACAACGGCAGAGATCGTGCTGCCGGACGGAAAGCATTATGAAGCGGCTGCGGGCACCTGTTCTTATTCTTATACGATACCGAAAGGAAATGAGTCATGAGAGACGGATATGGCTTCGATGCGCAGATAGAGGAAGGGAAAAAGCAGGCGGTAAATCCCTATCTGCCAGGCTATGAATATGTGCCGGACGGAGAACCGCGGGTATTTGGGGACAGGGTGTATATCTTTGGAAGCCATGATACGTTTGGAGGCAGTAATTTCTGCACCGGGGATTATGTCTGCTGGTCTGCGCCGGTCCACAGCCTCGGAGACTGGAGCTATGAGGGTGTTATCTACAGCCGGCTGCAGGATCCGCTCAACGCCGGGGGAAAGATGTATATGTGCGCCCCGGACGTACAGAAGGGACCGGATGGGAGATATTACCTGTATTATGAATATGACCGCGCGGTAATTACATCTGTTGCGGTCTGCGACACTCCGGCGGGAAAGTATGAGTTTTACGGATATGTGAGACGCCCGGACGGGACCGCATACGGCTCGTTGGCAGGAGATGTGAACAACTTTGATCCGGGAATCTTCGTGGATGATAACGGGAGAATTTACCTGTATACCGGTTTCGCACCCGGCGATGGCTGGATGAAAAAGGTAATGCAGCTACGAGGGCGCCGGATTGACGGCGCTTACTGTATTGAATTGGAAAGCGATATGCTTACCATGAAGACAGAGCCCAGACTGATCGCTCCGGGTGCGGACTTGGCTGCGGGCACTTCTTTCAGGGAGCATCCGTTTTTTGAAGCAAGCAGCATGAGGAAGATAAATGGCAGATATTATTATGTATATTCCTCCGTATTAAGCCATGAACTGTGCTATGCAATAAGCGACAGGCCGGATGAGGGCTTTGTTTTTGGAGGAACGCTTATCAGTATCGGGGATTTGGGACTGCATGGGAACCGGATACCTGTCAATTACCTGGGAAATACCCATGGCGGCATGGCGGAGATTCTGGGACAGTGGTATATCTTTTATCACAGGCAGACGAACAAACAGAAATGTGCCAGGCAAGGGTGTGCGGAAAAGCTGACGTTCAGGGAGGATGGCAGTATAGAGCAGGCGGAAATGACCAGCTGCGGTCTGAATACCGGGCCGCTTATTGCGAAAGGAACCTATGAAGCCAGGATCGCCTGCAATCTGGGTTATAAGGAGCCTGCTTTTGCATACCTGAAGGTCAGGGAAAAGGATAAAAAGCATCCCTTTTTTACGCAGAGCGGCACGGACAGGGAGGACAATCCGGATCAGTACATCGCCAATATGAGGGACGGAGCCTGGGCAGGCTGCAAGTATTTCAGCTTTGAAGGGGAAAACAGGATTTCCGTAAAAATAAGAGGAAAGGCAAAGGGCGTGCTGGAAATTTCCACAGCGCGCAACGGCGCGCCTGTGGCAGCGCTGCCTGTCCGGGTGGAAGAGACGGAAGCCTGGCAGAGCGTGAGCGGCGCTATGGAAAAGCTTACAGGGACTTATGCCTTGTTCTTCAGATACTGCGGAAACGGAGCAATTGATTTTAAAGAATTTACGATAGGATAAGGGCAGAGGGGATTGCCTGGCGGCATAAGAATAACAAATCAATTAACAGATAGGAGAGATATACGATGAGAAAAATGAATACGATCGTAACAAAAGAAAATGCAAAGGAGCTCAGGCTTCAGGCAATGGAAGAAGTAAAAGCAAATCCGTCGGATACAAAAGAAGGGAAAATCATGGATATGCTTATTACCGCATGGGGAGAATGGCAGCCTGACTATGAAGGCTGGGTAAAGTGGTCTGACGGACTGTATACGGCAGATTCCACGATTAACGCCATTGGCGGGGAGCAGAGGTTTCGGGATTATCAGGCCAGCATGAAAGAACAGCGAGATGCCTGTGCTATGGAGATGGGACCTATTATGCAGATTATCGTGGAAGGAAATGTGGCCGCACTGGTGTATCATATGTATCTGACTCCTAAAGCAGCAATTGCCCCTACTTTTGATATGCTTGTTACGGAGTACAATACCGTGGAAGAAAGGGATGGGAAACTGATGGTTACCCATTTGGATCTGTATACGGATGGCGGCGGGCTGAATAATTGAAGGTTTACATCAGATGGAACGGAAGCTGTCCCAAATAAATTAAGCGGAAGAATAGGGGCAGAAATGTTCCGTGACAGTTATTTATAAAGAAAATGTATAAATAACCAGAGAAAAGACGAGAGTGTGGTTTTATTCTCTGGTTATTTGTATTGTATTATAGGTTGTATAGACGAAGCAATTTTTTTTATCCGGTAGAAAAATCTTTAACTGAACAACTTTCTGTTTATCAGAAATATCATTAAGTTTCTGCAGCATCTCCTTTACATCTATTCCAAGAATTTTATAACAATAGACTAACTCATAATCTGTTACGATGCGGGAATTATTTTCAATTTTACTTATTATTTGTTGGTCTATATTTCATACAAATCACTATAATGTGGAACATGATGACTGGGTTGCCTTTATAAAAAAGGTGGCCTCCGCCCTTGAAAAAACAAAGAATGCAGAAGATGAGTACCCATACATCATCTCTGAAAATTCAGGTATAGAAGGGATGCTTATATTGAAAGCCGCTTGAAGGATGTAATTGGATGGAGTGTTGCTGGCAGTATTTCACATCGCATGAGAATTAGCTTTACTATATTGGTATTGGAATTATCAAAGGTAGGGAATATACTTTTAAATAAAATCATTTTAATATAGGGAGGATTTTATTATTTTGTATTCGCGATTCTTTTACTGCCTATGCTCCCGATACCCTTTGTGGTTTCGAATCAGACATCCTCCGTCGAAAGTTTAAGGCGGACAGTAGTGCCTTCGCCGGGGTGGGTTATAAATTCCACATCACTGCCTTCTCCATACTGAAGACGGACACGCTTAATAACGTTGGCCAGGCCGATGCTGAAATTACGATTCTGTTCTTTGTTTTTCTGTCCTATTTTTTCTGCCGCATCTTCGATTCCCACTCCATTGTCGGAGATATCGATAAAAAAGAAGGATTCGTCCCTGACGGTGCGAATATGGATTTCCCCCGGAACCTGTTTGGGGATGATGCCGTGGTAGATTGCATTTTCCACAATCGGCTGCAGGATTAGCCGGGGAACCTGAAAATCCAGGCAGTCGTCAGAAACTTCCTGAATCAGTTTAAACTCCTGGCTATATCTTGTCTGAAGTATCTGGACAAAGGAAGCGACGCTATCCAGCTCATATTTTAAAGGTACGAGCTCCTGAGGGTTATCAAAAGAATAGGATAGTAATTTAAGGAGGGCCTGGAGTGTGGAAACCACTTCAGACGTCCTGTTCTGTTTCACTAGGCTGCCGATGCAGATAAGAGTATTATGGAGAAAATGAGGGCCGATTTGATGCTGCAGAATCTGTTTCTCATAAGTATTTTTTTCCATGAGAGTGCGTTCTTTTTCATCAACTACAGCCCGGATACGCAGGGCAAGTTCATTATAGCTTTCAACCATTTCGAATACTTCGCCACTGTAGATATTATTTATGGTATCGGGCAGCCGGTTTTTATGGTAAGCCTGTTTGAGTTCCCTGGTAAACTGGTTAATAGGAGCGGTTATTTTACTTGCTATCCAGTATGAAGCAAAAAGAAGCAAAGATACAGTACCCAAAATGGCAAGCAGGGAGTTATAAATCAACGGCTTAAGGTTTTCAAAAATATTACGGGGGAAAATAACATAGAAACGGAAAGCCTGGTGGGGGATGGATTCAAATACGCCATATTTTACATTACCATAAGAAAAGACAGAGGCATGGCCGTCCTGATAAGAAAGAAGGGCGAGCTTGTCTGAAAGCATTTCAGCTTCCCCATTCATGCCGATATGGGACAAATTACTCCTGATTGGCAGATTGGACTGGTTGGAAAGGATAAGATAATCCATTCCGCTATCGGAATAAACGGAGGTAAAATGATTCTCTATCAGAGAACAATTCAGATCAATGAATAAAATACCGTAGTCCTCTTTATCACCAATACAGTAAAACAAAGAAATAGTGTTTTGGGAGATTAAGGTTGAATAGGGGTCTCCCCAGACGATGTAGGGTGCATATTCTATATCTTTTGCAGCGGATTCCAGATATTCATTCCCGTAAATATCCAGAAGGGCTTGCTGCCCGGAATAAAGACTCCCATCATAATAGAAATACAGATTCTGGATGGTATTGGGAGAAATATTGTAGCTTTGGTAGAGATAATCGGAAATGAGTTTTTTATCACCGGAAAACAGGATACTGCTGTTAAGCGCTATTTTTTTTGCTGTCTGCTCCATTTCTTTTGTCATTTCCGTTATCAGACGGGAGGATTGTGACACATTCATATAAATACTGTTTTCGTTGTCTGCGAGGATGTTTTTTGCGCTTGAATGCAGATTTATCCCGATTAAAACTGAAAAAATGGTCAGACCCAGCAGAAACAAGGTTATAAATAGCCTGACAGTAAGGTCTTTATTGCTCCAATGCATGTGTTTCTCCTCTTTCAGATCTATTTTTTCTGATAATCTGTGGGTGATTTTCCCGTGATTTTCCGGAAAATCACCAGAAAATATCTGTAGCTGTCAATTCCCACATTTCTAGCGATTTCATATACCTTCAGATTTGTGGTTTCTAATAGTTCAATGGCCTTTTCTACCCGGATCCGGTTCAGGTAATCATGAAAAGGGCGTCCAATTTCGCTTTTGAAAAGCCTGCTTAAATAATCCGGAGATATGGAAGCTGCGTCAGCAGCATCTGAAAGCGTTATGCTGCTGCTATAGTTTCTTTCTATATAATTCAGCGCCGCCGCGACTTCCGGACGTAGCCGTTTCCTGTTTTCACCGGTATGTAAAAAACAGATATAACGGTCAATGGCAGTGTTGAAGGTTTCCGCAAGATAAAGCTGTTTTGTATAGTCGGCTTTATTAATGAGGCTGTCGGGGAATCTTTTATAAAGAGCCGAAATAAACGCTGTTTTCAGTTCTTCAGGAGGAATATTATTATCCAGACAGAAATCCCGGAGGGCTGGCTTCTCCTGTTCAATACTGGACAAAAATCCGGTAAGATCCTTAAGACATTCCCGGTGGTAGATATTCTGGGTGTAAGGAAAAGCGATAACGGGAGTCTCGCAATAAAAGTAGTATTGATCCAGCAGATCAAATGCGCGTATTCCGGCACAGTACGCTTCCAAAGTAGATATGTACAGCCCCTCACTTATATAAAAGGAAAGTCTGTGTTGTTGCGCTAACAGGGCGTCACGAGCAGTTCCAAGTAGGCTTTCCGCCGATTCGTCCAAAGTAGAAGAGGCGTTAATTTGCTCCAGAATAATATATCTTGCTTGTGAAAAATGAAAAGCTGTTATACCAGATCGGCCGTTCAGACATGACAGAAGAGCCGCGCTAACCTGCCCGGATATCTCTCTGTGGGTATGGGAAAGCAGCCAAAGACGACAAGGCAGGGGAAGCCACCTCTTTATTTCTGCGGAGTATTTTTCCTCTGCGTAATCTTCTGGTCTAACATCCAAAAGGTCAAAGGTCAGTTTTTGAAGGCGTTCTATTTTTTTGTTTTTTTCCCTTACAGCCAGTTCACCAGCCTCCTGCAGCTTTTGGGAGGCTTTTTCTATTAAGGGAAACAAATCTTCTTCCATACAGAGGCTTTTTATTACATACCCCACAATTCCCAGGGAAATCCCCATTTTCGCATAGGAAAAATCCTGATGGCAGGTCAGAAAAATAACCTGGACATCAGGAAGGATTTGTTTCAGGTGTTCCGTAAATGTAAGCCCGTCCATTACAGGCATCTCAATATCGACAAGAACGATGTCTGGAGACAGGATTCTGCATCTTTCCAGGGCAGAACGGCCGTTCGGAGCTTCTCCGATTACCGTGGCGTGTACGGCGGCCCAGTCCAGACTCTTAATTTCTTCCCTGATGGGGGTTTCGTCATCAACAATAAAAACGGTCAGCATGGAATCAGATATATCCTTTCCTGCAAAACTCTATTGGGTTCAGAATGATTGTAATGTTTTTCATAATAAAAGTCAATGAACGGATTATGCT
>OJJF01000293.1_pt1 | contig 22907 bp, 16 predicted proteins | sample 1596121 | NCBI WGS metagenome assembly OJJF01 (sample SAMEA4350135, study PRJEB24818) | metagenome | biome: human; feature: gut; material: faeces | place: Denmark | collected 2013-09 | reverse complement strand
TTATTAATGTCTGAAATATCAATCGTTAAGAATTGACACCTCAGACATTAATACACTGTAAATCAAATGACAAAATCAAACAAATGACAGATAATGATACATGGAAGAGTGAGAGCAAACACTTGCTATCATAACTGCTACCACAATTGCTGCCATACCTGAAACTAAGATGAATAAAGGCATACAGACAATCTGTTAGGGCATGAGAGCAAAAGTCGCGTTGAATTACTGTGGAGAAATAAATATAGACGGCTATCATATTAAGCAAAAAACGGTCAAAAAGAGCAGGAAATAAATGATAGTACATAAGATACCTATTCCGATCCCCATGATTTTTGTTTTAACTGTAATATCAACAGAATCTATTTGCTTGATTTTGAATAACTTTCTTTCTACCACAAAGAAAACTGTAGAGTACAAAAGTGGAAGAATATAAAAGACTACTGGATTTAACTCTATAAAAATGGCATAAAACGGAAACATAGCTCTAAAAAAGACCATAAACACCAATGCCTGCGTTAAAATCCAATATAACTTTTTATTTTTCCAATAACTGATTCCTGTCAGTATAACAATTATCCAGAAAAATGCCGGACAAAATACATTCTCTTTGTACTTACAAAAATCAGCAAGTCCCCCATACATTGCATCAGCTTCGGCCATAGAATACAAAGTACGATAGTCATGAATCTCCAAACAGAGAAAAATGATTCCTGCAATAATCTCTATAAAAGGAATCAATTTTAGTATATTCTTTTTAACTGGAGACCGCTCTTTCATGTATCAAATTATTTTTCAAACAAATATAGTTTTTATTAATTGAAAAAACAAATACATAATTATCAGATACAGGCAAATAAAGATTGGGCATTCCCGAGCAAAATCCACCTTCAGTTGTTATTCAAAGACAAGGATATTTTATACTATAAAAAGTCAATGTCATGGAAAAAAACATTTTTAAGTTAGATAATGAACAGCTCAAAGCGATTGTATGCTCATTTCGGGATAAAACAGAAGAAGGGTTAAAAACGGAAAATGCAGAGATACAATGCATTCCTACTTTCATTGCTCCAAAAACAACCCATATTAAAGGAAAGTCACTGGTACTTGACCTGGGAGGAACCAATTATCGGGTGGCAATCGTAGATTTCGACAAAGCAACACCAACCGTTCACCCGAACAATGGCTGGAAAAAAGACATGTCAATTATGAAGTCCGTCGGATATACCCGCGAAGAGTTATTCAAAGAACTCGCCGATATGATTATAGGAATCAAACGTGAGGAAGAAATGCCTATCGGTTATTGTTTTTCTTATCCGGCCGAGTCCGTACCGGGTGGAGACGCCAAACTGTTACGCTGGACAAAAGGAGTAGATATTAAAGAAATGGTTGGAGAATTTATCGGAAAACCTTTACTCGACTATCTGAATGAAAGAAACAAAATTAAGTTTACAGGCATCAAGGTAGTAAACGATACTATAGCCAGTTTATTCGCCGGTCTCACAGACAATAGTTATGATGCATATATCGGCCTCATCGTAGGGACAGGAACCAATATGGCAACTTTTATCCCTGCCGATAAAATTGAAAAACTGGATCAGTCATGCAATGCACATGGATTGATTCCTGTCAATTTGGAATCAGGCAATTTCCATCCGCCCTTTCTGACTGCGGTAGATGATACCGTTGACGCTATTTCCGGTAATCCGGGAAAGCAACGTTTTGAGAAAGCGGTATCCGGTATGTATCTGGGAGACATACTGAAAACAGCCTTTCCGCTGGAAGAGTTTGAAGAGAAATTCGACGCACAGAAACTGACTTCCATTATGAATTACCCGGACATCTACAAGGATGTATATGTACAGGTAGCACAATGGATTTATGGCAGATCCGCACAATTGGTTGCCGCCTCACTGACCGGGCTTATCATGTTACTGAAATCCTATAATAAGGATATACGAAAAGTTTGCCTGGTAGCCGAAGGCAGTCTTTTCTGGAGTGAAAACAGGAAGGATAAAAACTATAACATTCTCGTTATGGAAAAACTGAGAGAACTACTTCAATTATTCGGTCTGGAAGATATTGAAGTGGATATAAAAAGTATGAATAACGCAAACCTGATAGGGACAGGCATTGCGGCATTATCATAATATACTCCCGTCACTGCCGGCATCCTCACAATTCTATGAGGCATTTTAATGTAGCGGATTCATCAATAAACTTTTCTTAAAGTTTATGATGAATCACGACTACATTTGAAAAATCATAGACAAACACAAAGACTGGTAAAACCAAGTCATAAAACCGATGTTGCTACAACCGTGTTTACCTCATTTAAAGAAATGTCCGCCCGATATTATTTATTATAAGGAATCACACTTAAACTATAATTACCATCAGGCAACAAATCCGAATCAAATTCTATTTCAATATCTTTAGACTCTCCTTTCAACAATGTGAAATAATTATCATTCATCAAAGCAGGTAATATACGCTCACCATCAGAAGAGCGAATAGCCTGTACGTGAACAGCAAAAGCGACTGATGATCCCACATTTTCGATCTTTGCTTTAATCACTTTCTTACCATTACTATCCACTAAGCTTGATGTTGTACGCAATTTGGCTTTCGGCAAATTATTCAATGCTTTATAGTCTCCCGGTTTATTGGAACGCCAATAAAAGTTATCAGAAAGCAGTTGCCCGTTTTCATCGTTCAGTTCCAACTTGATGAAATGCACAGGAGTCAAATCCGTTGGCTTCTTTTTTCTACCATATAATTCAAATTCATAAAGTGAATATCCCCACATAGTAGCCTGTTTCAACCCTTGCATTTTCACATAACGAGTACGAACAGGTTTTATCTTAATCTCTTCGACACCGCCTTTAGAGTCCTCATTGATATAAATTTCTTTCCAGTTTATTGCATCATCCGAAATCAACAGTTTATAAGCTTTTGCATGAGCAGCTTCCCAGTTCAATATGACAGAGGCTATTTCAGTAGGTTCACCCAGATCAACATAAATCCATTCTTCATCACGGGGTTCACTCGCCCAACGACTGCCATCACTGGCATCAATCGCGGCACTTGGCTCTCCGGCATCTGCCGAAATGGAGGAAGCAACCGCTTTCTTACCGAAAGCAAGGTTGTCTGTTGTAAAATTCAGATGGAAACAATAGGAATCCTTATTAGCGGCAGCATCCAAAACTACAGACTGGCTATAACGCCCCATTTCTTTCCCATCCAGATTATAGACTTTACCTGTAGCCGTAAGTCCTTTCTGCTCTTTCAAAGTGGTATTGATCACTTTTACACTATTATCAGCATAACTCCACTGAATATGAACCGGTTCACACGCCTTTCTGATTCCCCAGTAAGCCCCGGTCAAGTCATAATAATAATCATAGGTTTGCCATACCAATGAAGGATAAGCCGACTGCCCCATCCAAGTCAATATGCCGGAAGCATCTTCCCAAATATGATGTTGAAAGCCTTCGTACATCGCTTTATTCACCTCAACATTCACTAATTGAGCTTTCCGGCAAAAATCTTCAATACCTTTCGCTTTACCATAATTGAACTCTACGGTAGAGAAATATTTGTCGGGACTGGCGTTCCCCGCCGAATTGCCAAAGAAATGCTTGTCCCACATTTCATTACGTGGCCACCAATCTTTTTCGGGCATAAATTTCTTAAAGCTATCGAAAGTAGTAAAGACAGCTGTACCTATTTCTGTACGGAATCCCCATCCTTTGGTTATATTGGCACCATATCCATAAGGGGCTTTGGTAAAATACCAGTTAGGATGAGAGTTAGTCCAAGGTCCACTCCCGGAAAGGCCGTCACTATGGGAATTGGCATGATAGGCCCGATCACCCCCATCGTATGTTCTAACGTCTTCCTCCAGCCACTTATTAAGAGGCGGTAACGGATACCCCTCATTATCACCACACCACACTGCAATACAAGCATGATTACGCAAACGCTTGATCTTTTCCACTGCATTCATATTGAAAGCAAAAACATCATCCGGAAGATTCGAATTTGAATTTAACCAGAAGTCGTCCCACACCATAATGCCGTATTTATCGCAAGCTTCATAAAACTCATCATCCGTAACCGAACCGATCCAATTGCGTATCATATTAAAATGCATCTCATTGTGAAGTTTCAATTTAAGATCATATTCTTCACCCCGACAACGCAACATATATTCGCTCATTCCCCAGTTTCCTCCTTTTACATAAACAGGTTCACCATTTATTTTAAGATGAAGCACACCGTCAACCAGCTCGGAACCATATTCACGAATACCAAATGTAATATTCTGTTTATCAGAAGTCTTACCATTCACCATATAAGTCAGTTCGCAGGTATAAAGATTTGGCTGTCCGTAACCATTAGGCCACCACAAAGCAGGATTCTGAATTATAAATTGACTGAACTTGCTATCATCCAGAAGAAAAGTCCGCTGTTTGCCTGCCTCAATTACCAAATCTTCGGTAAATTCAATGTTGCCCGGCTGAATGATACCTTTCAACACTCCTTTCTGCTCTATATCTGTATGATTCCGTAGCTCCAGCTGCAAGCTTAAAACCGCTTTGTTTTTAGAAGGAACTTTCGAACGTATCCAAGGATCGACGATAGACACTTCGCCGGTTTTTGTCAAATAGACGTCGTCAGTAATACCAGTCAAAAGACCGGGAACATAAGGCATCCAATCCCAGCCGGCACATGACATATAAGTAGGACTTGCATAATTGGGAACCGGAGTGCCTACCCAATGCACAAGGACGGCAAGCACATTCTTACCGTTTTTTGACAGCAAATCAGTTATATCGAAATTCCCCCGATGCATAAATCCATCAAGCAACCCGAGACGCGTCCCATTAAAGAATATTTCTCCTTTACGGTTAACCCCTTCAAAATTTAGCCATACCCTTTCTCCGTTTTCCACCTCCGGCGAATTAAACTCTGTACGATACCAGAAGTTACGGTCATATTTTGCTTTATCGACTTTATACGCATTATCAGCAAAATTCGGATCAGGCTCCAGTCCTTCTAATACATACGAACCAAACACCGTTCCCGGCACAGTTGCTTTGACCCAATCCCTCGTGTCATATCGGGTAGTCATCATATCAAAAGGATGCTCAATTTCTGCCTGAGCTTTCACTTTCCATATCGTCAGATTTCCATCACTATTCAATGAAATTTTTACTTTTTGTGCATGAACGGTGATACCAGTAAATAATAAAACAAGTAACAGTGTAGTCTTCCAAATATTCATATCTTCTATTTCTTTTTCACATTACAGATCAGTATATGAACGATTAATCGCTCATATACCCCTAAAAAAGAAATCAGATAGTCATATTATTATATTTTGTATTCCTCTATCTTCCTGTACAAAGTGGTAAGACCGATCTTCAGCAAGCGGGCAGTTTCCGTCTTGTTGCCTTTCGTATATTCCAGGACGCGGGCAATATGCCTTCGTTCCATAGCAGCCAGTTCAAAACTACCGATATTATCATCCGAATATTCATAATGAGTATTCTGAATCTCCAGCGGAAGATCGCACACATCCAGATGCCCGCCTTCGCAGACAATCAGACTCCGTTCTATCACATTCCGCAATTCACGGATATTTCCTTTCCAGGGTTGCTGTTCCAACGCATGAAGAAAAGCAGGAGTCATCTCATTGACCGTATACGAAAGTTTCTCGGAAAAGCTCTTTGCAAAGGCAGTGGCAAGAATTCTGATATCACCGGTACGTTCGCGAAGTGCCGGCAGATGTACCTGAAATACCGAAAGACGATAAAACAGGTCTTCACGGAAACGTCCCGCTTTGATTTCCTCTGTCAGATTACGGTTGGTAGCAGCAATAATACGAACATTCACGTGCGTCGGTTTCGTATCTCCTATCTTTATATATTCGCCTGTTTCGAGAATACGCAGCAATTTGGCCTGTAGTTCAAAAGCCATTTCTCCGATTTCATCCAAAAAGATCGTACCGTTGTTGGCTTCTTCGAAGAGTCCTTTCTTGTCCTTCAAAGCTCCGGTGAAGGACCCGGCTTTATGCCCGAACATTTCACTCTCCAGCAGTTCCTTACTGAAAGACGAACAGTTCACGGCAACAAAGCTCTGTTTGCTCCGCTTACTATTATAATGTATGGCTTGTGCAAATACTTCTTTTCCGGTCCCCGTTTCTCCGGTCAACAACACCGGAACATCAGTCACCGAAACCTTCTGTGCCAGCATAACAGCTTCTTTCAGCACTTTCGATTCTCCCAGAATGGAATCAAAAGAATATAGCTGACTGACTTTCTTTTCCAGTTTCTCTAACCGGACATTCATCTTAGCCTTCTCAACGGCACGACTGATCAGAGGGATAATCTTATTATTATCGTCCCCTTTGGTTATATAATCAAATGCACCGTTCTTGATTGCCTGCACTCCGTCGGGTATATTACCGTGAGCGGTAAGAAGAATGACTTCCACATTCGGAGCTGTCTTTTTAATGTTCAACACCAGATCGACCCCGTTTCCATCGGGAAGAAAGACATCACACAAAGCCACATCCGGCTGTTGAATTTCCAACTGCCTGATAGCTGCCTTGCAATCACCCGCCTGACACACCTCATAACCCTCCAGTCCGAGCATACGAGCCAACAGGCTACGAATCTGAACCTCATCGTCAATGATAAGAATTTTACTCATAATTAATTTATAAAAAATGAAGAAAGACAAACAGGGTGCGCAAATATAAGTCTTTTTTCTATGATCCGAGAACAATTCTCCCTACTTTATTGTTATTTCCACAGGAAACTATTTACGCAACAAACTTATGAAGATCATTATTATTGGAGGCGTTGCCGGAGGAGCTACCACTGCTGCCCGGATCAGACGCACAAACGAAGCAGCTGAAATCATCCTTTTAGAAAAAGGAAAGTATATCTCTTATGCCAATTGCGGACTGCCGTATTACATCGGAGGCGTGATCAAAGAACGGGAAAAACTGTTTGTACAGACCCCCGAAGCATTTTCTACGCGCTTTCGTGTAGACGTACGAACTGAAAATGAAGTAATCTTCATCGACCGGAAGAGAAAAACAGTAACGGTAAGACAAAGTAGCGGAGACACTTACGAGGAAAGCTACGACAAATTACTGATATCGACCGGAGCCTCCCCTGTACGTCCTCCCCTGCCGGGAATCGACCTGAACGGAATCTTCACACTCAGGAATGTAGCCGACACAGACCGAATCAAAGAATATATCAACAGTCATGCTCCCCGAAAGGCTGTTGTCATCGGAGCCGGATTTATCGGGCTGGAAATGGCAGAGAACCTGCACGCACAAGGAGCTAAAGTTTCTATTGTGGAAATGGGCAATCAAGTGATGGCTCCCATCGACTTCTCCATGGCATCCCTTGTACACCAGCATTTGATGGACAAAGGAGTGAACCTGTATCTGGAGCAGGCAGTAGCCTCTTTCGAAAGAGACGGAAAAGGATTGAAAGTCATCTTCAAGAACGGACAGTCCATCTCTGCCGACATCGTTATCCTTTCCATCGGCGTACGTCCGGAAACGACACTGGCACGTGCCGCAGAACTGAAGATCGGCGAAGCCGGAGGAATCGCCGTCAACGACTACCTGCAAACGTCGGACGAATCGATTTACGCCATCGGTGACGCTATCGAATTCCGCCACCCGATCACCGGAAAGCCGTGGCTCAATTACCTTGCTGGTCCCGCCAATCGTCAGGGACGAATTGTCGCAGACAACATTCAGGGAGCACACATCCCTTATGAAGGAGCCATCGGAACTTCCATTGCAAAAGTATTCGACATGACTGTTGCTTCTACCGGATTACCCGGCAAACGATTGCGGCAGGCAGAAATCAATTATATGTCTTCGACCATCCATCCGTCCTCTCACGCAGGATATTACCCGGATGCCATGCCGATGAGTATTAAAATCACTTTCGACCCGAAGACAGGTAAACTGTACGGCGGACAGATCGTCGGCTACGACGGTGTAGACAAACGAATTGACGAAATCGCGCTTGTCATCAAGCATGAAGGTACGATCTATGATCTGATGAAAGTGGAGCAGGCTTACGCCCCTCCGTTCTCTTCTGCCAAAGATCCGGTAGCCGTTGCAGGATACGTAGCCGAAAACATCATAACCGGGAAAGTACAACCCGTCTATTGGAGACAGTTGAGGGATATCGAGATGGAAAACAATTTCCTGCTGGATGTACGTACTCCTGACGAATTCTCGCTCAATACACTGCCGGGTGCAGTGAACATTCCGCTGGACGAACTGCGTGACCGGCTGGATGAACTGCCGAAAGACAAGATGATCTATACATTCTGTGCCGTCGGCCTCAGAGGATACCTTGCTTATCGCATTCTGGTACAGCATGGATTTGAAAAGGTACGCAACCTTTCCGGAGGATTGAAAACATACCACGCTGCCGCAGCACCCATCATCCTGAGAGAAGAAAGTGAGAACGAAGTACCTGCACAACCGAACGCAAACATACAACAGCCGGCAGATGCGCAACCTCAAAAGATAGTTTCACCAGTTGAAGCAGTGAAGACAATCCGTGTAGACGCTTGCGGACTGCAATGTCCGGGGCCGATTCTGAAAATGAAAAAGACAATGGATTCGTTGGTTTCCGGCGACCGGGTAGAAATTACCTCAACCGATCCGGGATTCCCGCGTGATGCTGCCGCATGGTGCAACTCGACAGGAAATCAGTTGATTTCCAAAGAAACAGCAGGAGGAAAATCTGTAGTAGTGATCGAAAAGGGCGAACCTAAATCCTGCAATATTGTTACCTCCTGTGAAGGCAAAGGAAAAACTTTCATCATGTTCAGTGATGATTTAGACAAAGCTTTAGCTACCTTTGTGCTCGCTAATGGCGCAGCTGCCACCGGACAAAAGGTAACGATCTTTTTCACCTTCTGGGGACTGAACGTTATCAAGAAGCTGCATAAGCCGAACGTCGAAAAAGATATCTTTGGAAAAATGTTCGGCATGATGCTCCCTTCCAGTTCCCGAAAGCTGAAACTCTCTAAAATGAGCATGGGAGGAATAGGAGGAAAAATGATGCGGTACATCATGAACCGGAAAGGAATCGACTCTCTGGAGTCCTTACGCCAACAAGCTCTGGAGAACGGTGTGGAATTTATCGCCTGCCAAATGTCCATGGACGTCATGGGAGTGAAACAGGAAGAACTTCTGGACGAAGTGACAATAGGCGGAGTAGCAACATACATGGAACGGGCGGATAATGCAAATATCAACCTGTTTATATAGAAAAAGAACAAACAAAAAACAAGTAGCATATGAAGACAATATGTGTAATGCGCGATGTATTCAAAGCAATGGCAAGATTTGAAGATGCATTTGAAAAAGTGTATCAGGTATCATTAAATGAAGCGATGATATTATGTGCCCTGCAAGAAGCCTCGCCCAATAATATGACGGCCACGAGCCTGTCCAAACGAACGGAGCTGACACCCTCTCACGCTTCAAAGATGCTCCGGATTCTGGAAGAAAAAGAACTGATTGTCAGAACACTCGGAGAAGAGGACCGGAGACTGATGCAGTTCCATCTCAGTCAGAGCGGTAAAAAACTAATCCGACAATTAGCACTTGAAAAAGTGGAAATACCGGAATTACTGAAACCGCTATTCGAATCGGTAGATTCCTAAATCAAGCAGCCCGATACATGTAATATCGGCTTGCAGAAGAATAAAACGGTGAACCGCCTGTTCATATATTACAGGTTGTTCACCGTTTCTCGTTTCGTCATTCTTCAAGCCACCCTCTAAGAAGAGACATCACTTTCTGCTTCTGATCTTCGGACATTGTACCGATGCGTGCAAGATGACTGCCTCCCGGCTCTACAAAAACATGAATATTCTTTTTATTCTTCAGCCATGTTACTCCGGCAGCTGTCCAGGGATCATTCTGACCATAGATAAAAATCATCTTCGGATCGTTCTTCTTCAAGAACCGCACAATCTTATTGCTCAATGTCTTATCGAATTTCATCTTCCGCATATCTTCCGGCAACATCAGTCTTCTCAGATAATCCTTGCTGGTCTTTATAGAAAGGTAAGGTTTAAAAGGAGCGATATCGTATCCATAATACCCCAATTCGCGGGCAGCCTGCACGAAGAAAGAAAGAGTCGGGCTGTCTACTATAAAATAAGAAGGTCCGCTGATTGCCAGCAAATGATCCAGCAGTGTATCGTCAGAAGCCGAGGTTTCCGGTATACTACGGATATCCGTTCCCCATTGCCAGATAGAGAAAGAGTATTCCAGCACACAGAAATCGTATATTTCTTCCAGAGGAGCGCGGAATGTATAGTTCTTTTCAGTACACATTTTTTCAAAACGGGGCAACAAACGAGCCTTTCGCTTCAATACTTCCAACTGGAAATCTTCTATTTTTTTCCTATCGGCTTCCGTACCTACCCGGCGGAGGAAAGGTTCGTGCCGACCGTCTTCACGCGCATAACAAAGAGGAGCAACATAAGGCACGGAAACATCCACATCGTCGGGGAAGAAAACACGGTATAATAAGGAGGTCTGCCCACCCTTGCTGATCCCCGTACTGATCCATTTGCCAGGATATAAAGTCTTGAAAGCGGTTGTCACGGCATGCAAATCCTCGGCAGAATTCTCTGCGGTCAGGTATTGCCAGTCGCACGGTTCGGGAGTGGATTCGAGAAAGTAGCGATGCTCCACAAAGATCATATTGGCATCGAACAATTCAGAAAGTTCTTCCCGATAAGTGGGGCGCAAAGCATACCCTGCCCCATATCCTTCAGTGACAATCACTGTGGGACGGTCATAACCGACGTGTCCCACAATCACCCGCTGGCGGAAACTTCCCTTTTCGGGATGTCGATGATCCAGCGGCTGAGTCAGGTACATTACATACTTTTCCGGGAAGCGGCTGGTGTCGAGCGACTTTATTCCGCTGACGGACTTATTTTTTTCGATCTTCTGAATAAACGATTCCTGCGCCGACAATGAGACGGGCGCAACTGCGATCAGCAGCACGATTGAGAACCATACGAAAAGAGGTATCCGAATGTGTTTCATAAGCATTTGAGTGTTAATTTTCTCGCAAAGATAATCATTTGCACGAACCTTTTTACACATTTCTTGTTGTTTGTAACAAAAGCCCCAAGGTACCAGGGCGTGATTTTTATATAACCTAAACATTATAAAAGATATGAAGAAATTAATTCCTATTTTATTGGCGGTCTTTGCACTCGCTTCTTGCGAAAAAGACCCGGACATGGGTAAGCTGGATGACAACTATCTGGTATACACTAATTACGACAAGCAAGCCAACTTCAAAGACTTCAGCACATTCTATCTGGCTGACAAAATCTTGGTTATCTCTGACAGCAAAGAACCGGAATATCTCGAAGGAGAAGGCGCTGAGCAAATTCTGGCTGCTTACACAGAAAATATGGAAGCGAAAGGTTATCAACCGGCTGCCGATAAAGAAAGTGCCGATCTTGGTATTCAGGTAAGCTACATCGCAAGTACTTATTATTTCACCGGCTACACACAACCTGAATGGTGGTGGGGATATCCCGGCTACTGGGGACCCAGCTACTGGGGTAACTGGGGCGGATGGTACTATCCGTACGCTGTGACCTACAGCTATAGCACCAACTCATTCATTACAGAAATGGTGAACCTGAAAGCAGATGAAGGTGAAGGCAAAAAACTTCCTGTAGTCTGGACAAGCTATCTGACTGGATTTGAAACAGGCTCTAAAGCTATCAACCGCACTCTTGCTATTGAAGCAGTGAACCAGTCATTCACTCAGTCACCTTATCTTACTAACAAATAAACAACTACAACTGTTATGAAAACAAGAAAGAATATATATTTCAAGGTAGTGGCGCTAGCAGCCATTGCCATCGCCTTTGCCATGCCGGCTAAGGCACAGCTATCAGACAATGGATATGCTAATATAGACTGGCAGTTCAATGTTCCATTGAGCAATAATTTTGCAGACAAAGCCAGCGGTTGGGGTATGAACTTTGAAGGTGGTTATTTCGTTACTCCTAACCTGGGTCTGGGTCTTTTCCTGAACTATCACAGCAACCACGAGTATATTCCTCGCGAAACATTCAAGATAGGTGCAGGTGACGTTACAACTGATCAGCAACACACAATGTTCCAGTTGCCTTTCGGTGCTGCCGCCCGCTACCAATGGAATCGCGGTGGAGCCGTACAACCTTATGTCAGTGCAAAATTAGGTGCTGAATATGCTAAGATCCGTTCCAACTTCAATATGTTGGAAGCCAGAGAAAACAGCTGGGGATTCTACGCTTCTCCTGAAGTAGGTGTCAATGTATTCCCTTGGGTTTACGGACCGGGTCTGCACTTTGCTCTGTACTACAGCTATGGTACCAATAAGGCTGATGTACTGCATTACAGTGTAGACGGACTGAACAACTTCGGTTTCCGCGTGGGTGTTTCATTCTAACCCGAGCAACTACTTGATTTTACATTAATAAGCAAGAGCCCCTCTACTTCGGCAGAGGGGCTCTTCATTTTTTATTTGCTTTGAATCGCTTTATAAATTGCATCCTGTATCTGTTCGCGAATTTCCAGACGGCTTAGCTTCCGGTTGGTTACGTCCGGATAAATCCGGTTGCTCAGAAATACATAAACCAAGCCATTGTCGGGGTCTACCCAGGCACACGTTCCGGTAAATCCGGTATGACCGTATACTTTTGCCGGTGTATGCTTTCCGCAAGGGCTCTTTTCCGGATTACGGGTATCCGGTTTGTCAAATCCAAGTCCGCGACGGCTGATTTTGGAAACTTCCGTTGTAAACAACTGGCAGGTTTCCTTGCTTAAATAACGCTGTCCGTTCAACTCACCACCGTTCAGCAACATCTGATAAACCTGTGCCACTTCACGTGCATTCGAGAACAATCCGGCATTTCCCGAAACGCCTCCCTGGAAAGCGGCAGCCTCATCGTGCACAAATCCCTGAAGGGTAGTCTTACGCAAGAAGCGGTCGACAGAAGAAGGTACGACTTCCGATTTCGGAAAGCGACGCAAAGGAAGGTATCCTGTACGTTCCAGTCCCATCGGTTCATAAAATTCACGTTGCAAGTAGGCATCCATCGGCATTCCCGCAAGTTTCTCAACCAGAAGACGCAACAGGATAAAACCGACATCGCTGTATCGGTAAGTTTTAGGTTTCATCGGTGCGTCTGCAATCTTCTTCTCCATTTCCTTGAAGAAAGAAGGATTCAGCCACAGACTATCACAGATTTGCAAGGTGTAATCTCCGGTTTTAACCGTTGAAACATATTCCTTTTTAAATGCAAAATTAGGATTCGCCCATGTGGAAGTTCCCAACTGCAACGGATGCCGTGCATCTTTGCGGGACATGAACAGTCTGCCTTCATAACTATCTTCATCGATGGCTTCCCGATAAAAAGCAATTCCGGGCGGCAAGCCGGACTGATGGTAAAGCAGTTCCTGAATGGTTATGTCTTTCTTGTTAGTACGCTGAAGGAAAGGCAGATAGTCTGCAATTCTGTCCGTCAGATTAAAACGTCCCTTATCGTAAAGTTTCATTAAAGCAAGCACTGTACCAGTAGTCTTGGAGAGTGAAGCCAAGTCATAGATATCGGTCGGCTGCACACGTGCGCTTCCCGTTCCGGTGTGAGTGCCGAATGTCTTGTCTACCATCACATGACCCTCTTTCATCACGATCACCTGGCAACCGGGATAAGCTCCCTGACGTACACCGTCCAAAGCGATCGAATCAATTCGTTGCAGGGCGACAGAAGAAAGCCCATGTTCTTCCGGAATAAAATGCAAAGGTGTTTTCGGAGTAATCGTGACACCGTCTCCTGCCTGAAAGAGTTCTCCAAGACTGGCCGATAATCTTCCGTCCGCCGTAGCTTTGGCAAAGAGCACATCCGCCACCTGCCGCTGCACATCTTCATTAGGGCTGTGTCCCAGCACCACTGCCGAGGCACGGGCAACCGCACGCTGTATCTGCAACATCATCTTACCCTGCGTAAAGAAAGCATAGATGACCGGAGCTTCAGTAGTAAATTTACCGAAGAAGGTCTGATAAGGTGACAGCTTCTGTTCACTTACGGCAACAATAATCCGTTTATAGGTAGCCAATGAGTCCCGTAACCGCTGATTCGCCTCTTCCGTCATACCGGGACGAAGACGGAAACGTGACAAAGAAGTGTATTTCGACAACTGTTCCGCCAATGCATTGGTTTCACCCGCATCACCGACTTCAAGCAATGCCATCGTTTCTTTTTGATTCGTATGCAAAGGAAGAACATGATTTTCATTATTCAGCACAGTAATCGCAGCCAGATTCAACCGGCGGATTAAATCACGTGTCTGAGGAGTATTGATCCGTTGTCCCAAACCGGATAGCTGGACAAACGGTTTCTTTTTTAGTCCGAGCACATATTTATAAGTCAGTACTTTGCGGCATTTCTCTTCAATATCTTCGCGTGTCAATTCTCCCTTATCAATGGCATCGAGTACGGCGGCTATCTCCTCCTTCAGGTTCCGGGGAGCCAGCACCATATCATTCCCTGCCTTCAGTGCCTGCAGACTGACATTTCCATTCCCCGAAACACCTTTCATGGCAAGTGCATCCGTGAAGATCAGTCCTTTGAAAGCAAATTCTTCTGTCAGCAGATCGTAAACGATATTACGGGATAAAGAAGAAGGAAGTCCGCCTATCGGTTCAATAACCGGCACTTGCAGGTGTCCGACCATCATACCGCTCAATCCGGCACGGATCGCTTCTTTAAAAGGATGGAGCTCTACACTGTCCAGACGTTCGCGAGTGAAGGGAAGTACCGGAAGTGTTTTGTGCGAGTCTACATCCGTATCACCATGTCCGGGGAAATGCTTGCAGACGGATAGTACGCCTCCGCCTTCCAGACCGGAAGCATAAGCTACTACCTTATCCGCCACCCGTACGGGGTCTTCACCGAAGGAACGGGTATTGATGACCGGATTCTTAGGGTTGATATTCACATCCGCCACCGGAGCAAAGTTGACTTGTACACCTAGCTGTACACATTGGCGTGCCATCTCGCGACCATATTCATAGATTAATTTATTATCCTGAATACATCCGAGCACCATATTTCGGGGAAAGACAGGAGTACCACGCAGACGCATTGCCAGCCCCCATTCTCCGTCAAAAGTGATCATTAACGGTAACTTTGCCATGCGCTGGGCCCGATTAGTCAGTTCCGCCTGGGTCTGCATCTTCCCACCGGAAAACAGCAGTCCGCCGACTTTATAGGTATCGACGGCATCCTTCAGCAGTATCTGGTTGCGCTTGGTATCTACCGGAGCAATCGTATATATAAACAACTGACCGACTTTCTCTTTAAGCGTCAGCTTATTCATAATGGAGTCTACCCATTGTTGACAACGGACATCTTGTTTAGCTTTATAAAGTAGTAAAGGTTCTACGGGAGTATCTATTGCTTCTCCCCTGGCCTTGACAGGAAGAAATAGCAGGATAGCCAGTATATATGTTAGCAATCTCATTTTTTATTCAAGGTCAAATCTAGTCGTCCAACATAAATTCCATTCTTTCCGGTGTGCATAACGGGGACATTTTTCCCGTCTATGTTCAGATAATTCTTGGGGCTTTCCATAAAGGTATGAGAATGCCCACCCAGAATAACATCGATATTACGGGTGTTGGCTACCAGCTTCTCATCCATCTGAATACCCAGATGTGACAGGCATACAATGACATCGCATCCTTCTTCTTTCAGTTGTGCGGCAATGTCATTGGATACGGCGATCGGGTCTTTATAGATTACCCCTTCGCATTTATTGGCCTGTATCAGTCCTTCCGGCTTCGCTCCCAACCCGAAAACTCCGATCTTCAAGCCGAAACGATCCAAAATGACATAAGGTTTTACGATATCTTTGAGTACTGTGGCATCAAGATCATAGTTGGCACATACTACCGGAAACTTGGCTAATTTAAATAAACGAGCCATGTTGTCCAAACCGAAATCGAACTCGTGGTTACCGATTGTCATTGCATCGTATCCCATTTCATTCATCAGGGTGACTTCTACTTCACCTTTAAACATATTATAATAAGGAGTGCCTTGCGAGATATCGCCGCAATCGAACAGCAGTACATCCGGATTTTCTTTGCGGAACTGCTGCAGGAAACTTGCCCGACGGACAAATCCACCCTGACCGTAGTTCCGGTCGCCTTCCTGAGTCATAGGTTCAATCCGGCTGTGTACATCACTGGTTTGCAGTATGATTAGTTTTTTTGTTTCTTGGGCAGTTGCCAATGCAGGTAGTAAAAGGAGGAAAAGCATCAGCCACTTTCCGGTTCTTCCTTTGAATATATTCAAGACGGAAGTTATATGATTATGAGTTGTCATAGGATACTGAGATTTCATTGTAAACCTTGGTTATTTATTCTCTTTTCATTTTTTTATTTCCGGTCGGATGCCGGAACAACGGTGATACGTCCATCCAGTTTAGAGGTAATCTTCTTGCCTGCAGCTGTCTGTTGCCTTACGTAGTCGAGGAACAGTCCGCGCAATGTCAATCCATCCGGACATTCACGCTTATCCGCATTGATAAAGGGAGTGAGTCCGTCGTTTCCGTCCGCCAGATAGTCAATGGTAGCTACGGTATAGTCTTTGTCATCTTCGATCTCTTTTTCCTGTACGGTTGCTTTCAGAAGTTTTCCGTCTTTTGTTATTTCCAGATGTGCTCCGCTCAGTCCTTCACCGTGCAAAGAAGCTATGACTTCCATCAGTCTTTTTATTTCCGTACCTTTCATCGTCAGTACGCAGAGAGAATTTTCAAAAGGAAGTATTTCGAAAACAGCATCGACTGTGATATTACCCTGTGGAAGTATGTTGCGCAAACCGCCCATATTCATGATTCCAATATCGGCAGGATGCTTCAGTACACGCTCTGCAGAGAGTCGTAGCACTTCGGCGACCAGGTTGGAAAGCAAGCTCTCAGGACGTCCTTTGTCCATCGTCATCTCGCTGACGCCAATCACCTCATACATCATCTTATCTATTTTTTCTTTGTAGGGTTTAAGCAGGACGGCAGCCTTTTCGTCGGGATGAGCATCCCAGGTTGAATCCATACAAATCCGGGTTCCTTCTATCTGGGCAACTTCATAATTTGCCTGAACTTCACGGGTAGATTGGCAGGAAGTGAATAGGATTAGTCCTGTCAGAATAGCTCCCGAAGTATACTTTACGTAATTTCGTTTCATCTTCTTTCTTTTGTTTATGCTACAAATGTACATTTTATATTTTAAAGTCATGCGGAAGAAGAAGAAACTTATAGCAAGTTTAGTCCTATTTCAAGGGGAATTAGCTGCAAAATGCACTTAAAAATGTTAATTGAAAGTATTCTGAGGCAGGGTTGATTTAATTAAAAAAAGGACGTTCCCAGGGAAAAAGGGGAAATTAGGAACGTCCCTTGAATAGAGTTAGCGAAAAGTCCGGTCTTTCGCAAGTGCAGACCTTTCCTCTCTTCACTAAAATAAACTAAGGACTATAGTGGGGAAATCCTTAGTGGGGAAAAACGACTATCAGCTTCTTCACAGGAGCGCATAATCGCAAAGTAGTCGCATTCGGTACTTGCTGTATCAATGATATTTCTACACCATTAGAAATTCTTTTGTACCGATGAAGCAACATATTTTTTCTTATTCATAACTTATTTATATCTCTGTTACTCAGCGACACAAATACTCACACGGTTTTCTTTCGGTGTTTTATATGGCTGAACCGTGTCACCTTTAGAATCAACAATAATTCTATCAGTTGTTATTCCTTTTGCTTTCAGAACATCTGCCACATTGGCCGCACGCTTCTCAGACAAGGTTTTGTTGATTCTAGGATTACCAGTGTCAACATCAGCATAACCTGTCACTTTCACTTTTGCTGATGAATTCTTCTGTAGATACTCTACCAATGCATCAATTTTAGCCTTTTGGTCGTCTTGAATCTTTGCTGAGTTCAAGGCAAAGAATACATCCTGTTTCATTGGCTGTGCCACTACCACTTCTTGCTTAGGTTTCGGCTGTTCTACCACAGGAGCAGGCTTCGGTTGTTCCACTACTACAGGCTCCGCTTCATAGTACACTGGTTTGGTCTTCGTATAGTCTTTACCAAACTTAATATTCAGACCAACCAAAGCATTAAACTGCCAGTCGGCATTTCCCGCTTTCTTGGAGTTGAATTTATCGGATAAGATATTCGCATTACCTTCGATATTGATAGCCAAACAATCGTTCAAGCGTAAGTTACATCCTAAGCCCAAACGGCCTGATACGAAGTTTTTGCTGTCTTTCCATAGATATTCCATTTGATAACCTCTCGTATCAAGAGCATTAGCTTCATCATTATCAAAAGCATGATTCAAACCAATACCCACAAAGGCATAACCATTGAATACACGCTTTGGATTAAATCCACAAAATAATGTACTTAAGTCAGAGATAATATCTGCACTTCCTTGTAGATATTTGTATTGATAGTCTTGCTGAGGAGATACCCATCTTCCCTTTGCTTGCCATCCACTAGCTCCAACTCGTACACGCCATGCCGGGGCAAACTGATAGCCTACATTAATGGCGGCAGCTGGAGAGATAAGATCTGTGAATTTAGCTTCTCCAACTGTATGAGCTCCTCCAGCTTGCATCTGTATAAACCAATGAGGCTTAAATACCATTTTACCTTCTTCCTTTATTCTCTGTTCTTGAGCAGAAACAAATGTTCCGACAAACAACAAAGCAAATACAGCTAGCCACAATTTTCTTATATTCATGCCTATCTCCTTTCTTCTTTTATTAATAAGAGAGAGCATCCCCTCGGAAAAAGGGAGATGCTCTCTGTTTTGAGCTCTTTTCAAATCCGAACTTCCGTAAGATGATAGAATTTACTCACTATTGAACTTCGGAAAAGAATACTACTTTTTAGCTGGAATAGTTAACTTAATAATGTTATTACTATTATAATTAGCAATTTCACCCCATCTTGATTCAGCAATTACTTTCACATAGATTACTTCATCTTTAAAGAATTCGAAATCTTGACCTACAGCAAATTGGACCTTATTAGGTGAGTTCTCAACAAATTCCAAATATACTGTTTCAATCTTCTTACCGTCTTTATCTACAAATTCGTAAGTAGGTTCAGACAAGCCATAGAATTTAAGAGGATCCACATCTTCAGCAAAGGCATCTTTAACTACAGCACCGTCTTTCCACATTATTCTATTATCCTTGTCTTTCCAAACAAATCCCTCAGAAATGTCATAGGTGATATTCTTATCAGATAGTACTATTGCACGAGTTGTAGGAGCAGTCCAGGTACCACTAAGATCAGTCATATCGATTGTACCTACAATCTTAGTATACTCTTTACCACCAAATGTAATTGTGGCTACAATTTGAGGTTGTTTAGCACCAGCTTCATATGCAGTTTTGTCATATTTCAGAGTAGTTGGTGAGCTATAATCCAAACCTTTCGCACCATTCTTCACAACATCCAGTTTCACAACTCCGCCCATATCTTCAATGGCTTCTTTCACTTCATCATAATTAGTGAAAAGTTTAGAAAGATCGAAGTTTAAGTTGATCGTCGACGGTTTGTCAGTCTGGTCAAACGTCGGAGTCAATATTACGAAATTATCACTAGTCCAGAAGTGATCATCTTTTTGCAAGTTATCAAATTTAGGATCAGCAATAATAACCTTCTCTTTAACAGTGATTTCTCTTTCATCTGAAGAATATACTGCTTCAATATTGTATGTTCCAGCAGGTGCTTTTTCTGCAATCTCAACCTTTAATGTATGAGTGTCATTATCAACAACAAATTTTACATTAGTTGTACCTACTGTAGCTTTACCAGTCAACTGTTCAAATTCCGACTTCGTAATAAGAACCTTAGGATCATTGTAGATTGTGCTTGTAGCAAGTACTTTAGTGCGAGCATCTTTAGCCCATGCAAGTTTGATATCTTCGTAAGCAACTGTAGCTGTTTTCTTTTTAAATGTAATAGTTACAGTACCCAAATCTGTTGCGCTATTTCCTCCTACAAGGTAGTAGGCTGTTGATTTGGCAAAAGCAGAAACAATACCTGTATTAGGAGTTTCCAAATAGCTGGGCACACCATATTTCTTTAAGGTTACAATACCCGCCTTATCTATTTGAAGTTTGTCTGTATTGGTTACAGTATACTCCATTGAAAATTTGCTAAAGTCAACACATCCTGCGAATTGGCTCAAATCTTTATATGTAGGTGCTCCCCACTCGATAGAAGCTTCACTTGTAAAGACTCCCAATTGGATGTTACCTACCTTTGAATAATCCAGTTTTGAGGTATTGTCATCATAGATAATGCCACCATTCTGCACGCCTGCATCAGTCAAAGCGACTTTCGCATCAGACAAATAGTAAGTACTCATCTCTACCGGGAAGTAGTTGGAAGTAATGCTAGTCTTGTACGGAGAAGAATAATCGTCATTGCCAACAGCATTTTTACTATCGATTGTCAATGCTACAGATTGGCTTCCTACAGCGTCACCGGCTTTCATTGTTACCTCGATCACACCGGCTTCCAATACTTTCGCAGATACAAATTCGAATGCACTAGCTGAACGTGTATACAGTTGACCATCGAATCCGATTACATAATCCTCAAGATCTGTATTCGTTTTGATAGCAGATGCCGGAGAAACACGGAATCTAACTTTAATATTCTCGCTCTTTGATACAATCTTATAGTCTGCTTCTTTATTTTGCTTAGCATAAAAAGAAATAAACTCTTCGGTGCCATCCATACTAGACGGAATATAAACTACATTCTGAAGAATCTTACCAATCGCATCTACGTCAAGATTAAGTTTAGCTAAGTCTGCTTTCACTTCCTCGATACTGGAATTAATAGCTGTTACTTCATTATTAACGTATGACTTTAAATTTAATTTTGTCTGATCGATAAGCCCATTCATCTCAGAAGTAGTAGCAAAGCTACCCAATTGTCCCTGAATCTCTAATATTTTATTAAATGCCGCAGTAATTTGATCAGCGTTGGCAGAGATACTTCCTTCCAATAGCGGTAGTTGTCTCGCAATCTGCAACTTCCACTGTTCCAAATCAGCTAATCTTTGGAAAACTTCAACATAGTTAGCATTATATTTCACTATAAATGCGTCATAATCCTTTGTTAACTCTTCCAATTTAGTATTAGTAGTTGCCAAATCATTCGAAACAGCTGAAATTTCAACCATCAATTCTGCCTTCAGTGTTTCGATTGCACTGGATACGTACTTGTTAACAGTTCCATCACTTTCAACAGCATCTTGCAATGCTTTCCGAATAACTGGATCTAAAGTAGATTTAGTATATTCAGCCAACTTGGCATCTACAAAATCCATAATAGAGCGGTAATCTTTTGTAGTAGTACCCAAGAATGCAGTCACTTCTTTCTCAAATTGCTCCAAAACAAAGATTTTACCTTCTACCTCTGAAAGTCTTGATAACTGTTGTTGAAGTTTGACTATATTTTGAGCATTAGCATCAATTGCCAGATTCAACGCTTCTGTTACACGTATTAATTCCTGTGACAGTTCACTTACCTTAGTTTCCAGCGCTTTCAGTTCTTCTTTAGTAGCATGCTCTGCATTAGCTTGTTCCAACTTCTTGTTCGTTTCAGCCAATTCATCCTGCACAACTGTAATCTGACCCTCTAAATCGGCTTTCAGTTCTGCATTCGCATCATCTATTTTCTTAGATCACTGATTGATCTCTTCCGTCAATTTAGCGATCTCACTAGCATCAGCTTTTCCATCCACTAATTGCTGTAGCTTTTCAGCCTTGTCTTTCAGAGCATCAATATCGCTCTTGTTTGCATTGCTTGTAGCTGTAATAGCATCAATTTTAGTTTGTAAAGCTGATTTTGCTTCTTCAATAGCAGCTTTCATGTTTTCTGCACTTACCGGATTATTCGATGTGATCTTATCAATCTGTTCCTGCAGATTTTTAACATCATCATCGTAGTCCTTACAACTGGTAACAGCTGTACTCGTTGCAAGTGCCAATGCTCCAAAAAGCATCACCCTAACAAATTTTTTCTTCATAACTACTTAAAAATTACATTAATAATATATTATTAAACACTAAGTTCAAATAATACTCGCCCGTTACTTCTTAGGTAACGGGATAATGCATTTTCCCACTCCGACAGAAGCGTCTGCGGGCCATTTTCAATAAATAAGTTATGATATTTTTAACCCCTGCTTTGGAGAGACGGCAGAGGGGAGGGAAATCTTTTGCAAAAATTAGAAAGCAAGGTGTGTTCTTCACAAAAAATCCGCAGTTTTGTTTGATGTGTTTCCTTTTTTTAGTTGTTTATTAGAAATAATATCTTTTTTGTTTGCATGTTTTCCAAAATATGTCCATATTTGCAGCGTGTTTTCTTGCCGTTACCTAAGAAGTAACACCATATTTATCAGCAACTTATCTTCAAAAACGTTTTTCTAAAGGGAGAGAAAACCGTTGCATTAGCCTCATCAATTTTCTTATTCTTAAAAGGTTTCAGATAAGTCTCTGTTACTGTGATAGATGAATGTCCCATAGCTTCTGAAATGATACCGGGATGCACTTCACTATAATATGCCATCGTAGCCCATGTATGACGGGCAGTATAAGTAATATTTAGAAATGCAGTAAAAAACGGAATGGCGAGTATAAAACGTAAAACGTTTATAATTAAGCACTTTACGAGAATTGCAGAATAGGCTGGCCTGCAAAAGAAAACAAAATATTGCAGCG
>OJJF01000256.1_pt1 | contig 25308 bp, 24 predicted proteins | sample 1596121 | NCBI WGS metagenome assembly OJJF01 (sample SAMEA4350135, study PRJEB24818) | metagenome | biome: human; feature: gut; material: faeces | place: Denmark | collected 2013-09 | reverse complement strand
GTGCGCCCGGCGGGCGCACGTTCTAACGGGTGAAAGTCCCTGACCCGCCCGGCAGTGGGAAGGGTGCAGCCAATGGCAAGGGCGTCATCGTGAGGTGGGGTATGAAGGAAGCCGGAGGCAAACCACTGGCCTGTAAAAGTTGTCCGGATAGGCTGTGAAGCGTGGATGAGGCTGCCTAACAAACTAAAGTCCAATAACTGCACGGAACGCCAGCAGTAAACGGGGCAGGTATAAGTGGGAAAGATCGTGTGAGTACCCGGGGAGGTATCACGGACGTGAAAGTGACGATAAAACATTCGCTGTCACGGAGTAAAGCTTGCCGTGAGAAGTCAGCAGAGGTCATAGTACCGGGCGGTCGCAAACGCACCAGGAAGGACTGAACAGTAGGAGGTGTCGTTACCAAATGGAAACCGGACATGGAATTAAGTACAGACAACTTCATATTGAGGACTACCTGCGAGAGATACCTGCGGAACAGGTAAGGGAAACAGGAGTGTACGCCCATGAAAGGATTACCGGGAACCCCGGCACCAACACGGACTTTCGGACGGACAACCTGCCAGATACGATTCTTAGAAGCGACAATCTAAATGCCGCCTATAAGAAGGTCAAAACGAACAAAGGCGTTGGTGGGATTGACGGAATGCAGGTGGATGAACTTCTACCCTACCTGAGAGAACACCAGTCCGAATTGGTCGAGCAGGTGAGGGAAGGCAAATACAAGCCAAACCCAGTCCGAAGGGTAGAAATACCCAAAGAGGAGAAAGGCAAAACAAGGAAGCTGGGGATACCCACGGTGGTAGACAGGGTAATCCAACAGGCAATCGCACAGGAACTGACTCCCTTATATGAAGAACAGTTTTCTGACAACAGCTTCGGATTCCGTCCCGGCAGAGGGGCGCATGACGCACTGGAAAGATGCAGGAAATATATCAACGAAGGATATGTCTGCGTGGTCAGCATGGATTTACAATCCTGCTTTGACACGGTGAACCACAGCAAGCTGATAGAGGTGCTGTCGAGGACGGTGAAGGACGGTGAAGGACGGGAGGGTAATCTCGCTGATACACAAGTACCTGAAAGCCGGAGTAATGGAGGACGGAGGATTTCACGCAGCGGCCGAGGGCGTGCCGCAGGGCGGACTATGCAAAGCTCAGCATAGACCACCCTATGCAAAGCAGAACACTATGCAAAGAATGTACTGTTTTTCCTTATAAATAAAAGATTCTCCCAGATTTTACTTTGCATAGTATTCTACTTATAGCCATTACAACTTGGACAGCCACTCCATTAGGTCACCGTTTTCGCTCCAGTCCGGCAGATTGGAATCTACCAGATCCGGATAAGCGTTCTCCAGGGCCTTTCGCTTCAGCTCCGTATCGGCCTTTGCGTAAATCTCTGTAGTTTTGATATCGCTGTGGCCCAGAAAGTCACGGATATAGATTAGGTTTACACCTGCCTGCAGCAGATGGACCGCCTTGGAATGGCGCAGCATATGGCACTTTACCTTCTCCGGTACTTTATCAGATATTTCGTGTGCCATAACGGCGTATTTGTTGATGATATAAGCAACTCCTTCCTTCGTCAGCCGGTTGTGCTGTCTGTTCGTAAAAAGCTTGTAACTGGCTTTATGTGCCAGATCCAGCCTGTTCTCGGAGATATATGCTTCTACGAGCGCAGCCGTTTCTTCTTTACCGGGATAGCCAGTACTTTCTGATAGTGGTACAGGGATTCCGGTGATTCCGACTGGGCATACCGAAAAAAGGAATGGATTGCTGTCAGCCTCAGGTTCCTCGTGGAAACTGAACTTTTCCGTTCTGTTTCCAGCCAGTTTAAGAACCGCCCGACCAGATCGGAGGAAAGGTTCTTCATGGTGATCTTTTCCGCTGGGATGGCTTCCTCTTTTTCACAAAAAAGAAGGAGGAGCTTAAAAGTATCTCTGTAGGATTTTATCGTGTTCCTGCTGACATTCTTCTGGACAGGAAGGTAATCAGACAGGAATGCTGTAAGGTGCATGGAGAAATCAGTCGGTTTCACGGGCAGTTCCCTCCATTTCCGGTATGATATCCTGATAGCACTTTTCCAGCTTCACCCGGATGTCAGGAAAGACATCGGCTGTCCATCTAAGGTAATACGCTGTTTCATGGAAGGTCTGGTGCCACAGATAAGTGCGCATCATAGGGATCAATACCATGAGGTCCCGGTTCTGCTGTGCCCACTGCTTCAGACGGTAAATGCAGTAGGCGTGCCGGAAATCATGGACTCTGGGGCCGTCCCCGGTATGGGGGATGCCGGCCTTCCAGAGAAAGCGCCGGAAGTTTTTATAGATATTTCCCAGTGTCATCGGCTTTCCGCCGTAACCCGGGAAAAAATATCCGGAAGGCTCTGGAAAAGGATGGACCTCCCCGGCATACCTGCGCAGCCTCAGTGTCATGGATTCCGGCATCGGGACCAGGCGGCTGTTATGGTTCTTTGAATCACGGACCGTCAGTATCCCCTGATGCAGGTCAACATCCCGCACCGTGAGCAGCCGGGCTTCCGAACACCGCAGCCCGCAGGAAAGGAGCAGCCTGAAGAACTCTGGCATCACCAGATGCCTGTAAGGGACTTCCGGGCACAGGCGGCACTTATCTGTTTCCGCAAAGAAACGCCTGAGTTCTTCAGGGGTATAAATATGCGGCACATACTGCTGGCCGGCGGGATAATAATTCTTTGGGAGTATCCACGCGCTGATCCCGATGCTGTCCAGGTATTTTGAAAACTGGCGTACCACCGAAGCCCGTGAACAATGGTTTGCGGCCGATTCGTGCATTGTCCTGGCGCACCAGCCGGTCACGGCCTCCCTGGAAAGGGCTGCCACATCCGGATATTTTGCCGCAAGGTAGCTGTCAAAACGCTTTAGTATGCCAGGCTCTGTGTTGTATTTGTATCCGACGGACCGTTTGAGGGAGATGAAGTTTTCCATTTCTTTGCGGAAAGGGCCTGTAAAAGTGGGTTCAGCCAAGATGGATCACCTCCTCAAAGTCCAGGGGGCATTCCGCCAGCCGTTCCATATCCACCTTGAGATATACGGCGGTGGAATTCGTGTCCAGGTGTCCGATGATATCAGAAATGACCGGGAGAGGGGTGTCCTTCTCCAGAAGGACGCTTGCCATGGTATGGCGGAGGCTGTGCATCCCCCGGTGTTTACCGCGCATGGGGATATGGGCTTTTACCATATATGCCCTGATCAGCTGGTCCAGATGGTCCCCTTCTGCAAAGGGAAGGAACGGGGCCGTATGACGGACAAAGATACGGCTGCTGTCAACCTTCGGCCTCCCGTATTTCAGGTAATCGATCACTGCCCAGCCCACATCCGGGACAAGCGGCAGTTCCATGGGCTGCCCTGTTTTGGACTGGGTAAAACAGAGTTTTTTCTCTGTCCAGTTGAAGTTTTCAAAGCACAGGTTTTTGATGTCTGTGCAGCGCAGCCCCAGACGGCACGCAATCAGGATGATGGCATAGTCGCGCTTGCCTTTCGGGCTTCCCCGGTCAATGGCCCTGACCAGCTGTTTCAGTTCTTCCTGGGTCCAGACCGAAGGGATGGCAGTCTGCTTCCTGGCTTTCACCATGGGCATTTTTGCCGCAAGGTCATCCGGCATGATCCCTTCCTGGTTCAGAAAACGGAAAAAGGCACGCAGGGAACAAATATGCTGCTCCACTGTTTTGTAGGAAAAACCTGCCAGTGTCCTGATATAGGCATTGACCGTATCCAGAGTGACTGCTGTGAAATCATCCATCCCCTGTGCGGCCAGATAATCCATCAGGTAGGAAGACTGCTTCACATAATGCTCCGTAGTCACCTGTGAATAGCCCTTTTTCTCACAGGAACTCTGGAATCGGCTGCGGATATCCACAAAAAACGGGGTTGTCAGTAGTTCCTTATGCTTGAGATAACGCCGCAGCACCGCATGGTGGAGCTGGAAATCCCCAACCATACGGACTACACGGATTTCCTGTGTTTCTGCCTGCGGCAGTGTCCTTGAGAAATCTTCCTGCGTGATCCCGAAGAACTCTTTCAGGAAGTCCATGCCAAGCTGTTCCGTGTAATAGCATTCACCCCTATCTTCCGCATAGGCCATCAGCTGGTTCCGACGCCGGCGGTAAAAGGTCATGCTCCCTTTGGTATAGCCAAGCCGGAGCAGTTCCTGTTCCAGTCCTGAGATCAGGTCTGGTAAGTATGTTTTGTCCATAAAGGCACCTCCGATATGATATATTCGAGAATAACTCTCATAAATATCTTCGGAGACTATGCAAAGCAGCGCAAGAAAAAATGGCTTGGAACAGGGATTCCATGGATTTACTTTGCATAGTTACTTGCTTTGCATAGGGAGGCCCGCTAAGTCCCTTGTGTGGAAATGTCATGCTGAATGAGTTGGACAAGGAACTGGAGAGCAGGGGACACAAGTATGTGAGGTATGCGGATGACTGCCTGATTCTGTGCAAAAGCAGGAAAAGCGCAGAGAGGACGATGGAAAACATTGTGCCATTCATCACAGGAAAACTGTTTCTGAAAGTCAATCTCCAGAAAACGACAGTGAGCCACGTCAGCAAGATAAAATACCTGGGCTACGGCTTTTACCGGCATAAAGGGAAATGCCGCATGAGGATACACCCAAAGTCGGTGGCAAAAATGAAGAACCGGATACGGGAGCTGACAACCAGAGGGAACAAATGGAGCAATCAGGAGAGGGAAGAAAAACTCCGAAGCTATGCAAGGGGATGGATTAACTATTATCGATATGCAGACATGAAAAGCCTGATGGAACAGACGGATGAGTGGCTGCGCCACAGAATCCGAGGGGTGTACTGGAAACAATGGAAGAAGGTACGCACAAGATATAAAATGCTGCGGGCGTTACATTTACCAGAGTGGAAGGTGCATGAGATGGCGAACTGCCGAAAGGGAGTGTGGAGAGCGGCGGGAATGCTCAACTCGGCACTCACCAAAAGAATCATAGTGGACAGACTTGGTTATCCCGATATGGCTGCCCACTATCTGAAAGTCCGAGTAAACTATTGAACCGCATAGTACCGAACGGTACGCTACGTGGTGTGGAAGGGGAGGTTAAAATCTCCCCTATCCGATTTCTGGGGCGGTTTTTTTGGAGATGGGGGAGTTTTCTTGAATTGGCTAAGGCCCCTCCTGTACTCCAACGGGCTCATGTTTCCAAGGGATATCTTTATCCGCTATTCGTTATACCATACCAGATATTCATTCAGTATGTCAATGAATTCCTGGATGCTTACTCCTGTCCATTCCCGGTTGTAAAGCATCTCGTTTTTCAGACGGCCAAACAGCCCTTCGCAGGCGGAATTGTCAGGGAAGCATCCCTTTTTGGACATGGAACGCTCCAATCCGGCCTTCTCCATGCGGCTTATCCAGCCGGGCCAGCGGTAGTGGCATCCCCTGTCAGAATGGACTATGGGATGCTCCGTCTCCCCCAACTGTGAGATTGCGCCATCCAGCATGTCATTCACCAGGGCAGCATCCGATGCCGTGCCGACCGTCCAGTATGGCAGCATCCCATCAAAACAATCCACAATCTGGGAAAGACAGACCTTTCCGGCAGGGATGGCGAATTACGTGATGTCGGTAAGCCATTTCTCATTCGGCTTTCCCGCATGGAAGTCCCTGTTTCCCGCATTTGGCACAGAAAGCGAGATTTGCCCTTGAAAAGAGTTATAATTCCGCCTGCTCTTAACCCTGACCACAATCTCCTCTTCCGCTATGATCCTGCGCACCACTTTCTCGGAGATGACGGTTCCCTCGCGGCTGAGCAGAGCGTGTATCCTGCGGTACCCATAACGCCCGCTGTTTTCATTGAAAAGGGCGGAAATCCTTTTACGGATGCCGGAATACTTGTCCTGCTTTTTGAGGGAGGTTTCCCGATAATAATAACTGCTTTTTGGCAGTTTAAGCCGTTTTAGCAGCAATGGCAGCGAATATTTCCCTTTCAAGGCATCAACAATCACTGCCTTCTCCCTGTTTTTGAGGGTCTCCGTGTTGATGCCGGGGTCTTTTTTAATACATTGATGGTTTCCTTTAATATGTCTATTTCCACCTGCATGCCATCCATCCGGGCAAGCAGCTGCTGCATTTCAGCATTAGGGGGAATTTCGCGTGCCTTCCGCAAGGGTGCCGGGTTTTATGTTTTTGTCGTTCATCAGTGCGACAGTGCCTCCTTGGAGATATTTTTTCCGCCAGGCATAGATGCCTGCCCGGCTGCAGCCAATCTCCTCTGACACATATTTTATACTTTCTCCAAGCTCAAAGCAATGGTGGATTGCATTCATTTTGACTTCGACGGGAGGGGGGCGGGGATGTGCCGCTGTATTGGTATTATCCAATGCCTTTCGTGGTGGCTTTTGAACACCCTCGTTTTCAATCCATGTATAGAGTGCCCTTCTGGTTGGATAGCCCAGCATGCGGATGGTGTTGGTTACATAACCGCACTGGTGATAAACCTGTAATGCAATGTCGATTTTGTCCTGAGAATACATAGTGGTTCAGCTCCTTTCGGAGCCCGTGGAATTCCAGTTCCCTCCCTTTTTATCACCTCTTAGTATATTGCTAAAACAGTCACTGAAACGAGTTTACAAACAGTTACCATCCTGACAAGTCATCTGATATTCCTTTGGGCTGTATCCGGTGGCTTTTTTAAATGTTTTGCTGAAATAATGCTGGTCACTAAATCCTGACTGTTCAGCTACATCTTTTATCTTATATGTTCCGATTTGCAGAAGCTGCCGGGCATGGTTTAGACGGATTTCCATAAGATAGTCCTGAAATGTGACCTTTGAGACCTCCTTAAACAGCAAGCTCAGATAACAGTAATTAATGTGCTGCTGCTGGGCAATATCACTTAGGGAAAATTTCTTAGAAAAATTCTCCTGTATAAAAGCTTGAACCTGACCAACCAATTCTAAGCGTGAATCACCTTCCACGGACAGTGGCTTCTCGGTTTCAAAGAACCGTGTTAACAATTCCTTTAGAAAGTCAATCCAATCCCAGACAGAGGAAAAATGGTAAATCTCAGTGGGCATTTGCAATGCCTGAGTTACAGTCGGAGAACAATACTCTCCCAACAGGACCAGAATCCGAAGATAGATATTCTGCAGCCCCTCATAGCATATAGAAGACTCCTCAATCGAGTGATACATGAATTTCAGTGTGGACTCCAGGCGATTTTGGTCCTTGCGGATGAGGGATTCTTTGAAATCTGATAAAAAGGAGAAGTCAGTCTTGGCAGAGGCGAATGCTGCAATATCCCCTGGATGGATCCTGTTTTTATTAGCACAAAGCACACGGTGCTTCATACAGAAGATTGCTTCATGGATTGCTTGGCAAAGATTTGGGTTGACCATACTAATGCCAAAGGTGTATTGATGGGGAGTGATGTATTGGATTTCTGAACACAATGAGTTTTCAAGCTTATCTGCAAATTCCTCTGGTTTAAAGTCTTTTTCATCAGAAGAAAGATAGAGGGCAATCAGAAATTCATTACACTGGTTTTCGTAATAGACCAGGTTCACACCCAGGATGAACTGGTGAAACAATCTGCTCAAATGTTCGTCCAGGGTATCGGCGGAAAGAGAACAGGATATATCCAGATATAAATAGTATGCCTGGAACATACCATTGCTGCAATACGCACTGAAAAGCTGGGTGTAATCGGGGGTGTCCTGTGAAAGAAGATTGGATGCAGCTGAACGCAGTGTTTTACGCAGTTGGGCCTTTTTTATAGTTTCCAGTGCATTGCGGTGCTGCCGGGTCTGTTCAATCTGGCGGACACATTTTTCCAAAGCCTGGTTTAAGCTGGGAGTGTCTATTGGTTTGAGAAGATAGTCCACAACGCCCAGTTGTATAGCCTCTTTGGCATATGAAAAATCATTGTAACCGCTGATGATTACGATTTTAGTATCGGGAAGAAGTTCCATCAGTTTATGGCTGAAAACCAACCCATTCATTCCATCCATTCGGATATCACACAGGATTATGTCAGGATGTTCTTTTGATGCAAGCTCCAGTGCCTGTTCTGCATTTGGAGACTGGAGTATTTTCTGGAAATTTAAGTGGCTTTTTTTTAACTTACTTACAATGCCGAGACGGATCCATTCTTCATCATCTACTACCAATACACATAACATGGAAATTCCTCCAATCTTTCAAATTTACATGCGTTTTTATGCGTCTGTGCATGGAGAAAAAGGAAGACAGATATTAACGCATGTTCCCTCATTGGCACGGGAAATAATGGTAAGTCCATACCCTGCTCCACAGCAGTTTATCAGTCGTTGGTGCACATTTATTAATCCGATGGATTCTTTTGTTTGGATTACCGGAGCTGAACCTGCTTCAGACAGCTTCCGGTTCAGCGCCTCAACCTGGCTGGGTTCCATGCCGATCCCATTATCCGCAACATGAAGAACCAGTTTATCATTTGAAACAATTTCCCCTGTGATCCGGACATGGTAGTTGGCATTTAAAATCTGCCTGAATGCATGGATCAGGGAATTTTCTACGATCGGCTGTAAGACAAATTTTGGCACCGGAAGTGGATGCAGTTGAGGTGCCAAATCAATCTGAAAGGAAATCTGGTTCCGAAAACGGATGCGTTCAATGGAAAAATATGATTCCAGATGGTCGAGTTCATCCGACAGCGAGACAAAATTTTCGGGTTTCAGGTTGTAGCGGAACATTTGGGCCAGAGAGGTGGCAATGGTCTGGACTTCAGGAGTATCGCGAACCTCTGCAATAGCCTCTATGGTCTGGAGCGTATTATATAAAAAGTGTGGATTGATCTGGTAAGTAAGGCTTTGGAGCTGGGATGTTTTTAAAAGCAGCTGCTGTTCATATACATTGGTAATCAGATTGTCTATTTTTCCGGTCATGTGATTGAAACCATGGTATACCTCCCACATGTCATCATCATGACAGATTGTTTCATCCAGTCTGAGTTTAAAATCTCCCCGCCCCACAAGTCGCATGTTGGATATCAGATTTTTTAACGGAAGAAACATCCGCTGCAGCAGGGTTATGATGATTAATCCGAATACCAGCAGGATGGCGGCCAGGATTCCGAGAATGGGCACCAGGGCGGCGTTCAGAGCGTGGGACAGGTACGTGGCTGAAGGTTCAATATAAATAGTAAAACCAGAGTATTGGGATTGGCGGGACATCAATTGTTCCGGAGCGGCCAGTTGGCCGATTTCCAGACCATATTCATCCCTGTTGGTGGAGGCGATGATTACTCCATCTGTATCTGCCAGACGGATGGATAGTACCGGACCGGTCTGGATATCCTTGGAAATACTGTGCAGATTTTTTAAGAGTAGTGTCTGAAATGCACTGCTGTCAGCATAAACCACCACATAGGCGGTTACTTTTTTGCTGACAATATCTTTTAGTGGGCGGACTACCATCAAAGGCTTAAAATTCCCATAAAACTCTTTTGGAGAGTGGATGAGGGAGATAAGGAACAAGGCCCGGCTGTCAATTTCCGCCTTATGATCTGAAATCCATTGGTCATATAATAAATTCGGATTAGCAGGATGGGAGGAGGTATTTCCATCAAAGAGGAATGTGCCGTTACTGCTGTAAAAGGATGTATAAAAGGGTCCATCAGTGACAGACAGGCTGTTTATGATAATAGCAATTTTTTCACTGTCATGCAGGTAATCCTGGGCGGTATAATCCGGACTTTGAGAACGCAGCAGGATATCCTGAATATCCACATGATTCAAGAGAATTCGGTCAATCTGGCTGGCTTTGTATGGTATGGTATCGGTACCTGATATAAGGTTATCTAACAGGTTGTCCAGATAAGTATTATTTTCATTTCTGACAAGCCCTGAGATATGTGCAATCAGAACACCGCTGATGCATATAGAAATTATGACGGCCGCAGACAGGCATAAAATAGTCAGCCGGAAGGAAATAGTGCGTGGATAGAGGCGTGAGAACCGGCTGTGTATGCTCATATTGATGATATCTCCTTCCTATGGATTGTAAAAAATTCTACCAAAGATATCTTATTTCTTTAACCTATTATAGAAGATAAAAAATTACTTGTCCATACTTTTAGAAAAATATTTATAGCAAAATGCATAAAAAAATAAAATTATATACAGAAAAATATGTATTATTTTTAGTAATTATCCATGTTTTTGGTTATGAGATAAAAATAATACACAAAAAGTGCTAAACCAGGTAAGTAAGAACAAGTTATGTTCATGATTTATAAAAAAGATACAACAAAGATAAAAAATGCCTCCATTTATTTAGCGATACTGCTCATGCTATACTATAAACACAAAAACACAAGGGAGGACAATGATGAATGTCAAAAAACTGCGAAATCCGTACTACATAAAAAGAGAACTATCCTACATCTCATTATACCTTCCGGCACTGTTGCTGTTCCTTCTATTTGTAGTATGGCCATTGATTCAGGCAATTTATTTCAGCATGACAGATTGGGACGGGATTTCTTCAACATATCATTTTCAGGGGCTAAAAAATTACATAACATTTTTCAGGGACACTTATGTGCTTCACAGTACCATTGCAACCCTAAAATATACGGTCGCAGTGACCATTGCGCAGAATATGACGGCACTTGCGCTTGCATTGGCGTTGAATCAAAAATTCCGCTCGCGCAATGTGCTTAGGACTGTGTTCTTTCTTCCATCATTGTTCAGTCCCCTGGTAGTGGGATATATATGGAGTTTTTTGTTCTCAGATCCATTGATGAAGATGGGAAAAGCCCTGGGGCTTGACATCCTTGGAAATAATATATTGGGGAGTGAGCAATGGGCAATATTTGCTGCGGCGTTTGTCACAGTGTGGCGCAGTTCCGGATGGACGATGATGATTTACCTTGCAAGCCTTCAAAATGTTCCTCAGGAGTTATGTGAGGCAGCAGCCGTAGATGGAGCAGGATATTGGAAGCAGCTGCGGTATATCGTTCTTCCCATGATTGCCTCTGCTTTTACGATTAACTTTATTCTGGTATTTGAGAGAAGCCTGAAAGATTTTGATTCCATATTTGCCTTGACAAACGGTGGGCCGGGAGACTCAACCATGACAATCGCGCTGAACATTTACCGGGAATCGTTCTTTTATTCCAGAGGGAGCTATGGTACAACCATAGGTGTTGTCCTGTTTGTGGTGATGGTTATCCTTACCATTATCCAGCTGAAGTTTTTCCAGAAAGGAGAGGCAAAACTTGAATAGGAAAGAGAAAAAGGCAAAGAGGCGTTGGAATATATGGGCGCTTGCTCTTATCATAATCGCTGTTGGAGCGTTGTTTTTTGTACCGATTTATGCAATGATCATCATATCACTTAAGACCACACGGGAGTTGATTTATTCACCGTTGGGATTTCCGCGGACTCTGTACCTTGAGAACTTTAAGGATGCCTGGAAAATGCTTAATCTTGGTACGGTCTATAAAAATAGCCTGATGGTTGCATGTGTGTCGGTTATTGCGCGGATCCTTATGGCATCAATGGCGTCCTTTACACTGGCGAAAAGGGTAAACCGCGTGAATCGTTTTCTGTATGTATTGTTTCTATCAGGTTTGATGATCCCAATCTATACGGTGCTGGTTCCGCTGCTCCGCCTGATTAAGAACCTGGGGCTAATCAATTCCCATTTAGGTTTGATCGTGGTATATATTGCAATGGGAATGCCCTTTGCGATATTCATGCTTACCGGTTTTATAAAGGCTATTCCAAATGAACTTCTGGAAGCTGCTGTTTTGGATGGATGTTCGGTCTACAGGACATTTTGGACAATCATATTTCCACTTTTAAAATCAGCTGTCACCACATTGTTTATACTGGATTTTCTCTCTGTTTGGAATGACTTCCTTCTGCCAATGCTGACATTGACTGACAATTCGCTTAAAACGGTTACGGTTGCGATGTACAATTTTTATGGAGAGTTTGGTTCCCGGTGGGAGATGACCTTTGCAGGCTATACACTGGCAATCATTCCGATTGTGATTGTATATCTGCTGTTACAGAAGAATATCGTTGAAGGCATTATGATCGGTGCTGTCAAAGGGTAGGGAGGAGCGCAAAGATGGCAATTAAGATTCCAATTCAATTACCATATGGTGCAGTATATTTCCGGAAGTCCAATCCGCCAAGGGAGGATTGGGAACGGGACTATGCCCAGGCAAGCAGGGATGGATACAATATTTTCCGCCATTGGTTCATGTGGGGAACGATTGAAACATCCCCGGGTGTTTATGATTGGGAAGATTATGACCGGCAGATGGAACTAGGAGAAAAGTACAATATAAAGGCAATAATCGCGGAGGTGACCACGTGTGTCCCTGAGTGGGTGTTTACACAATTTCCGGAAACATTATGTGAAAACACGCAGGGTGAAAAGGCAAAAAGCGAGATGAGCGTGAGCTGTGCGGTGGGAGGGTTTTATGAAGGGATCTGCCTGGATACCCCTGTGGGCCGTGAACTGACTGGAAATTTTCTCAAGGCTCTGGCAAAACGCTACAAAGGACATCCGTCTCTTTTGGGCTATGATATATGGAACGAATGCAATTATTCCCACGATCATTGTTACTGTAAGGATACAAGGAACAAGTTTCGCATCTGGCTTCAGAATAAGTATAAGACACTGGATGCGCTGAAAAATGCGTGGCATCGTTACAGTCTGTTAAGCTGGAATGATGTTAAACCGCCTCCAAAGCTGGCACTTTATACAGAATGTAATGATTGGCTGCTGTTTCGGAAGGAAAATGCATATGACCAGATGAAATGGAAGGTGAACATACTTAGACAAGTGGATTCGGATTGCCTGATTACGGCGCATGGCACAGCCCAGAGCCTGGAAAATATGGCCATGGGGGGCTCTGATGAATGGATGGCGGCAGAAAATGTTGAGGTGTATGGACTCACTTTTGTGCAGAGCCGGAAGGGAAATGAAGGATATAAACATTGGAGCGCCTTGGATCTGACACGATCAGGAGCGAGGGGAAAGAGGTTTTGGCATTCAGAATCCCAGGGTGGTCCGCTGTGGTATCAGCCCCAAGTGACCGGGAGGCCCCGGGAGGATGGCAGGATCACAGAACCCGAGGATATCCGGCAATGGAATATGACCAGTTTGGCAGGAGGCGCCCGGGGCATCCTGTGTCCAAGATGGAGGCCATTACTGGATGGGCCGTTGTTTGGAGCATTTGGCGCCTATGGAATGGATGGAACCCCAACTCCCTGTTCTGAGATGACGGCTCAGATTGCCAAGTGGGCTAATGGGGCTCAACAGGGAGAACTTCTGGAGGCATCACCGGTCCAGGGGGAGATAGGAATTTTGATAACTCCTGAAACACAAAGGGGAACATTCCTACTTTCACGGTTTGGGGCAAAAGACAGTTATGCGCAGGCAGTGACAGGCGCCTACCGTGGGTTCTTTGATTTGGGGTATCAGCCGGACTTTGTACATATTGATGATTTGGGCCGGTATCAGAATATTTATTTGCCAATTCCTGTTATGCTGGACAGATCAACTGCTGATAGAATTGCCGAATGGGTAGAAGGAGGAGGCGTCCTGTTTAGTGAGGGGTGCCCCGGATATCTGGACGGCTCCTGTCATGCGGGAACAGTACAGCCCAACCTGGGACTGGATCAGGTATTTGGAGTAAGGGAATTGAATGTGGAGTTTATTCAGGACATCCTTCAGGACGAGCCGGTCCTCTGGGAAGGACGTTTGTTCTATGGAGGAGAGTATATCCAAAGTTACAGCCTAATGGGAGCCAGCAGGCTGATAGGTGGAAACAATGACCAGGTTTTTGCCTCAGAAAACAGATGGGGCTCAGGAACGGCCTTTTTGATGGGAACCAGCCCGGGGGTGGGATATAGTAACCATCCATGGGAGGAACAGAAAAAGATTTTTAAGTGGATTGCAGAAAGAATGGGACTTAAGGCCCATGTTGTATGTGGAAATCCCAGAGTACGTGCCCGGATACAGACAAACGGTGAGAGCCTGTTTTTATGGCTGATTAATGGAGACCACTCCGTGCAGAATACAGACATAAGTTTCCATGGGCAGTTCACCTGTGGCGAGATTGAAAAAATATACTGGAGGGGAGGCTCCATCTCGGTATCCAATGGGACAATACAGGCTGAGATAGAAGGACGAAATGCTATTATTGTAAAACTAAAGGAAGAAAAACATGTAAAGAATAGGAGGAATTAAGTTTGAAACAAAGAAATATTGGTTAGAAAAAAGTAAATTGTATGGCAAACAAGCCATCTTACAGTGGCTTCAAAAAGAAAATATAGACACAACACCTAATTCATGGCAGGAACGATATCATCTTTAATGGTGTATCCACGCTGCTTTAGTAGATTAAGTGCCTGTGAAGTAGTCAATACTTTTGCTTTATTCGCAGGACGTGATTCAAGAAAACCTTCTGCTGTATATGGTTTTAAATCTGAAAGTATGTGCCAGATAGCGGTCAGGAGCATACGGCAGATTGCGATAATGGCTTTCTTGTGACCACGGTGCGATTTAATACGCTTATAGCGGCCGGTTATTTCAGGATGTTTCTTAGAACGCAATAAACCATTTGCAACTTGTACCAGAATGGGTTTAATATAATTACCAGCACGGGAAATTCGAGTTGATTTGATTCTTTTGTTGCTTTGGTCATTGCGCGGACAACATCCTGCCCATGAAACGAGGTGCTTAGCTGAGGGGAAAACAGACATGTCACCTCCGATTTCAGAAAGGATTTGAATGGCAGTCATTGGATTTTTATCAAATCCGGGAACTGTACGAATTAGATCAAGAGCGGCCTGGTATTTATCAGAGAGACGAAGGATTTCCCGTTCTATTTCTTCCAGATGCTTTTCTAATTCGTCGATATGATTGAGGCACTGACGAAGTTTAATGGCCTGCTCAGGAGAAATAGCTCCGTCAACAGCGGCTTGGATTTCTTCCATAGGTGTTTTACATCGACTGTCTACAAAAGGTGCCACATCAAATATTTCCCCTGGATGAGCGAGCATATATTCTGTGATGGAACGAGAAGATTTCCCAAACACGTCACTGAATACATCATCTAATTTAAGATTAGAAACAGTAAGACAGTTTTGCGCACGGTTCTTTTCGCCGGTAATCATACAGGTGAGTTTGAACCGGTATCTTACTAAATCCCTTAAATGACGAATGTCAGCGGGTGGAATAAAGGAAGGTTTGATCATTTCACACATGAACAAGTCGCAAATCCATTTCGCATCCTTTCGGTCGGTCTTATTTCCTTTTTGAGGTTTTGTATATTTTGGATGAGCAAGAATCACAGAATTATTTGCCTTTTCCAAAACATTAAATACAGGGATCCAATACTTGCCGGTAGATTCCATACAGACTTCAGAACAGTTATACTTTGCAAGCCAATCACACAGTTCCTTCAATTCTTTGGAAAAGGAAGAGAAACGAGCTTGTTTGTAATCGGTTCTGCCGTTTGAATCGGTGATGCCAATGCAAGCGTAGATCCAGGTTTTGTGGACATCAAGTCCACAGCAGTTAAAACGAAAAATTTTGAAAGACAATAAAATAACCTCCTGAATTTTATTGAGATAAAACCGACAGGGACTGGTCATCCGGCAAAATCGAGTCGACTTTGGAAGAGATAAGTTTACGGGCTACGGAATGCGCCATTCATTGATGCCTTAACGGATGACCGACGACATATATTTATGCGAGGTTGCCGCTATACAGCCCCGCCACTCACCTCCACGTGTTCTGTAGTGTGTCGGTTTTATAAAAGAAATTTTATCAGAAGGGGAATAGAATTGAAAAGCGAAAAGTAGTGACAGGGTTTCATAACCCCATCGGTGCCTTTCGCAGAAAGGTGGTTTATATTTATGAAAAGAAACATATCCTTTTTAACTGCTATGTGTATGGCAGCGGCGTTGACTGGATGCGCCGGACCGGCTCCTGCAACCCAGGAAACGGAGGCAGAGAAAGTTACACTTCAATATATGACCCTGGCCGATGGAAAGGTGCTTGAGGCAGAACGTCATATCATTGAAAATTATATGGAAAAAAATCCACATGTTGTGGTTGAAATTACATCTGTTCCGGCCTTAGATACTTTTATCACCACGCTTAAAGCTAAATTTGCCGCTGGCGAGGAACCGGATCTCTATATGTTCCAAGCCGGCACACGTGTCCGCGAATTTGCACAAGCCGGACTCTTAAAGGATATTACAAATGAGCCATATATGGAAAATGTACATGAGGAGGACAAAGCATTTAATTCACTTGACGGAAAAATATATGGTGTTCCTATGCGCTACGAGTACAGCGGCCTGTTTGCGAACAGGGAAGTATTGGCTGATTACCCTGATATAAAAATCCCTGCTAGTTTTCAGGAGTTAATGGCGGCTTGCCAGAGTTTACGGGAACAGGGACTGGAAAACCCCATGATTTTGGCGGGAAAGAGTATTAATAATGTTGCACAGTTTGATTTTCAGTATCTGGCCTGTGTAATCAGTCACGAGAATCCTGATTATTATGAGCAGATGCTGGATGGGGAACTTAAATTTACAGACGATATTTTTAAAAAAATGTTTGACAAGTACGGTCAGCTAAAAGAGTATGTTTCAGATGATGCATTGGGTGTGGACGATGATGAGGCAATCAAGCGGTTTATCCGAGGCGAGGGTGCGTTCTGGGTAGCCCATGGAAGCGAGATAACGCGCATGAGGGAACTCGGGGGCGATGAATTTGATTTTGTGATGGTACCCACCGTGCTTCAGGATGAGAATCAGGAGAGAACCTTTAACTGCGGACAGGCATTGGCGCTGAGTGTGGTAGGCTCCAGTGAATATCCGGATGAGGTACGTGGCCTTGTTGCAGAGTTCCTGTTACCGGAAAGCAGCAATATTATGGCTTCGGAAGGAAAGGTAATGCCGGCAGCAGTTGGCGCTGAAAAGCTGCCTGATCCCTGTTTGGAGCCTTGCCGGGAGTGGTTTGACAGTGATAAGAAGATGGCCCATGCTGATCTGATCTGGGTACCGGGAATCAAGGATGTTATGAAGGAAATTACGCAGAAATGGTATATGGGTAATAGTACCGAAAGTGTGTTGGCTGAATGGGACAGTCAGCATCACCGGCTTTTGGAAGCAAATCCGGATTTTATAAAAAATTTTGAGAGGAACTGATTCATGAAATTGACACAAGGGGTCCATTTGTGCGGAAGCGGAGCCTTTGGGCTTACTTCGGATGGGGACTGTCACTGCTATGTGTTGGATGGAGGCAGTGAACTGGCTCTGATAGACTGCGGGCTTTCTGAAAATCCTGAAGCCATCCTTTCCCGATTGGAAGAGGATGGCTTGGATACAGGAAGGCTGAAGTACCTTCTTCTGACCCATTCCCACCCGGATCATGCCAATGGATGTGCATGGCTTCAGAAGAATTTGGGAATCCAGGTCCTGGCAAGCGTATTTGAAGCACAGGTGTTGGAAAGGGGACTGCTGGAAACATTAGGATTAAACGCTGACAATGAAAATTACCGGCAGTTTGCTGCAATGAGGCGCTGTAAGGTTGACCGCATCATTGAGGATAATGAGATGATCAGGTTTGGGACGTTGGAAGTCAGAGCGTTGCTGACTCCCGGACATACGGCCGGGTCCACTAGCTATGAGACAGAAATAAACGGAAGGCGGCAACTGTTTACAGGTGATGAGGTTTTTTACCAAGGTTTTGTAAGTATACTGACTGCCCCATTATCTGATTTTGAGCATTATCATATGGGACTTAAGCGCTTGGAGGGGAGAGAGGTGGACGGTCTGTTTCCGGCTCATCTTATGTGGACCTTAAAGAATGGCCAGAAACATATTGACAAGGCGTTGTGGGATTTTGAAGTATCAAAACGCCCCAATCTTAAATTATTTTCTTAAAAACACAAAAGGAGTGTAGGATTATGGCAAACAGAGTGAGTGGAAGATCTGCAATTGTGACAGGAGCTGCCCGTGGTATCGGACGTGCTGTTGCAATGAGACTGGCGCAGGAGGGGGCAGACGTACTGGTAAATACCCGTGACCCTAAAACGCTGGAGGCGGTTTATGAGGATGTGAAAAAGGCGGCCAAGGGCGGTAAGGTGGCAAAATTTTTGGCTGACGTCAGCTATGAGGATCAGGTAGAGTCAATGTTTGACCATGCGGTTACTGAATTCGGAAAGATAAATATTGTTGTGAACAATGCGGCGGTAAGTAATCCGCGGCCGGCATTACAATATACATCGGATTTCTGGGAGGAAAATCTGAGGATTAATTTATTTTCTGTATACTATACCTGTACCAGAGCTGCAAGGGAGATGGTAAAAGCAGGGGAGAAGGGCAGCCTGATCAATTTTTCGTCCATTGGAGCTACAAAGCCGCATAGACAGCTTCTGGCTTACGATAGCAGCAAAGGCGCAATTGATGCACTGACCAGGGCTCTGGCTTTGGAACTGGCTCCGTTTGATATAACGGTCAATGCCATTGCTCCCGCATCCATCCTGGGATTCTGCGTTGCCAAGATGGATCCGGTAAAAGCAGCGGCCAGAGACCCGAAAGATTTTGCAACACCCATCACCCGCCAGGGAACTCCTGAGGATGTGGCGGAGCTTGCCCTGTTTTTGGCGAGCCAGGAGTCCTCATACATAACGGGACAAATTATTCCTATTGATGGAGGCATCAGCGTTCAGGCGCGTCCCGTATCAATGGCGCCTCTGGAGATAACCCCGCTTAACATCAAGGAAAAAGAAATCCGGTGACCATAAACAAAGCCAGTCAGGAGCAAGTATATGGAAAAACAGTGGTGGAAGACAGCTTCCCGTGTGATTCAAACAAATCTGCAAGTCATGGATACACCCAGAATGTCGGCTGAACAGCTGGCTCAGAATGTGGTGGAACTGGAAGGAAATGTTCTGGCAGTAAATGTGGGCGGGATTTATGCCTGGTATCAAAGTGAAGTCCTTTATCACCATATAAATGAGTGGCTGCCAAAAGAAAGGGATTTGCTGGGAGATATTGTAAGGGAATGCCGTAAGAGGAGGGTTAAGGTGATTGCGCGTTTTGATTTTAGCAAAGCGGATGACAGCGTATATTTGCAAAAGCCCCAATGGTTTGTACGCAATCCGGATGGTACGCCGCACGCTTACGGCATCGGGCGGACAGGCCCTTGGAGTATACTGTACAGTACCTGTATAAATGGAGGATATAGGAATTATGAGGTAGCGGTCCCTGTGCTAAAAGAGGCATTAAAAAGATACGAGTTTGATGGGGTATTCCTGAATGCGCCAAACTATGAACCCTGCTTTTGCGAGTCTTGCCGGAAGAAATACCGACAGGTGTTCGGTGAAGAACTGCCAATGGAATGGGAAAACGGAAAGAACATCACTACATCTCCTACCTTTGCCCATAGAAAAGGGATTAAAGGTGTGAGGGAGGAATGGGAGTCACTGTGCTATAAGGATAATATCAGGCTGATAAGGGAAAACGTACAGGCTGTATCCCCCGGCATTCCTCTGATTTTGTATTTTAAAACTTATGGTGAAGATCTGGATGCCCGCGTTTCCACTGCGGATGTGTTGTGTGCGGAAGCTCAGGATATTCTTTCCCAGGGGATAGAAAATATCACCCCCTTTTGGCTTCCTTCCCTGAATGCAAAATACGGATCAGTGCCTGAACATATGCCGGCTCCATTTGGCATCATCCATTCCTGCCCGGGGATGGACTGGCGCCATGCCGGATTGCCTGAAGCGGAGTACCAAAGCTGGATGAGTCGGGTTGCAGCTAATGGTGCAAATTTGTGGCACAGCCTTACCGGATTTAAAGAGACCATTGGTGACCAGAGACTTTTACGAACCATCAAAGCAGTAAACCAGGATGCCGTCCAGGTGGAGATGGCCATGAATGGTGCAAAAAGTGCTGCTCAGGTTTTGGTGGTATGGAATAGTACCAAAAGCGCTGAGGGATGGATTGGAGGGCTTCTTAATACACAGATCCAGTTTGATGTAGAGGATGAAAAACGCTTTAGCGTACAGCGCGCCTGCCGGTATCAAGCGGTTATTGTACCGTCAGGCGGAAAAATGTTGGAAACAAAGAAAAGGGAACTGGAGGAGTGCGTACGCAGAGGGGTCAGCCTGCTGATAGAAGAACACCGCGCCTCCTGGGCAAGGGAGTCACATGAATTTCTTGGAATCGAGGAGGAAGTACAGGGAGGAGGGGAGCTAAAGGCTGCTTATTGGAGGTTTGAGACAGACAGCCTTCAGAGAAATCTGGAGGAGACTCTATTACTGCCGCACCAGGGGGAAACCCTGTATTGTACAGTAAAGGAAAGTTCTGTCACTGAAGCAACCCTGGTGCCACCCTTTGCTCCTTTAGATGCGGTAGGAGCTCCGCCGGAACGGGCAAGCATCCCGGTGCAACGGACGCAGCTGCCCCTGTGTGTGACACATAAGGAGGGGGATGGGGCAGTGCTTTATCTGCCCTTTGCGTTTGGTTGTCTTCTGAGGGAGTATGGCCTTCCTGATGACTTGCGGCTTTTGGAAAATATGATAGACTGGGCATTGAAGGATTCCCGTGTATTTCGCATGGAACCCTGTCCCGGACTGGAAGCGGTTTTGTACCAAACCCAGAATGGAGCGCTGCTTCACTTAATCAATTCAGTGGGAGGACGGCCTTTGATGAAGATGGTGCCTCTGGTAGATGTGGAGTTCAACCTACTCCTTCCTCCTGGGGTGTCGGGTGCTGATGTAAAAGTTCTTTTGGGTCCCAAAGCGGTGGTTGTCCGGAATAAAGAGAGGATACTGACAGTCTCGGCTGCAAGAGTAGAGACATGGAGTACATTTGAGATTGTATGGAAAAAAATGGTTCCCATTATCGGCTAATAGTGCTTCAATTTGTAAAAAGCCCAGAGCAGACACGAGAGGAGAAAACAAAATGGAAGATTCAATTCACAAATATTTTCAGGTAGGAATCATTCAATGGATGAGCTATCCCCAGGGAAATCCAATGGAATCATTGAAGGCTATTTGCAAAGATGATTTCTTTGATGCTATTGAGTTAAAAGGCTACGGCTATAAGAATGAGGAGGCGAAAAGGCTTCTGGAACAGAGCCATCTGAAGGTTTGCTACGGCGTACAGCCACGTCTTCTGGGCGGAAAGTTAAACCCCAACGACCTTGACGAGGAAGGTCGCAAGAAGGCGGAAGCAACACTGATCGAAGCAGTTGATGAGGCTGAATACCTGGGTGCAAAGGGAATTGCATTTCTGGCAGGTAAATGGCAGCCGGAGACAAAGGAGCAGGCTTATATGCAGCTTTTAAAGACAACACGGGCCGTATGCAATTATTCCGCAGAAAAGGGCATGATGGTGGAGCTGGAGGTGTTTGATTACGATATGGATAAGGCTGCACTCATCGGCCCGGCGCCCTATGCAGCGGAGTTCGCCGCTGATATGCGCACCACCCACAGCAACTTTGGACTTCTGGTGGATTTAAGCCATTTTCCAACCACCTATGAAACAAGCCGGTTCGTAATACGCACACTGAGGCCATATATCACCCATTTCCACTTTGGAAATGCAGTTGTCGTAAAAGGCTGCGATGGCTACGGTGACCTCCATCCAAGATTCGGATATCCCAACAGCGCCAATGACACACCGCAGTTGCTGGATTATCTCAAAGTCATGAAAGAGGAAGGCTTCTTTGATGCAGAGAACCCTTATGTACTGTCTATGGAAGTGACATTGCGTCCAGGTGAGGATGAGGATATTGTCCTGGCCAATACCAAGAGGGTGCTGAAACGGGCATGGGCTTTACTGGAGGATAACGCATGAAGATAGTAGTTCTGGATGGTTATACGGAGAATCCCGGGGATTTAAACTGGGAAAAATTGAAAAAATTAGGTGAGCTTACGGTTTATGACAGGACCAGCGTAACGGACGAAAATGAGATTATTTCCCGTATCGGAGATGCTGAGGTGGTCATCACCAACAAGACACCGATCACAAAGAATATCATGGATGCATGCCCAGGAATAAAATACATCGCCATGCTGGCCACCGGCTACAATGTGGTGGATTATGTATATGCAAGGAAAAAAGGGATCCCCCTTTCCAATGTGCCTTCTTACGGAACTGCTTCCGTGGGCCAGTTTGCAATCGCCATGCTGCTGGAGCTGTGCCACCATGTGGCCCATCACAGCCAGACGGTACATGAAGGCAAATGGGAACACTGCCAGGACTGGTGCTATTGGGATTACCCCCTGATAGAGCTGGACGGCAAGACCATGGGTATCATAGGTTTCGGACGAATCGGACAGCAGACGGGAAAGATCGCCAAAGCCATGGGTATGAATATCCTGGCCTATGACAAATACCCCAATGAATCCGGAAAAGAGATGGCCAAATATGTGGATCTGGATACGCTGTACGCGAAATCGGATGTCATTGCCCTTCATTGCCCGCTGTTCCCTGAAACACAGGGGATCATCAACAAGGATGCCATTGCAAAAATGAAGGACGGGGTAATAATCCTTAACAATTCCCGGGGGCCTCTGGTTGTGGAGAAGGATTTGGCAGACGCACTGAATTCCGGCAAGGTTTCCGGTGCAGGTCTGGATGTGGTATCCGCAGAACCGATTAAGGGAGACAATCCGCTTCTGAAGGCAAAGAACTGCATCATTACGCCTCATATTTCCTGGGCCCCAAAGGAGAGCAGGCAGAGGATTATGGACCATACGGTAGAGAACGTGAAAGCATATATTGCTGGCTCTCCTATCCATGTGGTAAACTGATAAATTACTTTTTGAAGGAAAAGGGATACTGATAGCATAAGGACATTTTACTACTGATATGCTCCTTGGCTCTTTGCTGATGGTTGGGGTGAGATTTTTATAGATTTCACCCCAATTTTGTGATAAGAATCAAAATGTTTCTATTCTGTATTTTGTCATATGGCAGAAAAAATGCACGATTATCGAAGGCGCATAGATGAAATCCCAAAGGAAAACTAGTAAAATCAATTTCTTAGAATGAATAATGAAAACAACAGGTGGGTTAGGTCGAGGTCTCTTTAGTTCTGTGATGATATCTATTCAGCCATATGATAAATGTTTATGACATCGTCCTTATAGAGTGTTTTAAAGAACCCTACATGTCCTCCTCCTGTGGCAACGCATTTCTCTGCCATTTCCTCAATCTGGCCTTCGGTTGGCTGAATTCCCAGCTCGGTCATGGATGTAGGCATGCCCAGTCTGCGGCACCAATCTTCCCATGCCTCAATTCCCTTTAAAGCGGTTCCCTCTAAATCGTGAAAGTCCATGGGAACATCAAACACATTGACAGCAAACTGGGCGAAACGGGCCGGATTTACTTTATAAACATACCTTGCCCAGCTCCCCCAAATAGCGCAAAGCCCGGCTCCGTGGGCAACGTCAAACATGCCGCCCATCTCATGTTCAATCTTGTGAGAGGCAAAGTCAGATACTCGGCCAGTACCTGTGAGACCGTTGTGGGACAGGCTTCCGGCCCACATGAGATCAGCCCGGGCATTATAATTATCAGGTTCCTTTATGGCCAGAAGAGCTGCCTCACGGACAGAAACCAGCAGGCCTTCTGCCATGCGGTCAATAAGCTCTACATGTTCCGTATTAGTAAAGTAGCGTTCCATGGTGTGCATCATGATATCAGTGGCGCCGCTGGCCGTTTGATACGGCGGCAGTGTGTAGGTCAGTTCCGGATTCATAATGGCAAAGAGAGGACGGGCACAGTCGTGGTTGTAGGAACGTTTAAGCATTCCCTCCTCAATGGTGATAACCATGGAGTTGCTTGTTTCAGAACCTGTGGCCGCAATGGTGGAAATACATCCAAGGGGAGCAATTCTGTTGGTGGTAAAGCGGCCCATGAGAAGATCTTCTACATCAAAATCATTGGCAAGTCCGTATGCAATTCCCTTGGCGGAGTCAATGGGACTTCCGCCGCCGATAGCTAAAATAAAATCGATGCCTTCCTTTCTGCAGAGCTGTATACCTTCTTTGACCAGGCCAAGTCTGGGATTAGGCACCACGCCGCCCAAATCCACATATCCGATACCACAGTCAGACAGGCTCTTATGGACCCGGTCTAGAGTACCGTTTTCATAAAGGTATGTACCGCCGAAGTGAATCAAAACTTTTTTAAAGCCTCTGTCTTGAATCTCTTTTCCAACCTCTTCTTCGGTTCTTTTGCCGAAAATCACTTTTGTAGGATTGTAAAATTCAAAATTATTCATAGTATCCTTTCCTCCGTTTTAAAATCAAAGCTGTTGGTGTCATCTGTTTTGGACCTATTATAGTATAAAAACTGATTGATAGAATAATCAAAAGATTGCATCTTCATGGTGCAGGAAAATGTTGAATTGGAAAAGAGTATGAAAATATACCAAATAATCTGGGCTGAGGGGGAGGATAAGAAAGAAAAACAGGTAATTATGCATATTTATATACGCAGTAATATTAAAAATAATCTAAATTTGCACTATCATGGTGCAACCAAATGGTTTTTCTATGGTAAAAATGGGTGATATACTTAAGGTACAGTCGGACGGGGGAATGAAACTGAGGCAGAAAAGGAGCGAGAAATACCTGAAATTTACTGTCGGCTGTTAATTGGTAAGGAGGATGGATGATGGATTTAAGCAGTATGGTAAACCAGAAACTGGTTCAGTTTGAATATCAGGCGGCCAGTAAGGATGAGGTAATACGTTCTGTTGGCCAGATGATGGCAGAGGCTGGAATTGTCAATGATAAGGAAAAGTACATAGAGGCGGTATTTAAGAGGGAAACGGAATGCGCCACGGGAATCGGAATGGGGGTTGCCATTCCTCATTGCAAGAGTGATGCGGTCAATGATGCCGCGTTTGCATTAATAAAACTTAAAAATCCCATTGAATGGGGATCCTTAGATGGTGAGCCGGTAAAATTTGTGATACAGCTGGCGGCGCCTGACAGCGCAGATAATGTTCATCTGCGTATGCTTTCACAATTGGCCAGAGATTTAATGGATGATGATTTTAGAGATGGTTTGCTTTGCGCCTCATCCATTGAAGATATTAAAAAATGTTTAGGTAATTGCGAAACACATTCCTAAAACTTGCGTAAAAGAGATAAACGTTCTATCTTACAGATATTTTAATGCAGAAAATAAAAAACACTTGATTATGGGCACAACAAATAAGCCTCATCTAGCTATGAAGTTGGTAAGTCC
>OJJF01000243.1_pt1 | contig 26075 bp, 16 predicted proteins | sample 1596121 | NCBI WGS metagenome assembly OJJF01 (sample SAMEA4350135, study PRJEB24818) | metagenome | biome: human; feature: gut; material: faeces | place: Denmark | collected 2013-09 | reverse complement strand
CAAGAGATACTTTAATCTCTATGCGTAGACAGAGATTGTGAAAGTTATTATGAAGAGCCGTATGCGGGAAAGCCGCACGTACGGTTCTGGAGAGGATTTCATATCATGAGATATGATTTTACTAAACAGGAGGCAGGAATGAAACAATCAAGATTAAGACAGGTTCTGGAAGGAAAAGAAGAGAATTATCTCTACCCCTTTTTCTGGCAGCATGGGCAGACGAAGGAGGTTCTGGAGGATTACATAGATAAAATTTATGAATCAAATATCAGGGCTCTTTGTATAGAGTCAAGACCTCATCCCGATTTTCTGGGAGCGGGCTGGTGGAGGGATATGGATATTATTCTTGCCAAAGCACAGCATTTGGGGATGAAGGTGTGGATTCTGGACGATTCCCATTTTCCTACCGGCTATGCAAACGGAAGAGTAAAAAATGCTGGCGATAATTTGAAGCGGCATTACCTTTTTCATAAAGAAATGGATATTGCAGGGCCTTTGAAGAATGGAAGGATTGCTGTATGCCCGGAAACGGGGCGATGCTGCGGCCTGCTGAAAAGCACAGAAACGCTTATCGCCGCCATCCTGGTAAAAAGGATGGGGGAAGATGACTTTACATCTGACGGAACATTTACGGATATGACGGACTGCATACATGATGGTTGGCTGTATCTGGAGCTCCCGGAAGGTAGGTACAGACTTTATCTGATTACGGAAAGCCTGGAAGGCGCCAAAGAATTTCATGATTATCTGGATATGACTAATCCGGAATCTGTCAGGCTATTGTTAGAGGAAGTATATGAAAAACATTTTGAACATTATGGACCGCTGTTTGGAACTGTGATAACAGGATTCTTTTCTGACGAACCAGGCTTCTATAATTACAGTAAAAAGAACGGGTTTTCATTCAGGCTTCAGATAGGCTCAGATATGCCGATACCATGGAACAGGGAAGCAGAGGCCGCATTGGATAAAAAGCTGGCGGCCGTGGGTTTATATGGTGCCAAAGCGGAAGGTGCTGCTGATGAGGAAGAAAAAGCGCGGCAGAAGAGAGTTCGAAGATTCCTACCAGCACTGTGGTTTCCCTGCGGCCCGGCTGTGGAACAAATCAGGGCTGCTTATATGGATGTGATTACAAGCTTATATCAAAAGAATTTTACCCAGCAGCTGGCAGATTGGTGTCACGCGCATGGAGTGGAATATGTGGGGCATATTATTGAGGACAATAACTGCCATGCCAGGCTGGGGCCGGGCTGCGGACATTATTTTCGTGCACTGAAAGGGCAGGATATGTCTGGGATTGACGTGGTTCTGCAGCAGATTATGCCGCAGATGGATTATCTGCAGTATGGAATGTCTGCGAGGGGGACACAGGATGGCGCCTTTAATTTTTACGGGCTGGCAAAGCTGGGAGCTTCCTATGCCCATCTGGATACAAGGATGGGGGGACGGGCCATGTGCGAGATATTTGGGGCATATGGATGGACAGAAGGAATCGGAATGATGAAATGGCTTGCAGATCATATGCTGGTACGAGGAATCAATGTATTTGTCCCGCATGCTTTTTCAGAAAAAGAGTTTCCTGATTCTGACTGTCCGCCGCACTTTTATGCACAGGGAAAAAATCCGCAGTTCAGATATATGGGAGCTTTGTTTGGTTATATGAACCGGGTATGCCATCTGCTATCAGGCGGACGTTCACGAGCCGTAACTGCGGTACTTTATCATGCGGATATGGAATGGCTGGGGAGAAGTATGTATTTTCATATGATAGGGAAGGAGCTTCTGCAGCATCAGATTGACTATGATGTGATGCCTTTGGATATTCTGAAGGAAGTGGTTATTAAGGATGGAGCTGTTCATGCAGGAAACATGCATTTTTCTTATCTGCTAATCCCACAGGCGGATTGCTATCCTGAAGAACTATCCGGGCTGACGGCCCGCTGCAGGGAAGCCGGCGTCACTGTCTGCCAGGTGACAGGCAGACTGCCCCAGGACAGCCGTACTGGTGCCTTATGGCAGTTTGAAGAAAAAACGGATACTATGCTTGAGGGCTGCCAGAGGGTTTCACTTAAGGAAATCGCCGGGTTTTTGGAGGAAAAAGGGGCAAAGGAATTGGTGTTCCGAAATAGTACAGGGATAGGGCAGGATAAGAATGGCAGCAGTAAGTGGCTTCGTTTTTATCATTATGAAAGAGGCGATGGCGGAACGGTATATTTTCTGTTTAACGAATCTACGGAAGATGCTGTGAGAGGTAGTATATCTCTGCCTGAAACAGAAGGGATCAGGTGTTACGATGCGGTGAAAAATCGGATGTATGAAGCGCCCCGGATGGAAGATGGCCGGTTTATGCTTTCATTGGAACCGGGTGAATCTATTTTGTTTGTAACAGGAGAGGAAGCAGGGGAAGTGCAGGGAATGCCGTCTGTACCTGTGAAAAAGGAAGTTGATGGCCAACTGTGGAAATATGTTGATGGACCAATACAGATATTGGCAGCGGACTACAGGGGACAGGAAGAATTCAATAATACAGGACTTACGGTAAAAGAGGATGGTACGCTTCCTGAAATCAGGGAGTATGCCCCCGATTTTGCAGGGATTATCCGTTATGAATTTGAGCTGGATTGTACCTCTTTAATCCAGGTAATTGATTTGGGAAGGGCAAGGGATGCTGTTGAAGTAAAAGTAAACGGAAAGAGTGCAGGAGTAAAGCTGGGATATCCATATGTTTATGATATTTCAGCGCTGGCGGTAAAAGGATCTAACAGGGTATATGTGGAGACAGCAACGACATTGGTGAATGCTGTGGGAGACAGCTTTTCGCAGAATGCAGTTTTATTGCCTGAAGGTGTGGGCGGCCCAATTAGATATTATTAATTGAATTAATTTTGCCCGGCAGATATCGGTTTCAGGGAAGATTCTAAAACCGGTATCTGTCGGGTTTTTTGCAATGGACTATGTTTAAGAGACAAATTAATTTTACAAAAAAACTCTATGGAAAATCCCATAAATATAGTAAAATATTAGTAGCCATTCCGGAAATAAATATTGAGTTGCAGGAAAAACAGCAATATCCATTTCCTGCCTGCAATCATAAGAAGGGAAAAGTATGACAGACAATATACGGGTAATCGCAAGTGATTTTGACGGCACAATTTTAAAGGACGGCGCGCAGCATGTGGACGAGGTGTATTTCCCGCTCATCAGGGAGCTGAAATCCATGGGCATTTCCTTTATTGCCGCCAGCGGAAGGCAGTATGCCAACCTGCGCAGGCTTCTGGAACCTGTGGCGGATGAAATCAGCTATATCTGCGAAAACGGGGCGTTGATCGCCCAGGGCAGCAGGATTTTGTATCAGAATGATATTGAGCGAAGGCTTGCCATGCCGCTGATTGCGGATATGCAGGCGGTTCCGGGAACGGAAACCGTGGTGTCCGGGGCGGACTCCTCCTATTTGGTGCCGGTGGATCCCGGATTCCCGGTTATCCTGCGGGAAAAGGTGAAAAACCAGGTGACCGTTTTGAACAGCTTTGAAGAGATGATGGTTCCCATGATTAAGATTTCCATTTTTTGGCCGGAGGGGATTCCGGTCGATAAGGAAGCCTGGTTCCATGAAAAATATGATCCGTATCTGAATGTGGTGGACGGCGGGAACGGCTGGCTGGATTTTACCAACAAGGGAGTGGACAAGGGCAGCGCACTGAAGCTTCTGGCTGCAAAGGAGGAATTTTTCCTGGAGGAGGTGCTTGCCTTTGGGGACAGTGAAAACGATATGGCCATGCTGAAGGAGGCAGGCCTGAGCTATGCCATGAATACGGCCAGGGAGCATGTGAAAAAATGTGCGGACAGGGAATGCAGCCAGGTAAACAAGGTGCTGGAGGATCTGATCGCGGGCCGTTTGTAGGATAATTGAGAGGTTTGAAGATAACTGTCCGGCCCGGCCTGAACGGTTGCGCAGGAACAGATAATTGATAGAAAGAGGAGGACGCATTATGAAAGAAATTATCACCAAGTATCCCCATCTTCTGCATGGAGGGGATTATAATCCGGAGCAGTGGATTGACTGCCCGAAGGTGCTGGAGGAGGATATCCGGCTGATGAAGGAGGCCCATGTGAACTGTGTTTCCCTGGGGATTTTTTCCTGGGCGAAGCTGGAGCCGGAGGAAGGGGAATTCCATTTCGGCTGGCTGCGCAGAATCATTGATCATTTGTTTGAAAACGGGATCTATACCATCCTGGCCACCCCCACGGGCGCGATGCCCCACTGGATGACTGCAAAATACGAAGAGGTAAGGCAGATGGGGCCGGACGGCGTGCGGAACCTGCCGGGCAGAAGGCATAATTTCTGCTACACCTCCCCGGTGATGCGCAAGAAAATGAAGAAAATCAACCACGAGCTGTCCCGTCATCTGGGAAACCATCCGGGCGTCATCCTGTGGCACATTTCCAATGAATACGGTGGCAACGGCTCCGACGCTTCCTGCCACTGCCCTCACTGCCAGCAGGCCTTCCGGGAGTGGCTGAAGGAAAAATACAAGACGTTGGACAACTTAAACCATGCCTGGTGGACCACCTTCTGGAGCCATACCTATACCGACTGGTCCCAGATTCACAGCCCTGTGCCTAACGGGGAAAACGGCCTGCACGGCCTGAATCTGGACTGGAAGCGTTTTGTCAGCCATCAGATACAGGACTTTTGTAAGGAAGAAATCCATGCGGTGCTGAAATACAGCGTGCTGCCTGTAACGATTAACATGATGGAATTTTTCAAGCCTCTGGATTACTTCAAGTTTGCGCCTCAGCTGGATATTATTTCCTGGGATTCCTATCCTGAGTGGCACAGCAAAAAGGACGAGGTGGATACGGCAGTGCGGGTGGCGGCCTGCCATACGCTTATGCGCAGCCTGAAAAAAGCGCCTTTCCTCCTGATGGAAAGCACGCCCTCCATCGTGAACTGGAAGCCTGTGAATACCCAGAAGCGTCCGGGGCTGCATGAGCTTTCCTCCCTTCAGGCGGTTGCCTGCGGCAGCAACAGCGTACAGTATTTCCAGTGGAGAAAGAGCAGGGGAAGCTCGGAGAAGTTCCACGGCGCGGTGGTGGATCACAGAAATGGAAGCAATACCCGGGTTTTCCGTGAGGTTTCCGCCCTGGGCCAGCGTCTGGAGCAGATATCGGACGCGGTTTATCCCACCTGCAACCGGCCGAAGGCTGCCATTGTTTTTGACTGGGAAAACTGGTGGGCTGTGGAGGATATTCAGGGACCGAGGAAGGATATGGCCTACCTGGATACGGTGCTGGCCCATTTCAGGCCCTTCTGGGAAATGGGAATCGATGTGGATTTCGTGGATGAAGACAGCGACCTGAGCGGATACCGGCTGGTGACGGCGCCTCTGAATTATCTGTACAAAAAGGGCTATGCGGCGAAGGTCAAGGCATATGTGGAAGCCGGCGGCTGCTATGTATCCACCTATTTCAGCGGCGTTGTGGATGAAACGGATCTGTGTATTCTGGACAGGCACCCGCTGGAAGAGGTGCTGGGAATTTGTACCGAGGAGATGGACGCGGCGAATGAAAAGCACCCCAACAGTATTTATTTCGGGGGAAAATCCTATCGGACAGGCTGTCTGCGCGAGGTATCCCATGTGGTGCCCGGATCCGGCACGGAGGTGCTGGCCTCCTATGAAGCAGACTATTATGCAGGGCTTCCCGCGCTGACCTGCAAAAGATTTGGAAACGGCAGGGCCTATTATCTGGCCTGTGAAACGGAAGCGGATTTCCTGCGGGCCTTCTATGCGCAGCTGGCGGAGGAAAACAGTGTGGCCGGCGCGTTCACCGGAAAACTGCCCTACGGCGTCACCGCATCCCGCAGGGATGGGGAAAGGAACCTCTGGTTCCTTCAGAATTATAACGCTTCGGAAGCGGAGGCGGAGCTTCCTGGCACCTATACGAGAGTGGCCGACGGCGCCAGGGTGGAGGGCAAGGTCGTGCTGAAGCCCTATGAATGCCTGATACTTGCTGAAAAGTAGGTGGACGGTCTGCGGCAGGGCATCTGCTGTGACTGTATAAAATGTAAAAAAAGAAGGGCTTATTACGCTCAAAAAGCTTTTTTGGAGACTGTCATACTAAAACAGACTGCGGATTCTAATAGATATTAGAATCTCCGCAGTCTGTTTGTTTTTTGGCTTCAAAGCTACTCATTATAAAGCTGCTCTTGAATTTCGGAATTAATTTCCTTAAACTTATCAGAAACCTGTGAGGAATCTGTACCTTTAAGTTCCCAGGTACTTATAGATACAATGGTTACCGGGACATAATCTTCATTATCTTCCGAAGTGTTTTCCTGAAAGGTGAAGGTTTGAAAGGTTTTCTCTCTTACACATTTTACAGCCATTCCTGTCTCATCAAGAAAAACAGTGTATGAAAGCTCCTTAATTTCTGATTTTTCTAAAATTTCAATTATTGAAGTATACATACTTGCGCCATTTACTTCACCATCCCAAAGATAAGCAGCTTCTTGATCTTTGGCATCCTGGATTTGCTTATCCAAGGCTGCTTTTCTTTTTTCCTTAGAGACAATTACAATATAGGAATTATCCTCTTTTTTATGGAGTAATCATTTGGCTTATTCAGTTCTAGGATTCTTGCAGACCAGTCAAAAGGCAGGACATCCTGTGAAATTTGCCATGTGTCATTATATTTCCTATAAAATTGATTTCCTATGAGTGCATCTAATGAAGATGATGCAATACTATCATCCTTATTATAAGAGATTAGTTCCATTATATAATTGTCATTATTTTGCCAATAGTTCTGAATACTCTTTAAACTGCGTTCTTCCATATCTGAATAGGCTGCATATGTTTCGGATACTGTAGTTACTATTTTATATTCCAGCTGATCCGTTTGTTTTAGAGCCAGTACAAGGTCATTTGTTAGTTGATCTTTCTTTTCGAAACAACCTGCCAGCATAGGAAGCAAGCATATAAGAATTACCAGGGGGAAGATGTTTTTTTATTCATATGAAGTCCTCATTGATTCAATTGAGCTTTATAGAATCTTCATATCATTTCCATATACTGATATGAATACTGTTTGTATGGATTGCCCAATAAAATAATTGCAGCATTTATTTTCGGAAAATATCAAGCGCATGGCTCGTAATGCCAAGAAGATCCTCCCGCTCGCAGGTAGCAAAATGGTATTTCAAAAACAGAGCAAAGGTATCGTCATCCATGGCGTCAACAGCTTCCCGCATGAATAAGGCACAGCCGTCTGACGCGGCGTAATGCAGCCGGGTGACGGGAAATATGGACATCAGATCGTCGATATCCTCTTTCCGCACAAGCTCAAATAAATCCTCCGGTTTCGAACTGGCGGCAAATGTCCGGGAGTCGAGCAGCCCCATTTTAATATATTGGGCCACATTGATATTGCCGCGGTGGAAGCCCTCGTCAAGGAGACAGCCGTCGGAGATAACATAGGCTGCGAAAATGACGCCTCCCGGCCTGGTCACACGGATCGCCTCGCGCAGGGCCTGTTGTTTGTCTTCCCTGCTGTAAAGATGGTACAGGGGGCCTAACAGCAATGTAATATCATACGTATTGTCCTGGAAAGCGGACAAATCCAGGGCATTGCCCTGGACGACAGTTATGTTCTCTCCGGGCAGCGTGTTCCTGCGGAAAACTTCTATATTATGCTCTATCAGCTCCACCGCATCAACAGTATGGCTTTGACGTGCCAGCGCATGGGAATATCTGCCAGTCCCTGCGCCGATTTCAAGCACCCGGTCGCCGGGCTTTATGTATTTTCCTATATAATGCATGGTGGTAAGGAACTCGACTGAGCCATGCTTTACCGTAAGCCGGCTGTCCTCGTCGTAGTTATTGTAAAAATCAGTTAAATACCTGTATGTTTTCATGGGATACCTCCTGTATGCCGTGAGTTTGCCTGGATACAGCCTTAACCAGCAGGCTGAAAGCGCTTTCGCCCCGGTTGGTTACCGGCTTTTTCCGGTTATGTAAATCAGGCGCCGGGCAGCTCCCAATCCGGTTTTTCCTGCCTGACCAGGGCGGACAGCAGCTTCGACAGCATTTTTTCCGCAGCGTTTCTGTCTAACGATAACTTTTTCGTGGCTGTTAAGACTGCCATGCCGTGGGAATAAAGGAACAGGTCCAGAAATATTTCTTTTGCCCGTTCCGGTTCCACGCCGATGGCTTCCGAAAAAATCCCGGCCTTCTTTTCATTCCCTTTTTCCCTGTAAAAATCCCTGGCCTCCGTCATGTCCAAATCCATATCCTTAATAAATAACAGCTTGAACAGATTGGTTTCGTCCCGGGCAAATTCAATGTATGAGAGGGGCAGGAGCAGGCAGGGGCTTACCTTGATGGAAGCGCTGTAATCAGCCACATACTGGCTATAGATATCGTAGGCGAAGTCCAGAAATCCGGCTTTCAGTTCTTCCATGCTGTTGTAGCAGGTAAAAATCGGTCTTGTGGAGCACTGCAGTCTTCCTGCGATGCTTCTTGCGTTTACCGCTTCAAATCCCGCTTCTCTTGTAATATCCAAAACAGTATTCAATATCATTTCCTTCGTTATCCTGGCTGCAGGCGGCATAGGGAATCCTTCTTTCAAATAATTAATGTATAACATATGTTGCATAACAATAGTTGCATATCGGGCCGGATATGTCAATAATAAAAATTTTTCTTACATTTTCCTGCCTTGACAGAAGAAAAAAATTTTCCTGCTTTCATAGTTGTATGGGCAGGAGAAATAATCCCCTCCCCATGGCATACGGCATGAAAAAACGGCGTTTCCGTTTTCCCGTAGGAAAATACGTAAACGCCGCGAAATCAGTGAAAACAGTAAAAACAGTAAAAAACGTAAAGCCCCTGCATTCAGGAACCTGCATTTTATCTTGCCATTTATTTTACGATAGGAAGCTCGCCTGTATAACGATGGGTGTATGCGGGCTCCGTCCCCCGTTTGCCCCTGTCCGGGAGAGGTTTCCTGTAATCCCGTCTTTCCCGGAAGGAATCCTCCCCATCGTCCTGCCGTTCCTCTTCCTCCTGCCTTCCATCCATGGAAAGCGGCCTGAAAATGGTCTTTCGCCCAATAAAGCAGATCAGCCGTGTCAGTTCAATCCCGGCAAAGATACCGATGCTGTCGATAGCCACATCCCTTGGAGAGGGAGAACGGCCCGGCACAAAGGACTGATGCCATTCATCTAAACCGGCGAAGCACACGCAGAACAGCCCGGCGGCAAGCACCAGCCGCCAGCCCCGCAGACGGTATACATACAGGGGGAAGGATACGGCGACGGCAAGCAGGAAATATTCCGTCACATGCGCCAGCTTGCGTACATAATGTTCAATCCGTTCCGCATAATGCGCGATCTGCGCATCGCTCCATCCCCTGTCCAGGACCCTGTCACACACCTGGACGAACCGTACGCTCACCGTACTGCTCACTGAACTGGAGGCTGTCCCGTCCTGGGCGGAAAAATTAAATATCACAAACATCATCATAAGCGCCGGCAGAAAGGACAGCGGCTTTAAAACATAACGCAGCAGCTTCTTTAAAAACATTTTAAAATATTTCATAGGCATTCCCTTAAGCTTTCTTTTCCTGTGGCTGGCAGCCCTGCATTAATGGTCCGGACGGCCATAAAAAATCTACTCTTAAATAATGTGAACATAATAGCACACAAAAATACCGAAAAAAAGCAATTACATTAAAAATTAAATAAATATTTAGAAATTTTGCTATAATTTAAGATATTGGCACAAAACGTCAGGATGCCTGTAAATGATTGATTTTATTAAAAAGGGGCTGTAAAATATTAACAGGACGCAGAAGGCTGCGGCATAAGGAAAAAGGCGGCGGCAGTTGATTTTTTGACGTTGGTATTTCTGGTAAAAGGAGGAAATGGGGATGGCGGAACTGAAGGAAGAATTAAGAAAGGCAGTGATAAAGGCGCAGGCCGATGAAGAAACAGGAGTTGTTTTATATTCTTATCTGGCAGAAAGGCAGAAGGATGAAAACAACCGGAAGATATTCAGGCAAATGGCGCAGGATGAACAGAAACATGCCGGCGTATGGAAATCGGTGACAAAGGAGGAGGTCAGGCCGAAGGGCTTCCATATTTTCTGGCTGAAGCTGCTGTCAGCGGTACTGGGTTTTACTTTTGTGGTGAAGCGCATGCAGAAGGACGAGCAGATCAGCGGGGAAATTTATGAAAACATGAAGTCCGAAATACCCCAGGCGGCCATGATGCTGGAGGATGAAAGGCGCCATGAAAAAGAGCTTTACGGCATGCTGGACGAAGAGCGTCTGCATTATGTGGGAGCCATGGTCCTGGGCCTGAATGACGCGCTGGTGGAGCTGACGGGAGCCATTGCGGGTGTGACCTTTGCGCTGGCCAATACGCGGCTGGTCGCCATGACGGGCATAATCACCGGGATATCGGCCACGCTTTCCATGGCGGCCTCCAATTATCTGGCGGAGCGCGCCGACGGCAACGAAAAGGCGTTGAAATCAAGCGTCTATACCGGCGCCGCGTATCTGGTCACAGTGGCGCTTCTGGTGCTGCCTTACCTGCTGTTTCCCAACCAGATGTATGCGGCGGCCTTCGGCGTCATGATCGTGACGGTCCTGCTGATTATCCTGTTTTTTAACTATTATATATCTGTTGCAAAGGAAGAGCCGTTTCTGCGCAGGTTTGGTGAAATGGCGGTGATATCCCTCTCCGTGGCGGTGATTTCCTTTGTAATAGGCATTATTGCGAAAAATGTGCTGGGGATCGATACCCTGTAAAATGAAAGAGCTTAAGCCGGGACAATCCGCAGGAAAATGGCGGACGCCCTGGAGTGCGGCAATGGAATTTCCGGTATATGCTGGCATCCTGCACAGTTTCGCACCGCCTGTTCCCGGTTTTCTGTGACTTTCGCCGTGGGACGGACATAAAAAGCACCCGGCGGAAGGCAAAGCCTGGCCTGACTTACAAACTTCACTTAATTTCAACAATTTGCATTGAAAAAACCCGCGGATTTTGTATAATAAGAAGAGAATGCCCGCCTGCAGGACAGCGCCAGGATTTGCCAGGGAAGGAAAAAGGCTGCTGTCAGCAGGGTGGAGCGTGTAACGGAATTCATTTCCGCAGGACTGATGTATATTGCGGAGGATAGTTTTTTGCATGCTCCAAGCAGCCGGCGCTTGGGAAAAAAGAAAAGCCGGCCACAAACATTTGGAGGAGCCATTCATGGGAAATGTAAGACGTATCTATGTAGAGAAGAAAGCCCCTTTTGCCGTGAAAGCGAAGGAACTGAAAGGCGATCTGAAGAACTATCTGAACCTGAAGGAAGTAGAGGATGTGAGGATGTTCATCCGCTACGATGTGGAGCATATCAGCGACGAGGTTTTTGAAAAGGCCTGCACCACGGTGTTTTCCGAACCGCCGGTAGATATTCTTTACAGAGAACAGATTGAGGTTCCGGAGAACGGAAGAGTTTTTTCCGTGGAATTTCTGCCCGGACAGTTTGACCAGAGAGCGGATTCTGCCCTGCAGTGCGTGAAGTTTTTGAACGAAGAGGAAGAGCCTATCATCAGGACGGCGGTAACCTATCTGATTACCGGAAAGCTGACGGATGACGAGTTTGACAGAATAAAGGCATACTGCATCAACCCTGTGGATTCCAGGGAAACGGATATGATAAAGCCGGAAACGCTGGAAACCGTGTTTGAAGAACCCGCGGATGTGAAAATTTTTGACGGCTTCAAGGATCTGCCCGAGGAGGAGCTGAAGGCTCTGTATTCCTCTCTGGGCCTGGCAATGACCTTTAAGGATTTCAAGCATATCCAGAACTATTTTGCCGGGGAAGAAAAAAGAGATCCTTCCATGACGGAAATCCGCGTACTGGATACCTACTGGTCGGATCACTGCCGCCATACCACCTTCTCCACCGAGCTGAAGAACGTGGAATTCGGCGAGGGCTATTACAGGACGCCCATGGAAAGCACCTACCAGAGCTATCTGGATACCAGGGAGGAGATTTTTAAGGGCAGGGATGACAAGTTCATCTGCCTTATGGATCTGGCCCTCATGGGAATGCGCAAGCTGAAAAAAGAAGGAAAGCTCCAGGACATGGAGGAATCCGATGAAATCAATGCCTGCTCTGTCATCGTGCCCGTGGAGATGGATTACGGCGACGGCCCGGTGACCGAGGAATGGCTTGTTTTCTTCAAGAATGAAACGCATAACCATCCGACCGAAATCGAACCCTTCGGCGGTGCGGCCACCTGCCTGGGCGGCGCCATCCGCGATCCCCTTTCCGGACGCGGTTATGTATATCAGGCCATGCGTGTGACCGGCGCAGCCGACCCTACGGTTCCTGTTGCGGATACCCTGAAGGGCAAGCTGTCCCAGAAAAAACTGGTGCGCGGCGCGGCTGACGGCTATTCCTCCTACGGCAACCAGATCGGCCTGGCTACCGGCTATGTAAAGGAAATTTATCATCCCAACTATGTGGCGAAGCGTATGGAAATCGGCGCTGTCATGGGCGCTGCCCCCAGAAAAAATGTCATCCGTGAAACCTCCGACCCCGGCGATATCATCATCCTCCTGGGCGGACGCACCGGCAGGGACGGCTGCGGCGGCGCAACCGGATCCTCCAAGGTACATACGGAGGAAAGCATTGAAACCTGCGGCGCTGAGGTGCAGAAGGGCAATGCTCCCACAGAACGTAAAATACAGAGACTGTTCCGCAGGGCAGAGGTCAGCAGGCTGATAAAGAAATGCAACGACTTCGGCGCAGGCGGCGTATCCGTTGCCATCGGCGAGCTGGCTGACGGCCTTCGCGTGGATCTGGACAAGGTACCCAAGAAATACGCGGGCCTGGACGGCACTGAGCTTGCTATTTCCGAATCCCAGGAAAGAATGGCGGTGGTAGTGGCTCCCGAAGATGTGGATACCTTCTTAGGCTATGCCGTGGAAGAAAACCTGGAAGCCGTAAGCGTGGCTGTGGTTACGAAGGAACCCCGCCTGGTTCTTACCTGGAGAGGCAAAGAGATAGTAAATATTTCAAGAGCCTTCCTGGATACCAACGGCGCGCATCAGGAAACCAATGTTTATGTGGATATCCCGGCGGAAGGAAGCAGCTATTTTGACAAATATGCGGTGCCCGAGGCAGGAGAAGCGCTGGAAGCGGGCGACGTAAAGAAGGCATGGCTGACCCTGCTTTCCAACCTGAATGTATGCTCCCAGAAGGGGCTGGTGGAAATGTTCGACTCCTCCATCGGCGCAGGCAGCGTGCTGATGCCCTACGGCGGCAAATACCAGCTGACGGAAACCCAGGCCATGGTGGCCAAGCTGCCGGTACTGAAGGGAAAGACCGATACCGTGACCATGATGAGCTACGGCTTTGATCCCTACCTGTCCTCCTGGAGCCCTTACCACGGCGCAATCTACGCGGTAACGGAATCCATGGCGAAAATCGTGGCTGCAGGCGGAGATTTCCATAAGATCCGTTTCACCTTCCAGGAGTATTTCCGCAGGATGACAGAGGATCCGGAAAGATGGAGCCAGCCCTTCGCGGCGCTGCTGGGCGCTTTTGACGCACAGGTAGGCTATGGCCTTCCTTCTATCGGCGGCAAGGATTCCATGTCGGGAACCTTCAATGATATCGACGTACCGCCCACACTGGTATCCTTTGCAGTGGATGTGGCTAAAGAAAAGAATATTATCACTCCGGAATTTAAGACCCCCGGCAGCAAAATAGTCCGTTTCTGCCTGGAAAGAGATGATTTTGATATTCCTGTTTATGAAAGCGTTATGGAACTCTATGACAGGATCAGCGAAATGATCCGCGACGGCGTGATCGTTTCCGCCTATGCCCTTGACAGCAAGGGCGCCGCGGCAGCGCTTCCCAAGATGGCCTTCGGCAATCATCTGGGCGTGGAGCTGAGCGAGGAAGCGGATCTGAAGGAACTGTTTGAAAACTCCCTGGGCGACATTATCGCGGAAGTTCCCGCTGATAAATTCAACCTGATTGACACCGCTTACGAACTGATCGGTACGATTACCAAAGAGCCTGCCGTTACCTTCGGAGAGGTGAAGATCGCTCTGGACGACATGCTTGCCGCATGGAAGGGAACCCTGGAAAAAGTATTCCCCACCAGGGCAAGCCAGGAAACAGATCCTGTAAATACCGGTCTGTATCAGGCTGACAGCATCTATGTTTGCAAAAACAAGGTGACAAAGCCCACCGTATTCATCCCCGTATTCCCGGGAACCAACTGTGAATACGACAGCGCCAGAGCCTTTGAACGCGCCGGCGCCAGCGTGGTGACCAAGGTATTTAAGAACCTGAGCGCAGAGGATATCAGGGATTCCGTGGAGGAATTTGAAAAAGCCATCAATGAGGCCCAGATCATCATGTTCCCCGGCGGCTTCTCCGCAGGCGACGAACCTGACGGCAGCGCCAAATTCTTTGCCACCGCCTTCCAGAATGCGAAGATTAAGGAAGCGGTCATGAAGCTGGTGAACGAACGCGACGGCCTCTGCCTTGGAATCTGCAACGGCTTCCAGGCCCTGATCAAGCTGGGGCTTGTGCCCTTCGGTGAAATTGCCGGACAGACGGCGGATTCCCCGACCCTGACCTTCAACACCGTCAACCGCCACATTTCCAAGATGGTATACACCAAGGTGGTTTCCAACAAATCACCCTGGCTGGCAGGCGCGCAGCTGGGCAAGACCTATGTAACCCCGGCCTCCCACGGCGAAGGCCGCTTCGTGGCAAGCGAAGACTGGATCCGCAGACTCTTTGAAAACGGCCAGGTGGCAACCCAGTACGCCGATCCGGAAGGCAATATTTCCATGGATGAGGAGTGGAATGTAAACGGCTCCTATGCCGCTATTGAGGGCATTACCTCCCCCGACGGCCGTATCCTCGGAAAGATGGCCCATGTGGAAAGAAGAGGCGACAGCGTAGCCGTGAATATTTACGGCGAACAGGATCTGAAGATTTTTGAATCAGGCGTAGCTTACTTTAAATAAACAGATGTATTTTGAAATCCCACGGCGGCTGCTGTGGGATTTCTTTAGTAACAGTTCAGGCAGGTTTGCGCATTCACTGCGCAAACCGTGAGAAAACGTGGTGGCAGCAGGCATCCGCCCCTCGCCGAAGGCGACTTATCATGGGTGGATGCAGTAACAGTTCGGCCGAAGGCTGAACTGTTACTTTCTTGAACTGCCGGAACTGCCGGAAGGAAAAAATGATTGCCCGCCCTTTGCATTTGTGATACAATTAATCGATTATGGGAAAGGATGTGCAGATGAAAATGAAGGCATTTTTGATACTGGAAGACGGCACGGTATTTGAAGGAATTCATATCGGGGCCGAAAAAGAGATAATCAGTGAAATCGTATTTAACACGTCGATGGCCGGTTATCTGGAAGTGTTGACAGATCCCTCTTATGCAGGACAGGCCGTATGTATGACGTACCCGCTGATTGGTAATTACGGCGTATGCAGGGAAGATTGCGAATCAAGAAGACCCTGGCCGGACGGCTTTATCGTAAGAGAACTGTCCAGAATGCCAAGTAATTTCCGCTCCGACTGTACGATCCAGGAATACCTGGAGATACACGGCGTGCCTGGAATTGCAGGCATTGACACCAGAGCGCTGACGAAAATCCTGAGAGAAAAAGGAACCATGAACGGCATGATAACCACCAACGCGGATTACTGCCTGGAAGAAATCCTGCCGCGGCTGGCAGAATACACCACTGGCAAGGTGGTGGAAAAGGTAACCTGCGAGGCCAAATACGAAATCAGGGGCGTGAAGGATCTGGCTGATAACGGCCCGCTTTCCGGAAGCGCCGTATTTAATAAGGAAGACTTCCTTTCCGGGAAGAAAGAAAAGAAGCCCTCCCTGGTAAAAGAACTGAGCGGAGCCGGCAAAAGGGTGGCCCTGCTGGATCTGGGAGCCAAGGATAACATCGCCCGCTCCCTCGCTATGAGAGGCTGCGACGTCACCGTGTATCCGGCGCTTACAAGCGCGGAGGAAATCATTGCGGACCGGCCGGACGGCATCATGCTTTCCAACGGCCCCGGAGACCCCAAAGAATGTGAAAGCATCATCGCTGAAATCAGAAAGCTGTATGAAACGGACATCCCGATCTTTGCCATCTGCCTGGGGCACCAGCTCATGGCCCTGGCTACGGGAGCCGATACCTTTAAAATGAAATACGGCCACAGGGGCGGCAACCATCCGGTAAAGGATCTGTCCACCGGAAGAGTGTATATCTCCTCCCAGAACCACGGCTATGTAGTGGATATGGACAAGCTTGACAGCAAAGTGGCAGTTCCTGCTTTTATCAATGTCAACGACGGAACAAACGAGGGCTTAAGCTATACGGGAAAAAATATTTTCACCGTGCAGTTCCATCCCGAGGCCTGCCCGGGGCCTCAGGATTCCGGCCACCTGTTTGACCGGTTTTTTACGATGATGAATGGAGGAATGTAAGATGCCAAAGGATCCCAATGTAAAAAAAGTAATGGTCATCGGTTCCGGCCCTATCGTTATCGGCCAGGCCGCTGAATTTGACTATGCAGGCACCCAGGCCTGCCGTTCCCTGAAGGAAGAGGGCGTGGAGGTGGTGCTTGTCAATTCCAACCCCGCAACCATCATGACGGACAGGGATATCGCGGACAGGGTTTATATCGAGCCTCTGACCGTAAAAGTTCTGGAACAGCTCATTGAAAAAGAAAAGCCGGATAGCCTTCTTCCCACCCTGGGCGGCCAGGCCGGCCTGAATCTGGGAATGGAGCTGGACGAATCCGGCTTCCTGGCGGCCCACAATGTGAAGCTGCTGGGCACCACCTCCCAGACCATCCGCAAGGCGGAGGACAGACAGGAATTCAAGGACACCATGGAAAAAATCGGCGAGCCCTGCGCTCCCTCCCTGGTGGTAAGAAATATCGAAGACGGCGTGGCTTTTGCCAGGAAAATCGGCTATCCCGTAGTGCTTCGCCCGGCCTATACCCTGGGCGGTTCCGGCGGCGGCATCGCCCACAGCCAGATGGAGCTGGAAGAGATTCTGGCAAACGGCCTGCGGCTTTCCCGCGTGGGCGAGGTTTTAGTGGAACGCTGCATTGCCGGCTGGAAGGAAATCGAATACGAGGTAATGCGTGACAGCGCCGGAAACTGCATCACTGTCTGCAACATGGAAAACATCGATCCGGTAGGCGTGCATACCGGCGACAGTATCGTTGTCGCCCCTTCCCAGACCCTGAGCGACAAGGAATACCAGATGCTCAGAAGCGCCGCCCTGAATATTATTGATGAGCTGCAGATCACAGGCGGCTGCAATGTCCAGTTTGCCCTGCATCCTGTGAGCTTTGAATACTGCGTGATCGAGGTCAACCCCCGTGTCAGCCGTTCTTCCGCGCTGGCAAGCAAGGCTACCGGCTATCCTATCGCCAAGGTGGCGGCCAAGATCGCCCTGGGCTACACGCTGGATGAAATCAAAAACGCAATTACCGGAAAGACCTACGCAAGCTTTGAACCCGCACTGGACTACTGTGTGGTGAAGCTGCCCCGTCTGCCCTTTGATAAGTTTATTACGGCAAAAAGGACGCTGACCACCCAGATGAAGGCGACCGGAGAGGTTATGAGTATTGCAAATAACTTTGAAGGCGCGCTGATGAAGGCCATCCGTTCCCTGGAACAGCATGTGGACTGCCTGCTGAGCTATGATTTTTCAGAGCTTACGGTGGAAGAGCTGAAGGAACGCCTGAAAAAAGTGGATGATCAGAGAATTTATGTCATTGCCGAAGCCATCCGCAAGGGTATCGACTATGATACGATTCATGAAATCACCATGGTGGATCACTGGTTCATCGATAAAATAGCCATACTTGTGGAAATGGAGCAGGCGCTTCAAACGCAGCCGCTCACGGTACAGCTGCTGTGCGAAGCGAAGCGCATTGAATTCCCGGATAATGTAATCAGCCGCCTCACCGGCCTGCCGGAAGCTGAAATCAAGCAGCTGCGCTATGACAACGGCATCGTCGCTTCCTATAAAATGGTGGATACCTGCGCCGCGGAATTTGCAGCCAGCACACCTTACTACTATTCCGTTTACGGCGGGGAAAACGAAGCGGTGGAAACAAAGCCCCTGAAAAAGGTTCTGGTCCTGGGCTCCGGCCCGATACGAATCGGACAGGGCATCGAGTTCGATTACTGCTCCGTACATGCCACCTGGGCTTTTTCCAGGGAAGGCTATGAGACCGTGATTATCAATAACAACCCGGAGACGGTCAGCACCGACTTCGATATTGCGGATAAGCTGTATTTTGAACCCCTCACACCGGAGGATGTGGAAAATGTGGTAAACATCGAGCATCCAGACGGCGCGGTGGTGCAGTTCGGCGGACAGACCGCCATCAAGCTCACAGAAAGCCTGATGAAAATGGGAGTTCCCATTCTGGGAACCAGCGCGGAAAACGTGGACGCCGCAGAGGACAGGGAGCTGTTTGACAAGATTCTGGAAGAATGCGAAATCCCCAGACCCTCCGGCGGCACTGTGTATACGGCGGAGGAAGCCAAGGCTGTTGCCAACAAGCTGGGCTACCCGGTTCTGGTGCGCCCTTCCTATGTACTGGGCGGACAGGGCATGCAGATTGCCATTTCCGATACGGAAATTGAAGAATTTATGGAAATCATCAACCGGATTGCCCAGGATCATCCCATCCTTGTGGATAAGTATCTGCAGGGCAAGGAGTTGGAGGTGGATGCGGTCTGCGACGGCACCGACATCCTGATCCCCGGCATCATGGAGCATATCGAACGCGCAGGCGTCCACTCCGGCGACAGTATTTCCGTATACCCGGCCCAGACCATCAGTGAAAAGGTAAAAGCCACCATTGCCGAATATACAAGAAGGCTGGCAAAATCCCTTCATGTAATCGGCCTGATTAATATCCAGTTCATCGTGGTGGGCGAAGATGTTTACGTGATTGAAGTGAATCCCCGTTCCTCCAGGACGGTGCCCTATATCAGTAAGGTGACGGGAATCCCCATCGTGGATCTGGCTACCGAGGTCATTATTGGCAAGAAAATCCGTGACCTGGGCTATGAACCCGGGCTCCAGCCGGAGGCAGGCTATGTGGCAATCAAGATGCCCGTATTCTCCTTTGAAAAAATCCGCGGCGCGGAAATCAGCCTTGGGCCGGAAATGAAATCCACAGGCGAATGCCTTGGCATTGCCAAAACCTTTAACGAAGCGCTTTACAAAGCCTTCCTGGGCGCGGGCGTGGATCTGCCCAGGCATAAGCAGATGATTATCACGGTAAAGGATGCGGACAAGGGAGAGGCAATCGAAATCGCCCGCCGTTTTGAAAAGCTGGGCTACATCATCTACGCCACCAGAAGCACTGCCGCGGCGCTGAGAGAAGCCGGCGTCAAGGCCCGCCAGGTCAATAAGATCAACCAGGAATCCCCTACGGTGATGGACCTTATCCTGGGACACCGAATCGATCTGGTTATCGACACGCCCACCCAGGGCCGGGATAAATCCAGGGATGGCTTCCTGATCAGAAGAACCGCCATAGAAACGGGCGTCAACTGCCTGACCAGCCTGGATACCGCAAGGGCGCTTGTGGGAAGCCTGGAAACAAAGAGCAATGAATTATCGTTGATAGATATCGCAAAACTATAAAACAGGTGAAATGAATAAAGTAAATTATCAGAAGCAGCTGGATGAGCTCCTCCGGCAGCTTCCGGAAAAAGAATCGAAAAAAAAGCTTCTTCTGCATAGCTGCTGCGCCCCCTGCAGCAGCTATGTGCTGGAATATTTAAGACAATATTTCGACATCACCGTCCTGTACTATAATCCCAATATTACGGAGCGTGAGGAATATGAAAAGCGCGCGGCGGAACAGAAGCGCCTGATTCGGGAAATGAATGAAGAAGCGGACGGAGACTGCAAAAACCGTATTCTGGCGGAAGAGGGCCGTTACGATCCGGAGCGTTTTTTCGCGGCGGCAAAAGGCCTGGAGCTGGTGCCGGAGGGTGGGGAACGCTGCTTTAAGTGTTATGAAATCCGCCTGCGGGAGGCTGCACGGATTGCCAGAGAGCAGGGCTTTGACTATTTTACAACCACCCTTACCATCAGCCCTTTAAAAAATGCGGACAAGCTCAATGAGATTGGAAACAGACTGGCAGAAGAGTACGGCGTCGCCTTCCTTCCCTCGGATTTCAAGAAAAAGAACGGATATAAACGCTCTGTAGAGCTTTCGGAAAAATACGGATTATACCGCCAGGACTACTGCGGGTGTGTTTTTTCAAAGGCGGAGCGTGAAAGAAGCAAAGGTTCGGGTTTCTGAGCTGTTTTAGAAGAAGTCAAGGATCAGGTGCATGGGCTGCTATGGGAAAAAGTAAAGATTCAGTGTCTGAATTACTATGATAAAGCAGCGGTTCAGGTGTCTGGGCTATTATTAAAATGAAAAGCAACTGTGAAGAAGCGGAACAGTTGCAAAGATAAATGTGCAGAGGAGATCAGCCATGAAAAAGATTTTGGATGCCATTTCAGAGGAAATGAGAAAGGCGTTTGCGGAGGCCGGCTATGACGAGGAACTGGGAAAGGTAAGCCTTTCCAACCGTCCGGACCTGTGAATACCAGTGCAACGGCGCTATGGCAGGCGCCAAGAAATATCACAAAGCGCCGATTATGATAGCCGGCGAGGTGGCCGAAAAGCTGAAGGACAGCGCCGTATTTTCAGAAGTGAACGCGGTGGCACCGGGCTTTCTGAACCTGAAGGTTTCCGACGTATTTTTATGTGACTACCTTAAAGGGATGGAAGCGGCGGATAAATTCGGCCTGGAAACTCCTGAGGAAGAAAAGACCGTTATCGTGGATTACGGCGGACCGAATGTGGCAAAGCCCCTCCATGTGGGACATCTTCGTTCCGCAGTAATCGGGGAAAGCGTCAAGAGAATTGCCCGTTATGCAGGCTACAAGGTTATCGGAGACATCCACCTGGGAGACTGGGGACTGCAGATGGGGCTTATCATAACGGAGCTGCAGGAGAGAAAGCCGGAGCTGCCTTATTTTGACGAAAGCTTCACCGGGGAATATCCCAAGGAGGCTCCCTTTACCATTTCCGAGCTGGAGGAAATTTATCCCACGGCCAGCGGCAAATCCAAAGAGGATCCCGCTTATAAGGAAAAAGCCATGGAGAATACATTTAAGCTGCAGAACGGCGTAAGGGGACACCGCGCCCTGTGGGATCATATCATCAGCGTATCCGTGGCGGATATGAAGCGCAACTATGAAAAGCTGAATGTGGAATTCGATCTCTGGAACGGGGAATCTACCGTACAGTATCTGCTTGCGGATATGGTGGAGGAAATGAAGAAGGGCGGCTATGCATACGAAAGCGAAGGCGCTCTTGTGGTTGATGTGAAGGAAGAAAGCGATACGAAGGAAATCCCTCCCTGCATCATCTTGAAATCCGACGGCGCCGCCCTCTACAGCACCACGGATTTGGCCACCATCAGCGAGCGTGTGACGAAATACAATCCTGATATCATGATTTATATCACCGATAAACGCCAGGCCATGCATTTTGAGCAGGTATTCCGCTGCGCCCGCAAGACGAAGCTTGTGGGAGACGATACAAAGCTGGTGCACATCGGTTTCGGCACGGTAAACGGCAAGGATGGAAAGCCCTTTAAGACAAGGGACGGCGGCGTGCCGCGCCTGGAAAACCTGATTCATGACATCGATGAGGAAATGTTCCGCAAAATCGTGGAAAGCCGTCAGGAAATGCCGGAAGAAGAAGCGAGGAATATTGCGGAAATCGTCGGACTGGCAGCCATCAAATACGGCGATCTTTCCAACCAGGCCGCGAAGGACTACAGCTTCGACGTGGATCGTTTCACCTCCTTTGAAGGCGATACCGGCCCGTATATCCTTTACACCATCGTGCGTATCAAATCCATTCTGGCAAAATACCAGGATCAGGGCGGCGGCCTTGAAAATCTGGAGCTTGCCCCTGCCATCAGCCCGGATGAAAAGGCGCTGATGATGGAAATCGCCAAATTCAATACCATGATGGAAACTGCATTCGCCGAATGCGCGCCCCATAAAATCTGCGCGTATATTTATGATCTGGCCAATGCCTTTAACCGGTTCTATCATGAAACAAAGATTATTTCTGAAGAAGATGAGGCGAAGAAGGCCGGACTGATTGCGCTGCTGGTGCTGACGAAGGAGATTCTGGAGACTTGTATTGAACTGCTGGGATTTTCAGCGCCTGACAGGATGTAATGTTCTGTTAGATTTGAGTATTTGGCAGAAAATAAGCTGTACAGCTGAAATCTCTGTGACAGATAGAAATGTTAGTTGTATGATATCCTGCTTGAAACACAAGACGCTTGTAAATTATAAAACCCTGGACAGCATTTGCGGTTCAGGGTTTTTTGGTACATTTCAGCGGCTTTTGTGGTATAGCTTTTGATATTCCTTAGGAGAGCAGCCTGTAAATTTTTTGAATATTTTTGAAAAATAGCCCTGATTTATAAAGCCGCATTTTTCACTGATGCATTGAATGGAGTTATTTTCGGTTCGCAGAAGTCCCTTGGCTTTTTCAACACGCATACGATTCAGATAGTCAGAGAAATGCTCTTCTGTGTTCTGATAAAAAAGTGTGGACAGGTAAGTGTAATTCAGGTGAAACTGTTTGGCCAGATCGTATAGCTTCAGTTCCTGTTCGCAATTCAGACGGATATATTCTTCAATTTTGTAGAATAGATTACCCTCTCTTTCCTGCGTGCCCTTACGGACAATATCCTCCAGCTCGGCAAATGTTTCGGAGAGAACCTGTCTGAGAGAATTACAGTCAGCTGACATATCCATTTTTTTAAAATACATTACCTTTTTTGAATTTATTTCATCGGTTGGAAACGAGGCGTCCGCAAGCGTCTGTATGAGTCTGTATATTGCATTCTCTACTTGTTTTTTCAAGGTAAATACATCCATGCCGGCCTGTGCTTCTGCATTGCTCAGATAATTGTATACAAGATTTCTGGCATCATCAAGACGTAATGGATCCAGACAATTTGAAAAAGAAGTATCAGGAAAAGCAAGCTCGCATTTATGGACATCCTCAGGAAACAGTAATGTTTTTTCCGGAAAGTAAAAACCGTAGGAAAGCAGTCCGCACATTTCTCCATATACCTGAGAAAGATTGCTGAGTACGGAGAATACCGGCATGCATGCGAAAAGAAAACTATTTTCCAGTTTCCTTTCCAGCTGAACGGTAAACTCGGTAAGCCGGGCATGAGACGGAAGTTCCGTAGCGCTTACTGCCTGAAGAAGGACGCAGAGGTAGCCCTGACTTGTGACACAGGAGATACAGGGACAGGCCGGAAATAGCTCCAGTGAAAGATTTGTCACGGCAGGAAGAAGCCTGTGAACCGGTATAGTCCCCTGATAGGGAGCTGCCATCAGCGTATATGGTATTTTTTCTTTAAAATGGATACCTCTGTCATTAAATTCCTCCAGATATTCCTCCTCCTCCAGGCTGCAGAATGTAAGAATTTCTTGGAAAAACTGAGAGGCGGAACTTTTGAAATCATCCAAACCAGAAGTCCTGCTGAGCTTTTCCAGCAGATGAAGAAGATCTGCAGCTTCCAGTTCCGGTTTAAGCAGATAATCGGCGATGCCAAGCTTAAAGCTGGATTTTGCGTAAGCAAAATTGTCATAGCTGCTAAGGACAATAATATGAATATTGGGGAAATGCTCTTTGATCTGGGCGGTTAGGCTGATGCCGTCCATTCCTGGCATGACAATATCTGTAATAACAATATCCGGCCGGATTTCCTGTATCAGCTGAAAACCTTCAATGCCATTAGAGGCTTCCCCTGCAATTGTAAATCCATGAGCCTCCCAGTCGCAGAGATATTTCAGTCCGTTCCGAAGAACCATCTCATCATCAATGATGACTATCTTCTGAAGATTTTTCATAGCATTTTTCCCCCTCAAAATATATCAAAGGCAGATGTATTATTACCTGAGTGCCATACCCCGGAGTGCTCATTATATTGAGACCATATTGGGGTCCATAAATCATTTTGATACGGTCTTCAATATTTTTAAGACCTATCTTTGTAAGGCTGTTTCGATTGTTTTTTGCAGAAACATCCATAATGTGCATCAGGATATCCGGTGGAATTCCAACACCGTTATCCATAATTTCCAGTTTCAGGATTGCGCCGTTTATCGTGGCGTAAATGCTGATACTGCCACAGGGGGTGTTGGTGGAGAAGCCATGAAAAATAGAGTTCTCTACCAGAGGCTGAAGAAAAAATTTGGGAACCGCAGCTGAAAGGCAGGTCTCTTGTACATTCAAGTAAAGACGGATGCCATCACCATAGCGCAACAGCTGGATTTGGAAATAATCTTGCAGTAAATCCAGTTCCTGCTCCAAAGGAATGGTTTCTCTGATATCCCCCAGCGTTTTTCGGAGGAGCTTTGTGAGAGAGTTGATTCCTGTTATGACCTTTTCCCGCTGGCCTGCCATAGAAAGGTATCTGATGGAAGCGAGCGTATTGTAAATGAAATGTGGGTTAATCTGGTGCTGCAGGGAATTCAGTTCGGCTGCATGACGGGCATCCTGTTCCTGCATTAGTTTTTTTGTATAGTATTCAAGCTTTGAAAACATTTCATTGAAGCTTTCACCGAGAAGCCGGGCTTCTGAACAACCTGTGAAATTCATTTTTTCAGGACGGGAGAGAAGATCTCTGTCTGAAACATTCTGCATGGCTACGGACAGCCTGTGAATTGGACGTGTGATTTTCTGAAGGAGACATATAAGAACCACTGTTATAAGGAGCTGGGCAAAACAGCATAATTCCAATATCCGCAGGATAGATGGAGAGACTCTGGATGTAATGGCATTATATTCAGTTAACTGTAGGATATAAAAATCGAAATACTGGTTATATATGGAGCTTGGAATCCACTTTTCTCCCGCATATTCCAATACGCCGTCGGAGTTTTTTCTGGCGATATCAAGAAGGGTGGAATCAGAGCTGTTGAGAAATTCAGCTTTGCTGTCGGAAATAATGAGGCCGTCCTCTGTAATAACAGAAAAATGATTGTTATCCTGGATTAAATCGGAATACAGATTCTGGAAGCATGACTCATCTATTACAACCAGGATTGTGCCATAATATCTGGAACGGTAGGGATCATATAAGGCGTGGGCAAAATACATGTAATCATCATTTTGGGTGTAGGGGGTCAGACCGGAATGGAAATAAGACACTCCAAGCCGGCGGTGATTTTTTTCTGCCTGCTTTACAAAATCTTCTTCAAGGATACCAGTATCTTCTAAATATAAGGTTTCATTATAGGTGGTATAAGTCTGCCCGTTTTCACCATATAGGATCAGGTGTACGTTAGAATTGGGAAAAAAACCATTGTAGGTTTGGAGAAAATCATGTACATACCGTTGCATCTGATAATATTCAAAGTTGTCTTCCGGTTCCTTTGTAAGATACTGTTTTAATACGGTATCACCGGACAGTTGAATCAGAATATAAATTATCTGCTGATAAAAAACATCAAAGCTTTCATTTAACTGTGTAAGGGAATGCTGCTGAGATTCCTGCATAATATCAGTTACATTCCTGTAATACAGTTCGGTAGTAAGTATAGAGAAAAAAAGGAATAAAGCAAGGAAAGATATGATAACCGTAATAATTATCTGAAAAGAAATACTTTTTTTATTCCGCATCGTTTTCACCTCATTCTGGACTTCATTCATTATATAATACAAAAGTGTAGTTGGCAAATGGTATGAAATGTATAAAATGCACAATCAGAAGATTAGAGAAAAGGATCAAAAAATATTATAAAAATAAAACTGCACATAAAAATAAAAAGAGATTATATGAATATATTTTAAAACTGCCAATAAATAGAAGCAGTATTTTTTATACGGTAATGTTAATATGGCTTTACAAGGAATGAAGGCCTTCAGCTGTTGTAAGAATCGGAAGGAGAGGGA
>OJJF01000215.1_pt1 | contig 29893 bp, 26 predicted proteins | sample 1596121 | NCBI WGS metagenome assembly OJJF01 (sample SAMEA4350135, study PRJEB24818) | metagenome | biome: human; feature: gut; material: faeces | place: Denmark | collected 2013-09 | reverse complement strand
GCCTTATATTGTGGAAGGCGTATCTTACGGTATTGACAAGGAAATGGATGTCAAAGATTTTTATAATAAGATGCGGGGAGGCATGATGCCAACTACTTCCCAGGTGAATCCGGAATCCGCCAGAGAATATCTGGAAGGCTACCTGGAGGAAAGCAGGGAAATCCTGGTGATGTCCTTTTCCTCCGGCCTGAGCGGTACCTATAACAGCGCCTGTGTGGCGGCGCAGGAAATCATGGCGGAAAGGGACGACTGCAAAATTATCGTAGTGGATACCCTGTGCGCTTCCCTGGGAGAGGGGCTTCTGGTCCACAAGGCCGTGGAGCTTAGGAAACAGGGGAAGAGCCTGGAAGAAACCGCAGAATGGGTGGAAAGCCACAAGCTTAATCTGGTACATGTATTTACCGTGGATGATTTATTCAACCTTCACCGGGGCGGAAGAGTAAGCAAGGCCACAGCCATTGTAGGCACGCTGGCAAGCATCAAACCCCTTCTCCATGTGGACAACGAAGGCCACCTCATAGCTGTGGGCAAGGTCCGCGGCAGGAAGAAATCCCTGCACAGCCTGGTGGATATGATGGAACAGAGAATTGGCAGCTACAGGGACAAAAACGACTGCTTTTTCATCAGCCACGGCGATTCCCAGGAGGATGCGGAATACGTACGTGACCTGGTAAGGGAACGGTTTGGAATTGAAAGCTGCATTATTAATTATGTAGGCCCTACCATCGGCGCCCATTCCGGCCCCGGAACCATAGCGCTGTTTTTCCTGGGAGACTACAGATAGAAACCGGCTGCTGTGCCCTGGCGGACATATCCGCAGGCAAAATAAGAGCAGTACTGTGAAAAAGACAGCAATAACGATTAAGACCCGGCGGGAAGCCGGGTCTTTTTGGAAGGAGGAAAATATTAGGTTCAGAGTCACTGGCTGCATCTGTATATGCAGGGTTATTTTTTACATCTATCGAATTCAGGATTGGAAAGCAACGCATTCAATCCATCCAGGTTATTTTTTACATCTATCGAATTCAGGATTGGAAAGCAACGCATTCAATCCATCCAGGCTATTTTTTACATCTATCGAATTCGGGATTGAATGCGTAGAAGTTTTTGCTGTCGAGTTTTTCCTGGACGATACGGAGTGCTTCACCGAATCTCTGGAAATGAACAACCTCACGCTGTCTCAGGAAGCGGATAGGGGCGGCCACTTCAGGATCCCTGACAGTCCTCAGTATGTTGTCATAAGTGGTACGCGCCTTCTGTTCGGCAGCCAGATCCTCAGTCAGGTCGGAAATAATATCGCCTTTGGACTGGAATTCGCAGGCATTGAAAGGGATTCCTCCGGCAGCCTGCGGCCACAGAGCGGTGGTATGATCGATATAATAAGGACCAAAACCAGAGTTCTCAATTTCTTCCATGGAGAGATTCTTGGTCAGCTGATAAACGATAGCGCCTATCATTTCAAAATGCGCAAGCTCCTCGGTGCCGATATCCGTAAGCAGCCCGGCCACTTCACGATAAGGCATGGTATAACGCTGAGAAAGATAACGCATGGATGCGCTCAGCTCGCCGTCGGGCCCGCCATACTGAGAAATAATGAACTGTGCCAGCTTGGCGTTAGGCTCCGTAATTTTTATAGGAAACTGAAGTCTTTTTTCATAATTCCACATCTATGCTTCACACCCCTTCCCATGGAAGAGGCGCCATGCCCCATTTCCATTCCTTGTTAAAAGAATCAGCGGTTGCCAGGTTCAACGGATAAAACTTAGCCGCGAATTCGGCGGACATTTTGTTCAGCATCCGGTTATAATAATTAAAATAATTCAAAGCTTCCCTGTCGTGAGGATGGGTATCCAGATACTCGGTAAGCTCAACCACTACGAAGCTTGCGATACCGATATTCATCAGGCTGCGTTCCTGTTCCGCATTCTGACAGGGAGTACAATTCTGATTGCTCATTATATACATCTCCTTCCTGTAAAGGGTTTGATCAATTCAGGAAAGATAGTACCGCACCGGAAGCCTTCTTCCAGATCCTCGCAGATAACAGGCTCACGCTGCCACGGGACATAGGCCATAGCTATGGGAAAATCATCGATATTCTCGACATAGTTATCATTAAATTCCTGCATAAAACTCCTCTCATATACTACATACTTTTTTAATACTATAGTATGAGGGGAAAAGATATTTGCTACTTAATATCGCCCGCTTTCATGCTGTTCATTCAGCCACCTCACAAGCTCGTCCACAGAATCCGGCACATTCGGAAACTCCTTCACCACCTTCTGCTCCTCAGGCGTCTTCACAAAACAGAACTTATCCGGATACACAGCCGCCCTGATACAATCCCCGCTTTTCACCAGATAATACCGCATCCCCTGATAACTGCCCGTCAAAGGCTCCTTCTGGATAAAATTAAAAGAAATTTCTTCCTTACAAATCATAAACCACACCATCCTTTCATCATCCGCATCCAATTACCAAGTATACCACGCCCACCCCCAAACTCCAACACTCCGGCCTCCAAAATCCCAGCTTACAAAATCCCCGGACAGGCCGAAGGCCAATCACTTCCCCACAGAACCCGCAGCCGGGGCGGTATTAAAACCCTCCATTTTTTTTACAGTTGACAACCCGTGAGTATAAGAATATAATCCTAATTGAGAATGGTTATCAACTGAAAGAGGAAGGACGAAGCAGTCATGACACTCTATGAAGGGCAGACAGGCGGCCGGTATCTTGTGGCAGATATGAAGATAGAAGAAGATATCTCCAGAAGACTGCAGGCATTGGGTTTAATCGAGGGAACGAGATTAAAGCTTCTGAACCGTAAAAGAAACGGTTCCTTAATAATTTATGTGAGGGGAACCAGGCTGGCCCTGGGAAAACATATTACCTCCGGAATCGAAGTAGAGGAGGTGGAAGAGGATGCAGAGAGATAACCATGTACATGTGGCGTTTGTGGGAAATCCCAACTGCGGAAAGACAACGCTGTTTAATGCGATAACGGGTTCCAAGCTTAAGGTGGCCAACTGGCCCGGCGTCACTGTGGAAAAATACGAAGGCACGCTGGAGTATGAAGGCTATGGATTGAAGCTGGTGGATACCCCCGGCATTTACTCCCTGACCTCTTATACCATAGAGGAAAAAGTAACAAGGAAATGTGTCCTGGATGATGATATCGAAGTCATTGTAAATGTAGTGGATGCATCCTGTCTGGAACGTAACCTTTACCTGACGCTTCAGCTGTTGGAATTGGGCAAGCCGGTCATCCTTGCCCTTAACATGATGGATATCGTAAAGGAACGGGGAATGGAGATTGACATGCACCGCCTTCCGGAAATGCTGGGTGACATCCCGGTGGTTCCCGTTTCCGCGGCCAAGCGGACCGGCCTGGATATCCTGATGCATGCGGTGGTCCATCACTATGAAGAAGGCCCTAAAAACGACATTCTGGATTACGGCCCGGCGGTGGAAGAGAAGCTTGCTCTTCTGGAAGAGAGGATGCAGTCGAAATACCCCAATCATTCCTCCGTCCGCTGGCATGCCATAAAGCTGCTGGAAAACGATGAGGAGGTAAAAAAGGATCATCCTCTGGAAGTGGAAAGCATTGTAGATCGCAATTATGAAAAGGATATCACGGAAAAGAAATACGAATATATAGAAAAAGTCATCCAGGAAGTGCTTTTTTACAAGGACAGGAAAGCGGCGAGCACGGACCGGATAGATAAGGTGCTGACCCATCCCGTTTGGGGCGTGCCGGTATTCCTGTGCATTATGGCGCTGGTATTTTTTCTTACCTTTTTTGTTGGCGATTTCCTGAAGGGTGGATTGGAATATGCGCTGGGAATCATATCGGAGCTGGTGAGAGCAGGAATGACCGGTCTGCATGTGGCTGACTGGATGATTTCCCTGATTGTTGACGGAATCATAGCGGGTGTGGGAGGTATCCTTACCTTTGTCCCTAATATTTTTATCCTGTTCCTGGCGCTTGCCATTCTGGAGGACAGCGGCTATATGGCAAGGGTAGCCTATGTTATGGATGGCATTATGGGAAAGGTGGGGCTTTCCGGAAGGGCCTTCCTTCCTATGGTACTGGGCTTTGGCTGTACGGTTCCTGCAATTATGGCCACCAGGGCGCTGGAAACAGAACACGACAGAAGAAGGACAATGATCATAACGCCTTTTATGTCCTGCTCGGCAAGACTGCCCATATATGTTCTGTTTTCGGAAATGTTTTTCCCGCAGTGTGCCATGGTGGTGGCCTTTTCCATGTATGTTATCGGAATGGTAATGGGCATCCTGGTGGCCATGGTGCAGCATAAGCTGGAAAAAGGAAAAATTAACCAGTCTCTGATGATAGAGCTTCCAGAATATAAGCGCCCCAATGCAAGGACGATAAGAACCTATGTGTGGAATAAGCTGAAGGATTACCTGACCAAGGCAGGAACTACGATTTTTGTGGCCTCGATCATTATCTGGTTTATCCTGAATTTCGGCATTCACGGCATGGTATCCGATCCGGCGGAAAGCTTCGGCGCGGCGCTGGGAAGGATTTTGGTGCCTGTCCTGCGGCCTGCCGGCCTGGGGCTGTGGCAGATAGCGGTTGCACTGATTTCAGGTATTTCCGCAAAAGAAGTGGTGGTTTCCTCCTTCTCCGTCCTGTTTGGCGTCTCCAATGTGAATTCGGCAGCAGGTATGGCCTCCATCGTGCAGAATATCCAGCATTTTGACCCGGCCTTCGGAGGGCTGAATGCCTTCTGCCTCATGCTTTTCTGCCTGCTTTACGTCCCCTGCGTAGCGACAATGGCAACCATTAAAAAAGAAAGCGGTTCCTGGAAGTTCACAGGCAGTATCATGCTTTTCCAGATTGGCCTGGCCTGGCTGGTAAGCGTTCTTGTATTCCAGATCGGCAGTTTTTTCATATAGGAAGGATGGCGGGGTATTAATGTATCCGCCAATGGATACAGGGTAAAGCATTTTTCCTCGCTTTGCCCTGTATTTATTGAAATTGCGGACTATCCAGCCTGCAAAGGAAGCCCTACAGTTAATCCGACAGGATTTCACGAACGCTGTTTACCGTAATATGGCAGGCTGCGGAGATTTCTTTCTCATTCTTTCCCTCGCCGGCCAGGCGGATTACAGCCTTGGCCAGCTGGATTCCCTGGGCCCTCCCCTGGGCTTTTCCCTGCTTCAGCCCTCTTTTTAAGCCTTTTTTAATTCCTCTTTCTTCTATTGCTTCGCTCAAATTACACATCTGCCTCAGCTCCTTTCCCAATTCCTGTTCCATAACCAGGCCATAATTTTCTGCCAGTAACCTTTCTTTTTCCGCCGCATCCATAGCAGGAGACAGCAGTGTATTCAGAAATCCATGCAGCTTTGCGCAATTACCTTCCGGCGTCTCTTCATTCAGGCAGATAATGACAACCGACAGCTTGTCATAGTTTGCCTGCTGTTCCGGGATTGCGCCGATAAGATCCTGTTTGGCAATCCGGTATTCCGACATGGCATTTCCTATATGCTTCGGGGCGTTCATGCATATCCAGATACTGTATACCTTCTTCAGTTCGTCATAATCGGAAGCCGTAAATTCTCTGTCCAGCTGCTCCGACAGCATCCTTGCACCATAGAAGATTCCTCTGGTAACAATGTGGTATTTCTGATAAAATTTCTTCTGTGCTTCCACATTAAGCAGCAGCTTTACCGCGGCAGGCTTACTTTGCCCGGGAAGCAGGGCGCGGAACCGGATGTCATAGGTGAGGCTTCCCTCTCCGGGGATCTTGCTTTCTGTGTTGTCACCTGTGATTAAAAGCTCATTGTCTCTCTTACCGCCAGGCTTTACCGGTACCCTGGAGACTTCAATTCCCGGCTCAATCCATTCCGTGATTTCTTCCGCACAGCAGCCTGCATATTCGCTAACGGCGCCCTGCAGGATACGGGCCAGAACCTGCCTGCTGCTCAGGATTCTTTTTACATGTTCATCGTACTGTACTTTGATGCCGGCTGCGTCAAGTTCTTCGGCGATCAGCGTCCTTTTTCTCATTGTACCTCCTTTTGAGGGCAGGAACGCGGAGCTTGAAAGAAAAAGATGACGCCTGGTGTTCCTGCCGTTTTATAAAAATGTGATTTTGTGGCAGAAACTGCCAGAATGTGCGAATGCACAAAAAAATAAGACTATTATGATGATACTTTATGTCTGTTAAAAAGTCAATTAACAATTCACACAAAATTATCCGGACAGTGAATCACGAGGGAAAAATCTCTTGATTTAGCAGGCTTTTTGTGTAAGAATAGGAAAAGATGGAAATGATGTAAAACAACGGTGCCTGTGAGTAACACCTGTGAAATTCAGGTGACGGGAAAAACAGGCTGACAGGAATGGAGGTTGCAGGTGAGAGGAATTGACACTCAGGTAAGACAAATCCGCAGGCGTGTGTTTAAGGAAGTTGCCAATCTGGCATATACATCGGAGAACCTGAAGGATGATGTGGAGGCGCTGCCGTACAGTATTGTGGGCGCCGACGCGCCGGCCTACAGGGACAGTATTTACCGGGAGAGAGCGGTAGTGACGGAACGGATCCGTATGGCCATGGGGCTTTCCCTGCGGCCGGAAAACGTGCCGGTGCATCTGACGCAGGGGCTGGATGAAAGCAATATTGATCAGAAGTACTATGAACCGCCGCTTGTACAGGTCATTCCCTCCGCATGCAATGCCTGTCCGGAAAACCGCTATGTGGTCACTGATAAATGCATGGGCTGTATGGCGCATCCCTGCAGGGAGGTCTGTCCCAAGGAGGCTGTCTCCATGGTGGACGGCAAGTCCCATATCGATCCGGAAAAATGTATCCGGTGCGGTAAATGCAAGGCTATCTGCCCCTATGATGCAATCAGTCATCAGGTGCGACCCTGTGCGGCAGCCTGCGGTGTGAATGCGATTGAAAGCGATTCCCAGAAAAGAGCGGTAATCAACGAGCAGAAATGCGTTTCCTGCGGTCAGTGCATGGTGAACTGCCCTTTCGGCGCGATTGCTGATAAATCCCAGATTTTCCAGCTGATTAAGGCCATCCGTTCCGGAAGGAAGATCATTGCCCAGGTAGCGCCCGCTTTTGTAGGCCAGTTCGGCCCCGGCGTAACGCCTGACATGATTAAGACGGCGCTGAAGCAGCTGGGTTTTGCGGACGTATATGAGACGGCCATCGGCGCTGATATGGGTGCGGCCGCGGAAGCCGAGCACTACGTGCATGCGGTTGCCACCGGAGAGCTGCCGTTTCTGCTCACCTCCTGCTGCCCTTCCTGGTCTGTGCTGGCAAAGAAATTTTTCCCGGAGACCATTGACAATATTTCCAATGCGCTCACGCCCATGGTGGCAACAGCGCGCAAAATCAAAGAAGACCATCCGGATGCTTCCGTAGTATTTATAGGCCCCTGCGCTTCCAAAAAGCTGGAGGCTTCAAGAAAGAGTGTGCGTTCCGACGTGGATTTCGTCATCACCTTTGAAGAGCTGGCAGGTATGTTCGATGCAAAGGGCATTGAATTAAAAGGCGTGGAACCGGAGGATACTATGGCGGATGCCACCGGCGCGGGCCGCGGCTACGGCGTGGCGGGCGGTGTTGCCAGCGCGATTGAGGCCTGCATCCGGGAATATTATCCCGACGTGGAGGTGAATATCGAGCATGCGGAGAGCCTGGCGGAATGCCGGAAGATGCTGATGCTCGCCAAGGCGGGCAAGAAGAACGGCTGCCTGATCGAGGGGATGGCCTGTCCCGGAGGCTGTATTGCCGGGGCCGGAACCAACATTGCGATACCACAGGCCATGAAGGAGGTCAACGCCTTTAAAATGGCGGCGGAAAAGAAGATTCCGGAAGTTACAAATAAGAAAGAAAGCGAAGGATAAAAAAGTGACAAAAATAAGAACCCGTTTTGCACCAAGCCCCACAGGACGTATGCATGTGGGAAACCTGCGTACCGCGCTGTACGCCTATCTGATTGCCAAACATGAAGGAGGGGATTTCATCCTCCGCATCGAGGATACGGATCAGGAACGTTATGTGGAGGGCGCTGTGGATATTATCTACAGGACCCTGGAGAAAACCGGCCTGAAGCATGATGAAGGACCGGACAAGGACGGCGGGGTCGGCCCCTATGTACAGAGTGAGCGCCAGGCGCAGGGCATTTATCTGGAGTATGCGAAACAGCTGGTTGAGAAGGGCGAGGCCTATTACTGCTTCTGCGATAAGGACAGGCTGGCCACGCTGACCCGTACTGTGGCGGGCAAGGAAATCAATGTATATGACAAGCACTGCCTGCAGCTTTCCAGGGAAGAGGTGGAAGCAAAGCTTGCGGCGGGCGTTCCCTATGTTATCCGACAGAACAATCCCACAGAAGGCACCACAACCTTCCATGATGAGATTTACGGGGACATTACGGTTGATAATGCAGAGCTTGACGATATGATTCTGATTAAATCCGACGGCTATCCTACTTATAATTTTGCCAACGTGGTAGACGACCATCTCATGGGAATCACCCACGTGGTGAGAGGTAATGAATACCTTTCCTCTTCCCCGAAATATAACCGCCTTTATGAAGCCTTTGGCTGGGAGGTGCCTGTTTATGTACACTGTCCGCTGATTACGGATGAAGAGCACCATAAGCTGTCCAAACGCTGCGGCCATTCCTCCTATGAGGATCTGGTGGAGCAGGGCTTTTTAACGGAAGCTATCGTGAACTTTGTGGCCCTTCTTGGCTGGAGCCCTGAAAATAATGAGGAAATTTTCTCCCTGGAGGAGCTGACGAAGGAATTTGACTACCGCCATATGTCCAAGTCCCCTGCCGTATTCGACTATACCAAGCTCAAATGGATGAACGGGGAGTACATTAAGGCCATGGATTTCGACCGTTTTTACGGCCTGGCCGAGCCTTATCTGAAAAAAGCGCTGACCAGGGATGTAAATCTGAAGAAAATTGCCGAAATGGTAAAAACGAGAATTGAAACCTTCCCGGAAATCGAAGAGATGGTGGATTTCTTTGAAACGCTGCCGGAATACGACGCAGCCATGTATACGCACAAAAAGATGAAGACAAATACGGAAAGCTCCCTGGAGGTCCTGACGGAGCTGCTTCCCATCCTGGAAGCACAGGAGGACTACAGCAATGATGCGCTGTACCAGACGCTGGTAGCCTATGTGGAGAAAAAAGGCTGTAAAAACGGCTATGTTATGTGGCCGGTGCGCACCGCGGTTTCCGGAAAGCAGATGACGCCTGCGGGCGCAACGGAAATCATGGAAGTCCTTGGAAAGGAAGAGTCTCTTGTCCGTATCCGTGTGGGCATTGAGAAGCTTAAAGATGCCTGATTCCGGTAAAAATTCAGTCAACTTAGGCCAGATGACGGCCATAAAGCACGAGAACGGAGCCCTGCTTGTACTGGCAGGGCCCGGTTCCGGAAAAACTTATACAATTATCCAGCGTATTCTTCATCTGATAGAAAAAAGTAATGTGGACCCGGCGTCCATTCTTGTGATTACCTTTACCAAAGCTGCCGCAAGGGAAATGAAGCAGCGGTTCCGGCAGAAGACGGCAGGCAGGGCCTGGCCGGTGAATTTCGGAACCTTCCACGCAGTCTATTACCATATTCTGAAAACATCCTGTCATTACCGATCCGGTAATATTATATCCGATTACGAAAAAAGAGAATTACTGAAAACTATCCTGCAAAGACCGGGCTTTACCTGTACGGACGAGGAGGAGACAATTGACAGCCTGCTGGGTGAAATCAGCCGGTTTAAAAACGACGGCTGCCCGCCGGAAAACAGGGATCCGGAATGCGGCCTGATCAGCCGGGAGGAATTTGCCCGGCTTTACCGATCCTATGATGAGGCTCTGCGCCGGGAGGAAAAGCTGGACTTTGATGACATGGTTTTAAGATGCCGTGATCTGCTTGTATCCCGGCCGGACGTACGGAAGGCCTGGCAGCAGAAATTCCGCTACATTCTGGTGGATGAATTCCAGGATATCAATCCCATGCAGTATGAAGTGCTGCGCCTGCTTGCGCAGCCTGAAAACAACCTGTTTATCGTGGGAGACGACGACCAGTCGATTTATGCTTTCCGCGGCGCGAGGCCGGAAATCATGCTGGGCTTCAGGCAGGATTATCCGCAGGCAGGTATCGTGGAGCTCACACAAAATTACCGCAGCACGCCGGAAATTGTAACGGCTGCAGGACGGCTTATTGCCGCAAATAAAAGCCGTTTTATAAAAAAGGCGCAGGCGGTAAGCCCTTCCGGGGAGCCGGTGTTTTACCGGGGCTATTCCACAAGAGATGAGGAAAATGAGAGCATTGCAACCGAAATCGCCCGTTTTCCGGAAGGCTTTAACGAAACGGCGGTAATTTACCGTACCAACCAGGATGCAGCAGCCATGGCGGAGAAACTGACGGAAAAAGGAATTCCCTTCCGTATGAAGGAAAAGCTGAAAAGCCCTTACAGACAAATGGCGGCGCAGGATATCCTTTCCTATCTTTCCTTTGCCCTGGAAGGCAGGAAGCGGAAGGATTTTTACCGCATCATGAACCGCCCGTCGCGGTATATCAGCCGCAGCGCAGTGAACGGCGAAACGGTGGATTTTGAAGAATTGTTTGATTTTTATTCAGAAAAACCGTATATGAGGGAAATCCTCCGGAAATTCCAGATGGATCTGGAGCGTCTTAAAAGGATGGATTTATACGCGGCAGTCAACTACATACGCAGGGGAATGGGGTATGACGAATATCTGGTAAGAACTGCGGCGGAGAAGGGAACGGATAAAAATGAACTGTTGAAGGAAGCGGAATGGTTCCAGAAGCAGGTCAGACAGTTTCGCAGTCTGGAACAGTTAAAGGAGCATATCGCCCTTTATGAAAAAGAACTGGAAAAGGCCGGCCGTGATCCCGACAGCAGGGAGGGCGTATCCCTGCTTACCATGCACGCCTCCAAGGGACTGGAATTTGATACCGTTTATATCCCTGACTGTAATGAAGGCATAATTCCCCACAGGAAGAGCATGAAGGATGAGGCGGTGGAAGAGGAGCGCCGCATGCTCTATGTGGCCATGACCCGTGCCAGGAAAAGGCTGACGTTAACCTATGTCGCCGGAACGAAAGAGGAACCGGGATTCCTCTCCCGGTTCCTCACAGATCTTGTCAGACAGCCTGTCCTTCAGTAACGGTTCATACAAGCGGACCGTTACGCACATAAGGACTGGTATGCACATCAGGCCATAAAAATACGATGCGCGATGAGCCGATGTTTATTTTTCCGGATCGATAAGCTCATCAAATTCACAGTTATCCAGATACTCATCAAAAGCATCCGCTACCATTTCATACTCATCATCGTCCTCAATATAACGCAGCTCCGGTTCTTCGTCAGGATTCTCTTCGTTTTCCGAATATCCGTAGAACCAAACCTCTCCGTCCTCATTCTGTCCGCTTTCATCCAGCGGAAGCAGCACAATGTAGCTCTTTTCCGCCACATCCAGAATTGTAATCACCGCACAATTCACAAGAGTGCCGTCCTCCAGCTCCAGTTCCACGCTCATTTCCTCTTCAGGCTCACCCGCAGGCATCTTTGCATTATCTTCGCTCATGAATCATCCTCCATTATTCCTTTTCACAGGATCCTGTGTTGCTATTCCTATTCTAACCGATGTTATGTGCGGATGCAAGATAAACTGGTAAGAGAGGGGAAGGTGTGGTATAATAAACGACAAAGGCAGAGCCGGGAATATTTTGCAGGACTCTGCCCTTCCCATTATCAAAGCCAGTCTTTTTTAGGCTTGGCCGACGCACTGTTGCCGGCCTTCACAAGATTAAGACAGGAGATAAACCATATGACATCAAGACATGAACTCAAAATTCTCCCCGGAACGCCTTATCCCATGGGGGTGTCCCTGACGAATGACGGAAAGGTTAATTTTGCGGCCGCACTTCATACCAGGGAGGAATGCGGTGTCCTTCTTTATCTGCATGCGGCGGGAAAGCCTGTGCGTATTCCCTTCACAGAAAAAAACAGAATAGGCAACATTTACTGTATGCAGGCGGAGGGCCTGGCGGATACGAAATTCCAGTATAATTTTTATGCGGGAGAGGAGATTATAACCGATCCCTATGCGGACGTCATATACGGGAACGAGCGCTGGGGCCGTCAGACGGATCCAAAGCTCCGCGGAGGCTTCAGCAGGCATACCTATGACTGGGAGAACGATGCACCGCTTATGACCCCGCTGTCGGAAACCATTCTTTATCTTGTGCATCCCCGGGGTTTTACCAGGCATGCCTCCTCAGGAGTGGAGCATAAGGGAACCTTTGCCGGTATCGTGGAGAAAATCCCTTATCTGAAGGAGCTTGGAATCACTGCCGTAGAACTGATGCCCTCCTATGAGTTTTTGGAGCTGGAAAAGCCGGAATGCAGGGAAATGAGCATGGAGGATGCGGTGAACCACTACAGGGATTTACCCGCAGGGGAAGAGGAAGCGCCCCGGATCAATTACTGGGGGTATAAAAAGGGATACTATTTTGCACCCAAAATGTCCTATTCCAGCTCCGACTGCCCGGCGGAGGAATTTAAGGACATGGTGAAGAAGCTGCATCAGAACGGGATTGAGGTAATCATGCAGTTCTATTTTCCTGTGGATGTAAAGAGGGCATATATTCTTGAGGTTATCAAATACTGGGTGTTCAGCTGCCATGTGGATGGCTTCCATCTGCTGGGAGTCCATATCCCCACGGCGCTTCTGGCCACGGAGCCTATGCTGGGCAATACCAAGCTTTTTTATACCGATTTTTCCTGTGATGAAATTTATGATAACAGCGATATTCCCGCCTATAAGAATTTGGCGGTTTATAATGACGATTTTATGTATGCGGTCCGCCATTTCCTGAAAAGCGACGAGGGTTCCCTGCTGCCAGCCCTGGGTAGTCTGCGTAAGAATCCCAGGCAGACAGGCGTGATTAATTATGTGACCAACTATTCCGGCTTCACCCTGGCGGATCTGGTTTCCTATGACAGAAAGCATAACGAAGACAACGGCGAGGAAAACAGGGACGGGGAAAATTATAACGTGAGCTGGAACTGCGGTTTTGAGGGCAGGACCAGAAAGAAATCCGTACAGGAGCTGAGAGGGAGGCAGATGAAAAATGCCATGCTGCTTTTGCTCACCTCCCAGGGAACTCCCATGATAGTCAGCGGAGATGAGTTCGGTTTCAGCCATGGAGGCAATAATAACCCCTACTGCCAGGACAATGGGGTCAGCTGGCTGAACTGGCGCCTGCAGGAGACAAATCAGGAATTTTTCAGTTTTGTTAAGCAGGCAATTGCCTACCGGAAAAAGCATCCTGTGCTGCACCGGCCGGACGAGCTTGCCATGATGGATTATATTGCCTGCGGTTATCCGGATCTGTCCTATCACGGCGAAGAAGCATGGAAGCTGAAGGCGGACAATTTGAGCCGGCAGGCCGGGCTGATGTACTGCGGCTGCTACGCCAAAACGGACAGGAAAAACGATGACAATTTCATTTATATTGCATATAATATGCATTGGGAAGAACACGATTTTGCTCTGCCCTCTCTTCCGGCAGGCCTGAAATGGACCAGGGTCCTGGACACGGCTGCGAAAGAGAACGGCGTACAGGATGAAAACGGTAAAACAGCGGCTGTCAAAGGGCGCTCCGTACAGATTCTGGAAAGCAGAGAGAAAACGGAGAAAGAAAAACAGAAGGCAGGACGAAAAAAGAAGTGACAGAAGGTAAGAGGGCAGCAGGCAATATTATAGTCAGGGCATGGAAGCATTTTAAGACGATTACGCGCCATAAATATCTGGTGATGAAGGGTTGTTTTGCCGTGGGGCTGTACAGGCAGGGCCTGACGCATGACCTTTCCAAGTATGAGCCTTCGGAATTCCTTATCGGGGCCAGGTATTTCCAGGGGGACAGAAGCCCCAACAACGCGGAGCGTGAGGAGAAGGGCTATTCCAGCGCCTGGCTTCATCATAAAGGGAGGAACAGGCACCATTACGAATACTGGATTGACTACAGCACAAGGGATGTGCCCGGCGGCATTGCGCCGGTGGAGATGCCTGTAAAATATGTGGCGGAAATGCTCATGGACAGGATTGCCGCCTCCAAGGTATACCGGGGTGATAAATACCGGGATGAGGATCCCCTGCTGTATTTTCAGTCCGCGAAAGAGATTCCCATCATGCATGAAAATACGCGTAAGCTGCTGCTGAAGCTTCTGACCATGTTGGCGCAGCAGGGAGAAAAGAAGACCTTTGCCTATGTAAGAAAAGAGCTTCTGGGCAGAAGGAAGTAAAAGCGGTGGAACCAAATCTCTCCTTTTACATATAGTAGTGTAAAGGAGATGAGAATATGAACTGTTTATGCTTATTACTACTCTTATGCTGCTGCTGCAATAACGGAAACGGCGGCGGTCAGAACAACGACGGATGTCATGGCGGCTGCGGCTGCCGGAATAACAACAGCTGCAGGAGCGGCTGCCAGCGCGGCGGATCTCAGGATGGCTGCGGCTGCGAAAGAGGCAATATGGGAAATGTAGCTCCCTGCCCGGAGGTCAGGCCTGTCTGCCCTTGTGCGGATGTGAGACCGGAGCCCCCGCTTCCCAGGCCGGAGCCCAGACCGAGAACGGAGCCGCTTCCCAGACCTTTCCCTACTTTTTCTGAGGGGAATAGCTGCGGTTGTGACGACTGATTGAGACAGGAAAACAGAATAGGTTTAACAAGAAGCCCCGGCAGTCCGCTGCCGGGCTTTTGCTGTGCAGAAATCGGTTCGGGCTGCACATTTAGCAGCAGCCTTAACTGTCACAGGACGGAAATCTGGAAGCTTTTTTCGGTATCCGGCTTAACGGAGCACCTGCTGCATATCCTCCGGAAGCGGCGAGGTGAAAACCATGGGCTGCCCTGTGATGGGATGGCTGAATTCCAGGCGGCAGGAATGGAGCGCCTGCCGGCTGATGAGGGTTTTGTCAGGATAATAGAGAAAGTCCCCGATTAAGGGATATCCCAGATATTTCATATGCACGCGGATCTGATGGGTGCGCCCTGTCTCCAGGTGAAGGGAGATAAGGGAGCACCCGTTTTTTTCCTGCAATACCCGGTAGTGTGTGACAGCGCGTTCCCCATGCTCAAAATCAACCATACGCTCAATGGCGGAGCCCGGCTTCCTGCCTAAAGGCGCATCCACAGTGCCCTCAGGAGGCATTCCGGTACCGCTTACAATAGCCAGGTATTCTCTGCTGATTTCTCTGCGGGCGGCCATGACGGAAAGAATGCCGCCGCTTACCATATGCTTTGCGATGATGGTAAGACCGGTAGTATCCCGATCCAGCCGGTTGATGCAGCGGAATACAAAAGGAATATTCTGCGAGGCAAAGTACCAGGCCAGCCCGTTGGCAAGGGAATTTTCATAATTTTTCATAGAAGGGTGGATGGGCATATCGGCAGGCTTGTCCAGTACCATCAGATCTTCATCCTCATAAACGATATGCACAGGGAGGGGGACCGGAGGGATTTTTTCTGAGATTTCTTCCTCCAGGATGTTGATTGTAAGCGTATCTCCTTCCGCTAATTTGTGGATAACATAGGCCGGTTTACTGTTCAGCAGGATACCCTGCTCCCGTTTTTTCAGCTGCGTGAGGTTCTGACCCGAATATTTTTTCCGCTTTAAGAATTGACCGATGGTGAGCCCGTCTTCCTCCGCATTAATATGGTAAATTATTGTTCTTTTCATATTCTAAGCACCTGTCTGAATGATAATAATTTTCGATGAGGAAAAATCCCCATTCACAGTATATATGATTCCGCTGCATTTGGCATCAGTCATTTTTGGCTTATTTTTCAGGAAAACACAGACTTTTCACAATTTAAACAAAGATTGGAAACATTTTACCGATAGAATTTAAAAATAATTAACATGTTAATTATTTGGAACAGATTGTTTATTTTCGGATTGGAAAACGTTTGAGGAGGAGTCAGATGAAGACTGGCGGAAAGCTGCGGAGCCTGGAGAAAAAAAAGAAAATAGCGCTGGGAGTTGTTCCCATATTGGCACTGGCGATATTTGGCGGTGTTATTTTTTTGCTTGTAAAAAGTACGGGGAAGGAAGAAGCAGGGCAGCCGGAAGGGCCGGGCAGGCTGCCCGGTCTTGGTGAAAATGTGATTTCTGCCAGCGGAAGCACATCGGTGGGAATGCAGGAGGAAAGCTTTGATTTGGATTACATAGAAACAAAGCTGGAGATAGAAGAGGTTTTTCTGTCCAGCCAGGATGAGGCGGCGGAAGGAACCGCTATACTTAAGCTGACGGAGGAGAGCATACAAGCGGCTCGCAGGGAGCTGGAACGGAAGGCCAAACAGGCAGCACTGGATTACAGGCAGCAGCTTCTTGACAGTGAGGAGGAAAAAATAACGGCAAAGCAGACGCTTGATGCCAGCCTGGCCCGGGGAGCCTATGCATCCTGCACTTATGAGGAATCGCTTCAGGAATATGCGGATAAAATAAGCGAGTGCAAGGAACAGATAAAAGAAGCCCAGGAGCTGGTGGAGGAATATACGGCATCCATAGAGAGCGATTATTATTATACTTATTATGAAGTGGCAGAGAAGAAGGAGGAATTTGAAAAAAGCTTTTCCTCCCTGATGCAGCTGTATGAGGAGTGGGATATTCCGGGACTGGAGGATCACTACCGTACGACAACCGAAAACGCAGGAAGCGCCTCCTCTTCCGGCGCAGTCCAGACCTCCGCTTCCGATTCCGCTTCCGGGCAGTCCGCCGGCGAGGGCCAGGCAGACGGTATGGGTCAGGCAGGCGGTATGGGGCAGCCCTCGGGCGGCGGCCAGGGCGGGAGCGCCAGCCTTACTTCGGAAAACGATTACAGCAAGCTGACCGTCTACAATATGCTGGATGAAGAGGTTCAGGAGAATGAGAAGCTGTATGAACAGGCGGTAGAGGATTATGAAGCGGCCAGGAAAAAGGCGGAAAGCTCTCTGGCACAGGCCCAGAGTAATCTGAAGCTGCTGAATACCCGGCTGGAGGAGGCGCAGATCGCATACGACAAGCAGCAGGTGAGCAGTCAGGGCGATATGGAAAACACTGCGGCGGAAAGCAGCGGGGCGCAGGAAACCTATGAATCCGAACTTGGCAAAATCGTAGAAGAGTTAAACGTTGCGCTGAAGGAAAAGGAAGAAGCGGAAGAAAATCTGCAGAAATTTGAGGAGACTGTCGGCGATGGCTGTCTGTATACGCAGAGCGGCGGCACGGTCATGATGGTGGCAGCCAGAGCCGGCATGGAGCTTTCCGGAGGCAGCATGGTGCTTGCCTACAGCAATCCCGCATCCGTAACGGTTACGGCTTCCGTGGACCAGTCGGATATTGCAGCCATAGAGCTTGGGGAAAGCGCAGTGGTGGAGATTGCGGATCAGGGAACCTTCCGGGGAACTGTGAGTAAAATCAACCCGGTCTCCCAGTCCGGCAGTAAATCAGGCATCTATTATTCCGTTACCATAGAACTGACCGGAGATATCAGCAAACTTACCCAGAACCTGTCGGCAACCGTATATTTCGGGATGCAGGAAGCAGAAGAGGAGGCTGTCAATGAAGCAGAAACACGCGAGTAAAAAATTTGTTATCAGGCTGCTGCTTGCAGTCCTGGCATTCCTCATGCTGGCCGGCGTGTGCGTATATACTGTTTTCATCCGCCCGAATCTGCATGGGGACACCGTAGTTTATAAGGAAAGCCAGGTGCAGAAGGGCAATCTGGTCCAGGGGATCATGGAAAGCGGAAGCATTGCCCTGCAGGAGAGCCATATAAACTATGAGCTGGAAATTAATTATTCGGAGGAGGACGACGATGATGGGGAGGATGAGGAAACAAGCCGTTATCTTCAGATAGAGGAGGTCTATGCCGTGCAGGGACAGCGGATGAAGGAGGGCGATCCACTCTTTAAAATTTCCCGGGACAGCATCGACGCCGTCAGGCGGAAGCTTCAGAAGGCAAAATCTGAAGCGCAGCTGGAGCTTGCGGATGCCAGAAGCGATTATAATACACAGGCCCGGAGCGCGAAGAGTACCTACAGCGCCTCCAAAGCGGAAGCGGACACGGCATCCCGGTCCCTTGCTGCGACGACAAACCGGCTGCAGCAGGAAATTGAGCTTCTTTACGGTGATATTCAGGTGCTGGAAGCGGAAATAAATGATTATAATGAAAAGCTGACGGATGAAGATACGCTGGAGGACTACAGTGACCTGAAATACGCCTTTGAAAAGGCGCAGGAGAAGCTGGAGGAAACGGATGCCTCCAGCGTGGCTGCCTATACTGCCAATTACAGCAGTTTTCAGAATGCAAAAACAGCCTTTGAGGAGCTGGACGACAGACTGCAGGGCTATAGGGACGGCATTGAAGAAAATCAGGAGCAGATACTTGAAAAATTGGAGCAAATTAACCAATCCCAGGCGGATCTTTCCCGGGAGCAGCTGTCCGCACAGCAGTCCTATGACAGCGCCGTGCTGAATGGCAGCCTGGCCGGCGATATTTACGGATATACGGTGGATGACCTGGCAGGTACGGTAGAGGAAGCCCAGGCGGCGGTGGAGGAAGCGCAGTCGTTGCTTGATGATTTTGAAGCCTTTGTGGGAACGGACGGCATTGTTTATGCGGATGGCAGCGGGCTGATTACGGAGGTGGCCTATGAATCGGGCGACAGGCTGATGAATACGGGTGCCATGCTTTCCTATGTTAAGGAAGAGGATTACACCATAACCATCGATGTTTCGGAGGAGGATATTTCTTATATTAATGTGGGAGATACGGTAGACATCGAATTCAACGCCTACCCCGACGAGCTCTGCAGCGGGATCGTCAGCGCTGTTACGACAACGGCGGACAGCAGCTATTCCTCCACGGTAAATTATCCGGTAACTATAAGGATAGAAGGGGATACCGGGAAGCTTTACGGCGGAATGACGGCGGATATCACCTTTGTGACGGACAGAGCGGAAGATGTGCTCTATGTATCGGCAAAGGCGATTATAACCGGAGAAGACGGAAGCACCTGTGTATACATAAAAAATGCAGAAGGCGAAATGGAACTGAAGACGGTAACGACCGGATTTTCCAATGGCTCGGAAACGGAGATTACAGACGGGCTTTCGGAAGGCGATACCGTTTACATAGCGAGTACGGTAAGCGCCGGACAAAGCGAAGAAAGCCTGAAACAGACAGGAGGTTCCCGGCCGGAGCAGGGAACCGGGGAAAATGCAGGGGATGGAGAGGAAGTCATCCCTGAAGGAATGGGGGATTTTCAGGGAGGCCCGGGTGAAATGAATTTGGATTTCCCGGGAATGCCGTAAGGGAGGAAAAGCAGATATGGCAAAGCTTAAAATGACGTGGATAAAAGAAAAGAAGGCGCCCCTGTTTGTTGCTTCCGGTCTTTGTCTGGTACTGGCGGCAGGCCTGGGGACAGGACTGTGGTTAGCTTCGGAAAAGGAAGAGGAGGTCACATACAGGGAAGTGCAGGCAGAATACGGAGAGCTTACGGTTGGGCTGGAGGAAAGCGGCAATGTGACGGTAGGAACGACGGAACAGACCTTTGATCTGGATTTGAGCGCTTATACAGGAAGCAGTTCGGATGGGTTTTCCTGGGGACAGGGCGGCGGTATTTTTCAGGGAATGGGAGGGCAGAGCGGCGCAGGCAGCTCGGGTAGCTCGGGCAGTTCAAGTACCCGGAATCTGATAATTGAAGAAGTCCTCATAACGGAGGGCCAGGAAATAGCGCAGGGGGATGCCTTATACAGAATAACGCAGGAAAGCATGGATTCCATCCGGGAGGAGCTGTGCAGCGACGTCTCGGAGGCTGAGGTGACCCTGGCAAAAACACAGACGCAGAAGCAGTTAACGGAGCTGGAGGCAAAACAGGCCTATGAGACAAATGTGGCCTACGGTACGCTTGCGGATGCGGAATATGAGAATTCCGTACAGGATCTGCAGGACGCAGTGACGGAGATGGAAGAACAGATCACGGAGCTGCAGGCTGAGCTTACCGAACTGAATACACAGCTGTCTGAGTACCAGGCGGATTTGGAGATGGAAAAAAAGGTGCTGGAAAACGGAGAATATGTGGTAAGCACCACGGATATGGTGTCGGATGCCTATGGCTGGATTACGGCTGAGAACGCCAGAGAGGAAGCTGCCCAGGTTGTGGAAGGCCTGGAGGAAAGCGTGGAAGACACCACCGACACCATTGCGGAAAAGCAGAAGGAGCTGGAAGCACTGGAAAAGAGCCTGACAGGAGCGCGGAGAGATCTGGAGCTTGGCATCATAGAAGCCCGGGCCCAGCTGGAAAAAAGAAACCTGAAATATAAAAACGCAGAGGAGATCTATAACGTAAGCGTGGAATTGAGCAGCTTTGAGGCAAAGAACGCGCAGGAGGATTACGAGGATGCGGCTTCCAAGCTGAACGGGTTTGATTCCTATCTGGCAGATCGAACCATCCGGGCGGAAAACAACGGAGTGATAACGGAATGTCCGCTGGAAGCGGGAGATGTGGTTAACACGGGAAGCTCACTCGCTGTCCTCAATGATTATGACGAAGTGACCGTATCGGTATCCGTTGAGGAAGCAGAACTGGCCAATATTAAGGAAGGGGATGCTGTCAATGTTTACATCGCTTCCTATCCGGATGAGGATTTTACCGGCACGGTGGATTCCATCGGGGAATCCGCCTACAACAGCTCCACAGGAACCGCTTATGTGGAAATTACGGTAAAATTAGGAGGGGAAACCTCCAAACTGTATGAAGGAATGACAGCGCAGGTGACCTTTATCACAAAAGAAACAGAAACCGTGGTTTACGTATCCAACCGGGCCGTCAGCCGTGAGAACGGGAAATCCTATGTGAAAAAGAAGGAGGCGGACGGCAGCATTACCAGACAGGAGATAATAACAGGCTTTTCGGATGGCGTAAACGTGGAAATCAAGGAAGGGCTTTCAGAAGGAGATACGGTACTGATTGAAAGTAAGGTGAGCGATTCATGAAACTGACGGAAATACTGCGCCTTGTATGGCTGAACCTATCTGCCAATAAATCAAAGGTCATTCTCACATCAACAGGCATCATCGTGGGCGCGGCAACCATTATGCTTGTAATAGCCATTGGAACGGGCGGCAGGGAAGAGGTGGCCGAGCAGTTCCGGAATCTGAACGCAGGAGCAATTGATATTACTTATGAATATCAGGGCAGCAGCGCCAGAGGCTCGGATGGCTTTGGAGGAGGAATGCCGGGAGGCAGTGGGTTTGGCGGCGGATTAAGCGGAGGCGGAGGCTTCGGCGGCGGAGCGCCCGCCGGCGGTGGTATACCCTCCGAAGGGATACCTTCCGGAGGAATGTTCATGATGGAACAGGAAGGAAGGAGCAACACTGAACGGATTACGCTTTCTTCGGAGGATATGGAGGATCTGGAAACCTTTGTGCCGGGAATTGAGAACGCCACCATGAGCTTTTCGACGACAGCATCGGTGGATGGCGGTGAGCTGGAAAGCAGTGCGACGTATACGATTGCAGGCGTGCAAAGCAACTATGCCCGGATAAGCAACCTGGAAATAGCGCTGGGAGATTTCCTGACAGAGGAAAACGACAGTTATAAGGATAAGGTATGCGTATTGGGCATTGATGTGGCAAAGACTGTGTTCGGCAGTGTCTATGATGCTTATGACAGTACGGTTTATATTGATAACAGGCCCTATAAGGTGAGCGGCATTCTCAGTGAAATGGGAACCGTGGCCTCCGGAATCAGCCCGGATGACGCTATTTTTATTCCCTATAACACAGGAATCAAATATCTGTCCGGTTCCGGCGTCAGTCCGACGGTTACGGTAATCGCAGAGGATGTAAATGAAGTGGAAACCGTTATCACCAATGTGAAGGCGGTATTGGCTGAAAGCTATCCCAATGCGGAATTTACGATTTCCGACGCAGGGAGCAAGATGGAGGCGGCATCCAAATCCAACGATACCCTGACAATGCTTCTTATCTGTATGGCGGTCATTGTATTTATTGTGGGAGGTATCGGCATCATGAACGTCCTGTTCGTATCGGTAAAGGAAAGAACCAATGAAATAGGTATCCTGAAGGCTATCGGCTGCTGCAAACGGGATATACTGGTGGAATTTTTGATGGAAGCCAGTTGTACCAGCATGGTGGGCGCGGTGCTGGGAGTCATGCTGGCCCTCGGGATTACTCCCGTCCTGGAGCATTTTGGAGTAAGGGTGGAATTATCTGCTTATGGCGCGGTGCTGTCACTGGTATTCGGCGTGCTTACCGGAACCCTTTTCGGTTTCTATCCGGCATATCAGGCCTCCAATCTGATTCCGGTGGTGGCTTTGAACCATGAATAGGGGAGGGAAACAGATGGAAAAGGAAAAACGCGGCAATAAGAAAAAGGGCGGAAAAAAGGTCCTGGCGGCGGCAGCCTGCATCGGGCTTCTGGCGGCGGCAGGCAGCTTTTTCTTCTGGCAGAAAAGCAATGCGGATGCCGCTGAAGGCGCGGTTGTGATAGAAGCCGGGGAAAACGGGGAGATTATCTATGCCCAAATAGACAATATTGTGGGGAATGATATTGATGTGTCCATTATGGAGGAAACTGCATCCGGATCCGGGAACGCCGGACAGAAAGTTTCCGGACAAAATGCCGTCGAATCCGGCAATGCCGGACAGGAAATTTCCGGCCGGGAAAATGGGGCCTGGGATATGCCGGATGGAATGCCCCAGGGAATGCCGGGCGGCTATCCGGCGGATGGAGCCGGCGTTATGGGCGACGGTGGGGACGAAGGTGGAAACAGCACCAGAAACAGCACTAAGGGCAGCACAGGAAACAACGCCGGAAGCGTATCCGCCTTTACTGATACAGGTGAAACAAGAAGCTTTGAAATTCCGGCAGGCACACAGGTAATAACAAAACTTGGCGTGGAAACCACCTTTTCCCGTCTGTCCGCAGGAAACATCATCGCGCTCCTGCTGGAGAAAGGAACCGATAATATTCTGAAAATATGGGTGGTATCATGACAGGCGGACACGGGCAGAAATGCATTGGTAAATAAAAAAAGCATCAGCAATCAGGGCGGGGCGAAGCTGCTTCGTACCGGACGGAAAGGGCAGGAAGATGGGCGGCAGGAAAGAAGAAAACATGGCAGACTGCAAAGAAAACAGAGGAGTAAACAGAAAACCGGGTGAAAAAGAAGTTATGATTTGCATGAACAACATCAATAAAGGATATATGCTGGGCGAAGAGAAGGTCCCGGTCCTACGTGATGTATGCTTTCGTGTGGAAAAAGGAGAATTTGTAGCAATACTGGGGCCATCCGGTTCCGGCAAAACCACGCTGATGAATATAATAGGCTGTATGGATATTGCGGACTCCGGGGAATATTTCTTAGATGGCAATGCCATTCATGAAATGACGGAAAAGGAACTGAATGATGTGCGAAATAAGGAAATCGGCTTCATATTCCAAAATTATCAGCTGATTCCCACCTATAACATACTCCAGAATATTATTATGCCGCTGGTGGTAAGAGGCATGGGCTCCAAAGAAGCTGAGGAAAAATGCATGGATACTATACGGCTTCTGGGAATTGACCACAGGCTGCGCCACAAACCCTCCGAACTGTCAGGCGGGCAGAAGCAGAGAGTGTCCATAGCCAGAGCGCTGGTGGGAGAGCCTGCCATACTTCTTGCGGATGAACCTACGGGCGCGCTGGATCGCTCCAGCGGCCAGGAGGTTCTGAAGCTGTTCGGAAAGCTCAACAGCATGGGGCATACCATAGTCATGATTACCCATGACCTGAATGTGGCAAAATCAGCGGGAAGGATTGTCAATATCATAGACGGAGAACTGAGCGAGGCAGATGGGTAAAATAGCTGCCGCCATGTATTCCTGCAAATGTCCAGACCAGGTTGACCGATTATGTAAAGTTTCGTTTACTTGACCGGCCATATCGACTATAATAGGATCAGATTAAGGAGAAAATTCCTCTGCTCGTCAGAGGGACTCGCATTTTGCTCCGTAAAACAAGGAGGAAATTCCTCTGCTCGTCAGAGGACAAATTTCTAAAGAAATTGCATTTTGCTCCGCAAAACAAGGAGGAATGAGCCTATGAAAAAGAAGATATATCTGGCCGGCCTGGCAGCAGGCATCCTTTTGGCCATGCTTCCCGCCGGAACCGTGAAAGCTTCGGAAAAGCAGACAACGGAGGAGTATTATTACCAGCTGCTGTTAAGCGGCGCGTATCCATATAACACTGCGGCAAACGCAGGCGGCCTGAATGCGGCGGCCGGACTGCCGGCCGGAAGCTGGGAGCAGATTGTGGCCCTGGCAAATCAGCAGCTAACCCAGGCAGTGGCCCGGCAGCAGGCGCTGCAGGCGGAAAGACAGAATATGGAGGCCCAACTGCAAGCCGCAGGACAGGCTGTCGCCCAGGCTCAGGCAGCGCTGACTGCCGCCCAGCAGGCGTATGCCGCGGCCCAGCAGGCAGCGCTTTACAGCCAGCAGGCAGCGATCTTAAACCAACAGGCGGCTCAGCTGAACCAGCAGGCAGTCCTGATGAACCAACAGGCGGCAAACCAGCAGATGCTTTTCAATCCGCAGTATCCATATCTGCAGGCCGGCACGCCCCAGACAGTCGTTCCTGCCCTGACAACGGAGCTTATTGTAAAGGTGCAGAATCTTCTGACGCTTTATGGCTGCAGCTGCGCTCCCACAGGCATATACGATGTGCAGACCCAGGCGGCACTGATTCAGTTCCAGACCAAATACGGCCTGGTGGTGGATGGCACTATCAATGCTCAGGTGCTCCAGCTTTTCGGCCTGGTGATGTAAAGCGGTAAAGAGGTAGACGGTATCAGCCCCGGCTCATCTTTCCTTTCCAAAAAAGCCTGAAGCTGTCCGGAAAATTCCGGATGGCTTCAGGCTTTATGTTTCAGCTGGATTTTACTTCCTTCCAGAGCTCATTGTAAAGAGCGTCTGCATCCTCGCCAAGATAAGTAAAGGTTTCCAGATTACTGTAATCGCTCAGCGTGGGAAAAGCAATTTTGGAATTGCGGATATCCTCATCCTCAATAAGTTCCCTTGCGGCATCATTGGGAGTGGAATAGGTGATGTATTCAAAATTCTTCAGCGCAATGTCGGGCCGGCACATGAAGTCAATGAATTTTTCCGCGTTTTCCTTGTTCGGCGCATTTTTTGTGATAACCCAGGAATCGATCCATACATTGGTGCCTTCTTTGGGGATGACATACTCCAAATCAGGATTTTCACGCTGGGTAAAAATAGCCTCGCCGGAATAGATAACACCGATGGCGGCTTCGTTTCCGATCATTTTGTCACGCACCTGATCGATTACATAGGCCTGAACGAGAGGCTTCTGGGCAATCAGGGACTCCTTGGCCGCATTCAGCTCCTCCGGATTGACGGAATTCATGGAATAGCCGTTCAGCTTTAAGGCTACCATAAAGGCATCCCTGACAGAATCCTGCATTAATATATTGTCTGCGTATTTTTCATCCCACAGGATGGACCAGCTGTCAACAGGCCCGTCCACCATGGTCTTGTTATAAAGAATGCCCACGGTGCCCCAGCAGTAAGGAACGGAATATTTGTTTTCCGGATCAAATTCCTTTGACATATCCCAGTACTGCTGGCCGATATTTGCTTTGGCATTAGGAACATTGTCATAATTGATCTCTGCCAGAAGATCGTTTTCGATCATCTTCTTAATCATGTAATCGGAGGGGCAGACAACATCATATTTGGATGCGCCGGCCTCAATTTTGGGAAACATGATTTCATTGGTTTCGAATTCATCATAAATTACCTTGATTCCCGTCTCCTCCTCAAACATGGAGATGGTATCGGGATCTATGTATTCTCCCCAGTTGTAAACAACGACTTCCCCGTTTGAGCCGGAAGAAGAAGCAGAGCCGCAGGCCGTAAGGGGAAGGACAGCCAGGGACAGGGTGAGCAGCAGGGCAACGGTTTTTTTCATTTTGGTTTCCTCCTCAAAAGTAAAAATGTTGGATCACAGTCTACGTGTTTTCAGAGCGCTATGCCGCCTTTTCCCGTTTGGAAGGCGCTTTGTTCACCAACAGAAGCAATAGCAGCACAGCCACAAAAATAAGGGTGGAAAGCGCGTACATCTCCGGCTTAATCCCTTTTTTAACCTCCGTATAAATCTTGGTTGACAGGGTATCGATTCCCGGGCCTTTGGTAAAATGCGTTATGATAAAATCATCCAGCGACATGGTAAAAGCCATAAGGAAGCCGGAGAGGATGCCGGGCAGCAAATCCGGGAAAACCACCTTGAAAAAGGCTTTTGTCCTGGAAGCACCCAGGTCCATGGCCGCTTCAAAGGTGCTGGGATTGAGCTGCTTCATACGGGGCATGACGCTTAAAATAACATAAGGAATGTTAAAGGTAATATGCGAAAGCAATATGGTGCCGAAGCCGAACCTTACCCCCATACTGATAAAAAGGAGCATCAGGGAGATACCGGTCACGATCTCCGCATTCAGCATGGGTATGTTGGTGATTCCCATCATAATGGCGCGGTTCCTTTTTTTCATGCCGTTGATGGCGATGCAGGCGACGGTTCCGATACAGGTGGAAATGGCCGCGGAAAGAAAGGCTATCAGCAGCGTATTGTACAGCGCTTCCAATATAATGCTGTTCCGGAACAGCTCATAATACCATTTCAAAGTAAAACCGCCCCATTTGGCCCTTGTTTTGCTGGCATTGAAGGAAAGGACCATCAGCGTGACGATAGGGGCATACAGGAAAATAAAAATAAGAGCGATATATATTCTCTGCGCAATCGTTTTTTTCATAATGTCTGGCCTTCTCCTTCCTTATCAAATATGGAGGTTGCCACCATATTGATGATGATGAAAATCATAAGCACGATGGAAAGACCGCTGCCCAGATGCCAGTTGCCGGCCTGAGTGAACTCCTGCTCAATGACGTTGCCGATTAAAAGGATTTTGCTTCCGCCCAGCAGGTTGCTGATGACAAAGGTGGTCAGGGCGGGAACGAAAACCATGGTAACGCCGCTGATAACGCCGGGCAGGCTCAGCGGAAAAGTAACGCGCAGAAAGGTCTGCAGCTCGCTGGCGCCCAAATCCCTGGCGGCGTTGAGCACGTTGGGATCGATTTTCACCAGCACATTGTAAATCGGCAGCACCATGAAGGGCAGGAAGTTATAAACCATGCCCAGCACGATTGCCGACGGCGTGTTAATAATATTTAAAGACGGCAGATGAAAAAAGGAGAGGATGGAGTTAATCACACCCGTTTTTTCCAGCAGGGTCTGCCAGGCAAGCGTACGCAGCAGGAAATTCATCCACATGGGGAGGATGAAAATCAGTACGATGAAGCTGTGCTGGTTCACGTTCATATGCGCCAGGATCATGGCCAGCGGGTAAGCAAGCAGAAAACAGATCAGCGTGCTGATTAAGGACAGGCCGATGGAAAGCCACAGGGCCTTGGAATGCTCGGCGCTGGCGATGGCCATAACGTTGGCGAAGGTAAAAGCCCCCGTTTTATCCGTAAGCCCGTAAAAAAACACCATGCATAAAGGGATGATGATAAATGCAGCAGACCAGAACAGGTAGGGACCTGAATACAGTAATTTATGTAATTTTTTATTCATCGACAGCTACAGCCTCCTCATCCTCAGATTCCGGCTTATGCATGATCTGGATATTGAAGGGATCCACACGGATTCCCACAGCAGTTCCTACAGGGAACATGCCGGTGGAATGAACCAGCCATTCAAAGCCATTGGCAGTAACCTCCATTTCATAATGGACACCCTTGAAAATCAGATGGGTAACCACACCCTGGAGCGTGCCGTTTTCCGGGGCAACCAGCTCCACATCCTCCGGACGGATAACAGCGTCAACCGGCTTATTGGTACCGAAGCCCGTATCCACGCAGGCAAATTTTGCCCCCAGAATCTGCACCAGCTTATCCTGCACCATAACGGCGTCAAAAATATTGCTGTCCCCGATGAAGTCCGCAACAAAAGCGTTTTCCGGCTCATTGTAGATGTCCTCGGGCGTACCGATCTGCTGGATATAGCCCTGGTTCATGACCACAATGGTATCGGACATGGTAAGGGCCTCCTCCTGATCGTGAGTTACATAAATAAAAGTGATGCCCAGTTCATTTTTCAGGCGGATCAGCTCGTACTGCATATCCTGGCGCAGCTTCAGATCCAGCGCCCCCAAAGGCTCATCAAGCAAAAGCACCTTGGGTTCGTTTACAATCGCCCGGGCAATCGCCACACGCTGCTGCTGGCCGCCGCTTAAGGAATCCGGCATACGGTTCTCATAACCGTCCAGATTCACCAGCTTCAGCGCATACTTGATCTTATCGTTAATATAGGATTTGCTTTTCCCCTTGATTTTCAGGCCGAAAGCAATATTTTCCGCAATGTTCATATGAGTGAAGAGAGCATACTTCTGAAAAACAGTATTCAGCTGCCTTTTGTTCGGCGGAAGATTGGTAATATCCTTGCCGTCAAACAGAACCTGCCCCTTATCCGGCGTTTCAAAGCCGCCTATGATACGCAGAGTGGTAGTCTTACCGCATCCGCTGGGACCCAGCAGAGTCAGAAACTCATTTTCCCGGATATAAAGACTCATGTCGTCCAGGATGGTGGAGGAACCAAAAGATTTTGTAATATGCTGCAAATCAATCAGTCTGTTGCTCATGTGTATGCTCCGTTTCTCCGCTGTGCGGTTAAAATAATCCGGTTCCCATGGGAACCTTGTACCTTAAAAACTGGGCGGGCTGCTCACCCAAATGAGAGACGCTCCGGTTTTTTCACTGGCCGTCAGATAATGTGTGGAATTGGGCGTAAAGTAAAAGGATTCGCCTTTTTTCGCCCGGATGGCGCGCTTTCCGATATGGATGGTTACGCTGCCGCTTAAAACATACCCGAATTCCTCCCCCTCATGGGGATTATCGGGATACGTGGAGCCGCCGGGTTCCAAAGTGAGCCTGATTGGCTCCATAATATTCTTCTGGGCATTGGGAATGATCCATTCCGTTTTATTTTTACAGGATTCATCCGTCTTCTCGAAATAATCCGCTGCACTGAACACAATCTGTTCTTCCGTCTTCTCACTGAAAAATTCATTCAGGTCCGTCCCCAGCACCTGCAGGATGTCCACAAGCGTGGCGATTGACGGAGAAGTCAGATCCCGTTCCAGCTGGGAGATAAACCCCTTGGACAGCTCCGCCCTGTCGGCAAGCTCCTCCTGGGTCAGCCCCTTCTGAATCCGCAGTTCCTTTAACTTGTTTCCTATTTTCATAATCGGCTGCCGCCTTCCTAAACAACATATAATAAACTAAAAGTTTACCAACACTAAACAAGACGCTGATACCAATTATACTTTATTCCTGGTAAATGTCAATCCATTAATTTGTAAAATTTTCTGGTGGGAAATGAGGGCGTCCCTCGTCCCTCCCGCCTTCTCCGCCGGGGTTTGGCAGGGGGCGTTGGTGAGGGGCTTGGGAGAGGTGTTTGGTCCCCGGTTTTGCCCTCCCTTTTCCCGGTACGGCCGCCGGCTGTTTGCCTCCTTTGCAGGTGCGGCGGGGTGTTTTGGGCTCCAGTCTCAAAAACGGGGTATTTCTAACAGTCCCGGAAAACCAGAATTCCGCCAACGCAGCCAAAACTCCTCGCGCAGCGACTTTCAGTCGGCTGCCGCTCGTCAGACAGGCTGCTAAGGGCGGCGTAATCCCGGCTTTCCGGGGCTGTAAGAAATATCACCGTTTTTTCCAATGGAGCCCAAAACAC
>OJJF01000203.1_pt1 | contig 31666 bp, 30 predicted proteins | sample 1596121 | NCBI WGS metagenome assembly OJJF01 (sample SAMEA4350135, study PRJEB24818) | metagenome | biome: human; feature: gut; material: faeces | place: Denmark | collected 2013-09 | reverse complement strand
CCTACAAATATGCCTACACAGGCAGGTTATTAAAAGTTAAACGGGGCGAAAGTAAAACGTTTAATATCAGCTATTTAAAAGAAAAATCCGATAACATTTAACTGTTACCGGATGTTAATAGTGATTCCGAAGCGATTCGAACGCTTGACCCACGCCTTAGAAGGGCGTTGCTCTATCCAGCTGAGCTACGGAACCATCCTTATTTGCGGATGCAAAGGTAGTGCTTTTTGCGAGAACTCAAAAACTTTTCGACACTTTTTTATTCATATTTTTCTTTATAGCTAGAAATCAGTAATTTATAAAAGTACTATTCAGAACCCTGTTCTAGGGTTGAATTATTTTTTCTTATCCCGATATCCCATATATCATATATCTTATTTATCTTTGTACACCGTTAAATATAAAATCAAAAACTATGTTGAGTCGTATTATCGTATTGGTCATAGCCGGAGTTGCTGTCGTTTATATCGTCCGCTTTATAGATAACTTCTTGTCCCAGCACAGAAGAAAATATTAAATAAGATATATACCTATCAGGAGAAGTTCATTTAAAACTTCTCCTTACGTTCAAATTCACCTTCCTCGGTGTAATACTTCCATGTGCCTTTAGGCTGATTATTTGAATATTTCCCACGAAGCTTGAGCTTTCCATTTTCGTGATATTCACGATAACGTCCGTGACGTTTTCCTTCTTTCACTTCCGCTTCGCTTTTCAGTGCTCCTTCCGGATAGAACTCACGCAGAACATTTCCTTCAAACTTCTCAATATAGAAACGCTTTAACTCGCTCATCTGCTCCTTTTCGGTCACAGCCTCTTCGTCCATATCCTGATCTTCCTCATCGCTGACAACGGCAACTACCTCTTCCGGCTCGTATGGACGGTAATCCATCACATACTGCAGAGAAGCCAGATTGTTATCTCCGATCACCTGCATCGTCCAGTAAGGGAATGAATACAAGACATCTTTATTCGATTGTATTTCATTCCATGTAGCAGGATTCATCATAGGTTTCAATTGTGAGTAGAACTTGTGCATATCTGTATACAAGAAGATTGTGGAACTTGATTTCATATACGAATAAGCATCCTTAAATCCTGCATTATTCTTCAGTAAATTCTTCTGCTCATAGTCTTCTACAAAAGAAAGCAAGGAAGCAGCTTTATTACTGAAAACGACGTAATCATCCACATAAGTATAATATGGCTTCTCAAATTTATCAAACAGCTTTCCGAAGAACAGACGGAAGAAACCTTTCATTTCAACATAATTGATTTCAAAGTCCTTATAATTAACAGACTTTATCTTAACCGGAGACCGGCGTTTGATCTTCTTTTCAATAAACTCCATATTTTTACGGGCGTCTTTGATGCTTTTTGCCCGAATAGCCAGAATCACTTCAGGATCATGTCCTAATAACCCCGGTTCGGATTGTGTTATGGCAAACTCTCCGGACATCCAGCTCAGGAAGTTCTCTTCCAGAGAAATACCAAACAGGCTTTCTATCTTTTTCCGTGAACTCTGATAAGAGTCATACAACAGTTTATCATGAACAGACAGAGCGTTCTCCAGTTCCTTCACGAAAGTTACCGGACTATCAAAGCCGATATTTGTATAAAGAGCCGTTCGCCCGGACAAAATCTCGTGAGCTTTCATTTTATGCTTTCCCGAATTCAGCAAGGCAGTGATATAAGGATCCACCGAATCTTTCTTCAACGTATAACCTTTCACCTCCATCCGGTCTTTATCCATATTCAGGTAAAGGCCCGCAAAATTCATAGAATTACTGAACAGATCGACATATTCATTTCTCGCTCCCAAATAAATGGACATAAACTGAGGAATACGGGCATAGTTGATAAATACCCTGACAAGCCCTTTACCGGAAACTAATTTTTCCGTTTCAATAAAAGACTGGTCAAGTCCGATCTTAGGCTTATTACGGGAGTTGATGGCAGATTCAACGAGTCCGGAAGTATAAGAACCTACCAGGTGATTATCTACAAAAGCTGTATAAAAGACATCACGGGTATCCGGATCACGCATTTCAAGAATGTTAATTCCATTATGCATTCGATTAGTGACGGTAAAGCCGGACATTGCCAGCACTGTTTCGACCTGATCTTTCAATAAATCCATTTTAGAAGCTTTCTGCATATCTACTATAAGCAGAAAATCCCAATCGGTAGCGCGGGTCTTATGAAGTGAGATAAGCAGATCCCGCTGACCGACCAGTGATAACAGCACTTTATTGCTTTTGACAACCGAGTCAAGCTTTTCTACACTCTTCGCAACTTCTTCAAATGATTTCGCTTTTCTCAGACATTGCCAGGTTTCGCTTCCACTAAACTTTTCCCAATCTTCAATCGGAGCAGATGACTGAATAATAAATGCCGCATCCTCCGGCACCAGATAGATCTGCTGAATATTACGGTCGGGCGAAATAAACAGATAAACGATGGAGTATACCATGTATACAGCCAAAGCTAGTCCTGCCGTAAGCAAAGTCCTTTTTACAATTTTTCGTGTATTATTTTTCTTCTCATTTTTCCCGGGTTCAACATATTGCCCTTGTTCCCCATTGTTTAATTCATCCATTATTTATTTGTTATTGAGTTGATTGGGCAAAATTACTAAAAAAAGATGGAAGTTGAAATTCACAGGTCGGTTTATACTTTAAATCTTCTCATCCATCTACATCCACCATAAATCAGAGCTATTCCCCCCAATATAAATATCCCTCTTTTCCACCTATTGACACGTTTCACAGAAACAGTTTTCTTCACCTCTTCACTCGTTCTGAACTCTACCCCGGACTCCAAAGACAGAGAATCTTCTTCCGCTGACATACTACCGGCAACCACCTGCTGCAGCTTCCCTGTCCTTCGGTCAAGAGAATTCTTCACGATCTTCACAGAAACCTGCGAAGCCGTATCCACAGGATATATGAAAACGATCTGTTCCAAATGCTCTTCCACTACTTCCGAATCACTTCTCGAAATGAAAGCCTGCTGAAGCAAACTGTTCCTGCGCCCGACCGTAGAACTCGAATCAACTTTAATCTCCCGGCTCTTACAGACAATCTCCTTCTTACCTCTGCACCCCAAGCACAAAAAAGGAATCATTAAAGCCACCAACCATACAAACAAGGCTTCCCTCCCACTTCTCAGAAACTCCTTCACATCAAAACAAGGACAAACCTTTACGTATTCATTAGCCTCAATTACCCCATCTTCATTCAAATCCGGCGAAGTGTCCCGATGTCCCAAAACCTGAAGGATACCATACTCTTTCTGCAAATCCATGATCAATTGATAAAGCACCCTTTTCTGAGCCTTCGTCCGAGTATCCGCAGGATGCCCGTTTACATCCAGCCCACCAATATAGCATATCCCGATACTATGCTCATTCCAGCCTTTGCAATGAGCCCCCGCCAAAGAAATATCCCGCCCTCTCTCCAATCTTCCGTCCAGACAGACAACATAGTGATACCCTATACCATTAAATCCACGTTCACGATGCCAACGGTCAATATCTGCTGCTGTAAAATCCTGCCCGACTTTTGTAGCCGAACAATGTATAATAATAGAATCTATTTTTCTCATGATATTCATATATTAGTCATTATTTAATAATCCGAAGGTGGCATTCTTTGGGTACATCCTCTGATCTCACACTTTTTCACTTCAGATTCCTTTTGAATCAGCTCCACTTCATGACACTTATGTATCCAATTTATTTTCTCCTCCTGTTCCTTACGCAGTTCGATATAGAGGCCATCTATTTTTTCATCCCGCTGAGTCAGGCGATCTTCCAGCCAGTCCACCTTCTTACGTCGGTTTTCTTCTTCCAGATTACAGACCGAGGCTTCCTCTTTTCTGGCATCCGTCTTACGACAGGAGATGTATCGTACTATCCATTTCACTGCTTCCAGACCGCCCATAGCAGTAATAAAAGCAAGTATTGTTGTTATTTGCATACTCTTATTTACTTATAGTTAAGCTGAGACTTTATAATTAGCTTTCGAAAAGCTTATAAGAAAGAATGAGGCCGAAGCCCCATCCTTATAATCACCCTGTTATAATGAGCTACCTTACTTTTCATATTATACTGTCGGATCCGGTGCTTCATCATCGTCACCCGATCCACCACCCGGATTCGGGTTTTCTCCATCATTCCCATCATCCGGATTTCCTCCAGTGGCATCCGATTTATTAATATGATCCAGATCCTTGAATTTCAATCCATCCGAACGAGTTGATGTTCCGGTAGACAGACGAATATCCGAGTTGGCACGAAAACAGATGCGTAATCCTTGAATATCAGCTGAGGTAAAGTCTTCCGCTTTCTCTGTCCCTTTGCTTTGGGCAGACAAGAAAAAGTAACCCAGTCCTTCGATATTTACTGAACGCCCCGCCAGTAATGTTTTTCTCAATAAAGTACGAAAGTCCTTTAAAACACTAATTGTTTCACCCTCACTTACTCCCGAATTGGAGGAAATTTCTTTTGCTATTTCTGTCAGAGTTGCACTCGTATCGTATTGATAAGAGATTACCGGATATACTTTCTTTCCTAATTCTTTGTTGGTAGGGTCACACAAACGAGACACTCTTCTAAATCTAATTGCCATAATTTTGGTCCTTTCTTTTTAAGATAAATACTAATGATTATTACTTCGCTAACGTTAACGATGCAAAGATGCGGCATCTTCATTGGGAATGAAAGGACAAGATTAAATCATGATTAAAGAGTACTGGGAAGAGATTTATAAGAAAGAAAAGCTAGTTAAGACGAAAAAAGGGACAGGAAGAGGAAACGGGAAGCTAAAATAATCAACCTTGGACAAGTTTTTTCTCCATATATATATAAAATTTGCGAAAACATGCCTGGCATATCTCCGCACTACAACAGCCATCGATCTATATTCCTTTTCTCCGCACTGAACTCCACTCCCACTTTCACCACTTCACGGTCGTCTGCCTGATAGGGAATTAAATAACCTTTCTCATCAATCTGCTGCAAAGCTTGTTCAGCGGTTCCATTCAGTTTAAATTCGAACACATAAATATATTTAGGCGTTTTCACCACTGCATCGGCACGTCCACGAGCACTACGGACCTCAACTTCGGTGAATTGCCCCATTAACTTGAACACTAAATAAAACACGACCTGATAATGACGTTCGGTCGAATCGCTCAACTCATAAGGAAAATCTGCGAAGAAAGCCTGAAGACGGGTAAGGAAGGCATCTACCTCTCCGGCACGTAATTCCTGAACGAATTTGCCTATATAGAAATTCTGTTCATCTTCATTGACCGGTGTATAATAAGGAACCAGAAAATTGAGAAAGCCATAACGCACTTCATCATTGGGGAAAGCCAGACGATAAAGTTGAAACTCTTTGTCATAGTCCTTGATAGTCAGATAACCACTCTGATAAATCAACGGAATTGGATTGTTGGCATCCACCCGATATTCCATAAATGAAGATGCACTGGCTTCTATCCCATCAATTAAAGTACGCAGGTCATAATCACTCTCTTTGAGCAACTCGACAAGGAAAGTAGGTGTTCCGGTCTGAAACCAGTAACTACCAAACTCCTGTTTTGAAAATGAGTTGAGCACACTGAACGGATTAAACACACCCGCACCTTTCGGATGAAAATGATAACCATCATATCGTCGTGTCATCATTTCCATAACCGCTTCTGAAGTCATATCATTGACTGCCGCCTGTCGCTCCAGTTCAGGAACAAAAGTTGAGCCAAGTTCTTCCTTTGTAATCCCACACAATGTAGCATAAGCAAAATCCAGGCTAATATCATTCAACTGATTCAAATCACTGAACACACTGACTTGTGCAAACTTGGTCACACCTGTCAGAAATACAAAACGGAGATAACGGTCAGAACTCTTCAATACTCCATAAAAAGCCTTCAGAGTCCTACGGTAATCATCCAATAGAGAACCATTACCCAAAGCCTGCAACAGAGGTTTATCGTATTCATCTACCAATACCACTACTCCACAGCCTGCCTGTTCACTGGCGCGACGGATCACTCCTGCAAAACGTCCGGAAAGAGTTTCCTCATCCTCTCCTTTTCCATATTTCAACTCCCATTGCGTCAAATGCCGGCTAAGAATCTCAACCAAAGCTTGGGATGAATCATATTTTTCTGCATTCAAATCCAAATGAAACACCGGATACTTCTTCCATTCCTTCTCAAGTTCGGCAACAGCAAGTCCTTCAAACAATTCCTTCCTGCCTTCAAAGTATGCTTCGAAAGTGGAAAGAAGAAGACTTTTTCCAAAACGACGGGGGCGACTTAGGAAATAAGGAGTCTCTGTAGAAGCTATTTTCCATACAAAAGCCGTTTTATCTACATAAAGATATCCCCCTTCGCGGAGTTTCTCAAAAGTCTGTATCCCAATTGGAAGTTTACGCATTATGCCATCCATCATTATTCTTCATTTTTTGTGATTCAAAGATAATCATTATTTCTATATTCCATTACTATAACTTTCGATTTTTAATATCGTTCATTAATCAATGCTTATTATATATCTCTTCATCCACCTATATCCGCTACCGGCAACCACCTGCTGAAGCAAACTGTTCCTGCGCCCGACCGTAGAACTCGAATCAACTTTAATCTCCCGACTCCTGCAGACAATCTCTTTCTTACCTCTGCATCCCGAACATAAAAAAGAAATCATTAAAGCCATCAACCATACAAACAAGACTTTTATCATGATATTTCATTTATATTAGTCATTATTTAATAATCCGAAGGTGGCATTCTTTGGGTGCATCCTCTGATCTCACACTTTTTCACTTCAGATTCCTTTTTAATCAGCTCCACTTCATGACACTTATGTATCCAGTTTATTTTCTCCTCCTGTTCCTTACGAAGTTCGATATAGAGGCCATCTATTTTTTCATCCCGCTAAGTCAAGCGATCTTCCAGCCAGTCCACCTTCTTACGTCGGTTTTCTTCTTCCAGATTACAGACCGAAGCTTCCTCTTTTCTGACATCCGTCTTACGACAGAAGATATATCGTACTATCCATTCACCGCTTCCAGACCGCCCATAGCAGTAATAAAAGCAAGGATTGTTGTTATTTGCATACTCTTATTTACTTGTAAATAAGTTGAAACTTTAATTAGCTTTCGAAAAGCTTATAAGAAAGAATGAGGCCGAAGCCCCATCCTTATAATCACTCTGTTGTAATGAGCTACCTTACTTTCCCATTATACTGTCGAGTCCGATGCTTCATCATCGTCACCCGATCCACCACCCGGATTCGGGGTTTCACCTTTACTTTGGGCAGACAGGAAAAAACACCCCAATCCTTCGATATTTACCGAACGAAGGTGCATATTTATCACCTTTTAATACATATAAGTACAATATAATATCAAATATTTATATTCATATTTTAAAACAAAAATCAGTCATTCCATCTTACATATAGAATTTCCAACATTTCATATACAATACATTTAGTATTAATCTAAATCTATTATACAACTTTCTGCTTCGATTAATCAATTAAATAAATAATTCTACAACAATTCGTCAAATCACACAAACAAAACTATTGTTTTTATGTTATTACAAGTTACATTTACATCGTAAATACAATTTCCTACTTTATCAGAAGGGGACAAATGTATTTTATTTGATATTAATTCATGATTGAGCACAAACAAACAGCTATTGAGACATCATGGTCCGATAGCATACTTAATATTAGACCACCTCCTCCCCTGATTATTCACCTGAGGCTAGTTTGCTACGCCTAATACAAATAAATGAAAATAATTATTGTTACTTGGGGGACATTGCTTTTTTATTGATAGTTCAAGACATTTAGAATCTGAATTCTCAATAAGCATAACTCATAACCAAATATTGACCTCCCCCAAAACAAACAAATTAGAGATCATATTATTTGAGTTTATGGATGTGCACAATTATGGAATCATAGTTGGCACATAATCTTTTATGTCTCTTGAATCAGAAAGAAAAAGCAAACTCCATCGAGTGACGTCATTTAAAATATAATAACATGATGTATTTAAAGACAATATCTATTGCTGCATCTTTCTTAATAGCAACAATATTTGAAAATCAATCATATTTAGTTTTATTGCTGATAGTAGCAGGTTTCTTTCTCTACTGGCATTTATTTCATTATCTTTCCATACAAAAAGAAAGAAATTTCCTCAAAGAAGAGAACCAGTATTTTATAGATTCTTTCCAAAGTATTCGAAATCCAATTACATTAGTTCATGTTCCTTTACGAACGATCTGTAATGATAACTGTCCCGAGAACATAAAGAATGATTTGTCACTGGCTATTCGAAATATAGAATGTTTAAATGAGAATCTAGACAAATTGTCCGGATTAAAATATTTGCATAATCATCCCGAAGTCCTAAACATTACCGAACATGAATTAGGAAACTATTTAAGAAACAGAATTTGCTCCCTACAAGGTTATGCAACGAACAAACACATAAAATTAATAATCAAGACAGAATTCACTTATGCCAGTGTATGGTTGGACAAAAACAAAATCTCACCTATTATCGATAAATTCATAACGAACGCGATCGACTGTTCTGAGCCGGAGTCAAACATAACATTGCTAATTTCTATCAGTCAGGAACATTGGGAAATAAGTGTACCCGATTCAGGAAATGGTAAACTAACAAAGCTTTATAATCAGAATAAACACCGGATGATAAGACAGAAAGCAGAATTTGAATGCCATTTTTCCAAAAGCATATTATTGAAGAAACTAGCAGATTTGTGTAATGGCAAGATCTTAGTAAGCAATATAAATCATACAGTCACATTAAGATTTCCTGTGAAATGCTCTTGTGAAGACCAATCAAATCATTCGCCGCTGTGTTTCACCAATCATACTGAAATTGAAAAGATAGACCGTTTGCTCGTAAAGGCTCCCTGCAAAAGAAATTCCCACAAACCGACAGTCGTACTTGCCGACAGTAATGATGATTTCCGATCCTATCTGACAAGTTGTTTAACGGAAGAATTTACTATTAAAAGTTTCAGAGATGGCGTCGAAGCTATGACCTGCATAAAAAATGAATATCCTGATTTAGTGATTTGTGATACAGAACTTCAGAACATAGATGGTGTCGAACTCTCGTCAAGATTGAAAACATCCTGCGAAACATCAATCATACCTATCATTCTTTATAGTTCGCATATAGATATTGACCAATACAATAGAAGAAAGACTTCTTTAGCTGATACATTCTTGCAACAGCCCTTTAGTATAGCAGATTTAAAGATTGAAATGTCAATCCTTATCAAGAACAATCGTTTTCTTCGAAAATCATTTCTACAACGATTGTTTGGAGAAGAGTTTTTGGAGATAAAAGCGTCAGAAATATTGCAGGATGGTGAACACCCTTTGATAAGTAAAGTTACTAAAATCATTCTGGAGAATCTGGATAATGAAAAACTAACCATAGGCTCCATTGCCAAAGAGCTTGGAATTAGCAGGACCAGTCTTTACAACAAGTGGACGCAATTAACAGGTGAAGCACTTAACAAATTCATTCTCAAAATCCGCATGGAAAAAGCACATGAAATGTTAGAGAGTGGGAAATATCGCGTAAACGAAATACCAGAGAATATCGGAATGAAGGATATGGATCACTTCCGCGATAATTATAAGAAGCATTTCGGAAAAACACCTGCTCATACCATTAAAAATGTTTGAGATATTTACATTGAAAAACGGGTTTAAATAAAACAACCTGAGACCGATAGAAGAACTGTTGACGCAATCAACCAAACTTCTTTCTATCGGACTCAGGTTTATATTTACGATAACGACACATAGCTAGTCAGACATAACATTCCTTAACCATCGGTCTATATTCCTTTAAGGAAACCATAACGAACCTCATCATTTGGGAAAGCCAGACGATAAAGTTGAAACTCCTTGTCATAGTCCTTGATAGTATAGATTGCCAAATATCTACTTCTTCTTTTCTTGACCATACCCATAGCCGTATCCATAACGTTTACCATAACCGTAATGCTTACCATACTTGCCATAGCCATAGTAGTAGCCATATTTTCTCCTCTTCAGGTCTACACCATTAATGATAGTACAAAGATTAGGCAATTTCTTTTCGTGATACAATTCATTGATCAATGTGTATTCCGCTTTATGTGTATAATCAGTACGACATACGTATGCTGATAAATCCGCCACACGACCAATTAATAAGGTATCAGTCACCATACCAATAGGAGCAGTATCAAGAATGACATAATCAAAATTCTTCTTCAGAATCTCAATAGCCTTGTCCAATCCATCACGTGCCAATAGTTCGGTAGGATTGGGAGGAACGGTACCACCCGGAAGGATATACAGATTCTTATTCACATCGGACTGTTGTATCAAACTCATCAAATCCATTTCCGGATTGGCAAGATATTGAGTTATCCCTTTCTCCTTGCTCGAAAGATTAAATACTTTATTCAGTCCCGGCTTACGAATATCAAGACCTACAATCACCACCTTCTTTCCCAAAAGAGAAAGACTGATAGCCAAATTCGACGAAACGAATGATTTTCCTTCGCCACTGACAGTCGAAGTCACAAGGATCACCTTCTGATCATTATCGAGCATAAACTGAAGATTGGTCCGAATATTACGGAAGGTTTCACTCATTAGATTATTCTTGTTCTCGAAGACAGCGATAGAGCCATTCTTATCATTCTTCTCATCAGTTAATGGAATATCACCGACAACAGGAACACTCGTTAGTTTCTCCACATCGGCACGACCTTCGATCTTGAATTTCGTCAGTTCAATCAAATAAATGATGCCAACCGGAATTCCAACACCAAGCATCAATGCAATCAAATAGATCATAGAGCGTTTGGGGGATACCGGAATATCGTCAGCTATCGCTTCATCAATGATCTTCGCATTATTCGCAGTGGCAGCAAGCGCAATAGCATTCTCTTCACGTTTCTGTAACAACATCAGATACAATCCTGCTTTGATTTCTTGCTGACGGGCAATACTTACATAAGCACGTTCCTGTCCCGGAGCGTTACTGATACGACGAGAATAGCGGCTCGCCTCACGGTCAAGGCTCTCTTTGGTGATCATCAACCCCTGCAAGGTTCCTTCAAGGGTAGCCTGTACATTGGCTTTCATTGCACGGATACTTGTATCTAGATTCACAATCGTAGGGTTATTCTCTGTTGATGTACGCAGCAGGCGTTTACGCTCAATAAGCATTTCGTTATAACGTTCAATGGCTCCAATCAAGGCAGCATCCTGTAAACCTACATTACTTGGCAAGACTTCGTATTCATTGCCTCTCAGATACTTACGCAAGTCATTCACCAGACTGATTTGAGTACGATTCTCCACACTCTTCTTCTCATACTCAGCATTACCGGCCAAGGCTATCTGAGCTTCACTCGTCAAATCCGTAATACCTGCATCACGCTTGAAAGTCTCCAGATTAGCTTCCGTACTACCCAATTCTTTTGAGATAATACCAATACGTTCATCAATAAACTCTGCTGTTTTCTGAGCGATTTCGTTTTTATCATTGTTCGTATTGCGATTATACATCTCCAATAATTGGTTAATAAAATCCTGTCCACGCTGCAAACTGGAGTTCTTCAAGGAAATCACGGCTACGGAAGTAGTCTTAGAAGTAGGAGCAATAGACAAGCTATTACAATAACCTCTTGCCACTCTCATCGGCTTGCTTATTGTCGCAGTTATATAACGTACATTCTTCTCTATCCGAGGAACTTTCGTTCCATCCTGCAAAGTTACCGAATCAACAGCCTGAAAGAAAGCCAATGTACCTTCATCAGTCGGAAAAATAGCAGGCAGCTTCTCAAAATGCTTCTGATAACCCTTCTCACCTACAGTCACATTCACATCCATACTACCTTCAGGCTGCAAAGTCATTTCCACCGTCATCGGTACATTCAATTTTTCAGCCTCTTGAGGTGTCAAACTCACTTGGACCGGAGATGTCTTATATAAACCTTTAGCAGGAAACTCATCCTCATCTTTATAGGTTATATACAGTCCCAACTGATTAACCACCTCTTTTACCAAGGTTTTCGAACGCAGAACTTCCAACTCGTTATCAATGTTTTTAGAAGAAGTCATCAGACCGCTTAATCCCATATCCTCCAGTTCCGATGAAAGTCCTGCACCTCCGCCCTTCTTCTCATCTTTTATCAGAACAGTGGCGGAAATATTATAGATCGGGGTAGCCCAGTGCAGATAAAACCACGCACCAACCAAACATAGCAACACAGCACCTACAAACCAGGGCCAGTGAATAATATATTTAAAAAGCAACGCCCGGAAATCGATCTGATCCTCAGCCATTTCACGTTCCTTCACGTTTTGATTTTCTTCCTTCATAACTCTTCCTTTTATTTCAAAATATTAAACAACAAACTGGCAATAGAAACAAGGATCGAAGTAGCAGAGAACCATAAACTTGTACTAGTTCCGATATCCGAATTTCGAGCTTTCGCCTTATTCGGAGTTACGTAAATAATATCATTCTGTTGCAAATAATAATAAGGAGAAAGAATAGTCTCCGCCTTATTCAGATCCAAAGGAATAATTTCCTGCTTACCATTGGCATTCTCCCGTATCAGCTTAACATCATCACGCAGACCATATACGGTCATATCACCTGCCATAGCCAGAGCTTCCAGGATGTTCACTTTTTCATTGGAAATCGTGAATGTACCGGGACGGACAACTTCTCCAATCACAGAAATCTTGTAATTTACCATACGTACTGTCACAATAGGTGTCTCCTTAATATAAGGTTTCAGCTTTTCCACAATCATTTGTTCAGTTGCTTTCTTCGTTAATCCGCCCACATGAAGTTCGCCCAATACCGGAAAGTTGATATTTCCCTCATTATCCACTAAGTATTGCTGTAGAGCAGGCTGAGTGGTGGTATAGTTCAAAGCCATATTACCTTGTGTAGCTACCGTCAGGTTGAAAGGCGCAGCCAGTTCAGGACTGGTACACGACACTACAATAGTCAACAAGTCTTTGGGCATAATCTTTGCATCATAAAGTTGCTCATTCTGAGTACTATACAATACCACTTCAGCATCCTGCAGGTAAGGTACTTTTTTGTAAGACTGGCAGCCGGTAAACATAAATGCTGCCAATACGCAATAGAATAATTGTTTCAATCGTTTCATATATTTCTTTCTTGGGGATTATACAATTCTTCGCAAAACCGGGTGTTTCCATTTCACCCGGCCAGTACGATATATTATTAAAATTTTCGGGTAAGTTCTTTTTATTTCTTTTTTCTCCCTCCGGTATGCTCATCCATATCCCTCATGTCCGCTATTTCGAAGAACATCTTCATCTTCCACTCTTCCAACGTGCCCTTGTTGATCTTCCGACGGACAAATTTCACCTTATTCAAGAGCGTGGTATGCTTATTCGGGAAGTGATGATTCTCAGAGACATATGCTCTTAACTCATCACAAAAAGCGATAAAGTTCTGATCATTTTTTTCTGCCATTCATCCACAACTGATCGTTATTGTTACTACATGAGGGCGGAACGCTCCTTAACAATAGCCTCCTTAATACAATCTACAATGTAGTGCGCATCGTCATCGGTGACATAAGGTCCTGCAGGCAGACAGAAGCCAACCTTGAATAATTCTTCTGATACGCCATTAACGTAGGCTACAGCATCAGCATAAACAGGCTGCTTGTGCATTGGCTTCCATACAGGACGACACTCAACCTTCTTATTAAGCATGAAGACACGAAGTGCCTCTACATTCTCATTAGGCTGACAATCTGTTACAGCACTATATACTGCCTTGATGACACCAGCTGTACCACCTACGGCTGTCCTGACGACTTCCTTGTAGGCATTTTCCTGTCCTTGGATCTTAACATCCGCATCAAGGGTGGCAGCACAAAGCCAGAAGTTCGCATCATAACGAGAATCAGCAGGCTGCTTGTGGATATGTACCTCTGAAACGTCCTTCAGTAATTCCTCATAAAGTGCCTGAATATGCTTGTGATGTGCGATATGTGCATCGAGAACAGTCATCTGTCCACATCCGATGCCTGCACATACGTTACTCATACGATAGTTATAACCTATTTCTGTATGCTGATAATAAGGATAAGCATCACGGGCCTGAGTGGCATGCCACATCACATTGTTGGCATCTTCATCATTCTGGCAGATGAGAGCACCACCACCAGAGGTGGTAATCATCTTGTTACCATTAAAGCTCAAAACACCGAAACGTCCAAAGGTACCAAGCACCTGACCGTTAAAACGTGAGCCCAGACCTTCGGCAGCATCCTCTATGACAGGAATGTCGTACTTGTTGGCAATAGCCATAATCTTCTCGCAGTCGTATGGCATACCATATAGAGCTACAGGAATAATTGCTTTTGGATATTGACCAGTCTTTTCCTTACGATCGATGATTGCCTTCTCAAGAAGTTCGGGGTCCATGTTCCATGTCTCACGCTCTGAGTCGATGAACACAGGCTTTGCTCCAAGATAAGTGATAGGGTGTGATGATGCACAGAAGGTGAAACTCTGAACACAGACCTCATCGCCCGGCTTCACACCACAAGCTATGAGAGCAAGGTGTACCGCAGCAGTACCGGCACTCAGGCAAACCACCTTATGATTCAACTTACTCCCATCAGAATTTGTATTAGCAAAATCTGACAGGGCCTGCTCGAAGGCATTCACATTAGGGCCCATCGGGACTACCCAATTGGTATCGAATGCTTCCTTTACATACTTCTGTTCTACACCTTCCTCACTCATGTGAGCGAGACAAAGGTAGATAGTCTTTCTTTCTTCAGCCATAATATTTAATATGCTATTCTATTATACTTCTTCTCCTGCAAATTTCACCTTGAAGCCTAATACTGTCGCAAATATCATCTCAATGTCTTTGATGAACGAGTAGTGACGATAGTAGCAGCAGTTCAAGCGTACCTTATCTGGATAAATTACAGTATCATTATATTCCGTAGCAATCTCCTGCATAGGGCGAGTGTCTCCTTCAGCCTGCCTCTTTGCCACATACTCAAAAATCATTTCGTCTTCTAAGCGATATTTGAGTGTTGCAGGCCCTGTGATGCCAGGACGAAGTTTTAGCACATCACGATCAGCTCCTTCAAGCTTATCAGCATAACCCGGAACATCAGGACGAGGTCCCACAAACGACATATTACCAATTAATACATCCCACAATCCAGGAAGTTCATCTAGTTTATAATGACGAAGAGTAGCACCAAACGGTGTGATGCGCGAGTCACCCGCAACAGACACAGTAGAACCGTTATGGTTAACAGTCATCGTGCGGAACTTATGACAAGGAAACAACTTGCCTCCTCTACCTACTCGTTTCTGAACAAAAAATATAGGTCCGCCTGGCATTTTTACTTTCACCATGACAGCTACCACTAAAAGTACCGGCCACAGAAAAAGCAGGCCAATCAATGCGAGCACTCGGTCAAAAAAATATTTCAGTATCATATCTTTATTTATTTTTCTTCACATATACCAATTTCTTAAACACACCGAAAGCTAGATTCACACCCGTCCAAAACATCGCGCAAACGGTATTCATCACCTCTGCCTCATGCCACAGCTTGTAGTGCCAACAAATCATTGTCGAGTACCCGTGCGTTGAGATTGAGCCCACACGCCCACGGCGGTACTTAGCCAGTACCTCGTCCAGCAAGTAGCAGTCCGCCTTGCGACACACCTTCAGCCACATCACATAATCGTTATTCTTCTTGATATCCGCAATCTGTACCAATCCCACCGCTTCACGATCGTACATCACTGTCAAGCACCCAGGCCAGCAGAACGCAAACATTCCGAGCTTCGACACGTGCTTCGGACCACGGATCACCACACCCGTCTCACGGCCGTCATTATCCATCTCCTGATAACTGGTATAAGAGAACTTATACTCATTCTCCACCATGAACCTCAGCTGCTTCTCCAGCTTCTCAGGCTCCCACAAGTCATCCGAATCCAGGAAAGCAATCCATCTACCCTTAGCCTCTCTCAAAGCATAGTTTCGACTCATAGCCGCCCCCGAGTTCCGGGCATTCTTCAGAAATCGAATACGCTGGTCAGCTTCCATATAAGGTACCACCACTTTCTCCGACCCGTCTGTTGAGCAGTCGTCAACAATAATCAATTCCCAATTCAGGTACGTCTGTGCCTGCACACTCCTGATTGTTTCTGAGATCAAGCCCGCACAGTTCCAGTTGGGAGTTATTATCGATACTAATCCGTAGTCTTGCATATAATAGTTTTTTAGCTCTTCCTGATGTTATCGAACAGTATTACATGTAAGGAATATTAATTACCAGTAATATAAAATTCAACGTCCACTATACATTGTATCATAATACTTCTGATAGTCATCAGAAGTTGCATTATCAAGCCACTCCTGATTCTCAAGATACCAACGAACTGTCTTCTCGATGCCTTCCTCGAACTGGAGAGATGGCTCCCAACCGAGCTCCTTCTGCAACTTTGTAGAATCAATGGCATAACGCGCATCATGACCCAAACGGTCGGTAACGTATGTGATGAGATCAAGATCTTTACCCTCGGAGACGATCCACGGTATTAATCACAACCTTGATGATGTCAACATTCTTCCACTCGTTGAAAACACCAATGTTGTAGGTCTCAGTAATAGTGCCTTTGTAGAAAATGAGGTCAATAGCACGAGCATGATCCTCAACGAACAGCCAGTCGCGCACGTTCTCGCCCTTGCCATAGACAGGAAGTGGTTTGCGGTGACGGATGTTGTTGATAAAGAGCGGAATCAGCTTCTCAAGGAACTGATAAAACTCATAACTTGTCTTTAAGTTCTAAACGCTAATCTCAAATCTCTCCTCTTGCCATCGCCTCCATATCCAGCAACGCCTTTGCTTGACACATAGGCACAATCTTGCGGAAAGGATACAGGCATTTGATAGCCATTCCTAACCACCACTTGTAATGAATATCAAAATTACAGTAGGCTTTGCGGAAATTAAACTTATCGATCAGGAAAGGCTGAATGTTCGAGTGATTGGTGATAGAGCGGCCTCCATCGTTCACATATTTCACCCCACGCTCCTCCAGATAGAAGCGGTTCATCTCATAGATCAGACCATAGTAGGCATAAAGCTTCTGATACTTTGGTATGGCCTTCATAGTGCGATATTCGCAACTTTCAGAAGTAACAGCATTCATCGAGAACGCCACCAATTTATCCGTATCAATATCGATTACACCCCAATATTCATTCTCAGCGGCATTACGTAAGCGAGCCTCGAATTCCTCTTTGGTAGGAGGAACTGCTTTAATACGATAGCTGTCCGAAGCCGCCACAAACACCTCATAGCCGTTTTCCAACAGATATTCGGCGGATATCTTCTCCACACGCACCGTCTTGAAGCATTTCTTCACCTGATTACGCATCTTCGACGAGAGTTCTTCCATTCCACCGAACGAGTCCTTAATTACATACCAGAACGAAGTCTCCTCATCGCAGTCAAAATCGTAGGCATTGCGAACTATCATGCCACCCTTCTGCATCAGAGCTGCCACCTCCGTCTCCGAAAGCTTAGGCTCCAAGTGAGGGTCATGAGCAAAGATCCACGCCCCTTTATAACATCTGTATTTTTCTATCATTGTATTGCCTTAACACCTGATAAATCAATTTTGCTTCCAGCCAACAACTGAAACTCATCGGTATAGAAATCCTGCAAACCGCCATAGCTGGTAAAGGTCAACTCGCCAAAGTAAACCTTGCCGTCCACATTATAGAGATCTACACGCACGCATGGGAAATCCTCTGACAGCTTCTCTGCCACTTCAATCATACGCTCCAGATTCTTGGGCTTTGGTAATATCTCACCATAACGGTAACCATCCTCGAAAATACTATACTCAGGGTGTGCATTCCACTCTCGGTCGTAGGTCATCACCTCTGTAGAGTGCTCATCACGATTAGCACAAGCCCAGATGTAATGACACTTACCGTTGAAGCACCACATCTTATAGTCAATCAGTGAGAAGCTAACCTTCTGAGTCTCCTCATCATTATGGATCAACTCCTCAGCAATCATTCTCGGAACGATGCACATGTAGTGGTGTCCGCTCTCCAAAGCACCATAACGCTTCGATAGGTCTTTCTCGAACATCTTTACGGCCTCAGACCAGTTCACTTTGCTCTTATCTGCCACTACAAGGATGTCTCCCGAGCCATGAGTAGCCTTCAGCACTAACTCATTAGGCAGTTTGTTGAAGTCGATGTCCGTCACTTTGTCCCATACGCCAATTAGCGGAATCAAGGTATCTCCCAGACCTTTCTCCTCGACAAAACTGCGAACAGCATACTTATCAGCACAACGAGTCCAAAGAGTAGTGTCCGTCTTGAGGCAAAGGAAGAGAATCTTCTCGTTCAAGGTCTGCGGATTATCCAGGTTCAGACGCTTCTTGAAACGAGCAAAATAACGGATTCGTGCCAAAGTGATAGGATGGTGCTCCCCCAACCACTCGCAAAAAAGAATTATAGGCTGAAATATCTTATTCAGCTTTGGATTAGTTCTGATATGCATAGTCTTCTGTATTTATCTTCCAAATTTTCGTTTTACAAAGTCCATCAGTACCCCACAAAAAGAGCCGGGGTGCATAAATGCCGAGACCAGTAATTGCTTTCGGTTCGCTTTACGATACACAAGGTAACCTTTCCGTATCTCGCTATGATACTCTTCAGTATTGTCATCTTTCTTGAGACAATCATTTAAGTAATCAAACCGCCAATGATGTGGAATCTCTGACTCGGGTACAATATGCGGGCAACTCTCATTGTCAATCTTGACATAGTCTTCGCTATAGACAGGTTTGTCGTCATCAAAATCAAGCTTTACAACAGCACCTATCTTACACTGTTCGCTTGGCATCTCGAAGACAAAGTTGCCCAACGAGTAGTAAATTCTGCCGCCATTATAGTTCTCGTAGCCTTGCAGCACATGTGGATGCATACCTATGATGAGGTCATAGCCGATATCAATCAGCCAATGCGCAAACTTCTTTTGCGCTGCCGATGGACGGTTGATATACTCATTGCCCCAATGCACATATATGATCTTGAAGGCATCATTAGGTAGCGAAGCCAGTTCAGCCTCTATCTCTTTATACTCTGGATTATGCCAATAGAGCGGTTCCTCCTTCGTTGCCTCTATGCGGAGGCACATACCAGTGATGCTGCACTTCCGTCCCTTGTGCTCAAACAGCACGCTCTTGCGGTCGCGCAATCCGAATACCTTACTGCCAAAGTCCTCCAAAGCCTTAACGGTCTCAAGGTAAGCCTCGCCACCATGCTCCATCGCATGATTGTTGGCAAAGCCATAGATGTCCATGTGATGCAGGTTCTTCAGAGCCTCAGGCTCCACACGAAATGCCTTCGCATAGATACCTTTGTTTGCACTCGTAGAAGAAGCCACACCTTCAAAGTTTCCTATCCAAAGATCATCCTCCTTCCGCTCAAAGTATTGGAACGGCTCCTGTCCCTTCGCTATGTTTGTACCAATACCGAACCCCACATTGAAGATCCAATCAGTAAGATTTATGTCGCCTGTAAAGTGGATCATTGTTTTAACAATAGAGTTTAGTCAGAAAGCATATACTTTTTTATTATTTTCAAACTATCCTTGTTCATACTGCACTTTCTTTTGGAACCAAGGCTTCCTGTTGAAACTCCCCCTACGTCATATACTTTAATATTTGGAAAAAATTTGGTTTTTAAATTCGCCTTACGTACAAGCTCGCCATAATAGATTTCTTCCCCATACATGAAACAAGGAAATGTCATCGGATAGTTGTTATGTATCAACTCTTTTGTAAAAATGAATATTGAGCCCATTCCAGCAAAGATATATCTCTCTACTTTGCAATTTTTATTTATTTTTACAACTTGTTTTTCTGCATGAATCTTGCCGTAGATATCATATAATTTTGGAAATGTATACATCAATATATAGGCATTCAACTTATTTATTGAAGGTCGGCTTAATAAAAAAGGGTTTTCATTAGACATTTCCAATTGAGTTCTATAAACTGAAGGCACAATCCAACCTAAACCAGTAGAATCTACTCTCAATAATTCTGTAAAGAAAGCATAATCCAATTCTATGTCAACATTTGATATTATAACATAATCAAATGTATTAACATAAGTCTCTCCTAAATCCTCTAGTATCTTAACCGCACCACCCATATAGCCATAGTTTTTATGATACGGAAATGACTTGCAAGAAATGTTGCTATAGTTACAGTCAATATCAGTAAAATTTATTGCTGTATTATCAGCAACGCAAACAAATATTTCACAAACATCCTTTACGTTGATGAATGCTTTTTCAATCGAGTCTAAATATTTTTTCGTGTAATCATATGTATTATAATTTACACAAGCTATCAGTATCTTTTTCATTATAAACTATATTGCTGTTTTAGTTGTTCAATCTTATAATATCTATCAATATACTCTTCTCCATTAGTCATATACCAGGCTTTAGCAACCTTTTTCTTGACAGCAGGAGATCCAGCAATCATCAAGTTTCCATCTTCAAATGAGTGATTGACTAAAGAATTGGCACCTATGGACACGTTATCGCCCAATTTAATAGGAGAAGTCATTATTACTCCTGCAGAAAGATATAGTCCATTGCCAATGACCTTGGCATTATTAGAAATGCATGTGGAAGTGTGAAGCACTGAATAGTTTCCTATCCGATTGCTTGATCCTATAACAATTGTACCAGGATGACCAATTACGCAACCATAGCCAAGGACGTCTGGTCCGATGTCATATCCTAACTTCATGCCAAGTCTATACGTTTTAATTCTGTAATATGCTCGCAATAAAGAATTCCCCCCCCCCATTTGCATAATATGAGTATTTCCTAAGAGCCTCAAGATATTGCATAATGTAGTCCGGAAGTAGGTAATACATAAGTTTCTGCTTGAAACTATATTTGAAGGCTCCACGATTCATCATGCGATCGGCTTTCAAGTAGAACTCCAATTGTTGCTTTGATTTTATACTTGCCATTATGATACGATTGTGTTTAACCAATTAGATAGTTTCTTTCCTTGTTCATTGCAGTTCTTGTGATTCTGTACAAATAGAGAGGCTTCCAGACCGAAATTTCTGCGATTGTCTGTATTCATAGCAATACATTTCTCGAATACTTTTTCAAACCCCTCAATTGTTTCTTCTTCAATTGGGATTAAATGCTGAAAGTATTCATCTGGAATACCCTTAATATGTGTGGTAACTACTGGGACTGCAGAAGCCATATACTCCATTATCTTTGATGGAAATGAGTATTTTGTATAGTCCTTATGTGAATATCTTGGGTTTATTAGGAAATCTGCTTCCATTTGCTTTTGAAGAACAAACTCTCTCGACTGATAGCCAAAATACTTGATTCTATTCGAAGCAAGTCCCATAACACACTTTTCTTGATCTCCCTTTCCAAATAGCCATAGTTCAACGTCTTCTTTAGATGCCAATACGGAATCTATGAGGAGACGGACGCCATATTTCGCATGCAAACCACCTGCATACATAAAGACGGTTCTGCCGTTGTGCTTTATTGGTAATGGTGTTGACTCAGACTTAGGAGATGAAGTATCAACCAGACCTTCTACCACTATAAAAGGCTTATCGTTAGGGTTGATAAGTTCGTTCATGTATTTGGATAGGAGAAGATATGCATCATACGACTTTGCAGGACAAGAGTACATTGACTTAAGAACGCATAGTAAAACATTTTGTTTCTTGGAAAACTGGTGGTTATACATCTGTGGTAGGTCTGCCGCATAGCCGATACACTTTACCCTCATAATCTTGGTTGCAAGCTTTGTTGGGGTAGAGATGTAAAAGCGCATAACATCGCAGATAACAACATCTGGTCTGAATCTGATAATATATTTGATAGCCAAAACGAAGTTAACAAGTAAAGAGAAAATCTGACTGAGCCCCGGTATCAGTAGCTTTGGCACATAATAATATCGTCCATAAGAATCCTCATCACATTTCCCTATTCTATACAGCCCCTTTTCTACTGTAGAAATCTGTCTTTCACATAGAGTGAATAATTCGCATCCTGCATTAGCCAAACCTTTGTTTAGCAATTGAAAATAGTTTTGTATAGAAGCCTCAGGTTTGATTTTTAGAGATGCAAACTCTTTGTTGAACTCGGTTGCTGATGTACAACAATTAACAAATAGTATATTCATTGTATTGAATGTTTTTGTTATAGGAAGCTCCGTAGGCCAAAATAATGAAATAGAGAATAGAGCTTCGAATATCCTCATTACTCATAGCAAGGATTAACACGAAGAGGAATAATAGTCTATAACTCCCTGACTGGAAAGACATCTTTGTAAATCGTACCAAATAAGTAAAATACAGTAAGAACACCAAAGGACCATAAACTGCCAAATTCTTAGTCAACGTGTTGGTTGAAAGGTCTGCATCCAAAGCTTCTCCATACATTTGGTTACAAATAATTGGGAACAAGTCGTTAAACCTTCCAGGACCTGCACCCAAAGGATACTCCATAAAGATTTTCAACGGTACTGTGACGGAAGATACGCGTGCGATAGTTGTACCATTTCCTTGCTCCAGTTTGCCGAGCAGCAGAGTGTAGTAAACACTATCTTCTTGAAAGAGGAAGTAATAACCCACAAAGAGCACTGGTAATACCATGATGATGACAGAGTAATTCCTTCTCATAATCGAACCAGCGCAAATAATTAAGGCTCCAATGAATATACCACCAGTTGAGACGGTTGTCAACAATGTAAATACATATACAATAACTCGGAACTTATTAGGTTGGCTTGAGAACCATTCAAAGAAAAGAGCCAAGTTCAAATAAATCATATACATTCCAGGCTCTCTGAATATGCCAAAGTTTCTCAATGGCAAAGAATGGAAGAGACTAGAGACATATACAGTTGTATAAGGTAGATTTGCTGCATTGTAGAGTGTTGGGAATGGTGCAAATACTTGAGGCATAATTAAGTTCACCACATACACAATACTGGATGCCAAAGCGAGGAAGCAAACGATTCGACAGAAATGCTCTCGGAATGTCTCAAATGAATTGTTGGATACATACACAAGAGCAAGCAAAAAAATGGCAAGATTGTACACAAATCCTATGCTAAAACCAGAAACTATTGAGTTGACAAAGTAGAGGATTGCGACAATAAACAGCGATACAGTAAACTTATTTCGAAGAAAGTAACCCTTTGCTGCGAAATACATTGCCACGGAAAACCACACCGCAAGTTTAGCATAATAAAACCTTACGTCACCGAACATACCGAACATAATCGTATCATCGGAGGTGTATATCAGAAGAAATAGCGGAAGTAATGGCGTGCATTGCTTTATAATGTTTCTTATTGATCCTGTCATTTCAGCTAATTATTATTTTTATTCAGACACAATAGTGCAAATGTTTTTGTGTCAAAACTACAATTCACTTGTTTACGCATATCGAGATACTTTCGGATAGAATTGATAATATTTTTATTATCTTCTTTTAATATCAAGTTAAGCAACAATCTGTTAGCAATATAATTGTAGCCCCTTTGGGATAGTTTATTCTTATTATCATTCAGAAATTTGATCACGAACATCTGCAAGGTCATTAATTGTTCATTGGTTACTTGCTGTTTGTTGTTTATCGCTTTCCAATTACCAATGAGTTCGTCTGTGCTACAAATTTTCAGATTGTCAAACGCATGGCGAAGGATCTTTTCTGCGCATTCGGCTTGTCTCTGTTTATGCTTCTTGAAAATCTGTGTGTCTGAATAGCGGTATTTAAGAACAGGCTTCTTAACATTAGACAACTTATAGCCATTCCCTATCAAAGATGTCCACAATGCATAATCTTGCGCATATCTGAACCCTTCATCATAACGAATAGTTCCATTTCGAAAGAAAGAAGCAGGGTGGATCAGAGGAGAAGCAAACAATGTATAATATGGTATTACACTTACATCTGTAGGCATTTTCACACGTCCAATGACCTCATCTTTCTCATTGATAGCACAGGCCCTTCCTCCTGAGGCTATGATTTCGGGATGAGCATTCATGAATTCGAGTTGTATTTTGAACCGTTCAGGAAGAGCCATATCATCCGCATCCATGCGTGCAATAAACTCACCTTCTGCCAAAGCAAGAGCCTTATTCAATGACTTGGTAAGTCCAATATTCTCTTCGTTTGTTAATACTTTAATTCGAGAATCACATGCGGCATACTCTTCAAGCAGTTGGGCATTCTCTTCTCTATTTGGCTTGTCGTTGACAATAATAAACTCAAAATCGGAATACGTCTGATTCAGAATAGAGTCAATTGATTTTCTAATCCAATCCACTCTCTCTGAATAGACACTCATTATAACTGAAATCTTTGGCATAATGCAAATTTATTACGATGTTATCTCCCGCCTGTAAGTACAGATAGCACTTTAGGCAGATATTTTTTGAATATATAATAAGCTAATGTAAGTGTGCAGACTACCAATACAGAGACAAGAATCCACTCCACCACAGGATAAGATTCAAGTGACAAAGCTGTCACTATTTTTTTACAATCATCAAAATACTACCCAAATGTGCGGCATAGATGAAGAAAGAGCATTCCGATATACCCTCAATCGGGTTGATATTAAGTTTCTTCACCAACAATAGCGCGAAATCAAACAAACTGAATATTCCTACCACTGTGAAGATTCTATAGAAATAATAGTCCAAAGTCTCACTTCTTCCGTACAACATAACGGCTACAAGAAAAACAACAATTGCTGCGATGTGCTGTAAAGTCCTTCTCCTTCTGTTTGGTGAGAATATCGAAACATCATTAATCTGGAAATACGCTCCAAGCCAGAAAAAGAAGAAGCCTACCGAGGTAATGAATGTGAATGGAAACCAAATATTCAAAACCATTAAAGCCGCCATTACAATAAGGCCTATCTTTCCTGCATATTTTGATAAGAATAGAATCAAGGGAGACACCAATGACAACATTATAAGATCTCTCATAAACCATAGCGGTCCGTCTATAGGACATCTATCTTTAGGCATTTCTACTTCTAAAAGATTTTTCGAAATAGAATCTCGTCCACAATCCCAGAATAGTCTAATACCTCCATTCTCTTGAAGAAAGTCTGCAATAGTAGATTGTAGCAGAATCTTATCTGTTAGAAATGAGACAATCATGAAAATCGCATTCCATACGATATAGGGCATTACCAAACTTTTCAGCCTTGCTCTATTCTTGGATTTGTATGTAGTAGGATTATGTTCATGATACTTGGTGAAATAGAAGTATCCGGAGATGAAAAAGAATGCTGGAACTGCAAGTTGTGAAAGCAATCTACATATTATCACATATAGAATTCCCCCCCCCATTTCGCAGAAGTTCTGACTACCAGAAAGTAGTAGCGACTCACCTGCATGTTGTGATATGCTCATGCCAATAGCTGCATGCATCATTACGACAAGGAAAGCCATCAGATACCTAAGCATATCAATCGTTGTCGATTCTACACTATTTCGTTGAATACTCATTTTAAATTTATACTATTATCTTTTATACCACATCGTTTTAATACTTCATCAAGTTCACCACCAAACACATCGAAGTTAAAGTATAATGGAATCCAAAAAGAAAATTGGTTCGTGTTTACTTCAATAAGAACTGGAGTATTGTCTTTATCCAAACAAATGTCCAAAGCAATCAAGTGGAATCCGTAATACTTTTGAGCAATTCTCAACGCAAAAGCCTTTACACTATCCCAATTGGGAATGGTGAAGCTAGAATTAGAAAAATCTATGTTATTCCATTGGGTTACTGATTTTCCATTACTGAACATTAGCTTGTTTCCCAATTTCCCAGAAGATAAGTTAATTTTAACCATTCCACCACCTGCATGGGCATTATCGACAACGTTGCCTTCTTTACCAACTCGAAGTACAGATGCCGTCACTTTCCAGTCTCCATTTAATACTGACTTATACACGCACAGACGAAGAGTGTTAATGGCCGTTGAACAAAAGCTACTAATGAAAGGGCTTTGCTCTACACAACTTTGAATGATGAAATACGGATATTTGCTTCTTAGATAATCCAATGTCAATACATCACCTTTTGCAGCTTTGTACTCTCCATCAACAAGAGCAAATTTCTCAACACCAATACCGCTACAACTATCAACAGAAGGCTTTACAATTATAGCAGGACTACACCCTAATTGTTTTTTGAAATCAAAACTATCATCTTTACAATTGGCAATTACTTTGTATTGTTCATTCATTAAATAATCATATCCGTTTCTTCGTAATAAGGTCCGAGGCCGATTGATATCTACAAGGAAAAGATCATAGCTATTCTTGTCAGAATAAAACTCGTTGTGTCTTCGGCTGTTCAAAACATTCTCTATCTGGAGATGCGCTATACCTTCTGAAACAATAATGTTAGGGTCTGTTACATAATGAGAATAAAACCGAAAAGAATATGGTTCAACTGTATTTACCCCCCCCCATTTCTTCTGAAAGTCAATTTCTCCTGGCAACGGATTATTGTCGTATCCATTCAATTCAAGAAAAGATTTGAACTGCTTTCTATAGATATTTAAGAAGATATACTCGTATAACACACCTGTACTTGCGATGGCAATTCTTGCATCTTTAACTATGTCCTTTAGATGAGTAAATGCGAAAAATAGTTTTTTGACATTCATATTTATTATGCTAATTTTAATTATCGTCCACCCTTGGTAATTCTATTTCGTTTCCTAATGTTGTATCCCATTCTTCAGGATTAAACTCCTCAGCACCACACCCTGGGAAAAACGTCAACTCTCCAAAAAATACAGCTCCATTAACCTCATAGAAATCTACGCGAACGAAAGGAAAACCAAACGATAGTTTTTCCGCAAGTATAACCATAAGGTCGTAATTATGGGGCTTGGGTATGTGATATGTTGCTGCTGGATAATGTCGCTCGAATGGCATTTTATTCCATTGCCTATCGAAGAAAGTTACATGTAAACAATTAGATGCTCGATCAGAGCATACAAAAGTATTTTTAACCTTACCATTAAAACACATAAACTTATAATCGCGAAGATCGCCCACTGCAGGTATAATTTGGATATCATCAGCGTTTATTATGCATCTATACCCCCCCCATTAACACCTTGTATATCGATTAGATTACCAATTTTCAGGTTCCATTCTTCTGGCGTAAATATTCCAATACCGCAACCCGGAAATAGTGTAATTTCCCCGAAATATTCTCTATCGTTTATAACATAGAGATCTATTCGTGACATAGGCATGCCGTTGGATAGCTTAGTTGCAATTTCAATCATCTTGTCAAGATGTACGGGACGAGCGACAGACTTGAGACCATTGCGAGCGACGGGATTAAGACCATAAAACTCTTGATGATTCCATTCCATATCATAGAAGTCTATGGTCTCCTTTGTACTTCTGTCTCTGATAACTTGACAGAATGTTGGCACGCCATTGAAACAGAAAAACTTGTAGTCTATTAAATCAGTAGTGTCGGTTTTTGAAACTTCCTCCATATATTGCTCAGCAATGATACGTCGAGGTACATTCTTATATGGCCATTCTCGACCTTGTTTGTAAAAATCAGTCGCAAGACTTCGTTCAATCTTTACTTTGGCAGCCTCTTTATCAAGCATAGACTTATCCTTGCAGATCACAAGCCCACCACTATCGTGTGTACATTTTAGGACAAATTGATTAGGAAGAGAATCAAAATCTATCTCGTCAAATGAGTTCCAGACTCCGAGCGTAGGGATAATGTATTCCTTTCCAATCTTATCCGCCACGTACTTCTTGACAGCATATTTGTCAACTAGTGTTGTAAGTATAGGTTTGCGATAATTCAATTTGAGCCACTGGAGCTTCTCGTTGAACGTCTTGGGGTTGTCCAAATCTGGATAGCAACCCATTTTATTCTTAAACCAGTACTTAATAAACTGGCGATCTGTACCACAATAAAACATGAGACGCTCCATAAAAATATCTCGATTGGTTGCAAGCATTTTAAATGCACTAATCAGTTTCATTTTATTTATTTTTTAGAATCTTGCTCTTTACTAATTTCATAATAACTCTTCTGTCATCCTTGGATATACCTATTGCTACAGCCATGGTTAATATATAAATAGCAGATGTTACATAGAATAACATAAATAGGCCGAAACTTGCTTGAACAACTTGCTCTCTAAATAACAGAACAGGTAGGATATACAATGCAGAAATTGTAACAACCTTTAGAATAACATCCTTCACGTATTCGCATATTGATACTCCCACTTGTATCTTCACATGTACCGTTCGCACGACTGCAGATATAAAATTTATGAAAGTAGAAACGATGACAACAATATAGGGAGGGAAGCCATTCTTCAAGAAATAATAAGTAAGCGGAATGTTGAGCATGAGTAACAAGTTTAGCCAAATCTCATAATACTTGATATTGCCTGTTGCTGTAATAACTTTCCAAAATGGAGCTTGTACGGAATCGATCAAATTATAGGCAATTAAAAAGATTATAAATGTAGAAGCGTATGGTGGCACCTCAACAAGCCATATTCCCAATATATAATCCAGATAAAAGCACAAAGGAGCTGCAATAACAAAAAGTAAATAAAAAGAAAGAAGAGCGGATCGGTTCATAAGTCTGAGAAGTTCTTCTGTCTTTCCTTGCGAATATAATTTTGTTATTTGTGGTGTATAGGCAACTTGAAAACTATTTGTAAAACCAGCAATTGCCATATTGACTCTATTGGCTACGCCATAAGTAGCATTAATGACAGGTCCACAGTAATAATTAACAAGCATATTTCCTATTTGGTTCGTTCCTGTTGTGCCAATTGCGCCAACAAAGTTCCACCCCAAAAAGCTTGTCAATTCTTTGAAATAACTCTTGTCGTAGAACCAATAATAACGACATGTTGAAAAGACCTTCTTGCAATAGATACTATAAGCACATGTTGAGACTGCTGTTACCACAAGAATAAGCAGGCCATACAAAATCAGCTTATCAATATCCCAAATAGTCAGCAAGAAAACGATGACTAACTGCAAAAGTACCTCAATGATGCTGATGATAGCAAAAAAATCCATCTTCTCGTAAGCAATAATAGATGCATGATACGGGATTCTTATTATATTAAAGAATAACGTAACTAGAGAGATTTGAAAGAGCCAGAAAGCTGCATTCATACGATCTGCAGGCACATTAAGATGGTTATCTACATAGTAAACACCCAAGGTCTCTCCTAACAAGAACACAAGTATGCATATCAAAAAGTGAATTGACATACTCATGCTAAAAGTATTAGAGACTCTCTGCAAATCTCCCTTACCCAACTCAAATGTTATAAACCGTTGGGTTGCTGCTGACATTGAGTTATTGATTATTGAAATAAGAACTACAACTCCACCTATCACATTGTAGATGCCGAAATCAGACACTCCTAAAACATCAAGAACGACTCTTGAAGTATATAGGGTTACTGCCATTGACAGTATCATCCTAAAATATAGGTAAACAGTATTTCTTAATATTCTTTTGTTTGATGATTCTTTTTGCACGCTATGTATGTTGATATCCCAACAAAGCTCGTTAACTCTCGGTTGGCTTATTCTCCTAATATTTGTTTGTAAATATGTACCTGCTGGAGTAGGTTTTTTTCTTGAGAATGTCGCTCTCGGGCAACCTGTCTCATATTACTATTGTCAAATGATTTTAAATCTTCAAAAACGTCAATAATTCTTTGTGCTAACATCTCGTAATCTTCATAACGATACAATAAACCACATGTCTTATCAGGAATCATATCAGGAATTCCGCCTGCGTATGAACCTACACATGGAACACCTAACAGCTGGGCTTCTCCTAGGGAGTTTGGACTATTTTCAATAGAAGACGGACATACAAATAAATTTGAACGCAAAAGTTGCTCTTTCATTTCTGCAGCATTCAAAGCACCTGTAAATTGCACAATTCCATTGAGACCAAATTTATCCATTATTCTTCTAATCATAAGTCCATATCCAGGAATAAGAATTTTGCGAAGAATACCTCCATTTCTGCAAGTCAAATCAAAACCAGCAATATAGACTGTAGTATCAGGATATTTTTTCAGAACTATTGGTAAAGCCCTTAAGAAGGTATGGAGTCCTTTTATTGGATAACTGGCTTGACTTAAGAAAATTGAGTGTTTGGCGCAAGTATCGTAGTTCCAGCAATCAGTATAAAACTCAGGTCTTAAGGTTTCATTGCAAAAGTAATAATGCAAATTCTGATTGATACTTAAAGAATGGTCATGGTCAAATGTCGTTCTTCCAATCACATGATTGACAGAAGAGAGACACTCGATCTCATATTTGCCTCTCTGAATAAAATTTCGTTTCTCCGATATTATAGAACCATAAAGTAGGTCTCTTAGAGTAAAGTTTTTGATTATATCCTTCCTACTGATTCCTGAAAGATAGTATTTGGCAATTTCGCTGATCATTCCCTGTATGGAAACAACAACATTTTTAGGACCACAAGCTTTTATATATGATAAGCCAAAAGGATGTTCTGTACCATGGATATGAATCAAATCAGGTGCAACTGAATCCCTAACCTCTAACAATATTTTCTTGTATTTTTCGCTTAAAGGATTCGAAGAAAATGGTAAAATAACATAATCTATCCTTTCTCCTTTTAGGATAGTTATCTCATCTACCATCTTAGACATAGTTGACACAACAAGAGAGATGCCATCTGTTTTTGAAAGCATCTCTGATGAACCTATAAGCCATCCACCTGAGGATTTGAAATCCTTATCTCCTATCAACAATCCTTGTGCTTCAGGGAATAATGTATTTGTAATCCAGAGTACCTTCATATATTGTTTATTTGTGCAACCTAAGGGAAATAGACAGGCTCAGCAACTGGCATCGTCCGCCAGTGGCGTGTTCTATTATCAGATGAGCATTAATCAAAAACTCATGAATTATTTCGCAATATTTACGATGCCGTTGAGCTCGTTCTGGATGTATTCCAACGAAGCAATCTTGGCCTTGGTCTCTTCAAGGTTCAGACGACGAGTATTGTCTGAGTTGAACTCCAACAACTCACATCGTTTTGAATCACCTTCAGTAAAGTACTGATCGTAGTTCAAACTACGGTTATCAGCCGGCACGCGATAGAAATCGCCCATATCCTCTGCCTTGGCGCACTCCTCATTAGTAAGGAGAGTCTCATACATCTTCTCACCGTGGCGGATACCGATAACTTTGATGTCTTCCTTCTTACCTCCGAAAAGCTCACAAACAGCTTCACCCTGGGTCTGGATGGTGCAGGCAGGTGCTTTCTGAACAAGGATATCCCCATTCTGACCATGTTCGAAGGCGAAGAGGACGAGATCAACAGCTTCTTCAAGGCTCATGATGAAACGTG
>OJJF01000193.1_pt1 | contig 32956 bp, 40 predicted proteins | sample 1596121 | NCBI WGS metagenome assembly OJJF01 (sample SAMEA4350135, study PRJEB24818) | metagenome | biome: human; feature: gut; material: faeces | place: Denmark | collected 2013-09 | reverse complement strand
CATAATAATTGGTAAAATGCAATAATTTATTTTCTATTTACGAGAAAATACTGTGCATATTATCTTATTTAGGAATAGTTAAGGCGGCTACCTAAATCTTTTTATTACTTTACCGCACATGAGCATTTGCACCTGGATTGTCGTTTCCGTAGCCCTCCAAAAGGTTAATCACGCCCCAGATACCAAGTCCGGCTCCCAGTGCGATAACAAGGGTCTGCAATACATCTACTGCGCTGTTGAAAAATTCCATGAAATTCTCCTTTCCTGCCGCGTTTTGCGGCTGCCCGAAAAAGGGCATAAAAAACGGCGGTCAGTTTTGGTAACTGCCGCGGTCATAAGTCCCCGCGCCGCTTGAAATCCTGCGGCGCAGCGGTATTCAGTTGTAAGCGTGGGGAACATGGATTTTCCAGTGGGTGCGCGTATCATGTAGCCAATGTTTATGTAGTCGGTTGCTGTAATTCCTCCTTTCTCTGTGTCCGTTCTCTGTAATAGCGGTCATAGCTTTCCAGTAAACGGCGTTTGATTTCTTCCTCTTTCTGCGCCTGTTCAAGCGCATAATCAATCAGCCCGCGAATAGCTTTTTCAATCCTGCGCTTTGCTACTTTCTTTCTGATACGTCTGTTCATGGCTTGACCTTCCTTGCATAAAATTGTTCAAACAGTTTAACAAGCTCCTGCATTTCCCGCCGCTTCCGTTCGTCAGCAAGGGAAATGACTTTCTTTTTGTGTCCTGCGGGTTTTGTCCCGGTGCGCTCATTCATTCCCTGCGCCCTCCTGCAAATCCGCTTCGCTGATTTCGTAACAGTCAAAGGGTTCCTCCGGCTTCACGATTGCGGGGCGGCGTTTCATGTACCGCTCCACATCAAAAGCGTTCTTCTTATCGTAGTCGGAAAGGTACCTGTATTTCGGGTGCTTCGTTATGTCGTACTTGTCGGAAAAGAACGGGCGCACCCCGCGCACCTGTAAAATGCACTTGCCGCCGTCCATAACGGCGATCTCGTCCTGCGTCATAAGCTCCTTTCCCAGCTTTTGGTAGTTCATGCCGTGGGAAAGCTCCCGCCCCCGCGTTTCGGACGTGTTGAAGCTGTCTATGGTTTCCTTGCCTAAAATTTCCGATATTTCTTTGAGGGTGCTTTTTTCCTTGCCGCCCAAGAAAAGGGTTGTGTCGCAATTCCCTACAATCGTGTCAGCGTTGTCCTTATAGATTGCCTTTAGCTGCGATTGACTTTGCAGAATGATAGAAGCGGAGATTTCCCGGCTCCGTATCGTGGCAATCAGCTTTTCAAACTTCGGTATCTGCCCGATATTGGCAAACTCGTCAAGCAGGCAGCGCACATGGACGGGCAGCCGCCCGCCGTACACGTCGTCGGCTTTGTCGCACAACAGGTTGAAAAGCTGCGTGTAAAGGATAGACACGACAAAGTTAAAGGTGTCGTCGGTGTCGCTGATGATAACGAACAGTGCCGTTTTCCGGTCGCCCAGTGTGTCAAGCTCCATTTCGTCGGTTTCCAGAAGCTCCCGCAGCTCCCGTATGTCAAAGGGGGCAAGCCGCGCCCCGCAGGAAATAAGGATTGAGGAACGTGTCTTGCCCGCGCTTAACAGGAATTTCTTATACTGCCTTACGGCAAAGTGTTCCGGGTCTTTTTCTTCCAGACGTTCAAACATGAGGTCAACCGGGGACTGAAATTCCGGGTCGTCCTCGCGGGCTTCCGACGCATTTATCATTTCAAGCAGCGTCGTGAAGTTTTTCTCGTCCTCCGGGGCTTCATACCAGATATAGCCGATAAGGGCGCAGTAAAAGAGCCGTTCGGACTTTACCCAGAAATCCTCCCCGGATTTTTCCCCGTCGCCTTTGGTGTTGGCGATTATGGTATTTACCAGTTTCAGAATGTCTTTCTCGCTGCGGATATAGGCGAACGGGTTATAGTGCATACTTTTCTTGAAGTTTATGGTATTCAGCACTTTTATCTTATAGACGCCCCGTTGCAGGAGCTTCCCGCACTCGACTAATACGGTTCCTTTCGGGTCTGTGACAACATAGGAGCTGTGCATTTGCATAAGGTTCGGCTTCACAAAAAACCTCGTCTTGCCGCTGCCGGAGCCGCCGATTACAAGGATATTTTTATTCCTTGCGTACTTTGGCTGCTTCGGGCGGCTACTCATCATCAGCCGTTCGGTCTGGGTCAGAATGACGTTGTTTTCAAACACCGGGTCTACATACGGCTTTATATCCTCGGCGTTGCCCCAACGTGCAGAACCGTATTCCATGCCGCGCCTATATTTTTTCGCGTTCTTGCCCTTGAAATAGACAATCAGCCGGATAAGCACCGCCCCCGCTATGCCGATAAGCAAGTCCATAGGGTGTAAGCTCGGCGCGGCGTTAGATAAGGCTGCGGAAAATCCCGTCCCAAGGGCAAGCAGCTTTCCCGACAGGTCAGCCCCCGGCGACAGCCTAAACGCCTGCGCCGCCTTGTCAAAGAGCCAGACAAAGAGCAGATAGGGGATATTCGGGATAATCAGCTTTTTCAAGTCTATCCTGTTCAACGGTCAATCCCCCTTTCCTTTTTCTTGACTTTCTCCCGGTTGGCGTTAAGCTGCTTCGCCTTATCCCGGAACGCGGCTAACGCTTTTCGGATAGAGGGCTTCTGCTCCCGTGAGAGCTTCTTTGCGGAAAACTCCTTAAAGGCTGCGGTCAGCGCGTCAGCGTCCCGTGCCTTAAAGAAAACAAGGTATCGGGGCGGGCTTTCCGCCGCGTCCTTTTTCAGCGCAAAATCAATCCCGTATTTCTTCGCGGTACTCTCAAAGGCTTTGATATTGTCCTTCGTGATTTCGATATTGGAAACGCCTGCGTTCTGTTTCATAAGCTGCTTTAGGGTCTGCTTGCCGTGGGGCATTTGCCGCTTGTTTGCCTGTTTCTTTACCTGTGAGAGAAAAAATTTCATAGATTTTTGCAGCACTTCCGCAGACAGCTTCCCGGTCTTGATGGACAGGGCAATCACTTTTTCGTTGACTTCCTCCTGCAATTCTCGTCCTCCTTTCGCAAAAGTCTGTTTCCGGGCAGAAAGAAAGGGCAGCCGTTTCCCGGTTGCCCTGTGCCTGCCGTTTTATTAAATCCGTACCCTAAGCCCGTTCAAGTCCTCGGCGCGTACCCCTACCAGATACCAGTTCTGTCCGTACTCCATGCGGGTCGGCTTCCACTTGCCCCTTACGAACACCTCCAGACAGTCGCCGCAATGCAAACCCCCGTAATAGTCGGAAAGGTCAAAGCGAATGTCGTAACGGTCAGTCAGCTCGTCAAATACCAATGCTCCGGTTCTCTGTGCCATAGAAAAATCCTCCTTATGTTTGTTTTACAGGCTTTCGCCCTCGTTGCATGAATAATAATCCGGGTCGCCAAACCGGGGCTTTCGCGGAGCCAGTGCGCCGCTTGCCATGTCGTGGGCGACAAGGGAAGTGTAATAGTTTCCGATAGTGGACGGCGCGTTGAACAGTGCCGCCCGTAGGTACTGCTTGATGTTGCGTATCTTCGTGGTGTTCTCCCGCATACAGTCAAGGACGAACCGGATATGTTCGCTGTCCAGTTTCATAAACTTTGACTTTACAAGCTCTGCCGGGTAGTCGTCCCCGGCAATACGGATTGTCCTGCGCCTTGTGCAGACGGTTTCAAGGATAAGGTCAACGATTTCGTCTATCCGGTCATGGTCGTAGGGCATATCCTGTTTGAGAATGTCATAGCAGATGTTGTCTTTTAAGATTTCCTCATATACCCGGTATGCGTCGTCCGGTTCCTTTCGTTTCCGTTCCCCGGCTGCGCTTGCGCTGCCGTTGGCTGTTGCCTCCTGCTTCTCCAAGGGAGAGGGGTCAGGGGAAAGGATAGGAATGGAATGGGTACTTTGTGTATCAGTATTTGATTTTTCTTTTTTTGATAGATTAGTTCTTTGTACTTCTTTATTTAATTGCATTGGATTTTCCTGCGTAGGTTTTTCCAACGTAGGGTTTTCCTGCGTTGGATTTTCCAATGTTGGATTTTCCAACGTAGGAAAATCCGGTTTAGGCGGTAGCTGTGGCTGCTCATAAATCACATAATCGGCACCCCGCAGGCGTCCTTTTGCGTCGCGTTCCCTTGAACGGACGATATACCCGGCGCGTTCCAGTTCCCGCACCGCTTCCCGGATAGCGTCGATTTTCTCCCGGTTGATATGGGACAGCCCCGCAAGGGTATAGTCCCAATCTTCGGGAAGTGAGAGCATTTGCGACAACAAGCCCTTTGCTTTCAAGGTAAGCTCCTTGTTGCGTAAGTGGTGGTTGCTCATTACGGTATATCCCGTGTTGCGTTCCACTCTGAAAACTGCCATAGCTTATCAGCTCCTTTGCTGTGGATTTGTTACGCAGTAGAACGCGGATTTGAGGGGGAAAGGTATCTTTCCTTTGCTTCCCTGTTTTCGCGCTCTGGAAGCCGCATAAATCAAGGCTTTTTCTGCCCCTACTGCGTAACATGAGGGCATAAAAAAAGCGGCGTTCCTGTTCTTCCGGGTTGGAAGTGGGAAACGCCGCCTTTGCGGTTCGATATTCAGTTGTAAGAAAAATAGCTCGTCCTATCTCATGTATCATCTTCATTTTGAGGTATAGCAGCAGATAGGGCGGCTCATGCCTATGTCCTGCAAATGTTCTGATTGATAGTGACTTTCCAAAAGTGCTGAATTTGTGGGCTTTCCGCGCCTTTGGATTTTACTACAATCTTCCCGTTTTGCTTCACCAAATCTCTGATAATGAACGACTTCCCTCTCCCTCAGGAATTTAATGGGTTCACAAACGTCATAATCCTTGACAACACGCAGGATATTGTCATAAGTGCTCCTGGCTTTCTGTTCTGCTGCCATATCCTCATGAAGGTCCGTAATCACGTCTCCCTTGGACTGGAACTCACATGCGTTAAAAGGTACCCCTCCTGCCGCCTGGGGCCAGATACCGGTGGTATGGTCGATATAGTAAGGTCCGAAGCCCTGCTCTACCAGCTGGTCTGCAGTCAGTCCCTTCGTCAGCTGATGGATGATGGCAGCCACGATTTCCAGGTGGGCAAGCTCCTCTGTTCCTATATCTGTCAGGGTTCCCTTGCACTCCTTATATGGCATGGCGTAGCGCTGGGAAAGATAACGCATGGAAGCGCCCATTTCGCCGTCCGGCCCACCGGATGTCAATAACATATGATTAGATTAAGCCCCTGGAATCATGGTTCCGGAGGCTTTTCTGGTTTTATTATAGCATGGATGGGAGGCAATGTCAGTATGTTTTTGGAAATCTATTTGAACCAGGCTCTATGGATGCCGGTCTCCCCCAAAAGAATCATTCCCCATTTATTTTCCCGCATTTTATGATACCTTTTGTAACTTTTTGTTGTCCCCCTTCCCTTGATAGTCCCCCTCCCAATAGTTACTTTTATAATGTAATAAATTTTAGGAGGGCTAACATGAAATACGAAAGAGAAACCAGTAACCTGCTTCGACGGCTTGGCGTCAATAATTCCTACATAGGATTCCGCTATACTATCTATGGTGTAATCCGCTCAGTCCATGAACCGGACCTGCTTTCCTATATATCAAAAGGATTATACGTAGAAATTGCGGTTCGGTATAAAACATCTGTGGGATGTGTAGAACGCAATATACGCACCATCATTAATACTATTTGGCTCCATGGAGACCGGAATCTTTTAAACCAGGTTTTCGGCTTTGAATTGGCACAGAAGCCGCGAAACGGCGCCTTTATTGATGCGCTGGCTCATTATGTTGTACGCCATTATTATGATTGAGGAAGTTAGGGCGCTATCGCAGCGCCCTTCGGTAATCTACCAATTAAACACATACCGACGATTTGCCATGTCGTATTCTTCCGCAATCCGCAGTGCACCTCTGGCATCCGTAATCATGCACTTGCCCTCGTCAGACCCCTTGACTGGACAGAGCAGGAAGGCCTCACCAGCAGGGTCCACCTGGTAGCCGGTCAGCATGTACCCTTCGCTGTCAAACAGATACCATCCCCATGTCCTTCGCTCCATCTCCTGGAGCCAGTACCAGCCGTTGGCCGCATAGCTGCCGTCTGTAAACTGATACCACCAGCGCTGGCCGTCTGCGGCCGACTGGAAGCCCTGGGTGTATGTCACTGGGACCGGGGTATAGTCGATGTCGCAGAGCTTTAGGACCTTCTGCCAGGGTGTGACCGCCACTCTGGACTTGATGGTCCCGTAATTGATGCCCTTGGCCTCAATGCAGTATTCATCACCTATGTATACCCCGATATGCCCCGGCTTCCAGAGCGCCCAGCCGGTCATGGACTCATTCAGGTGGTCGATATCTACCCGCTCCACGGCTGTGTCATGGTAGTTATAGCTGCCGCGGATACGTCCGGTGTACCAGCTGATGAGGCCAGAACAGTCCGTGCAGCGCTGGCCTATGTACCTGGCCGCCTTGGCCTTGTAGGCGGATGTGTATGTGCCTGGGTTCTCCCGGGCGAGCCTGTCCAGGATGGTCGGGGTAAGGACCTCGCCTTTGGCGCCGTAGACATAGGGAGTTCCCAGTTTACCCTTACAGTGCTGTATTAATCCTGCTGATGTTTTACTCATAGTGTTTTCCTCCAATTAAAAAATAAGGCCCGGGACCACTCCCAGGCCATGAAAAGTTGTGACGTCACAAGTTGCGATATCGCAACACCCGCTTAACCCCGTGACCGGGAGATATACGGACCACCTTCTCTCAGGCATCCATTTTTGTCTTATCCTCCACTTGACCCTTAATCATCTTGGCCAGCGGCATTAAAAACGGTGGCATGGCCACACCGATATCCAGCAGATTCTCCAGGATAGAAATAATCTCATTACATATTAGCCACACGGCCACGATGGTAGCAACCACGAAGGGCAGTTTAATAGACAGTCCTACATACTGGCTGGCGTAATTAATCAGCACGTCCATAGCCCATCCTAAACCCACCAATATCCACATACCTATCTTCTTGACGATGCCCCACAGTCCCTTGTCACTGGTCACCAGCTCATTGCGCCGTTTTGATGCCAGGATGCCGGTTATGTAGTCTGTGAAATTCAATCCGGCCAGTATCAACACTGGAACTGCCAGAATTCCCAGCCACCCAAAAATCATGCTAAATGCTGCAACAAACGCTGCTTTCACCTTATCCATCTTCATATACCTCACCTACTCTGTAATTAGTTCTTCACATTCCAGGTCAACCAGTACCTGGCGCACCTGGTCCTTAATTTTATCCGGGACTTGCCCGAATGTTTTCCTCCCCTTTACAATCAGGGTCGCATAAATGACTGCCATGGTGTCTGCCTCCTTTCTCAATAATAAAAAGAGCAGCAGTCTAAGCATTAAGTACCGCCTCGACTTCCGCCCTTAATTTCTCTGGGACCTGTTCAATCGTTTTCCTGCCCTTGCGGATAAGGTCCGCATACACAGTTGCCATATAGCTTGCCATACCTTACACCTCCATTCCTTCATAAATTTCTGTCAGCGCCAGCTGGGCGTTGGTTATCTCTTCGGCCAGCGCCAGATTGGCCTCATACTGCTCAGTAAGCGCCAACTGTGCTTCTGTGAGCTGGTCACCCAGGACGTTCGTCTGCTTCTGTAGCTTCCCGATGTCTGACTCGGGCGGGTATACAAATATCGGCTGTGGGTTACTGGTGTCAGTCACGTCAATATAATCCAGCTGAGCTCCATCCGGGATATCCACCCACATGCACTGCAACCCCTGTGGTAAAGCTTCCTCTCCATAAATAATTGACCATATACGGCCTGTACTGTCGTATATCACTAATGCTCTCATAATTTTATCCCTCCTTATAATGGCCTTGCTAAGATGATTCGGTGGATAGAAGCGTCATATGTAGGGAAATAGCCGCTTATACCGATAAATACTACGGGCTGCCTTGTGATGCCAAATATGTCTAAAGCCACTTCTCTGACATTGGAACCTACCGAATAACTATTGCTAGTTGAAGCTTCCCATCTACCGTAATCAGCTCCCTGTTCAACTACTCCGACAGTTAACGATACGTCAGACGAATATCTAACATATAATCTTCCATAACTACTGAATGATACAGGTGAACTGAATGCTACACCTTTCCTAGCATTCTGACTAGCGTTTGCTTTGAAAGATATAGTGTTTCCAACATTCACGTAATCTGTATATAAACCATTGTAATTGATTCCGGAAGTATTCCCATCTAAAAATATGTTATAGTACAGATCCAACCACCCCTCGAATGTGCCTGCACGTCCAAAGATGGTCACTCCTCTTTTTATATTCCAGGGCTGTAAATTTCCATCACCCACGATTGTCTGGTTTCCGGTCAGATACTGGTTGGCGGCTATTACCTGGTCATAGTTCTGCCCGTAGTAGGTTGCAGCTCCTTTTTCAGCCATAGTTCCTGTCAACGGATTTCCGTCTCTATCAACAATCACTTTTCCCTTGCGTACATCCGACGCGGCCGCTGTTATTACATCCAGGTCAGCTCCTCCACTGCCGTGTATAATTGCTTTCAATCCCTATTCCTCCTCTGCTGAGCAACCCCTTAACCATACAGCAAATTCCGTGGCCGGTTTCTTGCTGTAGGAGGTTACCGTCAATATGCCATCTGTATTACACTCTGCATCATCAATCATGTTCAGGTATTTTCTTCGTATTTTTATTTTTTCTGCCTTCTGCTCCACCGTAAGTTCACTGTCGCTATTTATCAATCCCGCATACAGCTCAATCGCATCTGTCGTTTTGAGATGTTGCACTTCTATGTCTGCTGTGTATGGCGCAGCGGATTGCGTGAATGCAGGGATGGTAATTTGTTTGTCATTCCTCAGGGCATTCACTGCCTTATTCGTAGCGTTAATGTCACTCGGACCAAATATGTCACCCTCCTGGCTGTACGCAGTCACATCCTGAATTTCTGATTTTCCTTCCCCATCCTGGATTATCTGATACTTTCGGTTGCCCTCAAACACATCTGCCTTGTAATTTGTCTTTAATGCCATTCTTACCTCCTGTTTCCTATTCCCCTCATGCCCAGCCTAAACGCCAGGCGCTGCTGTCCGCTCACCATGCTGTCATACATATCCCCCAAGTCCTTAAGTATCTGCTCAATGTCATTTGCCTGATAGATGCTGCTGTATGTGATTTTTACTGGGGTAGCTGGGGTACAGCCCTTGGTATAATAGGCAGCCCGCAGCGTTTTAATGTTGCCCAGCAGCCTGGACATCTCCGTATCCGTCCGGAAGTCCTCCATCCTCCACGCCTTGGTCTGTATGGTCACCCCCAAACGCCCCGCCAAAAGCGCACAGGCATCTTCCACACGGTTCAAGTCTGCATACGCTATATATGCCCTATCTGTGTCATTGGCCAGGTCATCCGCCGTCCTGTCCGTTATCAGCGTTTCCAATACCGTACTCATCTTACTGTCACCTCCGCCGTTACCTTACGCCGACTAAACTTAAAATCCAGCTTCGTGATATTGCCCGTCATTGTCCCCCGGAACCCGGTTGCCACATTTACCCGGTTCCCTAACTCCTGGTCGTTTATGGCAGCCCGGAAACTGATACTCTCATTGCTGCTGTAGTATCCATATACCCGATCAAGCACCGCCTGCGCATTTCCGGCTGTCACCAGTGTGGCCTCCTTGACTTCGGCAATGTTTTTATTCTGCGTAATCTTTGGGTTTTCTTTCAGCAACATGGCCGTGCTGTGGTTGTACTTAAGCCCGGTCAGTACCACTTCATTGCCCGTGCCGGTTATGCAGGCATAATTGTCTCCATGGTCCCCAAGATTTCCACCAGTAATAGACAGACCGTGATAAGGCTCTGAAAACTCTATCCTCGTAGTGCCATCCAGGACCCCCTTATACAGCTGCGCGGATTCTGTCCCCTGGGTATAACTGTGTACATACAGCCGGATGCCGGTTATGATATCACTGTGTTCCACACTTAATCCCAACCGGATATCTTTGGCCGTGAATTCGCTGGTGACCTCGGTCTGCTGTGGGTATATGTACATCTGCCGGTCATAACTGGTGTCCACCAGGGCGCCAATGGCAAAGGCCAGCTGCTGCAGTGCTGCACGTTTCGTACATATTGGCAGGTACCCACTCACCCGCGCATCTACATAAACATCATCTAAAAAGTATGTGATACCTTCTCCGGCCATAATACCGGCCAGGATGTCTGATACCAAAGCATTGTTGTACACTCCGCCCATGAACTGGTTGTTATCCAGGATTCCCACTGCGTCCTGCGTCTCCACCGAATACCGTTTCGCTCCCAGCTGCTTCCCATCCTTCAGATAAAAAATCCCCAGTATTGCCTCGTCAAAATACAGCGTCTGTTTCTGCCGCTTCTGAAATTCAAACGCATAATCAGACTTGCTTCGGATTGTATAGTCCATCGTATTGATGCTTACCTCTTCGGATATAGGGCTCAGCTCCATCAGGCAGCTGATATCCTCTATTTCATCATCCTTAAACACACGGATGAGTCCCCAGGTTATCCCTGTCAGGAATACGTTGCGGTACGGCTTGCTGGTCCTCAGGAAGGTAACGACCACCCGGTTATAATAATCCACTATGCCATAGCATAAGTAGTCCGGACTGTCCGGGGAATAATCCCGATCTGATAACAGTTCATCCCCGCGATACCATTTAATATTGACCATACTACAGTAGTCCCCCGAATAATCGTTGAACCTCAGTGTTATCCCCACACTGGAATAAGTTTGACCGAATGTGAATGTGATTGAAGGCGGTTCTCCAAATGTTCCGCCTGCATCGGATATGCTGTCACTCACATATCCCATGTCAGCCAGCTCGTCCGGAGCATTGTTGTAGTTACCATCCATCCTCGCGTACCTGGGCAGACACATGGCATAATCCGGGAACTCTACCCCCGATTTTAGGTCCTGGAGGTCAACATAGTAATCATGGTCGCCCGAAGCCGCCGTATTGTCCTCTGCAGCCCCCAGGGCAATGTCATCATAGACAATCTTAAGCCCACCCGCATCCGTCATCCTCTGGTTCTTCAGTACGGACAGCCACAGATACCGATATGCCCGGCTGGTCTCAAGGTACGTGATGACCAGCTGATTAAACAGCGGCACCTTGGCCCGGCAGAAGTACTCCACCCCATCCGGTTCAAACTCCTGCTCCTGGACCAGTTCCGCATCCTTGTACCAGGAGATTTTAAGCCTGCTGGCATAATCCCCGGATACCCTGTTAAAAACCATGGACACGCCATTGCTGGTCTTAAGCCGGTCAAAGGTAATCGTGATGGATGGTGGCTTGTCAAACACACCGTCCGGGCCGCTCAGCGCCGTACTGATATAGCCGTTCTGGCTGTCTGGGATTGTATCCGGGGTATTGACATAGGTCCCATCCAACCTTGCATACCGCGGCAGGCAGTAGGCGTATGGCGGCATGTCCTGCTCAAAACTGGTCAGGTCGTCCACGGATGAGTATGGCTGCTGTCCATTGGTCTCTACCCTTATGTCCCACTTCATCGCTTTACCGCCTCCTTTGTGGTTCCATGGCTGTGAAGTTTAATGACAGCCCATCCATGCCCCAGATGTTCTTCCCGTTCCGGATCCGCAGCTTATCCTTCCCCTGGCTGACATAAGCCTGGAAGGTCAATGTCTCCTGCCCATACGGGAAGGTCATTTCATGGCTCGCGTAGTTTGGGTCGGATATGATGCTGTAAAACGCATCATAGGATGCCAGGTCATTCATCCTTGGGTAGATTTTCATTGTGTAGTTGTAGAAAGTCCCTATGATGTCCCGGTCCATGGAGTAATCCAGAGTTCGCCCGGACTGCTCCGTATCCGTGACCGCAAAGCTGCGCTCCAGTGAGTCCTTCTCCACTTCCACGTTGTAAGCCTTGCCGTCCATTAAAAATACATTATCCATATCAACCTCCTCCTACAATTACCAGGCTTACGCCCTTGCGGGCTGCCTCTTTGTCCAGTTCCGGTTTCAACACACGGGCTAATGCTGCCAGGTTCCCAGTCAAGTTCAAGACAATCTGTATCGGCCGGTTCCCTTCCGCCTGCAGACGGCTTATCATCTCGTCCATTTTAGCCACCAGGTAGCCCAGTGTCTCTTCCTGGCCGTATCCTGCCGTGTTCCTCATGCTTGTGGACATCTCACCTGCCCTTGGCGGCACAACGGTTCCGCTGGCCATTCTGGGCAGATAGGATGCTGCGTTCGGGATGTTGATACCGATAGGCAGCTTCACCTCCACACCGTCAAACACATCCATGACACCATCTAACCACTTCTGGACTGTGCTTCGGGATGATGCCGCCATAGCACTAATGCCGTTATTAAATCCGCGCACCACATACTCCGCAATGCCGTAAAACTCCTTGGACGGCGAGTTGATATCAAACTCTTCCTCGGCCTCTTCCATGGCTTCTCTCGCCCACCTTTTAATGGCATCCTTTGCCATGTAAGCAAAGTCAGAGATACCATTGGCGAATCCCTCATTGATCCTCTTCGCCATATTATAAAATGCGGCGTACATGCCGCCGGTCCCCTGCGTATCACTGTCACCCCAGAACCATTCCTTCACATTCTTTGCCCAGGTCTCCATGGGTGACCGGGTTTCAGTATGGCTGTCATCAATCTTGGCATTGAATGCCTGGATAATGAGTTCCGCAAATTTTGTCCAGGACAGCTCATTCACACCCTGCACCTCATCCACGCCTACAAACCACTTTCGGACATTCTCCGCCCAGGTTTCCATGACGCTCTGGGATTGTGTATAGTTTTTATTAACAGTATTGTTGAAGCCCCTCATGATGCTGGTGGCCCACTTCTTGGACTCCGCGGAATCCCCGGAGCTGATGCCGAACTTATTAGAGAACCAGCTGGCCACACCGGATGCCCAGGACTGGACGACGCTCTGGGAAGCGGCCTGCTCGTTTGTCACGCCCTGATTGAATCCGGCCACGGTGTTGGATCCGACGCCGGCCAGCACGGTTGACGGACTGTGGATACCCAGGAGGCTCTTGATACCGTTCACGAACGGGTCTGTAATGTTAGCCTTTATAAAACCAACTGGGTTAGAAAAGAATTCCTTCACGCCTTCGCAGAAACCTTCCCAGAGGTACTGTCCCATCCCTGCCATGACCGTTGACGGGCTGTGGATACCAAAGCCTGCCTTCAAGCCATTGATAAATGGATCCACCACGTTGGTCTTAATCCAGGAGACTACTCCCTTAGCGGCATCCACGATTCCCTTAAGCATCCCAGCCCAAACATCACCGCCGCATTCCTCTATCTTTCCATTAAAATAATCCTTTGCCGCCGCGAACCCGTCCGCTATCAGGGTCCCAATGAACTTAGCCAGAGCCCCAAAAGCAACGCCCAGCGCAGAGTACAACAGCGTGTAAATCTTCCCTGCAAGGCCAATCCAGTCCACAGCCTCGATACAGTCAACAATGCCCTGCACAAAGGATGCCCAGTCTGTCTCCTGCACCACGGTAATCAAAAAGTCCAGGATTCCAATTACGAATGTGCTCAATGCCTCGCCTGCATCAGCCCACCGGAATGTCTGGAAGAACGTGCTGATACTGGTTGCGATATGCTCACCCATTTCGACCCACGGGAAATCTTTTGCGAACTGCAGCATTGCGTCAAAAACTGCGTTAAGCCCAGCCGCAAACAGATACCCTAGCTGCTCCCATTCAATTTTATTCGCAATCCCCACGATACAGTCAGACAGGGCAGTCCCGATGGCCCCCCAGTCTGTGCCAATGATGAATCCTAACAGACCGGATATCTGCGCCTGGAAATATGCGCCAATGGTTGCGCCTACAAGTCCCCACTCTACCGTATTGACCATCCCCATAAGGCCTTGAGACAACGCATTGCCCAGTGCGAACCACTCAATTTGGGTAAGAAGAAGATACAACGTATGCGCTATGGTATTAATGCCAGTGCCGAACATGACGCCGATAGAATACCAGTCAATCTTGGCCACCAGACTGTTGAACAAGGTCGTGAACGCTGTTACAAAAGCTGTTATCTGGGCGCCTATATTGTCCCAACTGATAAACTCTGTGAAGCTTTGTACTGCCTCGTTAATCTTCTGGCCTATCAGCTGGCCTATCCCTTCCCAGTCCCCGGCTGCAAACATTTCTTTCAGCTTATTTGCAAAATCACTGATTCCCTTGTCTATGCCGACGGTCTCGAACATGTCTGAAGGGCTGGCACCGCCTCCCCCACCTCCGGACGCATCCGCGCCCTGCTGCTGTATCTGCACAAGGTCATCAAATGGAGCCAGGGCTTTCTTTGCCTCTTTACCGGCTGCACTCGCAGCGCCTCCCGTCTTTTTCAGACTGGCGGCATAATCCTCGTTGGCTTTCTTGGCCCGGACGAATGTACTCCCGCCACCCAGCGCAGAAAAAAACTGGTTGATATATCCCACTGCCGTTGCCAGGAGATTAATCAAAGTATTAAGTACCGGTGCCACATAGGACAGGATGGGCGCAAACGCAGCCGCAAAACTATTTTTGAGATAGGTCATATTGGTCATCAGGCCAGACATGGACTGGTTCGCCCTGTCCGAATACTGCACCAGGTTCTGCATCCCTTCCTTAACGCCTTGGATGGCCGCCCTCATGGCCATACGGATGAGCATGAGCTTGAACGTGTTGGAAAGTTTCAGGATGCTCTGACTCACCTTATTTGAGGATTTCCCCAGCCCTTTCAAACTGGATACTGCCTGTTTGGCTTTATCGGCCAGTCCCTTTCCCAATGACTTCCCAAAATTTAAAACCGTCCTGGTAGCGGATGAGAATGCACTCTTTACAATCCCGGGTATCTTCGACAGCTCCCTTTTGGCTGCTACCGGTATCTGGCCGAATACCCGCGGTACGTTTTTAAATGCATTCAGGATTGACTCCTTAAGGCCTACATATCCCTTGGCCTGTTCTGCGCCTTGGCTGGAAGCTTCCGATACCGCCTGTTCTGCTTCTGCCGCATCCTGCTGCAGTTCATTCATGGCCATACCAGCCTGGTTACCATATTGTTCGACCGCATCAGACCAGTTGTGGATTTCCGAAGCTGCATTTCCGAATACCGCAGCCATAGCCTTAGGGTCATAATTAAGGGATTCCGCGCTGGTCGGTGCTGAAACGGGTGCGGACTGGGCCGTATCAGATGCAGTATCCTGCATGGCATGGACGCTGATTGCGTCCATCTGTTCCTGCAGGCTTTTAATCTGTTCCGCTGACTTATCAGCCGCATCACCAATAGATTCCACTGCATCTGATGTCATCTCGGCACTTTGGGTAGTCTCAGCCACCGCCTGTCCTGCTCCATTGAACCGGCTCAGGATATTGGATGATAGCCGGTCCACTGCCTTTGTCAGCCGGTCCATCGCCTTTGAAAGGGTGGATATTCCTTCTTCAAATCCTTTTACGTTTATCTTTGTATCAAACTTAAGACTTCCATCAGCTGCCATGCCATCACCTCATTTCCGGACATAAAAATAAGACGCCCTTTTTAGCGCCTTAGCCCAGTAGATTATTCCAATAATCAATCTCCGCCTGTTCCTCTTCGGTATACCGTTTCCGGATGTCGCAGAGTTTCTTGTTGTTGCGGTAAAACTCCTGTTCCCACTTCTCCAGCTTCTTACCCTTGGCCTTCTTCTGACGAATTCCCAGAACCGTAGAAAAAGCACCCTCTTCTATCTCCATGAAATATCCAGAAAAAGTCCACCAGTGGATGTATGGGGCCGCCCTGGTCTCCATACCGGCCACTTTGTTGATGGCAGGGAATAGGATGGGCTCATCCTGCTCCCAGTCCATGACCTTCTTAGCCGTTTTTTTGTCATCCTCTTCCTGTCCGCAGTCCACGAACCACTTGGCCTGCAGTATGGCTTCCTCCATGTGCTCTTGCGGTATCTGATAAAATCCATCCCGGTACAGGCGCTTCATGAGGATTTCCAGCTTCTCCGCCGCCGAAAGCTCCGGGTCGGAACAGGCAGCCAGGAAAACAAGTATGTTCCGGTAATCTGTTTCAATGGGATAGTCTGCCCCGCCCACATCAAGGCTGGTTGGTAACCGGCCAATCATTTCTCTATATCCTCCAGATACTTCCTGGACTTTTCCCGGTTCTTCCTGGTATACTCCTCGACAGCAGGCTTCATCAGCACAAGCAGGCCATCCAGTACACCTTCATACAGGTATTTCTGGCCAACAATGCATAAAGGGGATTGCCCTGCGAAAATCGTGTCATACACATCAGACAGGAAGATACCGTTGAACGCCTTACGCATTTCCTCGGAAAACTCAGCCACGTATGCGCCGTCCCTTTCCATATCGCTTTTAGGGGTCCCGTCCGGATTCAGTTCAATCCCCTCCGGGGGACTGTAATTTCTAAAATGTTTCTGCACATCCAACACACGGTTGATGATTTCCGGGTCTGCCGGGTTGAACCGAATTATCCTGGATGGGTCGTCATTTACCGAAAAACTCTCATAGCCATCATCAAATAACAGGCTCTTCATCTTCTTTGCCATCAGGTTTTACCTCCTCTTCCTTGATTTCCGCCGGCGGCACAGAATCTGCCGCCGGCATTGCCATTCATTCATTTGCTGTAAAAGTCTTTGTGGCAAGTACAAACTTACCCTTAACCCTGTTTCCAGTATGGTGCACATTGAATGGAATCTGGTATCCAGTGGTGTCACCGCCATAGCTGGATACCTCAATGATTGCATCTTCCTTATACGCCACATAGGTACCTTCCGCTGATTCAACTGGTTCCCAGAGATGCACCTCCACCACACTGGTCTTAAGGTCATCCAGCGTCTGCCGTTCGTCCACGATTGCCTGCAGACGGTCAAACAACGGCTCTCCAATCTCAGCATAGTACAGGTCGGCGGATGCCTGAGGCTGATAGCTGTCCAGGTTGACAGATGTCTCACCCCATATATTATTCTTGGTTTCCACATTGGCGTTCATTTCTACGATGTACTCTTCCAGGTCCTTACCCAGACGGCTATAATCAGCCTTGCCAGCAGATGGAGGGGCCGCATCAATATAGTGTGCCATCCACTTTCTTTTGATTTTTCCTGCTTCGGGAATTGATTCCGCAAATAGCTGTAAGTTCATTTTATGCATTACAAATCCTCGCTTTCTACTATGTAGGTCACCTGTATCTGTATCTGGTACAGGACACCATCATTGACAGTCTCACCCATGGGGTGCATGGCCATCGCATTGGACGTGATGGCTTTTATAAATCTGGCTTCCAGCTTCTGGCCTCCGACATTAGCAACAATCCCACCATCTTCAGGCAGCTGCTCCAACCAGTACCCCAGTTCCAAAAGGAAATTGCTGTTTGCCAGGCGGCAATAATCCGTAAAGGATGGCGCCACAGCATACATGGTGAAGTTGTGCCGGCGGGTCTGGTTCCCCAGCATATCCTCCTTGACCAGGCTGTCACCATTGCTGGACAGGCCATAACTGGCTCCTGGCTCCGTGAAGTCTACGTGGATATCTCCATCAACCAGAAACTCCGATATTTTGGGATACTCCGTCAGTTTCTGCCTCATAAAATCTATGATTGTCATTAGGTCCCTCCCCTGTCTATCAATGCTTGGGCAGCCTGCAGGATATCATCCTTATGGTCAGCCTTCATCCGGTCAAAAAACTTCTTTCCGCGCATAGGGGCACCGGCATAGGTCAATTCCTGGTCTGTCGGTATTTTAATCTCGTTCTTCTTCGCCCAGGCGCTGCCTGTTGTCGGTGATACATATAGGATGCCTTCATGCAAATAATGGGCATAAGGACCAGGTATGTCAATCTGGCCGGAGCCAATTACCGTAGCCATGACCATCATATGCTCCAGCTCCCCTGCCTGTCTGCGCGGCATGTAGTCGCTCATATACCGCATGGCCTCACTGTCTACCAGTTTCTGCACGGGCCCTTCAGGTTGCAAGCCGTGGTTTCTTTTGATGGTTTCCGCAGTGCTGATGTTGAATTCCACCTTCATAGTCTCATCTCCTACTTACAAGCCAGCTCATAATGCTGCACGGACTCGCTGCCATACAGCCGTTCATCTACCGTGACCACTGTCAGGAATCCATGGACCGCCTTGAGGGCCGCCAAAGACTTCGAAATGGCCTCCTGGCTGCTGCAGTCTATCTCATCCTCAATGATTCCCTTGACAGCCAGGTCCTTACCCTGTGTCAGTTTTATGGGACCGTCCAGACTTTCCAGTGGGATGACCAGGAGGACAGATGTGCTGTCCCGCTGGCCAGTCTTAAGATAGGTGAACTGCCTCACATCCTCCCAGTACACGCCCTCTATGGGCATCCTGATGTACTTCTCCACCTTCCCTTCCTTGCTATACAGGTACAGTGTCACATCCGCATTGGTATACATATCACACCCCCTGATAACACAGGCCGGTATCTGCCAGCCATTTCATGACAATGCTACGCTGTTCCTTGGCTGTGGCCTGCGCCGATTCTTGTACGCTTCCGAAGCTGACCGAATAAGTCCCAATCTTCTCAGATACCTTCCCTCCAGATTCCTTCTGCTGTTTCTCTCTGCAGTACTCAGACTCAGCCAGTTCACAGCAGCACATCTGTACCTCATCTGGGATTTCTACCACATCCTTCAGACGGTTGAATGTATAGCGGTCAATAAGCTGGCTGGCGGACCTGGCATAAAAATGGAAGCCAGTTGTGATGACCGGCTTCCTCCCCTTCAGGTAATCGTTGATATAGTACATTTCGTCAGTGTAAGCCTGCATCATGCCGGCCTCCTTACTGCTTGATGAGGGTTACGTCCTTTGTTACTGCCTCACCTGCTACAGTCACTGTCTCGGTAACCTGGCTGTAGCCTGATTTTTTAATCTTTGCTGGATATATTCCCGCGCGGAGGTTAAACTCTGCCACGCCGGACACGTCTGTCTTAACCCTAGATCCGTTCACGTCCACAATTGCTCCATCAATGGCCACCGGTACTTCCGCATTGTCCTTAACTGTGAATGTTACCTTCTGCGTAGTTGTCGGGCTTGTAGGCTCCAGGTAAGCGAATGGACACCCTACACGGTCTTCATCCATCCGGGTTGCTGGGTTCGGCAGTGCCCAGCCCATACGAAATACAATTCGCAGCGCCACCATGTCCTGCTGGGCCAGGTTGTACTCAATTTCCTTTGTTACCGGGTCCTGAATCACACCCTGGTCAAGAATCTTCACCGTCACGTCCTGACGGATGGAATACACCGCCTGTTTGAAGTCACCAACAATCAGCTGTGCAATGGTGCTGTCATACGCCCCGTTCTGCGGGAAATACATCGGTGCCCCGTCCAATGCATAATTTGTGGACCCCTGCATGTCGGACTTAAAGATGAGACTGCCATCAGTTGACCGGATGCCCCTCAGTTTCGCCCTCATGGCCATGGCTGCCAGGGCGCCGGTAGCCATGTAGCCATCTTCCTCCACCTTGGAGATGACGCCGCCTTCTCCCAGAAGCAGATTATAATAATCCGGACTGGATCCCACAGCCACATTGTTTCCCGCCTGCCTGGCCAGCGTGATGATGTCATTCTGCCAATTACGTGGACGGTTCACGCCAAAGATGATGGCGCTATCCACGCGCTGCCCAATTGCCTCATTGACCCTCGGTGTAATCTCACCGAAAATATCAAACTCCGCATCATCCAGCACTGCCTCCGGAATCGGCACAATGACTGCCAGCTCTGCGGCTTCAATGAATACATTATCCCAGGCCTGCCTGGTGGTCTGTTTCATGCCGGTGTCACCGTCCACCCAATACGCGGTGGGAAGGAAGTCAAGTACTCTCATTCGTGTCTGGTTGCTTGTCATGTTCGGCAGCTTCCGTGCCAGGGACATGAAAGTAGACTGCTTCGGCGCGTCCTGGAAAATAGTTGAAACAACCTGCTCACGGATAATGGCCTCCGCATCGGCCCTGTTTGTAATACTTACTGGCATAATCTAAATCCTCCTTATTCCCTGCCAAAAATACTTCTTAAGGCATTGTTTGCTTGTGTCCTTGTGTCGTCTGTTTTCTCACCACCAGGCCCAGGAGTAGGCGCAACCACCCGGGGAATACCGACATCCTGAAACAGATAGCCCTTATCCTTCTTAACAGCTTCCAATGCAGCCTTGATATCTGATTCCTGGTTCTTGCTCCCCTTCAGCTTCTCCGCATCCAAGAAGGGCATAACTGCCTTGATGTCCCTGGGCTTAAACCCTTCTGCGGTAGTCTTCAGCAGATCGTTAAAATCCCGCTCCGCCAGCTGCTTCTGATACTCAGCGTCTTTATTGGCCAGGTCTGTGGTTAGGGTCTGTATCTTCCCCTGGAGCTCCGATATGTTGACGCCTTCAAAGCTCTTAAGGGTAGCCTGCGCTGTGGAAAGCTGGGTTTTGTATGTGTCCCTCTCCTGCTTAATCCCATTGATGTCTTTGCCATATTCAGCCATGACATAATCAATCTGTTCCTGGGTTAACCCCTTTGCCTGTAAATCCTCTGTCTTCATCTTCTTTTCCTTTCCTGCCCGTCCTTAGGTTATTTGTAGGTGTGTAACCATCCACCAACGGCTGACTGTTTTAGGTCTTATCATCTGACCGGTTTTGAGTATAAAAATAACACCCGGGATAATCCCGCGTGTTTCCGTTGCGATATCGCAACAAATAAAATACCACCGGTCATTATCGACTGGTGGTATTTAGTGCTCGTATGCTTCATCCCATGATGTCATCTTGTCGCATCTTTCTTTTTCTTTTTCAATTGCCTTTTCAATTTCTTCCGCTGTTCGTCCGCTGTCTTTCACCGGACCGTCATAGTAACTGAAGTTCTTTTCCTTCTTCACCGAATCACCTTCCACTCTATTCCATATTCCTCCACGAATTCATCCAGGACCCTTTTATGAGCATCCATCTCGTTCATATTATACGGCCAATTCTTATATTTTTCAATCCTTCCGTCAAATAATCCAGCCGTGAATATACGCTTCCCAGCTTTATATGTATATACCGTCCCATCATGGCAAGCAACAACTCCAAGTGAATATCTATGAAGGCCATTGGAAGTAAAATCACTTCCGGTCGGTGGAAGATTGGTTGAATGGTTGTGTATACTAATTAAGGAATCTGGTTTGTAAGCCTTGACTGCGTTTGACAAGCTTGCATTGTAAACAACTTCATAATCTGTTTTTCCTCCAGTCTGAGAACCAGCAACCTTTCCACTCTCTTTATCCAGAAGGTACATATCTTCTTTATCCGTTCCATTACGGTGCGTCAACATAGCCTTGGCTCTCTGGTATATGCTCTCATTCACTTCCAGTTTATCCGTAATCTGGTTAAACTTTGCCTTATATTCAGGTGACCCAATGTATTCTAAGTCTACTTTTCCTGTGGCTCCGGTTGCTCCCTTTTTAGACGCGATTCCACGTTCTGCCTGAGTATCACTACTGGCAACCTTCAACCGCTCCCGTTGTTGCCGCAGGCCCATCTCCTTAGAAAAATCCACATAGGTCTTATTGGTCAGCCGCAGCCGGCATTTAGCCGCCGTGATATCTTCCTTGTCTGCTTCAGCCTTTTCCAGAAGTTCCACATCCTGCTTTTGTTTACGGATGGTCCGCTCCAGGCGGCGCTGATGCTGCAACGCCGCATAGGTGTCATATTCCCGGCCTTTATATACCTTTTTCTCATTTTCCTTCTGGTTCTGCTCTGCCAGCCACTCATCCGTGTATTTGCGCTTGCTTATGCCCGGTATAAAGGCAAAGGCGATGTGGTAACAGTTAATTCCTCCAAAGCCAAGCATCTGCCCTTTTCCGCAAACGGTCCGCATCTCCTCACTGCTATAGACCTTCCCCTGCCAGCTCTGGTGGTTCTGATAGCCTGTCCCAGTGTTTCTGGCCCCCATGTGCCAATCCACCTCGCAGTAGTCTGTCTGCAGTGCCTCCATGTTCTTCTCGTTGACCTTATCTGTCATCTGGGCCACGCCTGTCATCACCGCACGCCTTGCCGCCACCTCAATGCGGTCGGACTTTCCAGATGCATAATCCACCGTCCGGATGCCGCTGGCCGTCATCTCGTCAATCACCTCACCGATGGCCTGGCTGTATGTCCTGGCGCCGGTGGTAATTCCCAGCATGGCCTTGTCCAGGCTGCGCTCCAGGTATTCAGATAGCGGCGTGAATACCTTCTTGCCGCCACCCATCGGCACGTTGAAGCCCGTGGTCTGAGTGATGTTTTCCAGCGACCGCAGGCTGCCCTTGGTCTGCCTCCTGGCAGCATCCACGACTTGCTGCAGCCATTGGTTGTCCTCATAGGGCTGGTAGTCCTTGCCAGCAGCCTCATAGATTGCCTTGTTGCGAATGTAGTCAGACTTGACCGCCTGTTCATAGATGTCATCCACCTGAAGACCCGCCTTTCTGATGCCCTCACCTATCAGCTGTTTGATTCGCGCCCGGCCTGCTCCAATGGCATCCATCCTCACCAACAGCCAGTCAATGACCGGAGTTATCTGAGCAGCCGCCTGAATGCGCTGTATGATTTCATCCATGATGGACAGCTCCAGAGCCGTCATGGTGCGCTCCAATGGTTTGGGCAGCTTCTCCAGCTCCTCTGGTGTCAATCACATCACCGCCTATTCTTCTGTCATTGCCGGTTCCGGCAGATTCTTGACCGCCTCTTCCAGTGTTTCCCCATAATACTTAGCCCGATATTCCTCTAATCTCATAACTCCCATAGCTACATCCTTGCGGTCCTGCTCCCGCTCAGTCTCTGCGTCAACCATCACACTGTCATCCCAGTCAGATGACACTTCGTAATCATTGCCAGCCGGAACCAATCCATATAACGCCGACCAGAAGCTCATGGCATACACCAGGTCTTCCAAGGCATCCTGCAGGGCCATCTGGGTATCAGAGACCATCACATAAGAGCGCTGCTTGCTGGTCTTAATCTCAGTGGCTGTCTTATCTACACTTTGAGGGTCTGAAAGAGTCCCGTAGGCCAGATTACAGTTAAACTCCACCAGCTTTAGCTGGCTATTGAATCCGTTAAACAGGGCCGTGTCCCTTATTTCTGGGCTGAAGGTCTCAATGAAAGGCTTATCTGCGGCGCCCGTATCGTATTCCACGTTTCGGTATAACCGTTCTTTACCTCCTGGATACTCCAGCTTATCCCTGTCCTGATTATATTTCAGCAGAGACGATGCTATATGCACGGCCAGCTGCGTTCCCTCATACTCCCAGCAAATATTGGAATACCGTCTGTCCGCTTCTCTGATTAGTCCTACGGCCCTGGAAAACACAGATACCCCCAGTGGGCTGTCTGAATCGTCCGCATTGGCCAGCGGTACCTTAAAGTATCCGAACAGCAGCCGGTCTGTCCCCTCAAACAGCAGCTCCGGAACCAGCTCCGACCACCTGTCTATGGAACCGACCACCACCTCGCTGCCAAGGCTGTAATCATTTGTGGCCACAAATGCACGGTTGGTAATATGTACCCGGTTTCCCTGCAGCGTGTGCACCTCCAGCCTGGTGTATATCTTCTGACCCTTCCGGAACTGCTCTGTAAATACACACTGTGTAATCCGACCGGAACTATCGAAAGACAACGGGAAGAAGCAATCAGCCTGTACAAACTGTACTTCAATACCCTGCTGGGTAATGTACGGCTTCATCACCAGGCCGCCTTTAGCACATCCGTATTCGACATACCGGCGCAAATCCTTGATCACCTTACGCTGATATTGCTCATTCAGGTAATCCGCCGCCGTTCCGCCTGTCACCTCAGATTTAAGCTCCAACGTCACCAGGCGCGCAATCTCTGAGGCAATGGCCGGCGCTAAGTTCGCACTGAGCACGTCCTTGTTATTCACCCAGGGGGACCGATTCTCGTACATCCGGGTCCACAACTCTATCTGGTTCGCCATCTGGGATGTCAGGCACACATCCACCTGCGTGTCCGCATCCTTATTCAGGACATTCGTGATTAAGTCCAGCATCTTTGTGAATCTCATCTTCCACTCACCTCCTATCCATACTTTACGAGCCTGCTAATCTGCCGTTCAAATGTATACTCAAAGCTGTCCAGGCTGTCAATATCGCTTGTACCATCATCTAACCGGACATTCTTCGTCAATTCCTTTGGGTCCCACACGGCTGTGCTCAGGGCATCCACAAGGCTCTGACACTCTCCCTGGACATAGTAAAAACGCCCCTGTGCCATTAGTATGGCGGTGGCGTTAATCCTGTCATTAATTTCAGTTTTCAGTGCATTTTCTACACGTACCCATCCAAGTCCATGTTTACGCAGGCTGCTCCGGATGCCAGCTATCAGCGTCTGCTCTGCGCTGTCTGCATACACTGTTGTGATATACCCATACCGGCTTATGATTTTCTGGCAGAAGTTACAGAACATTGTCCCTAGCATTTCTGGGTCAATCTCTATCTGGTTCACCTTCTCGTCCTTGCAGCCAATCCATTCTGATGCCAGGGCAACCACGTTATGGTACCCCCTGGTGATGGCTGTGGCCGTGAAGGCATGGCCGGAACCACTGCCGCCAAAATCAATCCCCAGGATAATCTCCATGATGTCTTTGGGCTTATCTGTCAGGCGGAACGTGTATTGCTTGGTACTTGTATCATCAGCAAACCGGCGATAGATAAGACCATTGGCCACTACGCGCATTCCCTTGATGTCCCGGAGGTACCAGATACTGTTCTTATCATACCGGCTTTCGACCTCCCGCAGACGCTCCGGGGTGATGTTAATGTTGTCGTAGATGGTGCAGTGCATATAGTTGTATCCGCCCGGGAAGTCCCCTGCATCTGCCTGCCTTTGATACTTGTCTATATACTCCGCATAGATGGGTGCTCTTGGGTTATCCGGATTCAGGTCCCAGAACACCTTCAGGCGCTGGGCTGCCAGCTGACGGTTGAATGCCTCCTTGATGGTATTGTCATGATGCAGATTAATCTCAGTTGCAATCCACATGCCGTAGGAATTGCCACGGATTTTCTTAAAGCTGTCTTCCTTTGCTCCGCCTGCAAATATGACAATCTTCTGCCTGCCGTGAGTCGCAGGGCCTTTGACGAATAACGCTTCATTGTCCTTGTACTTCCCCCAGTGGCATTGACCACGGAATATCCATTCAAGGCCAAAGCCATTGGCGTCACCGATGTTAAGCTTGGCGTTGGCCATCGTGGATCCAGTGGCCAGGTGGATCCGGTCTGGTGTGGTTTTTAATTCATGGGCGAAGGCAAACACGTTATCCACTGTCTTGCCGGCACGGACCGCACCTTCCGCCACGTTATACATACAGGCTTCGCACCTGCGTATATAATCCTTGTGCTTTTCGGAAAAGTTGAACGGGATGGTCTTTTTCCTGACAAACCTATTTACCGCTGCCATAGATATCCTCCTCTATCTCCTCCATGTCCTCCAGCTCCTGGTTGTTCCCGGTTAGCTTATCCGTCTGGGCCCGGAGCTGTGCAATCCTTGCTTTCTGCTCCTCACTGGCCAGCTCCCAGTTTTTATGCAGGAGCTCATCATACTGTTTGATAAGGCCCTCCAGCGTTTTCTGGGCTCTGGCCTGCGCCTGCAGGAAATTGCCCTGCTTGTCCCAGGCCTGCTGTACCTCCCAACGCTCCTCTGTGACCGTCTCCCCATCCTTATGGCCTATCTTAGTGATGGTCACGTCCTTCTGGTCCCTCACATACATGATGGACTGCGCCCGGATAATGGCAGCATAGGCTATCTGCACCTGGTCCCATAGGATGTCCAGCGGGTCCGTAGGCATCTCCTGGATAATGGAAACGGTCTCCTCAGGCAAGTACTTGCTGAAGAAACCGTATTTTTCTGCGTTCTTATTCTGTTCTGGGGCTCCCCCTTCGTTACCAACAGCATTGCTGTTTCCAGGCTGCCCACCTTTCTTCTTAACCGAACGTTCGTTATTTTTATCCGAACGTTCGCTATCCCACTTATGGGTACATTTCCATCGGCGGACCGTCCCCTCCGGCAGGTTTAGTTGACTTGCAATCTCAACTAATTTGATGCCTTTCCGGTACATGGCCTCGGCCTGTTCTATTCTTGCATCTGGCGCCCTGGCCATGCCTCCTCACCTCATTTCGTGTTGTTTTGGGAATAGAAAAAGAGCCCTAAAAGGTGGGCTCTAATATTTCAAACTGTTCTTGCCTCGTAGAATACAAGATATTCCGAGCCGCTTTTCTTTTTTTGAACATCACAGTTAAAAGCGAAACTCCATTCTAGCATTACACTCTCTCCACTCTGTAGCTCATCACGAAAATTCTTTTTTATCTCCGGTATACATGCTAATAGCTGACTTAATTCTCCTGCGGAAATAAATTCCTTGTTTCCATTGCACAGAATACCCATATCTGAAATAATTAATGTCACTTCCCTGTCAGAATATGTTACTAAATTCCAGAGATCATCCTTTACTGCCTCTATTACAACTTTGTTGGAAAATACATTTAACGTTCCACTTTTGGCAGCAATAAAGTATGGGTAAAACAGAACAATCCCTTTGTTTTCCATTTTCTTAAGCAAACCCAATGCAAATTTTGTTGCCTCATCTGATTTTACGCCTACAACCCTTGGCAAATTTAAATCATTACCGATATATACAGCGCTTCTCACAGTCCATAAAAGACTATCATCCATATGTTCATATCCTGTATATTCTTCCCATGGTATTGATGGTAAATTCATTTCCTTTAGTTCGTAGAAACCTAATAGTTTATTCATCTTATCACCTAATAATGTCCGCCCATGAAAGTTTTTCCGGTATACCTTTCATATGTTGAAATAGCATATGAATCCATCATACCTGCTACATAATCACAAACCAAGCGCTTCTGTAGTTTCTCTTTATCGCACCTCTCTAAATCTTTATATTGCTTCATTAATTCTTCTGCTCTATACTCTGGAGGTAAGTACATGGGGGTATTTAAATATAGATTTACTAACTCACTTAAAACCATATCGCCGTTTTGTTCATAAGAGTAGACCTTATCATTATTGTTAATGCATTTAAACACAATTTTCTTTAGTCCTGAAACTAACTCACTATATTTTGCAAACTGTAATTCCGCCTCCTGCTGCGTATACTTTGACTTTTTATAATCATCATTAACAGGAAGCATGTCAATATCGCTCAAGAATAAATTTATTAGACTAGATGATAACTCTTGGCGAAATAGCTTTGAAAATTCAGTGGAGGCAATATGGCTCTTGCCATAACCAGCTTTTTCTTTCGCCTTTTCCACAGTGTTTATTAAACTTTGAAAACACTCAGTATTACCATACTCTGCCTGATAATCCTGTAAAATCTCATCAATCGTATATGCTTTTACCCGCAATCCGTCTTCTAAATCATGCGCGGCATACGCTATTTCATCTGCTATATCTACAATTTGAACATCCAACGTACGTAGATTTATTTCATTTAAATCTATAAATTGAGATATAAAATCATAATCAACATCATATATGAATTTCTGTTTGTCCTTTTTCTTTAAACTCTTAGCCGCCTCATAAATTTGAATGTCGAACTTATTAAAATACTTTATAACACTAAGAAGTGTTCGATAAGTCAAATTTAATCCACGAAAGTTCTCTCTCTTTTTCTCAATGTTAGTTAATATTCTTAATGTCTGGGCATTTCCTTCAAACCCGCCAATATCAAAAAACAAATCATGTAGACATCTCTCGCCAGAGTGACCAAATGGAGGATTTCCAATATCATGTGCTAGAGCTCCAGCTTCGACCACATAAATTTCGCTTCGGCTGTAGTCTATAGCATAAGCGATTGATCGGGCTATTTGTGATACCTCCAGACTATGTGTTAATCTGTTACGAAAAAACTGATCATTTTTCACACTCAGCAATTGCATCTTCCCCTGTAACCTTCTAAAAGAGGATGAATACATTATTCTTGCATAGTCTCTCTGAAAAGGTCCATCCGCACGATAACGGTTTTCCTCATCATAAGCTCCAACCGCTAAAGCTTTATCGTTTAAAGGTCTAAGATACATTCTTTCAATATCATTTGCCGATACTTCTAAAGGTGTTTTTTCAATAGACATATTGATTTTACCCCCGCCCTATTTTCTTTTATCATATCACCAAAATCAGCAAAAGAAAAGCCCCCGCATCACCGCAGGGACTCATTCAAAGGAGAAAATCTACGTATCTGGAAAATGTCATGGAGGATAGAACCAAATACATCACCGCTCGCGTACCCTACGGCATTGTCCCGTTAAAGTACAGGCCTGTCTTATGAGGGATTACACAATACCGGTTAGTCAGCCACCAGGGTGTGATACCTGGCGGCCGTTGCTTAAATGGGGGAGGGTGCAAAACCAATCAGCTTTCCGCTTCATCCAATTTTGCATATTACAATTATAAATCTTCCAAACGGACATGGCAAGGACACGATTTTGACATGCTCCTGTCAAGGCCCTAATCCAGCATAAGGGCGTCTGCACCAAAGAGATATACACTAAGTATACCTGTAAGCTCCGTTATCCACCGTCTGGCCGTCCGCTCTCCATATCCGTAAATCTCTGCAATATTCTCGTATGTCATCCCATCCAGGTAGAAATACTTAAAGGCCAGATACTTCTCATGCGTATTTTTCCGACACTCCTCATCCTCCAGGAGCTTCAGGCACTTGTCTATGTGGCCTATCATGACAATACTCCGGAGCTTGCTCTTGAGGATACTGTTGATAAAGATATCTTCCTCTGTGAACTCCTCCAGTTCATCGCCATTATCCATGTCGGACAGTTCTGCCACTCCCTCCTCCACGCTCTGACAGATGCGGTTATAATTCTCCATCAGCTTCTTGGTGTTCTGGAATACCTTTATTCTCTTTTCCCTTCGGAGTTGCTTCTCATGCTCCTTAAGGGCTTCCTTTGCGGCCAGCCTGGCCACTTCTTCCAGTGCTTCTGTCTGTTTCACCGATATCACCTCCTCCCACGTCCAGCCACGGACACGCCCAGCACCCGTACCGTATCTTGCCCTTGTTGTTGCGCTGGCCATCACACCCGTGACGCCCGTTGTCTATGTAGCACTGTCTCATAATACCATATCACTCCCTTCGGCAGCCTGCGCAGCTCCGGAACCGGGCAGGCCGCCGTGTATGTAAAGGGTGGCATTCGGGCCGACCATGTATCCGGTGGCGGCTCCCGGATAGCTGACTCTGCCGAAGCCGCTACAGCTGATGCCCGCAAAACCTTATTGGCCTTGACCTGCTTACTGTCTGCTTTCTTCTTCAATCAAACACCTCCCATTTACGCATGCGGGATGGGTATACCAACTCTGTCCATATCCTTCCCCTGCTGCTGTCCTGGGGCCTCTGACTTACCTGTGACCATCTCACGTATGTATTTGTGCGGAACATTACAATTCACTGCATTCATTACAATCTCGGCCTTGGTACTCTCCTGCATAAGCCTATAGAAATCTGAAAAAGTCACTTCTACTCTGTCCTCTTTTGCAAATGCATCTAAAATAGTTCCCATATAATTTTCCTTCCTTTCTCTGTTTTACAAAATCTCAGTTTGGTTCATCATGATATTTCAATGCCTGGCCGCAAGTTGGACAGAAATAATCATCATCCTCAACCACATCTGAATCACATACCGGACAGAGGCACTCTGCTTCATCACCAGCGGAATAATATGATTGATATGCCGGTGTCCACACCACCATTTTCGGCTCACTTTTGTCTTTTAAATATTGGACTTCTCCTGGCGTCAGGCCGGTATCCTCATAGGCTTTCAGCTTTTCTTTCTGTTGCAGCATGATTGCCTTCACCCGTTGCAGTACCGACAACGTAAAAGTATTATCCCGTTCCGCGTTGGACTTTATTGCAGCATCCAGCTCTATGATGTCTTTTTCAAAATCTCTTTCCATCCAGGCTCCTTTCTCCGGTTCTCCCAGAAATCCTAATTCTGGTTACAGCCTTTTTTCACCTTCTGAATCTCTTTCAGTTTCTCAATCAGCAACGACCGGTTCGTATCGCAATCCCGGAAGAACTTCCCATCCCGCAGCAGATAGTACTCATGCCGGCCGTAACCATCATGATATTTGGCCTCATAGCTTCCTGACGCATATCCATCGAATATCCTTGCGTGGTATACCTTCACCACCATGCTGGTGCCGTCCTCCAGGTCATACCGGTAGTACCGCTCCCCGGTCTGCTCTGTTTCAATCCATAACGGCCACGTCTCATATGCATCCACAAAGGCAGCCCGTTGGTCATTGTTCTTAAGCACCGGAAGCGCTGGCTGTTTGGGTTCTTCTGGCTCCGGTTCTTCCAGATTACACAGCATACCCGCAAGAGCTGCCACCAGTATCTTTTTCTTCCGGAGCAACTTCGGCGGAAGAGGTTCCACCTTATCAACCTTTATCATTTCACTCAGGGATTCCTTTTCTTTTTCTAACATCCCCCGGAGTAGATCCACATCTGAGGGTTCGTTTTCTGCTTCCGCTGTTTCTTCTTGGTTTTCATTTTCGCAGCAGATCTCCTCATTCTGCTGCTCTTTCGCAGCGGGTTGCTGTGGTTCCTGATCCAGTACCCTCATGGCCCACTCGCAAATATATTCGCAAGGATTCTTGCAGTGCTTGCAGCATGGGCTTGGTTCCCCATCTCCCGCCCGGTGATAGGCCAGTTCATAGTTCACGAACTCACAATTCTCCCCTATCTGCTCCCGGATTCCGTCCAGATTCATAAGTATCTCGCACGGAAACGGATTCCCGCAGGACGCCCCTACACACTGCCGCTCTGCCTGCCGTATCTCGCATTCCATAGAGCAGGAGAAGCAGTCATGTCCGCCCTCGCATCCTTCTGTTGCTATCAGACTATCTGCTGGGTATTCCCGCCTGGGTGTTCCGTAGGCTGATAATTGTGGAGCCGGGCGCCGCTGCGAACTATAACATTCCAACTCACAGTCACCGCGCCTGACGCATTCCCAGCAGCACACCCGGCTGCAGTCCTCCCCGGTTCCCGGGATGAGCTTATGGGCCTCCTCCAGGGTGCAGTCAAATTCTGGCCGGTGGATGCACTTCCCGGACTTCTCTAACTGGGTCTGCTCTGTCTTTGGCGGTTCCGGTTCTGGTTCTTGGTTGGGCTCTGGTTCTTGCTCCGGTGTTGCGACTGTCGCAACTTTTTTCTCTTTTTTCGGCTTCATTGCCCTGATAACAGGTATCTTCATATCAGGGGTGACCTGCTCCCTCAGCTCCTCACTCATGGGGAGCATCTCTATCAGCTGACTGACGTTGTACACCTCATACTGTTCTTCCAACCTGGGCAGCTCCCCCGGCTCTATCGGAATGCCGAACTTATCGTACAGGTTGATGCACCTGGACGCCCAGGACTTGTCCTTGCCATATTCATCACCCAAAAACTCGTTAAAGCTGTCGTAACCTTGTCCCTGCCACAGCTTTTCATCCCGGATGATTTTCAGGTAATAACCGAAGCCTACAAAACCATTTTTGATATCCTTGTAGGCTATATTGGCCAGCCGCCTGGTATCTATAAAGGTCAATCCTGTTTTCTTAACTTCCTCCATTACTTTTCCCCTTTCACTCTGCTTATTCTGGCTTTAAGGGCCGTAAGCAATGAATCCTGGGTAACCTGCTTATTCTGCAGGGCTGCCATGACATCCTCATCCATGCATCCGGATACAATCAAATGGTGTATGATAACATTATCCGTCTGTCCCTGCCTGTGCAGCCTGGCATTTGCCTGTTGATACAGTTCCAGGGACCAATTAAGGCCAAACCATACTATGATGTTTCCACCCGCCTGGAGATTGAGTCCGTAAGCGGCACTTGCCGGATGCGCCAGGAGCACATCTATCTTCCGCTCATTCCACTGGCTGATTACGCCCGGCCCCTTAAGCTCCGCTACCCTAAGTCCCTTCGGAAGGCACTTGATAATACGGGACTTGTCATGCTGGAAGTTGTAGAATACCAGTATCGGTTTCCCCTGGCTGCCTTCCACAATCTCCTTGAATGCCTCCAGCTTCTCTCCGTGGACCTCCACTGCATGCTTGTCACTGTCATATACGGCCCCATTACAGAACTGCAGGAGCTTACCGGAAAGCACCGCTGCTGACCCGGCATCCAGTGTGGCCTCGTCCACTTCCAGAAGCATCTCACGCTCAAACTTCTCATATGCTGCCTGCTCCCTGGGATTAAGACGCACATGTATTACATTGTCAATTCGCTCTGGAAGCTGCAGGTAATCCTTTGCCTGCAGGCTGATGCAGATGTCGGATATCCGCTGCTGGATAATCCGGTCTGCCCCTGGAAGCGGCGCGTATGAAAAGATGGTATCCCGGTTTCTGGATGCTGGCGAGAAATATTCTTCCCGGTACTGCCCTATCCTTGTCCCCAGCCGCCGTCCCTGGTCAAGCAGGTATATCTGGGACCACAGGTCCAGAAGGCCGTTTGGCGCCGGTGTACCGGTCAGCCCATAAATCCGGCGTATGTGGTTCCTCACCAGGCACAGGCTCTTGAAACGCTTGGCTTGCGGGTTCTTGAAACTGGACAGCTCATCTATGATTACCGTGTCAAACGGCCAGGCGTTGCGGTAATGGTCCACAAGCCATTGCACATTATCCCGGCTCAGCACATACACATCTCCCGGGGTATTAAGGGCCTTTATCCGCTTTTCCCTGCTGCCCAGCACGGGGATAATCCGAAGCAGTTTCAGATGGTCCCATTTCCCGGCCTCTCGGGTCCAGGTATCCTCCGCCACTTTCTTGGGCGCTATCACCAGGGTTTTCCCGACCTCAAACCGATTGTACCGCAGGTCATTGACGGCCGTCAGCGTGATAACGGTCTTACCAAGCCCCATGTCCAGGAACAGCCCCAGGG
>OJJF01000174.1_pt1 | contig 36445 bp, 32 predicted proteins | sample 1596121 | NCBI WGS metagenome assembly OJJF01 (sample SAMEA4350135, study PRJEB24818) | metagenome | biome: human; feature: gut; material: faeces | place: Denmark | collected 2013-09 | reverse complement strand
TATTAATGGTTGGGAAAATGAAAGGAAGGTATGGAAATGAACACAAGGGAGCATGAAACAATGAAAATGCGGGGAAGCAGTGATATATCTTATCTGGGGCAGGCGGTAGACAGTATGATATATGATTTTATGCGGGAGCATGAGATCCCCGGGCTTACGCTTGCCATTGTACAGGCGCCGTATATCCCACGGGTGGTTGGATACGGAATGTCTGATGAAAAGCAGAGGCGTCTGGCCTCCCCTAATACTATGTGGCCGGCGGGGCATATTTCCCAGGCTTTTGCGGCGGTGGCCGTTATGCAGCTTTATGAAGACGGCAGGCTGGATCTTTCCGATACGGTAGGAAAATGGATTCAGGAGGTTCCGGAAGCCTGGAAGGAAATTGAAATACTTCAGCTGCTGCGCCATGCATCGGGTCTGCCGGATTACCGCTTCCAGCAGGATTTTAATCCATACAGGGCATGGGCCTTTGGAGAATTAATAGATTTGGTTCAGGCGCTGCCGCTGCACTTCAAACCGGGAACAGAGGTGATGCAGAGCGCTACGAATTTTCTTCTGCTGACGGAAATTGTGGAAAGGGCGGGGGAACAGAGCTACCATGACTTTGTTACGAAAAGGCAGATTCAATACCTTGGTTTACGCCATACCGGCTTTGCGGAGGATTTGGGGCGTTTTATGCATGAGGATGTTTCTCTTACGGAAAATGTACATCAGCTGTTTAAGAAGGATCGGCTGTACATTGATCCCACAGAGCCTGCGGCAAGCTATGACGGAGAAGGAGGTTTGATACCACGTACGGATTCCTCCGCGTTAAGAGGTTTTTCGGATATTTGGGCATCCGCACAGGATATTTCCTTCTGGGATATCGGACTGGCCGGTTCCGTGCTGATTCATGAGCCGGAAAACAGGGCAAAGGTTTATGCGCCGTGGGAGCTGCCCGATGGCCGGGTGGTTCCGGCAGTGGCAGGCTGGCAGTTCTATAAACACAGGGGACTGATGGATATCAAGGGCTCGGTTCCGGGATATTCCGCATTCCTGAGCCGCTTTACGGATGCAAAGGAACTGGTATGCGTTACCCTGATGGCCAATAAGGAGGGAATTGATTTTACAAATCTGGGCCGACGCATCGCGGGCGCCTTCGGGGATTTACTATCCACGAACTACGATGATAATAAGCTTTATCTGTTTGAGGGCCAGCTTCCGGCTGAGGAGACGGTGGAGCGTCTGGAGAAGGAGCTTGCCGGTAGAGAGATACCTGTTTTTGCAAAGTTTGACCATGCGCAGAATGCAAAGGATTCAGGGCTTGAGCTGCGTCCGACTACCGTATTGGTATTTGGCTCACCAAAGGTTGGCACGGGTCTCATGCAGGCGGATCAGAGTATTTCACTGGAACTGCCTCTCAGGATTTCCGTCTGGGAGGACGAGGCCGGAAGCACATGGCTGGCATTTCCAAGAATTCCCCGGATGGCGGCGGAGTATGGTCTGGAGAAGCATCCTGTCGTAGGAAAAATGGAGAGGCTGATGGAAGAACTGGTCAGGAAGGCAGGGAGCGTGTATTAGAGTTTTTTGAATACTGCTTTCCGACAGCGGCGCTTAAATATGTGTGATTAAAATATCAGATATTGGATAAGCCGGCTGTAACTGGTGATGAGAATGGTAAGCAGAGGTGATAAAAAAGGGTATCCTGAAAAAATTCGGGATGCCCTTAAATGATCAGATATTCAAATACTATATATTTTTCACACTATTTCTCTTTATTAATTCGGGTCGGATTTTCTTTTTAATTACTGGTCTTGGTGATGATGTCGATAAGGCTTCAAGTACAGTATCGGCAATAGTGTTCCCAACAAGAGCAATTGGCTGTGCAATGGCAGTAATGCCCATGATTTCAGCCCATGGATGATCATCATATGCAATAAGACTGATATCATCCGGATAATTTAAATTAAGCTCCTTTAAAGCGGATAAGGTCCAAATAGTCAGAGTCTCTGCATGACTGATTATCGCAGTTGGTTTCAGCGCAAGTATATTTTCTTCTATTGATTTAATATAATTCCGGTTACAGGAATAGTGGATAATAAAGCCGGGATCGGGGACAAGATTCATTTCTTGATAAGCCTGCATGTAACCATCATCTCTTACATCCTTTCCATCTACAGATACATTAAGGACGAGTATCCTGCGATGGCCGCATTCCAACAGATATTTTACCGCAAGATATGTTCCATACCTGTCATCGATTATAATGGAGTCAAGTTCATCATAGTAGTCCGTATAAAGTTGCAGACAATATTGTTTAGCGGTCATAAACAGATGCTGATCCTCTTTGTTATAGAAACATGGAGAAAAAAGAAAAGCATCCAGCTGATTGGAGCGAAGATAACGAATTACTTTATTGTTTGAAAAGAAATTCCCGGATGGTGAAAACGTTAACACCTGATAGTCAGTGTTTTCCAAACGATTATGCATTTGCTCAATAACCTGAAAAAAGAACGGATTCGTGAAATCGTTTACAGCAATGCCGATAGAATTACTTCTACTCTGTTTAAGGCTTCGGGCAAGAAGGTTGGGATAATAATCAAGTTCCTTCGCCGCTTTCAGAACCAGTTCTCTTGTCTCAGGCTTTACTCGGTCAGGATCCTGATAAACACGCGATATAGTTGCTATTGATACACCAGCACGCTTCGCGACATCTTTACTTGTTGCCATGACTAACCTCCTATGAAACGTTTGTTAATATTATACAATAGTACGGAGGAAAAAGAAAGAAAATTCAGACTGTAAATTGTGCAAATGAGAGAAAGAAGGAAAAAGTATTGACAACGTTTACATTCATTGATATTATGATCCTATAACATAGTAGTAAGAAAAATATAATTATTTTTTTCTTGCAAAATGTAAACGTATACATTACGAGGAGGTTGCTTATGTATTATAGACCGGAAAATTCGGTTGCAGCGGATGTGATACCTTTTTACAGGGATAATGCTTTTCAGCTATTTTATCTGAGAGATTTCAGGAATATTGCTGAGCATGGAGAGGGTACTCCCTGGTATCTGCTGGAAACTAAGGATTTTGTACACTTTATGGAAAAGGGAGAGGTGATTGCACGCGGTAAAGAAGAGGAGCAGGATCTCTATATTTTTACCGGCAGTGTGTATGAGGAAAAGGGAATAAACTATATTTTTTACACAGGGCATAACCCCCATTATCCGGAAGCGGGGAAAAATCAGGAAGCCATTATGCTGGCTGTGAGTGAAGATTTCAAGACATGGAATAAGGATAAGGATTTTGTTTTATTGGCTCCGGATTGTTTTGAACCTCATGATTTCAGAGATCCCTTTGTTTTCTATAATGAGGAAACTAAAGAATATAATATGCTGTTGGCAGCAAGGGTGAATTACGGGCCAAGCAGAAGAAGGGGATGCACGGCAGTTGCAGTAAGCAGGGATTTGAAAGAGTGGAAAGTAAAAGAAGAGCCATTTTATTGCCCTCGGCTTTATTTTACTCATGAATGTCCGGACCTTTTTAAAATGGGAGACTGGTGGTATCTGTTATTCAGTGAATTTACAGAGAAGTGTAAGACGCATTACAGAATGTCAAAGTCGCTGAAAGGGCCGTGGCTTACACCGGATAATGATAACTTTGACAACCGTAATTTTTATGCGGCAAAAACTGTATCGAACGGGACGGAAAGGTATATTATCGGCTGGAACCCAACGAATATAGGGGATAAAGATTTCGAAGATACGCAGTGGGGTGGAAATATCGTTGTACATAAAATTATCCAGGCAGAGGATGGACAGTTGTATACCACAATTCCAGATCAAGTGAAAGCGGCTTATTGTGTGCCGATTCAATATAGAGAAGGCTATACAATGGGTACTGTATTAAAGTATCGCAGCCAATGGACTATAGGACGAAAAGACGGATTCAGCAGTTTGGATCTGGGAGAGCTTGAAAGCGAGTGCCGTATTTCCTTTGATGTGGTATTCAAAGAAGAAAGTAAAAACTTTTATGTATTCCTGAACAGTGATAAGGATAATGAAAATGCCTATTATATCGGCATCGATCTGGTTATGAAAAGAATGACCTTCGACAGATGGCCAAGGAAAAGGAATGATTATCCGTTTATGCTTGAGCTGGAAAGATATATCGAAGTTCTTCCCAATGTCAAATATCATCTGGATATCATCAGGGACAACTCGGTGCTGGAAGTCTATTTTGATAATAAATATGCGATGAGTGCAAGGATGAATGACTTTAAGGAGGGAACCTTTGGTTTTGCAGAGACTTTTGGAGAGGCTGTAATTGAAAGCCTGGAATATATGGCGTTGGAAAGATAAAGGATGAAGGGGGCAGATAAATGAGGGAAAAGTTAAAGAAAGGATTTTCGCGTAACTGGAGGCTGTATGTGTTAATGATGCCTGCGCTGCTTTGGCTCATTGTATTCGCTTATATGCCCATGTATGGAATTTTAATCGCCTTTAAGGATTATAAGGGAAAAATGGGGATATTGGGAAGTCCCTGGGCACAGCCTATATTCAAACATTTTATTTCCTTTTTTAGAACCAGCATTGCATCCCAGGTAATCTCAAACACAGTGATTTTGAGTTTATTAACAATATTGATTTCTTTTCCTGTTCCGGTTATTTTTGCCTTGCTGCTGAATCAGATTAAAAATAACAGAAGAAGGAAGGTAGTACAAACAATTTCCTATGCGCCATATTTTGTATCGAATGTAGTTGTTGTCAGTATTATCAGTGTAATCTGTGCACCAAGCGGTTTTGTAAATACGATCATTAAAGCACTTAATGGGGGAAATGCCTTATATCTTACATCGGCTGCCGAATATTTCAGGATGTTGTATATTGTGTCTAATATCTGGCAGACCATGGGATTTTCTGCAATCGTTTACATTGCTGCATTGACAGGAATCAGCCAGGATTATTATGAAGCTGCTATTATGGATGGAGCCACTAAGCTGAAAAGAATACTCTACATAGATATTCCGCTTATTATGCCTACTATAATTATTATGTTTATTTTATCTATCGGCAATATTATGTCAATCGGATATGAAAAAGTATATCTGATGCAAAGTGGAACCAATACTGCTGTCAGTGAAATTATTTCTACCTATGTATATAAGGTGGGACTTCAAAATGCACAGTTTTCATTTGCAACAGCAGTAGGGCTGTTTAATGCGGCCGTAAACTTCGTTATTCTTCTGATCGTTAATGCAATTTCCAGAAGAACTGCAGATATCAGTATTTTTTAAGGAGGAACCCTATGAAAGCTGCGAATAAAGCCGGAACAAGACGGGATTTCCTGCCGGCGGGAAATACTAAAATTAAAAAATTGTGGGGAGATCGTATTTTTGATATTGTCAATGCTTTAATAATGATTCTGATATGCATGGTAATCGCCTATCCATTGTATTATGTTTTGGTTGCGTCATTGACAGACCCGACGGTGGTAAATTCGGGGAAGGTTCTGCTGTTTCCGGAGAAGCTGTTTATCGGAGGATATAAGAAAATTTTTGAATACCGGCCTATCTGGACCGGTTATGCAAACACACTTATTTATACTGTCTGCGGTACTGCGGCAGCGATGGCGGCAACAATTCCCTGTGCGTTTGCCCTTTCCAGAAGGGCTTTGTTCGGAAGAAGAATTCTTAATTTCCTGTTTACTTTTACCATGTTTTTCAGCGGAGGAATTATTCCTTTATACCTGATAATTAATATGGTGGGAATTTACGATACGATTTGGGCCATGGTACTGCCTACCGCCGTATCCGTATATAACCTGATTGTATGCAGATCGTTTTTTGATTCCAATATACCGGATGAATTGTATGATGCGTCCAAAATAGATGGATGCAATGACTTTGACTTTTTCTTCAGAATTGCGGTTCCACTATCATCAACAATCATTGCGGTCATGATACTTTTTTATGCAACATCAATTTGGAATTCATTTATGAATGCTTTAATGTTTATGGGGACTCAGGATAAAATGCCGTTACAGGTAATTCTGAGAAACCTGGTTTTGTCCAACCAGACATCTGCACTGACCTCAAGTGGTACAGAGGTTGCACAGAGAATGAAAATGGCCGAGCAGCTGAAATATTCAATCATAGTGGTATCTGCTTTGCCGCTGCTGGTTGCTTATCCGTTTGTTCAGAAGTATTTTGCAAAAGGTGTGTTAATGGGAGCTATTAAAGGGTAATTGAAAGGAGAAGGGTATGAAAAAGAAAGTATTGGCTTGTATTTTATGTGTATGTATGGCACTTTCCACTGGCTGCGGAGGGAATGCAGCAGTAAGTGGCGAAGAGACAGGTGGTTCAAAAATGTCGGAAATATCAGAACAGGGAGAGTCGGATAATTTTAATCTGGATGGAACTCTGCCAATTGTAAAGGATCCAGGAAAAATGGAACCGATTAAAATCGCTGTAGTAATAGGGGCCGACAGTTCTGTTCCTACACAGGATAAAGAAATGACAAAAAAAATTGTTGAGGAAACAGGGATTCCGATAGAGTGGCAGGAAATCCCTGCGGACGGATCCGCAGAAAAAATTAATTTAATGTTGACTAGTGGTGAATATCCAGACGTTTTTTGGAACGGAATAAGCAGTGATATGGCTGTACAATATTCTGATCAGGATATTTTTGTACCAACGGAGGAACTCATAGCACAGTATGCACCCCGGCTTGCTAAAATTTTTGAAGAGCACCCGGAATATAAGCAAGGTTCCACTACTCCGAATGGTCATAGTTATGGTTTCCCATACATAGAAGAAATGCATGGACTTGTTCTGACTCCGGGACCATTTATGATTAATCAGACATGGTTAAATAAAGTTGGTAAGGATATGCCAACTACTGTAGATGAATTTGTAGATTGCCTTCGTGCTTTCAAAGAGGCAGGAGATTTAAATGGTAATGGTGAAGCGGATGAGATTCCATATGCATTAGAATTTGGTAATGATGATCTCTTTGGTTCATATGATTCTTTTTACTATTTTACTGGTGCCTTTGGGATGGCAGATACGGTATGCTCAGGAAACCCAATGGCAAATCATTTGCGATTAATTAACAATAAAATACAATTTGCAGCAACTAATGATGCATTTCGTAAAACATGCGATTTTTTCCATGACATGTACACAGAAGGATTAATTGATCCAGATTCATTTGCACCATCTGGAACAGGAGTGCCGTTATATATTAATAAATTGGCTCAATCGGAAGCGGTTTTAGGCGCTTTCCAATGTTGGACACCCAGGGATAATATTGTGGATTTAGCAGTCAGAGATGAGTATGTGCCTTTGCCTAGATTAATAGGAGCTGAAGGAAAATGTGGAAATGTATTGAATTATTCAGAAATGCAGGATACTTCTATGGTGGCAATTACTGATAAATGTAAATATCCTGAAGTGATAGCGGCCTTGGTAAATTATTGTATGGAGCCTGAAATCTCTATCACACTTAATTGGGGGGCAATTGGATATACCTATATAAAAGGGGATGATGGCAAACTACATTTTAATCTTGATGAAAATAATAATATAATTCTTCAAAATGGCTGGCAGTATTTTTCAGAACAAAGAACTAATACTTCCCCAACAAGAGGAGCCCTGGCAGTACTGAATGAATATTATGATAAGTACGCAGATTATACATGGGATGCAGTGCCTATTTTGGAAGGACAGAGGGTGAACGGCAAGGAGGAGTGTCTGGAAGAGATAGAAGCAGTGCCTAAAATGATGCTTTCCTTGGAGGAAAACAATAAGCTTTCCCAGATTTATGGAACAATTGATAATATTGTGAATGCATATCAAATGGATGCAGTTATGAATGGAACAGACGATACCAGCTGGGATAAATTCAAACAGGATTTAAAGGCAGCCGGAGTTGATGAGTTGGTTGGCATATATCAGGGGGCATATGATAGATATTGTTCCTTTGCCGATTAAAACAGAACAGAAAATAACACACCTTAACAAAAGGACAGCCCGCTGCAAAAATTCATGCAGCGGGCTGTTGCTTTCGTATAATTTTAATATGTATTTTTAATTTTATAGAAAGAATTATACCAGCTCTTTATTCTTAAAATACATCTCTTTTATTCTCTCCAGCGTAATATCCGCCAGTCTCTTTTTGTCTTCCTTTGGAAGCTCATTGGGATAAATCGGCTCGCCGTATTCGATGACGACATGGGTTTTCTTTATCTTGGGAAGATGATCCTCAAAAACATCACCGGCGTTATTCAAAGCAATAGGGACGATGGGACAGCCGGATTTCTCGGCAATTTTGAAGCTTCCTGCATGGAAAGGCAGAAAAGTGTCGGGAACCTTGTTGCGGGTGCCTTCCGGGAAAATGCAGATGGAAATGCCGTCCTTAATTTTTCCAATGGCGGTTAAAATAATTTTGGCGCCCTGTTTCAAATCATTCCTGTCCAGAAACAGGCAATGCAGGTTCTTCATCCAGTTGCTGAGGAGGGGTATTTTCAACATTTCTATTTTGGCAACATAGCCGGTGGGGCGTGGAACCCGGACATAGGTCATAAGGATGTCAAAATAGCTCCGGTGGTTTCCGATGTAAAGCACGGCCTGATCCCTGGGAACACGTTCTTCGCCGATGTAGGTGATTTTAACGCCGGACAGGCGCAGACACCAGCGGAAAGCCCAGTTGACAATGGCCAGGGAACTCCTGTTTTTGACGTCCATATTGAATTTCCCGATAATCCACTCTGCGATCATAAGCGGAATGCTCAGGATAAGAAATAAAACTACAAATACTGCCACACTGATAAAACGAATCATGGGATGATTCCTTCCTTTCCCTGTCCCCGGAAACCGTGATAAATGCCCGGGGTATTTGTATTTTTAAGTATATACTACCATTATTTGCAAAGCAAGAATTTATTTGCTTTGTGTCGATGGATGCGTTTATCCTGCGATAGATGCAGGGAAAGGTTATTTCAGCAAATAATGCAGATATCAGAGGCCAAATTCCTGGAACAGGCTTTCCTGAAAGTCATGGCTGGTAACGGCCTTTTCTATTTCACTGCTGCGTCCGTTCTCAATCAGGAGCCGTATTAACTGATTGACCCTGTTTTCCCCTTCTTCCTTTAAAAAAGCCATATGCTCCTGCTCGTCATACTCCGTAAATAACATATCAATCACCTCCGCGCGATGGGCTGTGAGAATGTCCTTCAGTATATTTTCCTGAATACATTCCCGGATGGCGGCATCTGCCGCTTCATCGAAGGGCAGATTCATTTGCAGTTTCGTTCGTACTTTTTCTACAAAGATGGAATATTCCTTTAATTTCCTGCACTTATCCATGAGCCCGCTGTTGTGCCCCGCGTTGATGTTAAGCATAATTGCCCGGCATTCCAGGCATGGCTCTCCGGCATCCGAAGCAGGAGGAAAAGCGTCGGACATTTTCAGCTCAACGCGGTCGGGCTGCTCCTCCAGGCCGTTGTAAAAGACAACAAATTTCGGCCGGGGAAGGGGAATGAGCTTTTTGCCGTACAGCCTGTATTTATGCTTCATCAGGTATTTCTGGTAGGTCTCGGCAAAGTAGAGAAAGCCGCGGACCGGCATATTGGGATTCAGGGTGCTCTGGTGTTCATAAAGATTGAGGATATCTCCGATGAGGAAGGAGATATCATTTTTCATTTTCAGATAAAGCATGTTTTCCAGCGTCACGATCGCAAGCTGCTCCGGGTTGGAATAGGCGCTTTCGTTTACCGCATTATATAATGCAAGCAAATCCTCCTTTTCCCCGAAAACCAGGCGGAACAGCCTGTCCTTGTATTCTTTGGTAATTTGTACTTCCAATTTTTGTGTTACCTCCATTATACAGTATTTTTCTTTTTGTTTCAACGGTAATGTGGGCGAAATTAAACCATAGGCTGTACACCACGCTTTCTGTTTCGTAATTAATAGAAAAGAGATGATGGCGAAAACGCCGGATGCCGCCTGGCGGCATAAGAGAAAAGAACGGATATTTAAAGGCCTGTTAAAAAGGCCGGAAGAAGATTAGAATATCCGTAGGGATAATTTAACACGGATTGGATGGCGGCACAACCAATTTTCCAAAAAAACAGTAATAAATCCAAAAAATCAGAAGGATTTTCCTTTCCTGTGATTTGTTAGAATAGAAGCATAAGGAAAGAGAAGGAGGGTTATCAATGAAAAAGAAAATGATCAGTATTTTATTGTGTGCGGCGCTGGGGATTACTACTCTGGCAGGCTGCGGAGGCGCTTCAGGAGGCACGACGGTGACAAGTGAACCGGCAGCAGCCGTTGCGGAGGAGAGCAAGGAGAGCGCGGCGCCTGAATCCACGGAGGCGGCGGAGAGCCAGGAGAGTACTGTGGCAGCGGAAGCGGCGGTTGACGGAGGCGGGGAAACCCTGAATGTGCTCTGTCATTCCAGCTGGCGGACGGACGAGGCCAATGCGGTATTTGATTATGTGGCGGAGAAATGCAATGTAAAATTTGAGTTCGAAGAGGTGCCGGAGGGCAGTTCAGGAAACGAGCTTATTTTTGCAAAGATGCAGTCAGGTGAGGTGCCGGATATTCTCTGGTGGCAGGGAGCGAAGACCAGCGCCACGGAAATTGGCGAGGATTTGTTCGTAGAGCTGTCAGGAGACTGGGTAAACGATTATAATGCCAGCATCCTGGAGTCTCCCAACCAGACCTACAACGGGAAACTGATTTGCGCGCCTTTCGGTGATGTGACGGTATTTGGCATGTGCTATAACAAAAAGGTATTTGCGGACAATCAGATCGAAATTCCGCAGACATGGGATGAAATGATGGCGGCCTGCGAGACGCTGAAGGCAGCCGGAGTGACACCGATGTATGTATCCGGTACGACAGACAATGAATGGACGCTTCAGATCATTCCCATTGACGCCAGGCTGAAACAGGAATCCATCGTGCCGGGAAGCATGGATTCGCTGAATTCCCACGAAAAGCTCTGGACCGATATGGAATATATGCAGCTGACCTTTGACCGTATGAAGGAAATGAAGGATAAGGGTTACATCCAGGATACCTTCCTTTCCGACAGCTATGCGGATGCACAGGAAGCGCTGCTTACCGGTACGGCGGCCATGTATTCACAGGCAACCTGGATTTATGCGGAGCTGACGAAGCTTGCAGAATCCCAGGAGGAGTTGGAAAATATCGGATTTTTCCCCATCCCGGCAACAGAAGCCAAGGATTCCATCGCCTATACGGAGACTCCTACCGGCTTTGTAGTGCCTAAGGAAGGAAAGAAAGTGGATCTGGCAGTACAGATTGTAGGAGAACTGGTAACCAAGGAAGCTATGACCGAGTATTACAAGATGCATCAGGGAATTCCTGCAGTTAACGGCGTTGATGTTAAGCTGACCAGTATCCCGGCGGATGTTTCCGCACTCATTGAAGCAGGTAAAACAAGCACGCTGCCCAACACCATTTATTCCACGCCTTCCATGGCCAGCGACGTACAGGCTATGCTGGCCGGAGACAAAACTCCCAAGGACGTGCTTGCAGGCTATGACACAGACTGGGATACCTATGCGAAGGAAGCGGGAAATCCTGACTGGGGATATTGATTTGCAGCGGTAACTGTGAGGGGATTGGACCGTTGCCAAAAAAGAACAGAACAAGGCGGCAAATAACGGATGCAGATATCTGCTGCGCCAAAAGCGGGGAAGGGGCCGGGAGGCACCTTCCCCCTGTTAAAGGAAGGGACGAATTATGTTAAGAAAAAAACAGTATCCGGTTTATTTTGCCCTGCCGGGCATCATCCTTTTTATTACTTTTTTTATTGTTCCGTTTCTGGTTGGGTTCCGGTACTCCTTTACCAATTGGAATTTCAGAAGAGCGGATTTTATCGGGCTGGAAAATTATATCAGTATACTTAAAAATCCAAATATGAGTATTGCCTTTAAGAACACCTTTTTATTTACGATAGTGACGACCGCGGGGAAGGTTTGCCTGGGCATGCTCCTGGCCGTGCTGCTGAACAGGAAGCTGCGGACCACGAATTATCTGCGTACCGTTTTTTATCTGCCTGCAGTGGTCAATTCCATTGCTATCGGCATTGTGTTTACCTCCCTGATGCATCCCTCCAAAGGGCTGATCAATACGGTAATCCGAGGTCTGGGGATGACCGGCTTCCAGCCGAAATGGCTGACCGATACCAGAATTGCCATGCTCTCTATCTGTGCCATTGAAATCTGGAAGTGGTCCGGCTATACCATGATGATTCTTCTGGCGGGGATGCAGAATATTTCCAGGGATTATTATGAAGCGGCAATTGTGGACGGCGCGACCAAATGGCAGCAGTTCAGAAACATTACGCTTCCCCTGCTTATGGCTTCCGTGAACAATGTGGTGGTGCTGAGCATCATCGGCGGGCTGAAGGTGTTTGATATTGTGGTGGCGACCACGGGAGGCGGCCCCGGCTATGCCACTGAGGTATTCAATACCATGATTTACAATTCCTACAGCTATCAGAAATACGGAGAAGCCACGGCAGGCACGACGCTGCTGGCCGTGATTATTCTTGTGATCACGCTGTGCACCTATCAGACGATAGCCAAAAACGAGGTGGAGCTATGAGGGAAAAAAGGAAAAAGAAGATTAAACAGGCCGTGTTTGAGACAATCGGCGTTCTCATCAGCTTTCTGGTGCTGATCCCGTTTCTGATGGTTCTGGTGAATTCCATGAAAAGTAAAAGACAGGCAAATCTGCTCCAGCTGAACCTGAAAGGGATTTCCCTGGGGCAGATTGTGGAAAATTACGGTACGGTGATTAAAGAGGCCAGGCTGGTATCCAGCTTCCTTAACAGCGCGATTGTAACCTTCTGCGGATCTGCATTGGTGCTGACCTTCGCTTCCATGGCGGCGTTTGTGGTAGTGCGCAGAAAAACAAAGGCCATGAAGGCGGTAAATAATTTTATCGTAATGGGGCTGACGCTGCCGCTGGCAATGGTTCCCGTATACTTTCTTCTGTCAAAAGTGCATATGACGACTGGCACAGGGGCGGTGGCAGGTGCTATACTGGTATATGCAGCCAGTATTTTTCCGTTTATCTTTTTTATCTATACGGGATTTATCAAAGGGATATCCGGTGAAATTGATGAAGCGGCGATTATTGACGGCGCAAGTCCGCTGCTGATGTATTTCCGGATTATTTTTCCGCTGCTCAAGCCGGTTACCATTACGGCGTTGATGCACTGCGTCATGACGATTTGGAATGATTTCGGAATTTCCCTGTATCTGCTTAACAGCGCCAAAAGGACGACGGCGGTGCTGACCACCTATTTGTTCATGGGGCAGAAGGCTTCGGACTGGCAGCTTTTGTTTGCTGATGTGGTTCTGGTGTCCATGCCGATCGTCATCCTATATCTGTGTATGCAGAAATATATTGTGGCGGGGCTGTCGGACGGGGCGGTTAAGGGATAGGTTATGAAGAAAAAATTTTTCAGTATGAAGCATAAATTTGTCATCATGGTTGCCAGCCTGCTTCTGTGTTTTGTGCTGGCGACAACGGTGATCTGGGGCGTTGCCTTTACGAGGGAAATTTCCGAAAGGGGCGTGGAGTATGCCAGGGAGATGACGGAGAGCGCGAATAAGAATGTGGAGGGCTATCTGAAGAAGCTGCGGCTGATTGCCTATATCCTGCAGAATAATTCGCTTGCAAAGCCCATACTGAATAAGACCTCCTATTCCAATGACAGCGAGCGGCTGACTGACATGAAAAATATGCAGCTGCTTCTGAAGGCCGTGATGACAGGGGCCGAGTATATGCAGAACATCTATGTGTTTACGGAAAACGGGATGGAATTTTCTGCGGGGGGCTCGCTGTCAACGCCGGATGAACAGGAGCTGGAGCGCTATAAAAGGCTGGCGGGGGAGCAGGATGTGTTATTTTCGGTCCAGCCGGCCAGGGATAAATACGATTATCCCAAAATGATGCTGACAAAGCAGCTGGATCTGGGAAGGGGGAAGCCGCTCTGCTGGGTGGTCATGTCCATTAACTGCCGGGGAATTTATGGAATTTATAATGAAATGCAGCGGTACGATGCGGGTGTGATTATCTGGGACAGACAGGCGGGGCAGGAAATATACCGCAACAACCTGGAAGGGTTGGAGCAGGGCGGGCCGGTGACGGAGGAAGAGGTGGCCGTCCTGGCGGAAAAAGAGGACGGAACGGTGAGCAGGATCGGGAAAAACAAGGTTCTGCTCATGAGCATGCAGTCAGAGGTGACCGGCTGGCAGAGCATTATTCTCATTCCGTATAAACAGATTTCAGGGCAGCATGGGAAAATGCTTTCCATGAATGCGGTGGTTCTGCTGCTTCTGTCTTTAACCGCGCTTCTGTTATGCCGTATCCTTGCGGAGAGGTTTCTCCGTAACATAGAGCTTCTTACAGATGCCGTGGAGGGGATCGGAAAGGATAATCTGCAGCTGAATGTGGTCATTACCTCCGGGGATGAGGCGGAGGTGCTTTATCACAGATTTGAGGATATGGTGGACCGAATCAAGGAACAGATCATCGATATCAGAATGCATGAGAAGGAAAAGAGAGTGCTGGCGCTGCGTGCCCTTCAGGCGCAGATCAATCCCCACTTTCTGTATAACAGCCTGAATACAATCAAGTGGATGGGGCAGATGCAGGGGGCGGAAGCGGTGGTGGACGCAGTGGATGCCTTAAGCTCCATCATGCAGGTGAACATGTCCAAGAAAACATATATGACCTTTCAGGAGGAGCTGGACTATCTGAACAAATACATATGCATGAAGGAATTCCAGAAGGCGGCAAGAATTAAATTTGTATGCAAAATTGAGGAAGAGCTGAGACAGTGCTATATCCTGAAAATGCTGATACAGCCGATTGTGGAAAATTCCCTGAAGCACGGAGGGGTAATGGAGGATAAGGACGGTTATATCTCCATTTCCATTTATGCGGACGGCGGGGATGTGGTAATCGACGTGGAGGATAATGGCCGGGGGCTGAGCGAGGAAGAAAGCAGGGATATTCTGGCCCGGCTCCAGAAAGGGGACGGAATCGGGCTGTTTAATATCCAGAAGCGGATCCAGCTGTATTACGGCGAGGAATATGGGGTGAGCATTACCGGGGAAAAGGGGATTTTTACCTGTGTTTCCCTGCGTATTCCCAAACGGACACAGGCAGGTGAGGAAGATGATTAGAGTATTACTGGTGGATGACGAGCTGCTGAGCCGGATGACGGTCCGCTCGCTGATTAACTGGGAAAAAGAGGGCTATACCATCTGCGGGGAATGCAGCGACGGGACCCAGGCCTGGGCGGCGATACCGTCCCTTCGGCCGCAGATCGTGATTACGGATGTGAAGATGAACCGGATGAACGGGGATGAGCTGGTGCGCCGCATCGCCCTGGAGTATCCGGAAATCTGCACCATTGTTTTCAGCGGCTATGATGATTACAAATATGTGAGGGACGTGCTGAAAAATAATGCCATTGATTACCTGATCAAGAATGATCTGACGCCGGAGCTTCTTTTGGAATCGCTGCACAAGGCGGAGGAGATACTGAAGACGGGGCCGGGCATTGAAAAGAATGAAAACAATCTGCAGGCGCTCAGGAGGCAGTTTGTGCTGCGTCTGATCGGAAAGGAATACCAGGGAAAGGAAGCGGCCATAGAAAAGGAAATGCAGACGCTTTCCATCGATATGGATATGGGAAGGGTGATCCCGGTGCTGCTGGTTATCCGCAATCTTGAAGAAAAGACGGGAGGCGGGACGCTGCGTGACCGGATGATCATAATTTTTTCCGTCTGCAATGTGCTGGAGGAAATTATCAGGGAGGATCATAAGGGGATGGCGGTTCCCCTGGAAAATAATGAAATCCTGCTTTTGATTTCGTTAAACGGTTGTGCCAGCGAGCAGCGGACGGGAGAGGAACTGCAGAAGATGATGAACCGCAGCAGCTTTTGTCTGAATAAGTTCATGCGTCTGAATGGAAACTTCCATATCGGCCGCATGTGTCCCCTGCGGGAGATGCCGGAGGCCTTTCAGGAACTGGAGGAACGCAGAAAAAAGGAATTTATGGATCTGCAGCCGGAGAGCGGGAGGGAGGAGGCGCAGGAATATAATGGAGGAAACGGCATCAGGCTGGAGGATGAGCAGAGGCTTACGGCTACGCTGCGACAGGGGGATGAGACGCTGGCGGAGGAAACCGTAGACCATATTTTCCGGGAGATTTTTGAGGGGAATATTCTGCGTTCCGGCTGTACCCAGCTATTTTCCGATCTGACTATCCTTTCTATATCTTTTTGCAAAAAACAGGGGATTCCTTATGAAAAGGTATATACGCACAGAACCGGCGTCATGGAGTATGTGGCGCAGATGGAAAAGCTGAGGGAGTGCGGAAAATTTTTTCATGAGCTTTTCGCTGCGATTATCCGGGAGAAAAAAGTGTTGGAGGGGCAGAATGGCTATTCCGTTCCGGTGAGAAAAATGGTATCCTATATCCATCAGCACTATATGGACGGGATATCTTTAGGGGACGCTGCGGATAATGCCGGTATGAACAGCTCCTATCTGAGCACCCTGTTTAAAAATGAGGTGGGCACGGGCTTCGTGGAATATCTGAACGAGGTCAGGCTGGAGCGGGCAAAGGAACTGATGGACAGCTCGCAGCTGAGGCTGAAGGAAATCATTGATGAAGTGGGCTTCTGCAGCTATCCTTATTTTTTCAGCCTGTTTAAGAAAAAATACGGGATGACGCCGAAGGAATATCAGAAGGGCCAGGGGCGGTGAGGCCTCCGGCTGAAAAAAGGAGAACAGGATGGCAGCATTTGATTTGGTTTTTCTGGGAACGGGGGCCGCGGACTGGCCCGTGAGGCCGCAGGCCGATGTGAGATATGATACGGACGGTCTCATCCGGCGTACCTGCAGCCTGCTTATAAACGGTAAATACCTGATTGATCCTGCGCCGGAATCCTGGTTTTTTGCCGTTAAGGTGCTTAAGCTTGATTTATCCGGGCTGAAAGCGGTTATACTGACGCACAGCCACGGGGATCATTTCAGCCTTAAGGCGCTGGATGGATTCCTGGGGGAGGCCAGGGGAAAGGTAGGCTTTTATTGCCATGAGGGCACGATACCCTCGCTGAAGCTGACGGAAAAGGAGCTGTCCCGGATGAGGCTGCACCCGCTGAAAACAGGGGACAGGGTGAAGCTGGGCAAGGTGACCATGCAGGCTTTGGGGGCGAACCATGAGGTATCCAGGACCCGGGAGACGGCGCTGCATTATCTGTTTGCCTGTGAAGGAAAGAAATTTTTCTATGGCTGTGACGGCGCCTGGTTTCTTGCCCAGACCTGGTCGGTTCTCAGAAAGCATGAGCTGGATCTGGCCATCATGGAGGCGACGGTGGGTTCCATGGGGGCCAATTACAGGATCGCCAGCCACAATTCGCTGCCCATGGTAGATATGCTGGTGGAAGCCATGGAGGAATGCGGGATATTGAGGAAGGATTCCCTGGTGGTGCTGTCCCATCTGTCCCGGGAGCTGCACAGGCCGGATGAGGATTACGGAAGCAAAATAGTGGCTTACGACGGGATGCGGCTGGAAATATAGCGAATTGGAATAAATGCCGGTCAGGCAGTGAAAAAAGGAGCAGGGTTATGAAAACTAAGGTATGGGCACACAGAGGAGCCAGCGCCTACGCGCCGGAAAATACATTGGAGGCCTTCCGTCTGGCGGCGGAGCAGAAGGCGGACGGCGTGGAGCTGGATGTACAGCTGAGTAAGGACGGAGAGCTGGTGGTCATTCACGATGAAACCATTGACCGGGTGAGCGACGGCTCAGGTTATGTCAGGGATTATACGCTGGAGGAATTGAAGCGGTTTCATTTTAACAGGCTTCACCCGGAATATGCGGATGCGCGCATCCCCACGCTGGCAGAGGTGTATGAACTGTTAAAGCCCACAGGCCTGGAAATCAATGTGGAAATCAAGACGGGAATCTATTTTTATCCCGGAATAGAAGAAAAGCTGTTCCGGCTGGAACAGGCTTTGGGAATGCAGGGGAAAATTATTTATTCCTCCTTCAATCATTACAGTGTGATGAAGATGAGGGAGTATGATCCGAAGGCCAAAACCGGTCTGCTGTATGCGGACGGCTTCCAGGATGTGCCCGGCTATGCGGCAGGGCTGGGAGCGGACGCTCTGCACCCTGCGCTTTATAACCTGCAGTATGAAGGCTTTCTTAAGGCCTGCCGGGAAAAGAAGCTCCTTCTTCACGTATGGACCGTGGATGATGAAAAATACATGCGCCGTCTGGTGCAGGAAGGCATCGACGCGATTATCACAAATAAACCGGATGTGGCCCGAAGAATTGTGGATAACGGCTGATTTTTACGTGCCGGCTGTGGAAAAGCTATGGCTTATAGCCGTAGGAAATCAGCAGCCCCAGCGTCTGGATGATGGAAAGATTGTCTCTGTTTCTGTTTAGGAAGGAGGCAATTTTTCTTTGCCTGGAATAGTAGCTTTCAGCCTCCTGGCGGCTCATGCCATGGTTCATAAAGCCCTCCGCGCCGGCCTGGGTATCCACGGCCATATCCTCCGGCATCCAGTGGTTGGCCCGGACCAGATCGGAAACGGCCTGTTCATAATCTGGCTGGGCCGGGCTGATATAACGGACCTTGTCGTTGAGCCGGATATCCACATGCACAAGCCCCATACGTTCCATGAGGACAGGAAGCCTGATTCCTATGGCGTAGTCACGTCCCTGGCATTCCCGTTCTTTTTTCCACAGACTGCGCAGGCCGGTGCGGCTGCACAGCTCCCCATAATCCATTCCTTCAATGTACAGCCCGTCGCATTCCAGCTCTCTGTCTACCTCAAAGCAAGCGGTAATCCCTCCGGAGCGGGTGAAGGAAACCATCCGTTCCAGAAATGCTTCCGCTCTGTCGATATGGCGGAGCACCGCTTGACAGAGAACCAGATCATGGCAACATTCGGATGCTTTTTCCGGCATCCATTCCATAAAATCCGCGCAGTACAGAGAAACGTCAAAATCCGTATCGCACAGCATGGCTTTTCCCTCCCGGATGAGTGTTTCGTCAAAGTCCACGCCGGTATAGGTGCTTCCCTCAGGAAGCAGCGGCAGCAGGAGGCTGCCCAGGAAACCATAGCCGCACCCGCAGTCCAGGACACGGACGGGCTTTGTAAGCTTCCACACCTTTTCCACAAGGAAACCGATATAATCCTGGTTCCAGAAGGAAGAACGGGTGCGGGTAAGATAATCCAGCTGCCTGCCCCAATAGCCTTTTTTCCCCTTATCTGTGGGAATATAGGCGGCATCCGGAAGAGGCTTGAGCCCCATCAGTTCATCCACGGATACGCCGAATATCCCGGACAGCTGTGGCAGCAGGGCAATATCAGGAAAGGTGACGCCGGTTTCCCATTTGCTGACGGTCTGCGGCGCCACGCCCAGAAGCGCGGCCAGCTGCTGCTGGCTGAGGCCGTGCTGTTTTCGTAACGGAGCGATTTGAAATTGAAATTCTGCCATAAGGTTGTCCCCCTGTAATCTAAATGCCGCGCGGCCGTTAAGCTTTTTTACATACAATAACGTCGCCGCATCCTGTTTTGTTCCGGCCGGTAAACATACTTTACCACAGATTGGCCTGTCCAGGTATCCCGTTCTGCGGGAGAATGCCCGCCTGATAAGCGGGCGGGGCCGGGGAAAATTTATCATCAATATGTACCATCCGCCAAATTATGAATGGCATGGCTGAATAGTCCCCCTTTTTCGGGGGAAATTGTAAATATCCGGCATAGGACATCCTGTCCGCCAATAGATTAGTAAAAAAGGCGGATAGGTTTTTCTATGAAAAAAATATGCTTGCTGGTGATAGTCTCCATCATGGCTGCTATGCTTTCTGCCTGCGGCGGCGAAACAGAAAAAGAAGAGAACAGGAACAATCTGGAATTTACGGTGGTAAGCGAGGATAGGCTGCCGGATGAGCTGAAGGAAATTCTGGATCAGAAAAAGGAAAGCGCCTTCAAGCTGACCTATGCGGACGAAGGCTATCTTTACATCTGCGTCGGCTATGGAAAGCAGGAAAGCGGCGGCTACAGCGTGACGGTAAATGAACTGTATGAAACGGACAATGCCATTTACGTCAATACCAACCTGCTTGGCCCCAAAGCGGGAAGCTCGCCCGGGACCAGTCCCTCCTATCCTTATATTGTACTGAAAATAGAATTCAGGGACAAAACGGTAGTATTTGATTGAAGAGAAGCGGCAGGGATTCCTGTGAGCGTCCGTTTTTACAGGGATCGGTGACTGTGTGCGGAAAATCCGGGCAGCCACAAATCCGGGCAAAGCGGTTGAAGAAAAAAACGGGTGTATGGTATAATCCCGTCTTTTACAGCTAAAGATGAATAGAACCTCGTCAAAGCCCATAGAATAGGCACTTGACGAGGTTTTACTCTCGTTTTAAGGTTTGGTATTTTTACCTTCCCTTGCTTTCCTTCTGTATTTTTTTCATTTTACTTTTGGGAATGAACTCATAGTCGGTTCGGAAGCCACAAATCTCGTGTAAAGTATCCGTTAATTTATCTCTTGCATATAAAGGCATAAAGCCCTGCTCCTGTATGTCTGCGAAATTTATGTCTTTCAGTTTCGATAGGATTTCTTCACAGGTATACTTGCCTTCTAACTTACTTTCGAGTATCCGGTAAATCAGCAGGGCCAGAAAACAGGTGAGGAAATGTGCTTTTATATGCTCCTCAAGGCTTGCGAATACAGGCCTTGCCGTAAAATCTGCCTTCATGATGCGGAAGCATTCCTCTATCTGCCATCTCCCTTCACTGACCTTCAAAATGTCACCAACAGGATCGTCCAAAAGATCGGTGCACACAGCATACCTACCATCGTATCGTGCCTCTTCCTCAATCTTATCTTCATCAAGATAATAGCGGATGGATGCTTTTTCTCCTTCGCTGGTCACAGCCATCTTTCCGACAAAGCGCGCCGGATCGTTAGGGTTTCGGCGTTCTTTCTTAAATTTCCCGGAATCTACCATTCTGCTCGCACGTTCAACCTGTGTCTCCCGAATGGATTTCTGATATGCGGCATACTTAGGAGAATAGGTGACTATCAATCTTTGATGGAGCTTGGCGGTTGTATATGGTTCCTCCTTATAGAAGAGTCCGTTCTTATCCTCGTCAGACAAGTTTTCTATATCTACCGGTCTATTGTCAGAGACCCTTCTAAATCCGGATTGATTCAACGCCCATTCCTTTTCTTCTTTCTTCAGCGTTTTAATGGATTGCGTAACAATAAACGCCCGTTCGCCCATATGGTTGAATATCCGGTTTCCTTCGGAAGCTAATCCGGCATCACTGCAATAAATAAATTTTTGATGCCCAAAATCCTGAAGAACTTTTTGTTCTAATGGTTTTAAGGATGTCTGCTCGTTTTGATTGCCGGGAAAAAGTGAGAACGCTAAGGGAATCCCGTCTCCATCTATAAAAAGTCCCATCTGGATGATCGGATTAGGACGGTGTTCCTTTCCCTTGCCGTATTTTCTGTCACCGCATTCCTGCCCGATTTCAAAGTAATAATTCGTACAATCATAATAAAGGATGTTATCATTGCGCTTGAGGATAAAGTTACTGTTTTTATAAACCTCAGACTGGATCAGGTCGCAGTTATCAGCCAGAACGGATAAAGCCCGATAAACATCATGCAGCTCGTAGGAGGGAGCTTCTAAAAACTTTTTAGCAGCCTTATAAGAGGAACGCTTGCTGGAAGGCTCCAGAATCCTCGTATAAACCAGATCGGAGAGAATGGCATTGATATCGTATTCAAAGCTGTTCTTGTCCCGAATCTTTCGGCATATACGATCCAGACGCAATTGATAATATATGGATTGAAGAAACAGGTATCCCCCTTCATGAAAGACCTCTTTCCCGTAATCCAACGGTCGATCTGCATGAAAAGGAATTAATACCGTTTTGCAGTCTCTTTCATTTTTATATTTTTCAGTTTCAATACGTGCCTGTTCTCTGGCCCATAGCATTACTCCGTCTCGATCTGTGTTTAATAGTTTGGAGAGTTCGGCAAGTGTTCCCAGTTTTTTATAGATTCTTGAGGTTGTCGTTCCGTTGTTCTTTGTGTAGGAATGAGTGATATAAAAAGATTCAGCATTTTTCGATTTTGTTGTGGTTACTCGCATCGTCAAAACCCTCCCTACTTACATTATACCACAGAATACCATAAAATACCAGTAAATAAAACAAAAGATTTGACAAAAAAATATAGGCTTTTAAAGGCCTACAGAGGTATTTTCTTCGATGGTGCTGTAAAAGTCCCGCGTCCGTTTTTACAGGGATCGGTGACTGTGTGCGGAAAATCCGGGCAGCCACAAATCCGGGCAAAGCGGTTGAAGAAAAAAACGGGTGTATGGTATAATGGCGATAGGCATTATACCTGCGCCGGTTCGGTTCCGACCAAAAGGGAGGAAAGCTTCCGCCCGAACCGTGTGCATACCCCGAAGGGGGCATGTCGCAGACATGCAATAATGTCGATAGGCATTATACCTGCGCCGGTTCGGGCAGGGCAATGTACATAACAAAGAACTGCAGGCCGGCAACAGCAGAAGGAGAAAAATATGCTGCTTATCAAAAATACACATATGATAGACCCGGCGTCAGGCACTGACGCCAGGAAAGACATTTTGATTCAGGATGATAAAATCATAAAAATAGCAGACTCTGTCACGGAAAAAGAGGCTGCTGTTTTTTCCGGTGAGGAGGCGGACATGCTTCAGGTCATAGATGCCGGAGGCATGATTGCCGCGCCGGGACTTGTGGATGCCCATGTCCATTTCCGGGAACCGGGCTTTGAACATAAGGAAGATATCCGGACGGGAGCCCGCGCTGCGGCGGCGGGAGGCGTTACCACCGTGGTTCTCATGGCCAACACGAATCCATGCGTGGATAACCCGGAAACCCTTGCCCGGGTTTTGGAAAAAGGAAAGCAGACGGCAATCCATGTAACCACCTGCGCCAATGTGACCAGGGGAATGAAGGGGCAGGAGCTGACTGACATGCCTGCGCTCCTGGAGGCGGGCGCTGTGGGCTTTACCGATGACGGAATCCCTCTGCTTGCAGAGGAAACCGCGCGCAGGGCCATGGAACAGGCCGCCGCTCTGGGCGTTCCCATCAGCTTCCACGAGGAAAACCCGGCATTTATCGAAAATAATGGAATTAACAGAGGAAAAGCCAGCGCCTTTTACGGAATCGGCGGGTCCGACCGCCAGGCGGAAATCGATCTGGTGGCCAGAGACGTGCGCCTGGCGGAGGAAACCGGCGCTTGTGTGGTCATCCAGCATATCAGTACAAAAGAGGCGGTGCAGCTGGTAAGAGAAGCGAAAAAAAGAGGGGCCGACATCCATGCCGAGGCGACGCCCCATCATTTTACCCTGACAGAGGAAGCTGCCATAAAATATGGAACCATGGCAAAAATGAATCCTCCCCTCAGAGAGGAAGCGGACCGTCTGGCTATCATAGAAGGCCTGAAGGACAACACCATCGATATGATAGCTACCGACCATGCCCCCCACAGCGCGGAGGAAAAGGCCAGGGAGCTGACAGCGGCCCCCAGCGGCATCATCGGGCTGGAAACCTCCCTCTCCCTGGGACTGGAACAGCTGGTGGACAAAGGAGAGCTTACCCTCTCCGAACTTATAGAAAGAATGTCCCTTGCCCCTGCAAGACTTTATCATCTGGATGCAGGCCGCCTGACAGAGGGCGGACCTGCGGATCTGATTCTTTTTCGCCCGGAGGAAACCTGGAAAGCGGAGCATTTTCTTTCCAAATCCGCAAATACTCCCTTCCTGGGCCGTAAGATGAAAGGAAAAATCCACTTTACCATAGCAAACGGAAAAATTGCCTACCGTTCCTGACGGATACGGAAGAAAGGAAGAAAAATGGCACAGAAGAAAAAAGAACAAGCCACAGTATTGATGCAGCAGGAGATAGCCCCCGGGATTTATGACTGCCGGATAAGGACGGGCCTTGCCCGGGAAAGCGCCCCCGGCCAGTTTATCGCCGTCTACCCCAGGGACAAAAGCACCCTTCTGCCCCGCCCTATCAGCATCTGTGAAGTGAATAAGGAAGAGGAGACGCTGCGCATTGTTTACAGGGTGGCCGGAAAAGGTACGGCCGAGTTTTCCGGTTACCGCGCCGGAGACACCATTGATATCCTGGGAGTCCTGGGGAACGGTTTCCCTCTTGATAAAGTAAATAAAGACCAGACGGCCTTTCTTATGGGCGGGGGAATCGGCGTGCCTCCCATCCTGGAGCTTGCAAAACAGCTGGACTGCAACAAGAAAATCATTGTAGGCTACCGTGACAGCAGCTGTTTTTTGCGGGAAGACTTTGAGAAAAACGGGGATCTTTATATCGCTACGGAAGACGGCAGCGTAGGAACCGCCGGAAACGTTATGGATGCTATCCGTGAGAATGCCCTCAAGGCGGACATCATATATGCCTGCGGCCCCATGCCCATGCTGCGCGCCATCAAAGCCTATGCGCTGGAGGCGGACATCCCCGCCTATATTTCCCTGGAGGAAAGAATGGCCTGCGGCGTAGGCGCCTGCCTGGGCTGCGTCTGCACCACGAAAAATGTGGACGCACATTCCCATGTGCATAATGCCCGCATCTGCACGGACGGCCCTGTATTTGAAGCCAGAGAAGTGGAAATCTGAAAAAGGCGCTTTCAGCCCGCCTGATACAAAGTGCGCTAAAGCGCACAGATAGGAGCAAGGCTAAAAGAAAAGCGCTTTCAGCCCGCCTGATTTAAAAGTGTGCTAAAGCACACAGATAGGAGCAAACATGAATACAAAAGTCAATATAGCCGGTATAGAATTCAAAAATCCCGTCATGACTGCCTCAGGGACTTTCGGCTCCGGCATGGAATACAGTGAATTTGTGGATCTGAGCGCCCTTGGGGCCGTTGTTACCAAAGGTGTGGCAAACGTTCCCTGGCCCGGCAACCCCACTCCCCGTGTAGCGGAGGTTTACGGCGGCATGCTGAATGCCATCGGCCTCCAGAATCCCGGCATCGATGTTTTCATTGAACGTGATATTCCCTTCCTTAAACAATACGATACCAAAATCATCGTAAATGTCTGCGGAAAAACAATAAAAGAATATCTGGAGGTAGTGGAGCGTCTGGCGGATACGGACGTTGACATGCTGGAAATCAACGTATCCTGCCCAAATGTAAAAGAAGGCGCCATTGCTTTTGGCCAGAAAGCCGATTGTCTTTCTGAAATCACTTCCGCAATTAAAAAAGTTGCAAAACAACCAATCATCATGAAACTCAGTCCCAACGTCACGGATATCACAGAGATGGCTATGGCCGCAGAAGCGGCAGGAGCCGATGCCATTTCTCTGATCAACACCCTGACAGGCATGAAAATAGACATCAACCGCCGCACCTTCGTCCTTGCCAACAAAACCGGAGGCATGTCCGGCCCGGCTATCAAACCTGTAGCCGTCCGTATGGTCTATGAATGTGCTCAGAAGGTAAAAATCCCCATTATCGGTATGGGAGGCATCACCACTGCCGAAGACGCCCTTGAATTCCTCATGGCCGGAGCGACCGCAGTAGCTGTAGGAGCCGCCAACTTTATCAACCCCTATGCAACCCGGGATATTCTTGAGGGCATTCAGGCCTACCTCATCCAAAACAAAATAGCCGACATCAATGAAATCATCGGCTGTGTAAAATAAACATGCCCTGACGCCCGAAATCAGGAAAGGACCGGCCAGGAAGCTTTTACATTTTCCAGTCATATTTTTCCCCCGATCGAATACATTGTACAAAGGCATTCGCGTGGAGGGATATTTGTATGGAATTAATAAAAAAGAATATACATATGGACCGCATCAAATGTAAAGCCAGTACGCAGATAACCATGGAAGACGATATCAACATCACCGATTCCAGGCCTGACGTGTACCAGCTCATCGAGGAGCAGGGCGAAGTGGTCATCGATGAAATCAGAGCGGTGCAGGACCATGTGTATGTTAAAGGCAAGCTGGAATTTTCGGTGCTTTATCTTTCGGATGATGATGTGCGCCGCCCGGCCAGCATGCAGGGCAGCATTCCATTTGATGAGCAGATTTATATGGAGGGCGTGGCTCCCACCGACAGTGTATCCATAAAAAAGGACCTGGAGGATCTCAGCGTCGGCATGATCAACTCCAGAAAGCTGAGCGTACAGTCACTGATCCGTTTAGGCCTGTATGTGGAAGAGCTTTATGATGAAGAGGCCGCCGTGGAGCTGAGCAGTGCGGAACCTGTGGAATTCCGGCAGAAGACGATTAACCTTGCCAGCCTGGCGATTCAGAAAAAGGATATTTTCCGCATACGCGAGGAAATGGAGCTGCCCGGAGGATATCCCAATATCTTTGAAATCTTCTGGCAGAACTGCAGGCTTGGAGAAACGGATTTCCGGATTTCCGAAGGAAAGCTTTCCCTCCAGGGCGAGATCCAGCTGTTTTTCCTCTATGAAGGGGAAGGCGAAAACCGTCCTGTCATGTGGTATGAGGCGGTTATCCCGTTCAGCGGCGTTCTGGACTGCCAGGGGCTGAGAGAACGGATGGTGGATGACATTGTCTGCCAGATCGGACATAAGGAAATCGAGGTAAAAGCCGATGCCGACGGAGAAGAGCGCCTCATAGGCCTGGAAATCGTTCTGGATCTGGATATGAAAATATATGAAGAAGAACAGACGGAAATTCTTTCTGACGTATATGGAGTAACGAAAGAGATAGAGGCGATTTCCGGCGTAGGAAACCTGAAGCAGCTTTTAATGAAAAATACAGGAAAAACGAAGATTGCCGGTCATTTCAAGGTGGCTGCAGGACTGCCCAAGATGCAGCAGCTGTGCCACAGTGAATGCGAAATCCAGCTGGCTGAAACCAAAATTGTGGAGGAAGGCCTGCGCATCACCGGGGCAGCGGCAATCAAGAGCCTCTATGGCACAGGAGATCCCGAGGTCCCTTATGACAGTATTTCTGGAACCATTCCTTTCAGCTATGTGCTGGAAATCCCGGGTATCAGCCCGGACTGCACTTACAAGCTGGACGCAGTGCCGGAGGGGCTGAGCGTGACCATGATTGATGCGGATGAAGTGGATGTAAAGGCAGTGCTCGTTTTCCACGGCATTGTTTTCAACCACTATGAGGAGCCTATGATACAGGAGGTAAAGGTGACGGATCTTGATCCGGATAAGCTGAGCAGCCTGCCGGGAATTGTGGCCTACATTGCCAGGGAGGGTGACAGCCTGTGGAATATCGGCAAGAAATATTACGTGCCGGTGTCCCAAATCAAGGATATTAATGAGCTGGCTTCGGATGAAATCCATCCCGGAGATAAGCTGCTCATTGTAAAGGGAATTTCCTGATACAGCCGTTTCCATACAATAACAAACCCGCCGAAAACATAACGGCGGGTTTCCTTTTGCAGTGCCCAGGACAGTGCTTATTTTTCATAAAAGCTTCTGAAACAGTGCAAACCTGTCCAGCCCGTACTTCCCATACCCCAAATCCACAGTATCAATATACTGGAAACCGCATTTCTGGTACAGACGGATTGCCGGCTCATTTTTTTCATAAACATCCAGGCGCACGGCCTTCATGCCATTTTCCCGCCCATAATCGGCGATGAAATCCACCAGCTGCCTTCCCACGCCCTTTCCGGAATAATCAGGGTGCACCGCCAGCGTATAGACAACGATAATATTGTCATAATCGGAAGGAAAATGCCAGTCCGCCTTTTCATAACCATTTTCCGGCACCTGGCGCAGGATGAAAGAACCGATAATACGGCCGTTTTCCCTGGCGGCATAGGCAGTGCCCTCCAGTACGGCGTTTTCGGCCGTATCCCTGGCCGGATAAATCCCACGCTTCCATTCGGGATAGTTGATATGGGATGCAAGGTAATCATTTACTTCATCATAAAACCGGGAAAGCGCATCAATATCGCTTTCTTGGGCTTTTTCAATTATTATATTCATCATATATGTTATCCTTTGTAATACTGGGCAGCCGTCCGGTAAGGCTGGCCGTTAATGAGTTCTGCCCGTTCTCCCTCCGGCATAGCGTAAAATGCATCAATGGTATAAAATCGTTCCCCAGGTAACGGCATAAAGTCATGTATGTTGTTGGTATTCATAAAGATATTCTTTTCGTTGTTCAAATAAAGGCATGTTTTCAACATCATTCTGCCAGGGAGGTTTAGTGTGAAAGAAAGTAGATGGCAGACAAAAATGGCACACGTTCACAAGCTGTCTGAAAAGGCATTTGTGCCGCCAACTAAAAGGCGGCGGAATGGAGATTTTTATGTAAAGAACTTTTTCACCGTGCGATATTATCATAGCATATATTTAATGTTATTTCTATGAAATAAATAGTAAGATTAGGGTGTGCAAAAAACTGCTGCCATTCAGAAATAATCTGGCGGCAGCAGGTGTGAGGTCAGATATTCAGTTTTGACAGATTGATGGAAAAGCCAGGATAAATTCCTACAGGCACATTATCCGTGAAGGAATATTCATTCATATCGTCCGCTTCAAAATGGTAAACAGTGATACGGTCTTTTTCATGGTCAACAATCCAATATTCCCGAACACCGGCGGTGCGATATTTGAATAGCTTTTTGTTATAATCCATTGGCCTGCTGCTGGGAGAAACGATTTCTATTATCCAGTCGGGAGCACCAACACAGCCCTTGTCATTCAGTTTATTTTGGTCACAAATAACACTGATATCCGGTTCGACATAGTTTCTGTCGTTCTCATTCAGAAATGGGGAGATATAAGCCCGATAGGAACCATTGTTGCCGTGAATATAATCCCGAATGGTTGCAAAGAGTTCTCCAATGATATCCTGATGTCTCCGGCTGGGAGGGGCCATGTAATAAATCTGACCGTCAATCAGTTCAGCGCGTTCTCCATCTGGCAGAGCGTAAATATCATCAATAGTATAAATCCGTTCCCTTGGTAACGACATAAAGTCATTTCCTTTCATGATAGAAGGATATTCGGTTTGTGAATATCCATAGTATGGGTGAGTAGTGAAGAACTATTCCTGGGATGCTCTGTTGTCACGTTCCATTCGTTCATCAATGGCTTTTTTTATATAACCATTGACGGTTTCTCCTTTGGACTCCTTTATCAAACCGGAATAAACCGAGATAAAATATCATAAACTAAGACGAACTGTCAAATGTACTTTATTCCCAGTATTTATGCGGCTTTGCAGGCTCGGGCCGGCAAAAGATAAACATTGACGAACCAGCCCTAATTGTATATACTTAAGTACAATCAGTGTATACAATCCGGACGGAGAAGAAAATTATGGAATCAATTACATTAAAAGCGATGGCCAAGATCAATCTCGGCCTGGATGTCATAAGACGCAGGGAAGACGGCTATCATGAGGTACGTATGATCATGCAGACCGTGGGCCTGTATGATGAACTCAGCTTCCGCAGGCAGGAGGAGACTTCTGTCCTTCTGACCACGAATATGCGCGCGCTTCCCACAGACGGGCATAACCTGGTGGTGAAGACAGCGGAGCTAATCAGGAAGGAGTACGGGATCCGGGAAGGGCTGAACGTGCACCTGAAGAAGAAAATACCCGTGGCGGCCGGCATGGCCGGGGGAAGCACGGATGCCGCCGCGGTTTTTGTGGGGATGAATGAGCTGTTCGGGCTGGGGATGACCCTTGAGAGAATGCAGAGCCTGGCAGTGCAAATCGGTGCAGATGTTCCTTACTGCATCCAGGGAGGAACCGCGCTTTCGGAAGGTATCGGGGAGATACTGACGGCTCTGCCGCCGGCTCCTGACTGCTTCTGTATTATAGCCAAGCCGCCCATTTATGTGTCTACGAAGTTTGTATATGAGCATCTGCAGGCGGATAAGCTGGAAAAGCATCCGGATATTGACGGGATAATTGACAGCATCCGCGCCGGAAGCATCCGCGGCGTGGCGGACCGGCTGGAAAATGTGCTGGAAACCGTGACGGAGAAGGAATACCCGGTGATTGCGCAGATCAAACAGTTCCTCAGGGACAGGGGAGCGCTGGGCGCCCTGATGAGCGGAAGCGGCCCTACGGTTTTTGCACTGTATGACAGGAAGGCGGAGGCATCTGCAGCTTATGAGGCCCTGAAAAGGTCCGGGCTGGCAAAGCAGGTGTATCTGACATCCTTGACCGATAAAACGTGCCTGGCCAAATGATGCATGCGCGCCATGCGCAGACAGGAGCAGTGATGAAGATAGAAGAAAACACAAACGATTACCTGCCGTTAAGGGACGTTGTATTCAATACCCTCAGAGAAAGCATTCTGAAGGGAGAAATGAAGCCCGGAGAAAGGCTGATGGAAATCCATCTGGCCAATAAGCTGGGCGTAAGCCGTACGCCTATCAGGGAAGCTATCCGCAAGCTGGAGCTTGAGGGCCTGGTTACCATGATACCCAGACGCGGCGCCGAGGTGGCGCAGATAACCGCCAAGGGCCTGCGGGATGTACTGGAGGTGCGCCAGGCGCTGGACGCGCTGGCAATGGAGCTTGCCTGTGAACGGATTTCGGAAGAAGAAATCCGTGCGCTCAGAGAGGCCTGCGACCGGTTTGCACAGGTCACCAGGACCCAAGACGCAGTAAAGATAGCGGAAGCCGACGTTGTGCTTCACGATATTATTGTACAGGGGAGCCGGAATGAAAAGCTGGCCCAGATGGTGGGAAACCTTTCCCAGCAGATGTACCGATACCGCCTGGAATACATCAAGGATGTGAGCCAGCATGTAAGGCTTATTGAGGAACATGAAGAGATTTACAGATGCATCAGCAGCCGGGACAAGGATGCGGGTGCGCGGGCTATTAAAATGCATATTTATAACCAGGAGCAGTCCATCATGAACCAGATCCAGCAATATAAAGGATCCTCCAGGGTATAGGATGCCGTGATGCTGTCAATACTTTCCAATATAACGGACCGGAGGAAAGTGACAGCATGAAATATAAAGAAATTATCAGGGACATTGCGGCGGCAGGGCTGATAGCATTCAGCTTTTGGAGTGTTTTTTATCCGGAATTCACCTTTGCCACGGATGCCTATCAGAAAATAGAGGATGGAACGCCTGTGGAAGCCGATGGAAACGTGGCGGATTATTATGAAATTCTGGAAGCGGGAGAGGGCGAGGTAACGATCCGATTCAGCTTTATGGAAAAGCTCATGCCGGAAAAAGCGGATGAGGCCGTCAAACAGACGCAAGCGCAGAAGGAAACGTCCGCGGCTGCGGTGAACGGAAAAATGAGCGCGGCAAAGGCCGTCAGGTGAACTCCATCATCGTAAAAAGCCGTGATGAACGGCGGAATCGAGGAAGGAATGGCACAGAATATAAAACAGCTGCAGCATGCGCCCATCGGGGTATTTGATTCCGGTGTGGGCGGCCTTACGGTGGCACGGGAGATTATGCGCCAGATACCCAATGAAAAAATAGTATATTTCGGCGATACAGCAAGACTGCCTTATGGCAGTAAATCAAAGGATACCATTACCAGATATTCCAGACAGATAGTACGTTTCCTGGAAACCCAGGATGTGAAGGCTATAGTGGTGGCCTGCAATACGGCGAGCGCCTATGCGCTTGACAGTCTGGAGAAGGAAATACAGATGCCAATCATCGGCGTGGTAAAGCCGGGAGCTAAGGTTGCGGCCGAGGTAACGCAAAATGGCAAAATCGGCGTTATCGGCACAGAGGGAACAATAGGCAGCCAGATTTACACGGAGTACATACATAATATCAATCCGGATGCGCGTGTCATCGGAAAGGCCTGCCCGCTGTTCTGCCCCCTTGTGGAGGAAGGGCTGTGGCAGGATCCGGTAACGGATGAAATCGCCTCCAGATATTTAACGGAACTGATAGATATCGGCATAGATACACTGATCCTGGGCTGCACCCATTATCCCCTGATCCGTTCCACAGTAGGCAGGATTATGGGAGATAAGGTAACACTGGTCAATCCGGCCTATGAAACCGCCATTGAGCTGAAACGGCTGCTGGCGGAGCATGACCTGCTTAACCCCCAGGCACCGGCGCTGGGAGACAATAAGTATAAATTTTATGTGAGCGATGGTGCGGATAAGTTCAAAACATTTGCCAATTCCATCATCAAGTACGGCATCCTGTCGGCTAAAACCATTAACATAGAAGAATACTGACAACAGACGGGAGGTCTGGAATAAATATGACAAAGGAAGTAATGGTTTCCATCAGAGGGCTTCAGTTCGACCAGGAAATGGACAGTGAAGAAATTGAAACAATCCAGTGGGGCCAGTATTATAAAAAAAATGATACGCACTATATCATATATGATGAGCTTATGGAGGGCTGTGACGAGCCGACTAGAAATATCATCAAGTTTAAAGAACATGAGATGAACCTGACCAAACGGGGAACGGTCAATGTATATATGGTTTTTGAAGAAAACAAGAAAAACATGACCAGCTATCTCACTCCCTATGGAAGCATCCTCATCGGCCTGGACACCAGCAGGGTTACGTTTACGGAGGAAGAAAAGGAAATCAGCGTCAATGTGGACTATGCGCTGGAGGTCAATTACGAGTACCTGGCTGACTGCAGGATAGAAATGCATATCCGGCCGAAGGACGGGGAAGGAATCAACCTGCTCTCCTGAAGCGAACGGACAGGAACATAAAAAGATGCCATTGCAGAAGCGCCAAACAGGTTTCTGCAGTGGCTTTTTTTGCATGGAAGGAAAGGTCATAAAAAGACAGCTGGAAAGGATAGTGACTTTTTATGACAAAACGTTTATGATGAGAAAAAGCCCGGTATTAAGGGAATATTCCGTCTCCATATACCACTGAAAAGGAAAACATGTCCATGAATCATGAGGAAATAGAAGAAAAGCTGATTCCCCTCCGGGATTACGAAAAAAGCTGCAGAGAAATCTACCTTGCCAATCCGGAAGCCTTCCGGAATGTGGTTTGGAACTGGGAGGAATTCAAGGAGCGGTTCCGGGCAACGGACCACAGCGGCTATGCGCTTGGAGAAGAGCCGCCTGTTTTTATGGGGAATCTCCTCACCGAACAGGATTGCTTTGAAAATGAGAGCATCGAAGCGGCGGTTATTTTACATGACCGATATGCGCCGCCCTTTTACCATAATCTGAAATTATCAAAATTGTGTACGCCCTTCGCGGAGGCTGCCGCTTTTTTGTGCAGGATAAAACCCAGGACAGGGAAACCGTGCTGAACGAGGGGGATTTTGTCATTATCCCGCCGGAGATGAACCAGGCAGTTTTTACCGGTGAGGAGGACGCGGTTACCGTGAATATTATCCTGAAAAGGAGCACCTTCGGGGATTCCTTTTACAGCCTGCTTCTGGAAAATGACAGTATATCCGACTTTTTCTGGCAGATGCTCTACAGCAAGGGAAGCAACCGGGCGCTGGTGGTGCGCTGCGGAAAGGATGAACGGCTGCGCAGCATAGTCCTGGACATGTGCGGGGAGGGGCTTTTCTGCCGGAAAAGCGCTCCTGCCGGAGGCAATCTTATGATGAAGGGATACGTAATGCTGCTGTTTGGCTGGACGCTGAAGGCGCATCAGCAGAAGATGGAGGAGGTGGGCAGCATCAGCGCCAGTGAGGCGGTCCTTCCGGTGATGATCCGGTACATCCGCGAAAACTATACTACGGTTACGCTCACCTCGGTGGCAAAGCATTTTGGAAGAAGCGAGGGCTACCTGAGCCGTTATATCCGCAGGGAAACGGGAAAAACCTTCCGTTTTCTGTTAAAGGAATTCCGGATGAAGCAGGCGGCCAATATGATAGAGAATTCCACCTGCAATATGGAAGAGGTGGCAGAGGCGATAGGCTATTCCGATATCAGCTGCTTTTACAGAAATTTCAAGGAAAGCTTTGGATGTACGCCGCAGCAATACAGAAACAAGAGAAACAGGATCAGCCTGTAAAAAGAAAAGGAGAGGATTACTTATGGAATGGACGGGAAAATGGATTGGACCTGCGCAGAGTATGGGGGATGTCTGCCCTGTGTTTGCCAGGGAATTTAACAAAGGGGATTTTCCGGGGAAGGAAGTCGAATCGGTGCAGCTTCAGGTAACCGCATTGGGGGTCTATGAAGCACAGCTGAACGGAAAGCGCATCGGGGACTATGTGCTTGCTCCCGGCTGGACCTCTTATGAAACGAGGCATCAGTACCAGTGCTATGATATCACGGAACTGGTGGAAGACAGGAACCGCCTGGAAATCACGGTAGGAAAGGGCTGGTACAGAAGCCCTGTTCCCGGCTGGATTACGGAAGAGGGGAAAGCGCAGCGGGCGGCAATTCCCGCAGGCCTGATTGCGGAAATCAAAATTACCTTTACGGATACAACAACCGCTGTGATTCCCACGGATGAGACATGGCAGGCCGCCGAAAGCAGGATCCGGTTCAGCGAAATCTACGATGGTGAGGTCTATGACGCCAGCTTTGAAGTTTCAGATTATCAGCCTGTGGTGCTTCTTGAGCGGACAACCGGCAATCTGATCCCCCAGCAAGGCGAAAAAATAACAGAGCATGAATATGTGAAGGCAGCGCGCTGCTTTACCGCGCCGAATGGAGAGGTCGTGGTGGATTTCGGCCAGGAGGTAACAGGCTACATACAGTTTACGGTAGACGCAAAGGCCGGGGAAAAGGTGGAAATTTCCCACGGGGAGGTGCTGGATAAGGACGGTAATTTCTATAATGCCAACTACCGCTCCGCCAAATCCAAGATTTATTATACCTGCTGCGACGGGGTACAGACCTATAAGCCTAAAATGACATTTTTCGGATTCCGTTATATCAGGCTGGATCAGTTCCCGGGGACTCCCTGTGCAGATCAGTTCTATGCGGTGGCGGTTCATTCCGACATGAAGCGCACCGGCCGTCTCCGTTCCTCCAATCCGCTTCTGAACCAGCTGTTCAGCAATATTATCTGGGGACAGAAGGGCAATTTCCTGGATGTGCCCACGGACTGCCCGCAGCGTGACGAACGCATGGGATGGACGGGAGACGCGCAGGCTTTTGTCAAGACGGCAAGCTATAATTTTGATGTGGACCGGTTCTTTACCAAGTGGCTGGCGGACATGGCTGCGGATCAGCGTCCGGACGGCTCAATAGGCCATGTGGTCCCCACCCTTTATGTGGGAAGCGGCAGTGCTGCCTGGGATGACGCCGCTGCCATCTGCCCCTGGCAGATATATCTGACCTACGGGGATAAGGAAATCCTCAGACAGCAGTTTGACTGTATGAAAAAATATATCGGCTTCATTACCAATAGCACAAAGGATCCGTACCTTTGGACCGGCGGGGAGCATTATGAGGACTGGCTCGGCCTGGACGCGCCTGTGGGAAGCTATAAGGGATCCAGCAGGGCGGATTTTATAGCCTCTGCCTTCTATGCCTATTCCACCTCCCTTGTGGTAAAGGCCGGCAGGGTGCTGGGAGAGGATATAAGTGAGTATGAGAGGCTGTATCAGGGGATCGTGGATACCTTCCGCAAAACCTTCACAGATTACCGGACGCAGACAGAGCATGTTCTTGCCGTGCATTTCGGGCTTGCCGAGGATCCTCAGAAAACCGCAGATGCGTTGGCGGAGATGATAAAAGCCTGCGGAAGCAAGCTGCAGACCGGTTTTGTGGGAACCCCCTATCTGCTTCACGTACTGAGCAGCTACGGACATACGGAGCTTGCCTATACCTTGCTTTTGCGCACGGAATATCCTTCCTGGCTCTATCCTGTTACAAAAGGGGCCACTACCGTCTGGGAGCATTGGGACGGCATCATGGAAAACGGGGACTTCTGGAGCACGGATATGAACTCCTTCAATCACTACGCATACGGCGCGGTAGCCGACTGGGTATACGAGGCGGCGGCAGGAATTCAGACGGTGGAGGATGCGCCGGGCTTTGCCAGGGTAAAAATAGCCCCCCAGCCCGACAGCAGGCTGGACTGGCTGGAAGCTTCCATTGAAACAAGGAAAGGAACCGTCCGTTCCCTCTGGAAGCAGGAGGAAGGCAGAATCCGCTATGAAATAACCACACCGTCACCCGCCGAGATAGTAATTGCCGGAAAGACGATGGAGGTGGAGGCAGGAGATTATATTTTTTACTCTGAAATTGCCTGATAAAGTAAGAAAAGCCTGAAACAGGAGATTTATCGTAAAAATGTCGTCAGGGCTGCCGGGCCGGGAGTGCATACTGCAATCCCGGGTCCGGAGGCCCTGTTTTTGGTCAATGGGGAGGGCTGATTTTTTATGGGGACGGGAAAAGGAGGAAACAGCCGGAGGGATCTGTGATACAA
>OJJF01000144.1_pt1 | contig 45209 bp, 53 predicted proteins | sample 1596121 | NCBI WGS metagenome assembly OJJF01 (sample SAMEA4350135, study PRJEB24818) | metagenome | biome: human; feature: gut; material: faeces | place: Denmark | collected 2013-09 | reverse complement strand
CCCTCAGGCGGTATCAAAGGAAAACGGATTGGCCGCATCCGGCTCAGGCCCTGTTTCTTATACAACGGATATCCCTGTTTCACAGATTTCCATTCCCGAGACACAGGCGGCCTATACCACGCAGCGCGGCTCCTTCGAGCTGCGTGTAGCCACAGGTGAGCTTTCCTATCTTCCGCCTATGACCATGACCATCATAACCCAGTATCCGGAAATCCATTTTGAGTATCTGGGAGGCTTTCACTATTTTCCGCCCCCAGAGGATTTTACAGAAGGAAACATGAATCTATCAATATAGGAGTAATATATTTACATGAAAATTCACACAGATTATTATGGTGAAATAGAATATAGCAAGGAGGATCTCGTCACATTTCCGGAAGGACTCTTTGGCTTTCCTGATTTAAAGTATTATCTTCCTCTCTGTCTCAGTGATGATGATGATTCCATGCTCATACTTCAGTCAACAGAAAAGCCTGAGGTTGTTTTTCTGTTTATCAACCCCGCATTCCTCTACCCCGATTATCTGCCAAAGCTTACTTCGGAGGAGTTATCCTATCTAAAGGTGTCAGACAGCGGAGAATTGTCCTATTATGTCATATGTGTCATCAAGGATAACTATATGGACAATACCGTCAATTTAAAATGTCCGCTTGCCATTAACCCCCTTACCCGAGTAGGGATGCAGATAATTCTTGAGAATTCTCCTTATGGTTTCCACCATAAGCTGGACTCCTTCCCCCATGTAGCAGTCCAAAAACAACCAGATAATAGGAGTGATTGCCATGTTGATTCTCAGGCGCAGGAAGAATGAAAGTATATTAATAGGAAATGATATTCGGATAACCATCATAGAATGTGCGGCTGACGGTGTACGCCTCGCCATTGATGCGCCAAAGCAGGTTTCTATTATCCGGGAAGAATTATCAGAAGCGGAGCAGATTAATAAACATGCCATGTCCCCCAACGCCACTTCCGTCCGCTCCCTTCATGCTGCTTTCAAACAATACATTCTCAAGAACGGGGATAAGGAATCACCATAAAAACAGGCATCCCGCGGCAGGTTTTACTCCGCGGGATGCCTGCTTTTTATCGAAACATTCCAAGCAACAGCCGTATATCCCTCCTGATCCAGCAAAACGGAAGCAGGAAGGGTATTTTCTCCAAGACCGGGTAGATAGCGCACATATATTTATATTCCGGAAATATCCAGGAAAGCCTGCGTGTAAAGCGCTGCCAGCATTCTTTTGCCTTCTTTCTTACCCTTTCCAGTTTCTTTCTATGCCTTTCCCGGTCCTGCTCCTTTTGGATTAGCTGGAGAAGACAGGCCGCCTGGGTATCCGTCTCTTTCATAATCGCCCCACGGCTGAGCATCCGGTTCTCCAACACATCAAAAACTCCCATATCCTCAGGGAGCAGGCCAAACACAGCGTCTTTCTTTGTTCCAAACCACATGCAGGATATCTGTACCAGCTTTCCTGCCAGCTCATTGATGTGAAAGTCAGACAGCTTCTTCATTATATATTCCTGATTCAGCTGGGCCTGCCATGCTTGGTAGATAACATATATATCCAAAAGCTCCCGGATTAAAAGCTCATCCGTAACATAATGACAGGCTGCCTCAGCAAGGCGGAATAGAAACTGATCCTCCACAGGCAGGGTCCTGACATATTGATACGTGCTCCTGACCTGTGCATGCTCCAGCAGGTATAGCATCTGCTTTTCAAAAAGGCGTACCGGAAAGGGTATCTTGTAATAAATATCAACCTCAAATCCGGATACGCGCTTCATATGTTCCCCAAATCCATCATAAAACCGGTCTGTTTCATATCCTAAATCAACCAGATATCCTTTTGCCAGTGAATAACTTTCTGAATCAAGATATAATCGGAGAGGACTGTTTGCCGCAATCTCATGAATATGATATAAATCCCGGATTCCGCAGGATTCCAGTACCGTACAGGAAATCCCGCCCATGTCCAGCAAGGTTAATATCTCATTTTCCGCGTGGGCGCATATGTCTCCAAAACGCAGTGCTTCCTGGTAACGCTCGAAAAAGCGGTTTTTCCACCGCGCTGGCACCCGCTCTCCGTTCCCGAGAACTCCCAGATATATGATATTGGCTATTCTATGATAATCTGCGGTCCGGTACATACGTTCCCAGTCCAGTCTCCCATGCACAGGACGCAGATCGTCCTGCCGCATAATGGACCCCGTCAAATTCACAAGAAATCGTCCCTCAAATATTAGTCGATTCATCGTCTCCCCCATCATAGCTGATTCAAAAGAAAGCTGCACATAAGATATGTACAGCTTTATAAAATCACCTTTTATGCCATCATATTGAAAAGAAGGCCCACTGTATAATAATTGCTTAGGTTATATGCTCCGCTTCTGACAAAATTGCCAAACTGCGTATAGCCGGCATAATTGTCGTTCTGATTCTGTGTGATTGCCGATGCTAAATCTTGATTGACAATTCTCTGAACCGAATCCGATAGTGCACTGCCGGCCCTGGCCGCAGCTCTGTCCGCAATCCCAAACTGTCCGCCAATCAGTGACTGGGTTCCCTCAAAATCGCTTTCCAGCGCTTCCTTCAGGGCATCCTTATCAAGCTGCAGATAGCCGTCCTTGTCATAGGTAATTCCAAGCGCCTTTAGCGTCTTCTCATCTGCCATTCCCCGCTTAAAGGATGATAAATGAGCTGCCGCACCGGTACCGCGGCCTGCGTTTTCTTCCAGGAGCTTGGTAACTGAATTATAACCTTTTACCAGGTCTTCCACAGCTGAAACCACTTCATCCTCATCACCCCCGGTATAGACCCTGGTGTCTCCTGTTCCCTTCAGCGCAGCATCAATCCGTCCATAATCCAGGCTGATGGTATTGGAGCTTGAATGATAGGTCTGGCTGTAACCATTTTCAGTGACCGTATATTCCGCGTCCTGGGCCTGGACCGATGCGTTCTCAAGCCCGGCCGCGGCTCCCACGTTTCCGGTAACAGAAAAGCCGTTCGCTTCCCCGGTGCTTTTTGATGTGAGTATCAATGAAACCTTGCCCTCTGCATTTGACACAGATGCCTTTACTCCCAGACTGGACTGTGCGTTGATGGCTTTGGCCGCTTCCTGGTACATCTGGTTGTAGGTTTTCGCCGTACCGTTTTCATTCATGCTGCTGATTGAGACAAGCGCCTCGCCGGAACCGCTCGTAATCTTAAAATCCATATCAGCTCCCTCATCCACAGTTTCCTGTGAATAATGGGACGAACTGATATTCTTCTGGGCCTGCGCCAATGCTCCTACATTCAGGGAAATATCCGTGTTGCCCCTCAGTCTGTAGCTGCCCTTCGCCACAGCCACCTGCTCATCGGTTGAAGCCGCCTTGTAGTCATTGAATACATTCCTGCTGCTGGCTCCGGTCAGCCTGGACGCGGCCGCCTCAAGCCCTGTCAGCTCTGACTGATAGCTCTTTAAAAAGCTTTGGATATCCCCATAAACGCTGGATGAAGAGCTGACCGATGAGGGACGTTTAACCGGACTTACGGCCTGCCTTTGTGTGTTCTGGACAAAAGACAGTTTCAGCATGTTCATTGCATTCTGATAGCCATACAAATTATAACCGTTGATTCCGCTTATTGCCATTTCCTTTCCTCCTTCCTATCTTTTATTGTTTGTCTTAGCATAATAAGACCTGTCGCCGTACACCCGCAGATTCATATTCCGATCCTTTTCCTGTATATCCTTGATAAGCACGCTTGTTTTTTGCCGTAACTCAAAAATCTTCTGCTCCTCAAAGCGGCCGGAGGGATGGGCGGCGAAGGGATCGGACCTCATTAATTCCCGGATAACTGGTGCATACTCCGGCTTATTCTCTGCCATAAGCCATATATCACTCTGGCAGGACTCAACCTTGGCCATCTCATCTGCCCTCATTTCCATGAGAAGGGAAGCTGATACCTGGTCACTGCATGATATGGCTTCCTGCAGTTCCTCTGTGAGTCTGCTGATTTCCCGCAGTGCATTGTATCGCCTCTGCAAAAGCAGCATAATCTGTTCAATATTCGGCCCCACATTCTCCTCCTATCCTATGAGTCCTTTATTCTGGACCATATGAACATCCGCGGCCTTGCGGCTGGCTTCCTCAAACGCCTCCCTCAGCTCGGACAGAATGTGCTTTATGCGGCCTATCTCATCCTTCTGCCGTTCCCGCCCCGCCTTAATCCTGCTGATATCGTAAATCAGATAGTTGTATATGCGGTACAAATCCCCGCTGATCGGCAGGCTCATATCCAATATATCAATCAGGTAACGGACAATTCTGGTAGTTCGCAGCAAACAGTCTTCAAACATTCCATATTCCTTGTCCTCCAAAGCGTATTCCGCCTTGGACAGACGTCCGATTGCCTCGTCATACAGCAGAAGCAGCAGTTCGGAACTGCTCATGGAATAAATACTTTTTTCTTTATATTTCTGATAACCGTTCATATATTTCCCTTCCAATCAGAATTCCCTGTTCTATCCCTGCAGTTGTGAAAGGTAACTTGCCTGCGCGTTCATCTGGTTAATCATTGTCTCCATTCTGGTAAACTGGTTAATATAGCGGTCCTGCTCGCTCTTAAGCTGAAGCCTGAATTTCTCTATGGCTTCCTCCATTTCCTTCAGTTCCCTGTATATCTGGTTATTCTGAACGGACAGCGGCAGCTTTTCTGACCCTGCTTCCGCAATCAGGCGTCCATATGAACCGCCGTTTCGCTCCGGGTATCTGTTGGCATAGGGGGTCAGGGTGTCTTCGATAATCTTGGTCAGCCCTTTCTTTACATCCCCGCCGCCGGTTATGATATTGGATACCTTATCCGGTTCATCGGTCATTGCAGTCCGGAATGCGCTCTCGTTAAATACGAGCTTGCCTCCATCTTTATAGTCGGTGGATATGGTAATCCCAATGTCCTCCAGGTCCGCGTAGTTGGCCACGCTTCCAACCAGTTCTGTCAATACCCCCTGCATATCCATACTGAGTTCCCGCATGGTCGTATCGTTAAACAAAATGCCCTGTTTCGCCTTCTTCTCCCAGTTCTCAATGGAGGTCTCCGACATCTCGTCCTTTTGCTCATCCGTCAGGGGACCATAGGAACTGTCCGGCTTTGTCGTAATCTGGGTATTAATTTCCTCCACCAGCGCGTTATAATCCTCAATAAACTTCTTGACCTTTTCCGTGACGCCATCAATATCGGCACTTGCGCTGAAGGTGACGGCCTGGGATTTATCATAGGACCAGTTTCCCTCGCTGCCTTCTACGTCACCAAACTCACCGGATACGGTAACCCGCAGACCAGCCAGGTCAAAGCTGTTGGAAAGGCTTTCAACCATGGTGTTGATTCCGTTTCCATAGCTTACAAGAATCTGTGCGTTCTTTCCATCTTCGGATGAACCGCCATTGGTATATGTACGTTTGCCGTTCCCATCCTCGGTATAGGTGCAGCCGAACAGTTTCTCTCCCGCCCCGTTGGCTCCAAGGTCAATCTCCCCTCTTTTGCCTGTCTCATCTGCCACAAGCACAAACTGGTTTGTGGTGCTGAGATAAGATGCCTTGACCCCGATTTCCTTATTGTTATTTATTTTATCCATTAATTCATTAATCGTGGTATTTTTGGTAAACTTGATTTTGGTCTTGTTAATCTCGATATAACCATTTCCGTCCGAATCAAAATCACCCGCATCAAGCCCCAGTTTCTCTTTATTATCCCACAGGCTGGCATTTAAGCTCAGTTTATTCGATGCCCCGTTCAGAATACCAAGCATGCTTCTGACCTCTGGATCACTTTCATTGATTGTTAAGCTCTGGCTGGAATCGCCTACTTTAAACTTTAATGTGCCACTTTCTGCTTCTGCCGTAACATTTCCCACACCAAAGGCCTTCTCAAGGCTGTGACTGTGCAACGTATTTGACAAAACCGGGATAACGCGGGAAGACCCGAGAGACACCGAGAAAACCTTGTATTTATGCGAGTTTACGGGAGAAGCCCCGCGAACGCCTTGACAAAAAAGATGCGAGCGACGCCGAGAAAATCGACGACGCTCTTTTTTTGCGTCTGAAGCCCTTGAGACGGCAGAACGACGGACGCGACCTTTTTCACACAATGCCCGGAAACCCGCGTCAAACCGCCGTTTTCAAGGCGCAAAAGAGCCGCTCGGCGCGTCCCGGAAGTCACAGCAGCAGACCATAGAGGACGGCCTCGCGGCCCTTGATTGTAGTATAGCAGACAGAGACCCGGATGTCGAGGGGGCTCGGCGTGCTAACGGAGCGTTACAACGTGCGGAAATCGACCCGATCGCGTGCGTGGCGTGGTCTCTTTATAGCCGATCAACACGTCAGGAAGCGTTACGAGGCGTTATTCAAGGCGTGCGAGCGTTTTCGCTGCTCCCCTCTTTTCAGTAAAAAAGAAAACAAAGCAAAGGGACATTTTCCTCAAAACAAGGGGACAATGTCCCTTTGCCCTGTTTATGCGGGTTTACAGGCTTTTCTTGAGCTTGTTTCTTAGTAGGAACCAATGGGACAAAAAAAGATTAAAAATTTAATCAAACAAGGCAAAAAATCAAGCGGTTCCTGTTTTCGCTTCATTACTTTCAATGTTGCCTTCTACGCCGTTCTCGTCGAAGTATGTCGAGTAAATAGATTCTTTTTTATCTTCAACGGCTCGTTTGTATTTGAAGTAAACGAGGTCGAAGAGCTCTTCTTGATGAGATGGAGGCAAGAGGCGAAACATAGCCACAAGGTCAGCCTCTATAGGAGACAACGGGCTCCCATCACAGGCCAGACCTTGATCCTTTTTGTATGTATCTAAATCAATGCTATCTCCGTTCGGAGAAGTCTCCGTTTCGCTACCGAAGACGAGATAGTCAAGCGATACTTGTAGATATTCGGCGACAGTGACGAGCTTGTCCAGACGGGGACTTTGCTCGGCCCATCGTTTTATTGTTCCATTTCCGAGCCCACATTCTCGCTCTACTCGCTTAAAATTAAGCCCTTTTTCTTTTATCTTAGTTTCAATTCTGTCAACAAGAGATGACATAGTATTCCTCCTTTATGGTCTCCGAATGGAGAAAAATCTCTTGACAAGTCTCTGAACGGAGATTATAATGATTACAGGATTAAAAATTTAATCAAGTCAAGAATACCACAAATGAAAACAAAAAGATATAGGAGGCGAGAAATTGAGACACGGAAAAAGGCCGACAAGGGCTCAAAAAATCAGGCTCGGACAGGCGGGCCTCGGCCCGGAGAATTGGCTCGTCATCCGGCAGAAGCAGAACGGCGAGCTCGTCATCATTCACAAGCACACCGACCGAGTGAGGGTCATCCCGCAACTTGGATAAATCAGAAATGGAAGGAGCAGCAGAACATGAGAAAGATGAAGAAAATCAACGGCTTTTTAGTCGTGAAGTTTAACGCCCGGGAGCTCCGGGAATGGGAAGGCACGGCCCTCGGAAATTATGGGGTCATCGATGAGGAGCTCTACACGGGCAAGCTCGAAATCGACAGGGGCTCTATGGAGTATGACAACATTGAAACCATTGAGGAGGCCGTCGAGATGGCTCGCGGCCTTTACACGGAGGAAGACTACACCGAGCAGCCCTCGACCTATGCAGTCGTTGAAGAGGTCGGGGAGACGGTCGTCGAGCGTGTGACAGTCAAGCCTCAGAGCATGATCGACGGATGGACGAAGAGCCTCAAAGAGCAGATCAAGAGCCCGCACTATCCGGGCGTCAATGCGAACACGGCCCGACATGAGCTCTACGGGTTCAAGGTCGCCCTCACCGAGCTCGGTCTTTTGGATTCGGATGCTTGCCTCGTTCTCCCGAACGCCTTCGGCCCGGAGGAGCTTCAGCTCCATCAGGAGCCGGAGGAGCTGCTCGCCTACATATGCGATAAAGTTTGTAAGGAGCGAATCCCCGGACGCACGCAGGAGGAGCTCGACGCGGTTTGTGCAAAGTGTGAGGTCAATCGGCTCGCCGCTGCTCCCACACTTGCGCCGCCCTCTGAGCTCCGGGATGCCTTCCAGCACATCGGGAACGGCGGAGGCATAGCGCGGGAAACCTACGCTCTCGGCCTCAAGCTCGCGGAGGATTGCCCGATGAATGACTGTCACCTATATCTCAATATTTTCAACATGTGCCGAGAGCTTGATGAACAGATTAATCTCGTTGAAGGATGGCCTCGACAGCTCCTCGAGATGGAGCTCAAACGGAAATATCTCGAGCTTGAAAAAATGTTTATGACGAATTACGCCGTCAAGGAATACAAGCACGGGCGGAGGGCCCCCGCCTCTGTAAAGGCCCCGGAAGAGCCGAAGGCAGCGCTCAGAATGTTCACGCTTGAATATCAGGGAAAGACCTACCAGCAGCCGGGAGAGACCGCTGAGACCGCAAAGCGGCATCTCTGTCTCAGGCTCGGAGACGACCCAAACGAGAAGACCGTCTTCGAGGCCGTGAAGGTGCTAAACGAGGAGGCGGGCTCCCCCGAGGAGTAGAGGGCCCGAGGCTACCCGATTAAGGCAGAACACAGGAAAGGAGGATATTCGATGACGAATCTCACCCCATTCGGCAAGCTCGTCGTGAAGGCACTCACAGACAAAGACATGACGAAGACCGAGCTCGCCTCGCAAGTCGGCACATCGCCGCAATATTTGAGTTACATCCTTTTCGGCGTCCGCTCCGGGAAGAAGTACATCCCGAAGATCATCGAAGTCCTCGGGATAGACCCGGCCCGCGTTGAGCGGTACATAGCATAGCGGAAAGGAGGGACGCAGATTGTCGGAGGTATTTGTGACGCTGGAAGAGGCGGCAGCTCTCGAGGGCGTCGTGTATGAAACAATGAAAAAACGGATTCAACGCAATCCGGGGGGCTTCAGGACGAAGTCGCAGCCCCGGGAGGGCGGCGGGAAGGATCAGGTCATGGTCGCGGTCTCGTCCCTCACGTCGAAGGCGAGGAGGGCACACAAGGCCGCGCAGAAGGTGGACGGAGGCGATGCAATCATAGAACAGAGAGTAAACGCGACGCCGTGGTATGTGGACGTCGATCTGAATTGGTACATTGAGACACACAAGAAACAATATTACGAGGCGGTCGAGCTTGCGAAACAGGTGCAGCAGTTTGTCGAGCACGACGAGGCGGAGCGCACGGCTTACGCCGACGAGACGGCCCTGAAGCTCGGGGTCAGTCAGCGGACGCTCTATCGCTACGCTGAGGGCCTCCTCGAGGCGAACGCTTGGGCCCTGAAGATGGAAAAGGAGGAGGGCAAAAACTACGAGTATTTTCGAGCTCTCTCCCTTTGTAGGAAGCCGAGGGATTCGCACACATTCCCCTCTATCACCGACGAACAGCGGGCGCTCATTGAAAATATATGGTTTGACGAACGGTTTGCCCGCAACCTCGGAACGGTCGAGATGCTTTACACGAAGTTTACAGCGGTCGCCCGTGAAAGGGAATGGTCGGGATGTCCTTCCTATTCTACCGTTGCCCGTTATGTCTCCTACCTCATGAACGACCTCCGGGGCGAGAGCGCGAGGTTCCTCGCGTCGAACGGTTCCCGGGAGTGGAAGAATCAGCGGATGATTAAGGGCAAGAGAAACGTCTCCGCGCTTCAGGTCATGGAGTTCGTACAGGGCGACGAGCACACCTTCGATTGTTGGGTTCAGGTTACTCACCCGAACGGCAAGATCGCCGCCGTCAGGCCGAAGCTCGTCGCATGGCTCGACACCCGCTCGCGCTGCATCCTCGGTGACGTCATGTGTATCGACGCGAACGCGCAAACGCTGAAGGAATCCCTCGTCAAGATGCTCTACTCAACGCCGGGCGGCGTGCCGAAGCACTTGCACATTGACAACGGCAAGGACTACACCGCCGAGACGAACCTCGGGCAGAGCCGCAAGGAAAGGGCTTGCAAGGAGCTCGAGTTCGACAGTGAGACGAAAGGTTTCTATCGGTCAATCGGGATTGAGGAATGGAGCCGCTCGCTTCCCTATCAGCCGTGGGGTAAGGGCCAGATCGAGAGGTTTTTCGGGACGGTATGCTCCCTGTTTACAAAGTGGATGGACAGCTACGTCGGGACGCTCACCGGGTCGAAGACCTCGGCAAAGCGCAAGAAGGACGTCAAGCAGATGCTCGAGCGTGGGGAGCTGCTCACGATGGAGGAGTTCTTCGACCTTTGGACGCGCTGGAAAAATGAAGTCTACCACAAGCGGGAGCACGACGGTCTCAAGAAAGACCGGGAGAAATGGGTCACGCCGATCGAGCTCTTCCAGCACGCGCAGCGATACGAGAAGGCCGCGCCTCCCCGGGAATATGCGGCGATGCTGCTCATGAAGGCGGACACGGCCCTCGTCAGGAATCAGGGCATCATGAAGTTCGGCACGCTTTACACGGACTACGAGCTCGCGAAGTACGTCGGCGAGAAAGTCGGCATCAAGTGGGACATTGACGACGTGACGAAGCTCTACGTCTACACCCGGGACGGGCGGAAGGTATGCGAGGCGGTTTCCGCCGAGCTGCTCATGATCGCCCCGAAGGTCTCACAGGAGGCACTCGAGAAGCATCTCCGCAACCAGAAGCGGCAGCTCAAGGAAGTCCGGGAGACCCTCGAAGAGTTCCGCCGCCCCTACGAGCTCCGGCTTGAGGAGGGAGACGGGAAGGCCCGGGCGGTCGGCGCGCTCGACCTCACAATCAGATCGGAGCGCAGCCAGACGCCGAAGGTCATCACGCTCCCCAACGACAAGGAGTTCCGGGGAGAGGCCGAGGCAAAGCGGAAGGCAACCGCGAAGGCCGGAGGCGATTCGGAGTTTATCACCGCGAAAGCGGAAGCGGCCCTCTCAAAGCTGAGGGGAATCGGATAAGGAGGATTTACACATGGAAGCAACAGCAGCAGCAATTTACACGGGCGAAACGCAGACAATCGCGGAGCGCGTGAACAACTATATCGCCGCCACAAAAGGCAGCATCGCGGGAATTGCCCGCGAGATCAACTACTCAAGGACGACTATCTCCCGCTATCTCTCGGGCAAGTACGACAGTGACCCGAGCGACCTCGAGCGGAAGCTCTCCGAGTACCTCCGGGAGCAGGGCGAAGAAATTGACGCCAGCGTTCCCGGGGAGGCTCCCCGGAAGTTCCTGAAGAAGCGGACGGACATTTTTGAGAGCCGGGACATGAAAAAGGTGATCGGCGTATGCAGCGCAGCACAGGAGGACATCGGCCTCGGCATCGTGGTCGCGAAGAGCGGATTCGGCAAGACATATGCTCTCAAGTATTACGCAAAGATGCCCCGGGTCGCGTATGTGGAATGTGACGACACCATGAGCAGCCGCGACCTCGTGGAGGCGATTGAGCGGGCGCTCGGAATCCCCTCCTCATACGGCACAATCTGGAAACGGGTCAACGGAATCCGGGAGTTTTGCAACGTCAACAAGGGCTATCTCATTATCATCGACGAGGCCGACAAGCTCATAAGCAAGTACACACAGAAGAAGATGGAGATTCTCCGGGGGATATTCGATCAGGCCGACGTCGGCCTCGTAATCGCCGGAGAGCCCCGCCTCGAGGCGCAGATCAAGACCTACCTCAACCGCTTCGCGAACAGGGTCGACTTTTATGCCTCCCTGAAGGGGCTCTCGGGCGCAGAGGTTGAGAGCTACCTCGACGGCTACGACATCGACAGGGACGCCCTCGAGGAGCTCAAGGCCCGGGCGTGCAACAGTCAGACGGGATGCTTCCGTCTCTTCGACCGGACGCTGAACAATATTATCAGGATTCTCAACGCCAACAACGAAACGACGATCACGCTCAAGGTCATCGCTCAGGCGTCCGACATGATGATGCTCTAACGGACAGGAGGCCGAAGCAATGAAAATGACAAAACAGCGGCTCATGGGCCTCGCCCTCGTCGTGATCTCCGTCCTCATGCTGCTCCTCGCCTCCACCGGGGAGACGCTGGAAGAACGGGACGCGACCGCCGTGCTCCTCACCCTCCCCCTCGGGGTTTACATGATGGTAACAAAGCAGTATGTCCTCTATGACGGGGAGGGGCCCGTCGAGGAGGAAAATGAACAGCCGGGGACACAGCGCCCCGAGCACATAGCAAGAAAGGAGTTCCAAAATGGGACGAAAAAGAATTGTAGAGGCCCCCGTCTTCAAGACGTGGGAAGAAGTAGATGCCGCGCTCCGGGAAATCGCTGAGGAGGAAATCGCGATCGCCGACATTGAGGGCGAGATGAACAAGCAGATCAACGGCATTAAAATCACGGCAGCGCAGGAGGCAAAACCTCACCATGACAGAATCAGCACTCTCGAGAAGGACGTCAAGGAGTTCGTCACGGAGCATCGTGACGAGCTCGGAGGCAAGAAGACGCGGACGCTCAACTTCGGCGAGACCGGGTTCAGGAGGAGCACGTCGGTCGTGATCCCGAAGGACAAAGGACTTGTCGCTGAGATTATCCGCCGCCTGAAGGTGAAGAAGCTCACGGACTGCATTATCACCGAAGAGAAGGTAAACAAGGACGCCCTCCGGCAAAAGGGCGAGGACATTGTCATCGCGGTCGGGGCGCGCTGGAAACAGGAGGATGCCTTTTGGTATGAGGCCCATCAGGAGAAGCTCGAGGCTTCCCGGAATATTCAGTAAAGGACAGTAAAGGAGACAGCACAGATACGGAATGAAAGTTGACATCTTCAGCACAGACCGAAAATACCGGGTCATATATGCCGACCCGCCGTGGAAGTACAGCAGCAAAGAAGCGTTAGGGAAGAAATTCGTCCCGCTTGAAAAAGTTTACCAGACAGAGAAAACGACCTCCATGTGTGAATGGGATGTCGGAAGAATTGCGGAAAAGGACGCGGCGCTCTTTATGTGGACGACCGACTCACACATTGAAGACGCGCTCAAACTCATCAAAGCGTGGGGCTTCCGTTACGTGACGGTCGCGTTTGTCTGGAAAAAGGTTAGCGTCAACGGGAAGACCCTCGCGAATCTCAGTGCATGGACGCTTAAAAATTGCGAGCTATGCCTTTTCGGAACAAGAGGAAGGATGCTCCAATATAAGAAGGCGAACAACGTCCAGCAGCTTGTCGAAGCGGTTAGGAATCGGCACAGCGAAAAGCCTGAAGAAGTCAGGCGGCGGATTGAGCAGCTCTTCGGAGACGCTCCGAAGATAGAGCTCTTCGCCCGGGAACGTGCTGAAGGATGGGACTATTGGGGAAATGAGGTGTAAAACATGGCGACAACAAAACGGGGGCGCACGTCCGCCCCCCGCTCTTCCATCCGTACCATATGGGGCATAGCAAAAAGCCCGGAGCTCTCCCTCGAGGAGGCCGACCTCTATGCCCTCATAGAGCGGGAAACAGGCAAGCAGCACATGAGGGAGCTCTCTCAGGGGCAGATCGACAAAGTGTGTCGCGTGCTTCAGCAAATGAAGGACGGCGTCCGGGGCCCGACCCCGAAGCCGGGGAAGCGGACGGACGAGGGAGGCAATCCGCAGACAGTCGCGCAGCGGCGCAAGATTTACAAGCTCACGGGCGAGCTCGGATGGAATGACACCCCGGCCCGGCTCAACGGGTTCATTATGAAAATGTTCAAGGTCAGCCGGATCGAGTGGCTCACAGTCGCACAGTGTTACATGCTGATCGAGGCCCTGAAGAAAATGCTCGAGCGAGAACAGGAAATGAAGGAGGGCGGCGATGGCTAAACAAAAGCGCCTCACGAAGAAGGAGATCGCACTCCGGGCGGAGGCAAAAAAACGCCTTCAGGAGGAGGGCATCCTCCCGGCCGACAAGGCTCGGCTCAATCGTAAGAAGTTCGCCCGGGAGGTTATGGAAGAGTTCAAGGCGATGGATGTCTTCGCCGCCGACCTCTACCTCCGCAGGGCGATCGGCTGCATGGTCTCGGAGGATATGCCGAGGGTCTCGGAGGAACAGGTCGGCGTCCTGAAGCTCCTGAAGATTGCGGTCGAGACGCAAAAGTTCATGCAGGGCCTCAAAGAAGAGGGCCGGACACAGTACACGATCGGGGAGTATGTCGACAAGGTCGTCCGCCCGGTCAGGGATTTGTAGGAAGGAGCAGCACATGAAAACCTATCAACTCGCGATCCGGGAGATCGCAGCGGCTCACGAGAAGCTCGGGGAGCCGATGAAGAAGGAGGAGCGACAGCTCCTCGAGAAGATGAACACCTACCAGCTCGCGCAGGAGCTCAACCTTGCAAAGGAGGCGGTCAGCCTCCGGCAGATGGAGGAGTTCCTCGAGCTCACCCGCAAAGTGGAGGAGAATGAGCGACGCAGGATGGCAAAACACGAACAGGAGGAAACAAAATGAAAGCTATTGCAAAGGGCATCGACGTCAGCAAATGGCAAGGAACAATCAACTGGACACAGGTCAAGGGCGCGGGCATCTCGTTCGTCATGATGCGCCTCGGACGCGGAAAGCTGAAGGGCGGGCCGTGTGACTATGACATCAAATTCAAGGACAATATCGCGGGGGCGCTCGCGGCGGGCCTCGGGGTCGGCGTATACTTCTACAGTTACGCCCTCAGCGTTGCCGACGCAAAGGCCGAGGCGGAATGGGTCATGAAGGCCCTCGAGCCATACAAGGGAAAGCTCACCTATCCCGTCGCCTTCGACCTCGAGGACAGCTCTCAGGCGGGCCTCGGGAAGGCCGTCCTCTCGGACATGATTGTCGCGTTTTGCGGAGCCCTTGAGACAGCGGGCTACTATGTCACGCTCTATTCTAATCTCTCATGGCTCACGACAAAGTATGACGCCGCGAAGATCAAGAGGTTCGACGTGTGGCTCGCACAGTGGGAAGTCAGCGCCCCGACCTACTCCGGGAGCTTCGGCATGTGGCAGCACTCAAGCAAGGGCAGCGTCCCGGGCATCTCTGGGAACGTCGACCTCGACGTCGCCTATTATGACTTCCCGGACGTTATCAGGAAGAAGGGCCTCAATGGATTCGGCGCAGCTTCCACCCCGGCCCCGGAGCCTACTCCGGCCCCGGTTCCCGGCCCGGGCACAGAGCTCACCGGGCAGGGCCTCGCGGACTATTGCAAGAGCTTAATCGGAAGGCCGAGCGCCTACATGTGGGGCGAGTTTGGCAGAGAGATCACAGTCTCCCGCATTGAGGCGGCGGCGAAACAGTACCCGAGCCACTACAGCGCGCAGCGCGTGGCACACTTAAAGACGCTCGTCGGGAAGAGCTACATCGGGAGCGATTGCGTCGGCATGATTAAGTCCTATTATTGGGGCGGCATCGGAAATGTGAAGTATGTCGCCGCGACCGACAAGTCGGCGGGAATGATGCTCGACGCGGCAAAGGTCAAGGGGGACATCAGGAGCATACCCGAAAGGCCGGGCGTGTGTGTCTGGATGGAGGGGCACATCGGCGTCTATGTGGGAAACGGTGAGGTCGTCGAGTGTACGCTCGGGACGTTCGGGGATGGCTTCGTGAAGACAAAGCTCTCCGCCCGGAAGTGGCTCAAATGGCTTGAATGTCCCTACATCTCCTATGAGGCCGTTTCCGAGCCCGTGGAGCCCCCGAAGGAGCCGGAGCCGACACCCGTCCCGGATTGGAAGCAGCAGGGGCTCACGGCCCTCACAGAGGCCGGAGTTATCACCGATCCGGACTATTGGGCCGGGCGCATGAATGAGACGATCACGGTCGGCGAGCTCATGGGAATCGCCGCGAAAATGTTCGGGATTCTGAAATAGGCAAGGAGGGGCAGGATGAACAAACTCGCCGAGAAGCTCACGCTTGAAATGATTCCCGATGGCATATGGCACACGGTCGCCGAAGAGATCGGGGTCAGCAATCTCGTAAAGCTCGCGGAGCTCGTCGGCGGGGCGAACATCTACATCCCGAAGGCCGAGAGCTTCGTGAGGCCCGTGCTCTATGAGAAAATCAAAGAGGAGTACAACGGATATAACACCGCGCAGCTCGCGCGGAAGTATGGCATCACCGAGCGATGGGTTCGGGAGATATGCGGGGACGACATGCCCGGACAAATGGAGCTCATTGAATACCTCGAGGGGCTCGGAAGTAACTCTTAGAATTGCTTCCTATGTAAACTTCACAGAAACACCTTTATCCTATGACTTAGGAGCTAACGCTCCTAAGTCATTTTTTTATCTCAAAGAAGGAGGAAAAAGTCATGGTAGAAATTCAGACAGCGGCGGGTCAGGTGCTTGTCTCCCTTGCGCTTGGCGTCATTTCCCTCGTGGGAGCCTTCGGGCTCTACTACATCCGCAAGGGTGGCGTGTGGCTTGACGAGAAGACGAAGCAGCTCAAGGACGAGAAGCTCAGGCAGCAGCTCGACGACGCGCTTGACGACGTGGAGAACCTCGCAAGGGTTACAGTCGGGGCAATCGAACAGACCACCGCGAAGGCGCTCAGGGAGGCCGTGAAGGACGGCAAGACAGACCGGGAGGAGCTCCTCACGCTCTCGTCTAAAGCCTTCGAGGAAATCAAGGGCAAGGTCGGGCCGGAGGCGCAGAAGGTCATCACACAGAACCTCGGCAGCTTCGACGAGTATCTCTCGAACCTGATTGAGGTCAAGGTGCTTGAGCTGAAGGCCGAAACGGGTCAGTAAGGGGGCGGCGAATATGGAAATAGGCGTCGTCCAGATTATCGCGGTCATCGGCTCCGTCTTTTCGTTTCTGAGTACGCTGATTGTCGGGGCGCTCGCCTACTTCATGAAGCGCACCCTCGACAGCTACCAGAAGGCAGACGAAAAGAACGCCGCCGACATCAAGGAAGTTGACAAAAAGCAGACGGAGGAGGTCGAGAAGCTCAAGACGCAGATCAACGAGCTCAAGTCCGACCTCCCTCTCGTCTACGTCCTCCGCGAGGACTTCATCCGAACACTTAACAATGTCGACAAGCAAATGAGCGACATGAACGGAAAACTCGATAAGATTCTACAAGCAAAAATAACTTAAAGGAGGGATAGATCATGGACGAGATGACAGAGGTCGAGATTAGCCGGAACAAAGCAATCCGGGGTTATATCATGCGCTCCCTTGTCAAGGGCTATCAGAATACGCTGCTTGTCCGGCAGATCACAAACTCACTAATCGCGGACGGGATGATCGTCTCCCCGGACATCTCGAAGCATCTCGATTATCTGAGAGACGGCGGTTATATCACGTTCACCGACAAGAGCGTGAACGCCTATAACGCATACCGCAAGGACGCCGTCATAAAACTCACAAAGGAAGGGGTCGACCTCGTCGAGGGCACAACCGACGATCCGGGGGTCGATATTTAATGGCGGAGCGGAGACGCACGCGAATCTCCTCGAAGATCACGCAGCTCCCGGAGGAGCTGAAGGAGCAGCTTGACGAGAAGCTCCTCGATACGGCGAACACTTACGAGGACATCGCGGAGTGGTTAAAGGCCGAGGGCTATGACATCAGCAAGAGCGCGGTCGGGCGCTATGCTATCCGGGCGAATCAGGCGACGCAGCGGGTCGTCGAGACCCTCGAGAAGACGAAAGCAATCGCCGCCGCCGTGGAGAAGAATCCGAGCCTTGACTATACTCGGGCGTCGCGGATGGTTCTCATGGACGGCCTCATGCAGCGCGTCAGCACCGCCGAGGAGGAGTTTCAGGAAATGCCGCTCGATAAGGCGGGGCGTCTGATTGCCTCCCTCTCGAGGACGGAGACCTATGAGCAGCGTGTCCGGCAGGACATGAAGAAGAAGTCCGAGCTCGCGTTCGAGCAGCTCGAGGCCGAGCTCATGGCGGCAATCAAGCAAGACCCGGAGCTCACGAAGGAGCTGCACTCGATACTCAGCCGGGCGAGGGAGAAGGTGCTGAAGGATGGCGATTGATCTGAATGAATACCTCGAGAAGCTCGAGGAGCCGGAAGACCGCGAGGCGGTCGCAAACCGGGAATATCAGAAGACGCTCTTCGAGGAGTATGTCATGCGGGGAACCGATCGCCAGAAGGAACGGGAGCAGCTCCTTCAGGAGTATCGGCAGGGCGCGGCCCTCACCGGGGAGAAGGGGCTCAGGAAGAAGCTCGGGGCGTTCGATCTGGAATACTTCGGGCGAGCCTATCTCCCGCACTACTTCGTCCGGGAATCCCCGGAGTTTCACGGGGAGCTCGATCGGATATGGGCGGAGGGCGTCCTCAAGGGAAAGAATCCACTCGCAGAGGCGAAGGCAATCGACCGGGCCCCGGGATGCCGCAGGGCAATCGAGGCCCCCCGAGGTCACGCAAAGTCGACAACCTTCACTTTCAAGGATAGTATTCACGCCGGGGTCTACGGCTACAAGCATTACGAGATTATACTCTCCGACAGCACGGAACAGGCCGAAGGCTTCCTCGGGGACATCAAGACCGAAATCGAGGAGAACGGAGCCATCCGGGAGGACTTCGGAGACCTTCAGGGGCGTGTCTGGAAGACGGGCGTCATTCTCCTCTCCAACGGGACGAAGATCGAGGCGCTCGGCGCGGGCAAGAAAATCAGAGGACGGCGTCATAAACAATGGAGGCCCGACCTCATTTTGTGCGACGACCTTGAGAACGACGAGAACGTCAACACCACCGAGCAGCGGAAGAAGCTCCGCAACTGGTTTTACAAGGCGGTCAGCAAAGCGGGCGACACATACACGGACATCGTCTATATCGGGACGCTGCTCCACTATGACGCGCTGCTCGCCAACGTCGCCCGGAATCCGAGTTATAAGGCGGTCAAGTACAAGGGCGTCATCAGCTTCGCGGTCAATACGCAGCTATGGGACGCATGGGAACGTATCTACACCGACCTCACGAACGAGGCCCGGCAGGAGGACGCGAAGGCGTTCTACGAAGCAAACCGGGAGGAAATGCTTGAGGGGGCCGAGGTTCTATGGGAGGCGAAGCTCTCCTATTACGACCTCATGGTTATCCGTATATCGGAGGGCGAGGCGTCCTTCAATTCGGAGATACAGAACGACCCGATCGACCCGGAGAATTGCACATTTAACGAGGAGTGGTTTGACTTCTACGATGACGACGGAAAAGTCCCGCCCGACTTCAGCGAGGGGAGGTTCCTCTTCATCGGCGCGAACGACCCCTCTCTCGGCAAGACACGCAAGAGCGACACGAGCTCTATCATCGGGCTCGCGCTGGACACCAAAAGCGGCTATATGTACGTTGTCATCGCCTCCGTGGAGAGGCGCAAGCCGGACGTTATCATCGAGGACGCAATCGAAACGAGCCGGAGGCTCAAGCGGGAATATAAAAAGCCCTTCACGAAGTTCGGCGTCGAGACGGTACAGTTTCAGGCATATTTCAAGGACATCATGGTTCAGCGTTCGGCAGAGGCCGGGGAGTATCTCCCGATCGAGGAGATCAAGAGCGTCCAGAACAAGGACGTTAGGATTCAGAGCTTGCAGCCCTTCGTCAAGAATGGGTATATCAAATTCTCGAAGCGTCACAAGGAGCTCTTAAAGCAGATGTCCGAGTACCCGATGGGAGCACACGACGACGCGCCGGACGGTCTCGAGATGGCGGTCAAACTCGCGCGGAGCGTGACGGTCGGGACAAAGGTCGATTATAAATCAGTCATCAGCCGGGCCCTCAGATTCAGGCACGGCGGATATTAAGGGGGCGAGGCATTGAGCAGCAAAAAGAAAAACAAGCAGCGGCAACAGGCGATGAAGGCCCCGGCCCCGGCAGTACGGAGGCCGGACTTCCATGAAGTCGCGGTCGCACAGATTCAAGACAAATATTCGAGCTATCCGTCGAACGGGCTCACGCCGCAGCGTCTCGCGAACATCTTCAAGGAGGCAGACGCCGGGGACATCATGCGTCAGGCGGAGCTCTTCGAGGAAATGGAGGAGAAAGACCCTCACCTTTTTTCACAGCTTCAGACGCGCAAGAACGCGGTCACGGGCCTCGACTATGAGGTCATTCCCTTCGACAGCGACGACGAGCGTGACAAGGAGATCGCCGAGTTTATCGAGGGAGAGCTCAACAGTATCGAGAGTTTTGAGGACGTCATGCTCGACCTACTTGACGCAATCGGCAAGGGCATCGCGGTCTCCGAAATCATGTGGGGATTCGAGGAAGGCCGGACAACGGTCAACGACATCCGATGCAGACATCAAAAGCGGTTTTTCTGGGACGACGAGGACGACTTCAGGGTCAGGACACAGGACGCCCCGGAGGGAATCCTCCTCCCGGAGAATAAGTTCATTGTCCACCGCTACAAGGCGCGCTCCGGGCATCCGGCCCGGGCGGGCGTGCTGAGGGTCGTCGCGTGGTGCTACCTCTTCAAGAATTATGACCTCAAGGATTGGGTCAGCTTTTGCGAAGTGTTCGGGATGCCGCTCCGCCTCGGCAAGTACGCGCAGGGCGCAAGCGAGGCAGACAAAAAGGCACTCATGGAGGCGCTCGTCCAGATTGGGACAGACGCGGCGGGCATTATCCCGGACGGCACGGAAATCGAGTTTAAGAACAGCGACAAGACCTCGACGACCGACCTCTATGAGCGGCTCGCGCGCTATTGCGACGAACAGATCAGCAAGGCAGTCCTCGGGCAGACACTCACGTCGGACAGCGGAGGCGGCAGCTTCGCACAGTCAAAGACGCACAACGAAGTCCGGCACGACCTCACCGTCGCGGATTGCAAGGCGCTCGCGGCGACACTGAGGCGCGACTTGATTCGTCCGCTCGTTCTGTTTAACTTCGGGGAAGACCGCCGGATTCCTTACCTCCGCTTCGATTGTGAGGAAGGAGAAGACCTTGAGCAGACGGCGAACATCCTCGGCACACTGATAGAGAAGACCGGGCTCAAGGTTCCGACGTCGTATATTTACAAGAAGTTCTCTATCCCGAAGCCGGAAGGCGGCGAGGAAATCGCGACGCCAGCACAGCCAGCGGCTCCGGCCTATCCCTTCAAATGGGACGCGGGCCGGGAGGTCGCCCTGAAGGGCCCGGCTCCGAGAGCCGACCCGCAGCAGCGCGTCGACAAGATTGCGGACACGGCGGTCAAGGCCAGCGCGGGCAAATTCGGGAAGCTCTTCTCCCCGGTTCTCAAGTTAATTGACAACGCGGAGACGCTCGAAGACCTGAAGAGGCAGCTCGAGGACGAGGAGCTCGCCGAGGCGCTGCTCCGGGAGATGGACGCCGGGGACATCGAGGAGCTCCTTCAGAGAGCGATGATCGTCGCCGACCTCGAGGGGAGGGCGGTCGAGCATGGATGACATTGAGAGCATCATCACAAGGAACGAGGAGCCCGCCTTCGAGGAGGCCGTCCGCTACTTCGGGGAGCGTGTCCCGGTCACGCCGGGGCAGTTCTACAAGATCGCGGAGGAATACAGGGGCCTCGCGTTCACCGTCTCAGGCTATACGAGCGTTCAAGTGCTCAAGAAGTTCTACGACGAGCTCCTCGGAGCAATCGAGGACGGCGAGACGATGCAGAGCTTCAGGAGCCGGATGAACAGCTTCCTTGAGGAGAAGGGCTACGAAGGCGTAACGCCGTTTCAGGCCGACAACATCTTCCGCACGAATACACAAACGGCCTATCAGGTCGGACACTATGAGCAGATGACAGACCCGGGCGTCTTAAAGCTCCGCCCCTTTTGGCAGTATGACGCCGTCAATGACAGGAGCACACGGCCCTCGCACCTTGCGATGGACGGGCGCGTCTTCCCGGCAGATTCCCCCGTGTGGGACACTTGGTTCCCTCCGAACGGGTTCCGATGCCGCTGCACCGTGCGGACACTCTCACGGCGTCAGGTCGAGCAGATGGGGCTCAAGGTGGAGGACAGTGTTCCCACTCAGGCAGAGCTCCCGGACGGACGCTTCACCCATGTCATACCCGACCCGCACTTTGCAACGAATCCGGCAAAGGTCAGATATGAGCCCGACTTAAAAGGCTACCCTGAGCCGCTCGTGAAGGCATACCAGAAACGGCAAAAGTCCGGGGGCAGCAAATGAGCCCGTAGAAGCCCCTACAACGCATTTTAGGGGCCCGGGGGATAAACGGACGGGGTCAATCTTCTAACGCCGTTATAACGCGGGATAACGCCGTTCAGAGCGATTCTAAAAGCAATCAAGGAATGGAGTGATAGAATGAAAGGATTTTTCGCCCTCAGCGGGGGCGAATCGGAGCTCAAGGGGGCCCCTGAGATTGTGAAGCTCCTCCCTCTTGGGCATGTCAGCACAAAGAAGGGGGACTTCGAGGTCGACGAGGAGAGCTTCAAGGCGATGAAAGCACAGATGCAGCAGCACGGCGTCGACATCGTCATCGACTATGAGCACCAGACCCTCAAAGACATTCAGGCCCCCGCGGGCGGCTGGATCAAGGAGCTCGTGCTTCAGGACGGGGCAATCGCGGCTAAAGTGGAATGGACGGACACCGCCCGGCAGTATCTCAAAAATAAGGAATACCGCTACCTCTCCCCGGTCGTGCTCGTCAATAAGGACAACAGGGCGACGATGCTGCACTCGGCGGCGCTCACGAATACCCCGGCAATCGACGGGATGTTCCCGATTATCAACTCGGTCGGCCTCGAGGACTATGAGGACGACGACAACAAAGAAGGAGGAAACAACAATATGAATGAATTGCTCAAAAAGATCGCGGCCCTCCTCGGCCTCGGCGAAGAAGCTACCGAGGAGGAGGTCATGCAGAAGCTCGGCGAGGCGCTGAATGAGGCGAAGCAGCTCAAGGACGCAGCCGGGCAGAAACAGCCCCCCGAGGAGGAGGGCAAGGTCGTCGCGAACAAGGTCGTTTGCGGTCTGCTCGGCCTTGAGGCCGGAGCTAAAACCGACGATGTCGCGGCGGCGATTATGGCGCTCAAGCAGCCGAAGGGGTTCGTCCCGGAGACGGAGCTCCGCGCGCTGAAGGAAAAGATCGAACGCAAGGAGGCGGACGACGCCGTCCTCGTGGCGCTGAAGGCGGGAAAGATTGCGGCAGCACAAAAGGAATGGGCGACCGAGTACGCCCTGAAAGACCCGGACGGCTTCAAGGCGTTCGTCGCAAAGGCCCCGCAGGTCGTCCCGATGGGCGAGCTCGGCGTCGAGCCGGACGGCAGCAAGGCCCCGCAGCGGGCAAGCGAGGAGACGTTAAAGGTCTGCAAGATGCTCGGCGTCAGTGAGGAAGACCTCAAAAAATACGGATTCGGAAAGGATGATGAATAATGGCACTTGAGAGAGGCAGAAAGACCCCGGAAGTCGCGGAAGGCGGGCGGTTCCTCGTCCTCCCCGTGGCGGCGGGCGTGAAGATTTACGAGGGTTCCCTCGTGGTAATTGGCGCGGACGGTTACGCGAAGGCCGCAGCAAAAGGCACGAGCCTCACCGCAGCGGGCCGGGCCGAGAGGTTCGCAGACAACACAGGCGGCGCGGACGGCGACATCACGGTCAAGGTCGCCCGGGGCGTGTTCGTATGGGATAACGACGGCAGCGTCACGGCGGCACACGTCCTGAAGGATTGCTACATCGTGGACGACTGCACCGTCACAGCGACCAGCACAGGCAGCTCGAAGGCGGGCAAGGTCATCGCGGTCAGCGACGACGGCGTCGCGGTCGAGACCCGATAACGGGAGAAAGAGAGGTAAACACACATGATTGTTAATCAGCAGGCCCTCCGGGGCATTTACACGAGCTTCAAGGTCATCTTTCAAAAGGCGTTCGACCAGAATGAAACCTTGTGGCAGAGAATCGCGACCCTCGTCCCCTCCGAGACAGGCGAGGAAAATTACAAATGGCTCGGCAAGATTCCGCACATGAGGGAATGGATCGGCGACCGCCAGATTCAGAACCTCAGCGCGTCGGACTACACCATCAAGAATAAGGACTTCGAGCTCACGGTCAGCGTGCCCCGCAGCGACATCGAGGACGACCGGATCGGCCTTTACAAGCCGATTGTCGAGAGCATCGGCCAGAGCGCGAAGCAGCACCCCGACGAGCTCGTCTTCAAGCTGCTCCCGGGCGGTTTCGTGAATAAGTGCTACGACGGGAAGGCGTTCTTCGCTTCCGACCATGTGGTCGGGGACGGCAAGAAGGCAAAGAGCTACAGCAACAAGGGAACCGCCCGTCTGAGCCGCGCGGCCTACCGCGCAGCGCGTAAGGCGATCATGTCCCTCGTGGACGAGAACGGCGACAGCTTGAACCTTGTGCCCGACCTCCTGATCGTCGCCCCCGCGAACGAGGACGTCGCGAAGGAAATCCTCCTCGCCGACGAAATCAACGGCACGACCAACACCGACAAAGGCACGGCGGAGCTCATGGTCGCGACGCAGCTCGCCGGGAAGAATGAAAACTCGTGGTATTTACTTTGTACGAAGCGCCCGATTAAGCCGTTCATTTTTCAGGAACGCAAAAAAGTACAGTTCCACCAGCTCACCGGGGAGACCGACGAGAATGTCTTTATGCGGGCCGAGTATGTCTACGGCGCGGACAGCCGGGACAATGCGGGATATGGTCTATGGCAGATGGCCTATGGCTCGGACGGCTCCGACCCGGAGACGCCTCCGGCCTCGGGCGCAGACACCCCGACCGCATAACGGGCCGGGCCTGAAAGGAGGCGGCAAAGATGGCCTACTGCACAGAGGACGAAGTCCGGGGAATGATTAAGGACGACGCCCTGAACACATTGATCGGCGACGCCTACATCGAGGAACCAGAGCGGCGGGAGGAGCTGCTCCGCCCGATTGTCACGGAAGCGGTCGAGGACGCAAGCGGCGAGATTGACGGTTATCTCACAAAGAGATACAGTCTTCCCCTCCCCGGCCCTCCGAAGATTCTGAACAAATTCGCGAAGGACATCGCAGTCTATAACCTGTTTTCCCGGATTGGGATTGACGAGAGCAGCGAGCAAAAGAACATTCTCAACCGCTACAATGCGGCGATTAAGTTCCTCACGCTGCTCGCTGAGGGGAAGGTCGACATCGGGGTCTCCGATACGACCGAAGCAGCCCGGACGGGGTTCAGCGTCAGCTCGAGCCCCCGCCTCTTCTCCCGGGATAAACTGAGGGGGATGTAATGGGCTACAGCATCCGCCTCGAGGGAGACGTCCGAAAGCTCATGAAACGCCTGAAGCATTACTCCGACCTTGACAAGAAGCATATCACGGCGGCGATGGCGGAGGCGGTCAGGACGTCCACTCTCGAGCGGTACAAACAGGAGAAAGACCCGGAGGGCAAGAAGTGGAAGTCCTCCATCCGGGCGGAGGCGGAGGGCGGAAAGACGCTCACCGACACGGCGCGCCTGAGAAATTCCATCCGGGCGAAGTCGGATGCCTCGGGGTTCACGGTCGGCACGAATACGATCTACGCCTCGACGCACCAGCTCGGAGAGAAGGGCCGGAAAATCACCATCCGGGCAAAGACCTCGAAGGGGCTCGTCTTCAAGATTGGGGATCAATGGATTCGCAAGAGACAGGTCACGGTCAGGGTCAAGATTCCGGCCCGCCCGTTCCTCGGCCTGTCAGAAGACGACCTTCAGGAGATCAAGGGGACGCTCGAAGACGCCCTCGGGGAGGAGTAAAAGATGTTTACAGAATGTCAGCAATTCTTAAAGGACGCGCTGAAGGAGGCGGGCATCCATACACCCCCGATCACCAGCCTGAAGAAACTCACGTTATACACCGACAGTCACGTCGGCGCGATACTCTTCGATCAGGAGACCCTCAACCGAAGCGGCTCGAAACGTATTTTTAAGAATGAGAGGGGCGACCAGCAAAAGAGGCGGAAGGTCTACGATCGGAGCATGACATTCGACGTTATCATCGGCGAATACACAGCGGAAAAGGCGGAGGCAATTTACGAGCGATTCCTCAATACGGTTGAGCGCGGTCTGTATATCGCCGGGAATTTCACGGCGGCGGAGATTGAGGGCGCGGATTGGGTCGAGAAGGATGACAGCATCTTAAAGGCTCAGGTCGCCGTGCAAGTCAAAATCAGGTTTGACGGCGGCGTCTACCGCGACACCGACTATATTGACGTCAGCAGCAAGGAGCTCGGCATCAGCGCCGAGAACAACATCGGAAAGGAGACAGTCACACATGGCGAAGACACAGGAGCCGGCAGCACAGGGGCCGGCAGAGAATAAGACAGGGCCGGAGCTCTTCAGGATCGAGGAGCTTCGGGCCAAAAAGAAAACGTCCGCCCCGATTTATAGCGGCGTATGCACCGCGCAGAATTGGGGGCCGGGCAAGGTAATCTCGGAGGCGGACTATGACGCAGCGGTCAAGGCGTTCAGTTTCGCCCCGATGGGAAAGAAGGTGGAGTAAATGCTCGGAGATGTAATTGCAACCGTCAGCGACGGCCTCCTCGGGTTTGAGACCGAGAAAGGGACGGGGATATTCGCCGCGATCGGCGTCTCCTCTGTTAAGGCGGACGCACCGCTCACAATCACCGGGAACATGGGCGTCACGAAAATCCGGGAGCGCCTCGGCCTCTCCCCTCTCGCGGATTCCGTCATGGATTCAGTCGAGAATGGGGCAAGCCGGATTTACTGCATCCCGGTCAAAGCAACGACCGAGGGCACAATCAGCGAAATCAAGAAGACAGGCGACAGCTCCGGGAGCTGCACCGCAGAAGGCAAGCCGAACAACGCTTATTCGGTCATCGTGGAGTTTACGGGAAAGGGCGGGTTTAATACGGCGCTCTTCACCTACTCCATCGACGGCGGCTTCAGCAAGTCCGATGAGGTCACGCTTCCCATGACGGGCGAGTTTGAGATCCCCGGGACGGGCGTGACGCTGAAGTTCACGCAGGACGCCAGCACGCCGGAGGAGAGCTTCCAGATTGGGGATGCCTTCAGCTTCAGTACAACGGCCCCGCAGATGACGAACGCCGACGCGCTGGACGCCATCGGGAAGCTCAGGCAGTTCGACGAGCTCTTCGAGTTCGTCCATGTCGTCGGGGAATCTACTCCGGCTATGTGGGCGGCAGTCTCGGAGGCACAGGCCGAGCTTGAGGAGCTGAAGCACAAGCCGCTCCTCTTCATCATGGAGGCCGGGAACATCGGAAAAGACGAGGACGTCGGCGACTATGCCCTCCGGCTCGAGGCGGAGAAAAAGAAGCTCAAGAACAAAAATATCGCCGTTGTAGCGGCCCGCTCCCTCTACGTGAAGATGGACGGCACAACGGTCGAGATCAACAATGCCGGGATTGTGTGCGGCCTTATGGCAAAGACCAACGTGCAGCAGTCCATCGGACGGACGTCTGAAGCGGCGGGCATGGGAATCTCAAAAGACAAAATGATTGAGCTCCGTCCGGCAGGAATCAAGGAATACCTTGAGCTCCTCGATAACGCGAAATATATCACGTTCCGGGAGTACGACGGCCTCGATGACTTCTATGTCACAAATGCCCGGGTCATGTCCCCGGACGGCTCGGACTACCGCTATATTGAAGACGTGCGCGTCGTGAACAAGATTGTCCGGGAAGTCCGAAAGGCCGGGCTCCCGCTCCTTCAGGAGGACATCGACGTCGAGGACACACAGGGCGAGCTTGAGCGCCGGGCGAAATACATGGAAGCCCCGCTCGACGATATGGTTCGGAACAAGGAAATCTCCTCCGCGCAGATCACCGTCCCGGAGGGTCAGGACATCATCAAGGACGAACGGATGGACGTCGTCGTCCGCTATGTGTCCCGGGGCTATATCCGCACGATTCACGTCGACATCGGGCGGGCCAACGTCACAGCGTAAAGGGGGGAAAACAGATGTTAAGAGTAAACGGCAGGGCCTACGATTGGGGCGACGTTGACTTCCAGATGCCCGGCCTCAATATTCAAGTTCAGGAAATCAGCTATAACGACGAGCTTGAGAAGGAGGTCGTCTACGGGGCGGGCCAGAGGCCCCGGGGCTACGGCGAGGGAAACTATAAGTCGGAGGGCAAGATCAGCCTCCTCCGCGACGATTATGACGAGCTGCTTGACTATTGCAAGCGGCGGAACATCAAGCTCTACAAGCTCGTAATCCCGAAAATCGCGGTTTCTTATGCGAATCCGGGGAGCCGGACGAGGACGGACATTCTCAGCACGGTCACATTCACAAAGACCGACCAGAAGGCAGCGCAGGGCGACAAGAGCCTCAAGGTCGACATGGACTTCATCATCGTCAACGGAATCACCCGCGACGGCGTGAAGGCGGTCTAATCAAAATAAATGACAAATGGAGGTAACGATCATGGAAGAGATCAGAGACAACAGCACACCGAAGGCGGCGGACGCCGCTCTCACTGAGGAGCAGAAAATCAAGGCAAAGTACAGCGGCGACAAGGTCTACAAAATCGCGATGACTTTGCACCCGGACGACGAGACGGAGGTTCCCGTCCGCTATTTCTTCAAGCGGCCCGGGAATCCGAGTTATAACCGCTATGTCAAGACCGCCTCGAAGGATATGACGGGGGCGCTCAAGACATTCATGTTTGACGCGGTCGTCGAGGAAAGCAAAGCAAAGCTCGAGGAAGACCTCGAGGAATATCCGGCCCTCGCGATCAGCGTCGGCGAGAAGCTGCTCTCGATGATGGGCTTCACCGACTTGTCAAATTTGAAGAAACTCTAAGCGAGAAGCTCCGGGAGGTACGGGCGAACATCTTCGACGCGGGGACGCTCGAGATTCATCGGTTTGTGCCTCCCGCTCTCTTAGAGGGGATAGACGTCGACAGGCTTGAGCTCGAGGAGTTCCTTGAGCTGCTTGCAAAGGCGCGTTATGTTCAGGAGGTAGAGGCCGCGATCATACAGCGGGGCGTCGTGGAAGCCTACGGGGAGGAATGAAAAAGCCGACCCTTCAAAAGGTCGGCTCCCGTCGATGAATCCATGCGCTATACAGTTTTGTCGCGTTCCTCGCGGCCCTGAAGACGCTCTCCTTCTTCTTGTCCAGATGTCGGCCCCGTGTGTTTTGGGCCCCTATCCATAGTGCATAGGGGATGACATACAGGGTCAACGGCACGAAGACGAGGACGGAAAGGCCAACGCCGACGCACAGAGCAAAGACGAGAATCTTCAGCATGAAAGAAAAAAAGACCATCCTCACCGCCTCCTCGCTCCCATTATAACACGGGAAAGGAGTGATTAAAAGCATGAGCCTCGAATCGGTATTCAAATTGAGCCTCATTATGAATCTGATTGACAATCTCACCGAGCCGATGTCGAGGGTCTCGTCGGCAGCGGGGGGCTCAATCAGCAAATTACAAAGCATGGAACAGACCCTCGGAGGCATGACAAAGGGCGGCGCAGTCATGGCGGGCGTCGGTATGCAGATCACAGACGCAGCCCTCGCCCCGGTCGAGGCAACCTTCGAGACCCGGAGGGCGCTCGGGGAGCTCTCCTCCCTCGGCGTGAAAGACCTCGGGGCGCTGGAAGACGCCGCGCGCAGCTTCTCCGACCAATGGGCCGGGACATCGAAGGCGGACTTCATCAGCGCGGCCTATGACATTAAGAGCGGCATCGCGTCCCTCTCAGACGAGGGCGTCGCACAATATACGGAGCTCGCGGGCGTCACGGCAAAAGCGACAAAGTCGACCATTGGGCAGATGACCGACCTCTTTGCGACAGGCTACGGCATCTATAAGGATTTCTACGGAGACCTCTCCGACATGGAGTTCGGCGAGATGTTCTCGGCAGGAATCGCGACTTCCGTCAAGCAGTTCAAGACGGACGGCTCTCAAATGGCGGGCGCAATTAAGACACTCGGCGCGTCGGCAACGACGGCACAGGTTCCCCTCGAGGAGCAGCTCTCCGTCCTCGGTATGCTTCAGGCGACCATGTCGGGCGCGGAAGCGGGCACAAAATACAAGGCGTTCCTCCGATCGGCTACAAAGGGAGGCGAGGCCCTCGGCCTGAGCTTCACCGACGCAAACAATCAGCTCCTAAGTATGCCCGAGATACTCGAACAGCTCCGGGGCAAGTTCGGCGAAACAATGGACGCCGCCGAGAAAATGGAGCTTCAAAAGGCGTTCGGGGACACGGAGGCCGTCGCGCTCATTGATCTCATGTATAACAAGACGGGCGACCTTCAAGACAACATCCTCTCCCTTTACGATTCAATGGGCGGAGGAATAGGCGTCGCCACCGAGATGGCGACAGCAATCAACGAAACGGAGCCGGAGAAGTTCCAGCGGCTCCAACAGCAAATACACAATGTCACGGAAGACCTCGGGAACAGCCTCCTCCCTACTGTCAATACAGTCATGGGGAAAGTCGGGGAGTTTATCGCAAAGGGGGCCGAGTGGGTTCAGAACCATCAGGAGCTCGTCCGGGTCATTATGCTCGTCGTCTTATGCCTCGGGGGATTCCTCACGGTCGCCGGGTCAGTCATCGCGGTCGTCGGAGGCGTGGGCCTTGTGTTCACGAAGACGGCGGGGTTTGTTACCGGGTTTATCGGCACGATTAAGAAACTCCCGGGGATGCTGGACACCGTGCGAATATATGGCATGTACGCGGGGGACGGCATAAAAAAAGGCTTTTCGTATATCAAAAGCGCCGGAGCCGGAGCAATTAACGGAATCAAGAACGTCGCCCTCAGTATGGCGAACATGGCAAAGACCGCCGCTATCAGCGGAGTTAATGCCCTGAAGAGTATGGCGACCGGGCTCGTCGGGATGGCAAAGCAAGCAATCGCGACAGCATCGACGGCCCTCGGGCCGCTCATCAGCTCCGTGTGGAGCTTCACGGCGGCGCTCCTTGCGAATCCGATCACATGGGTCGTTATTGCTATTGTCGGCCTTATAGCGGGCCTCGTGCTGCTCTATAACAAGTGCGAGTGGTTCCGAAATTTAGTCGATGGGATCATAAGCGGGGTCAAGGAAAAACTCGGCGCAGCCTTCGCGTTTGTGAAGAATATCTTCGGCGCGATTGGCAACGTCATCGGGAAAGTCATGGGCGCAGCGAAGGCGACCGTCGAAGAAAAGCTCGGCAATATGAAGCGGGCCTACGAGGAGCACGGCGGCGGCATCAAGGGCGTCGCAGCGGCAGCGGTCGAGGGCGTCAAGGGCTTCTACACAGCCGGATTCACTTTCCTCGATAATTTGACAGGCGGCAAGCTCTCCGCCATAACGAGCAAGGTCTCGGCGAAGTTTGACGAGATCAAGAACACGGTCTCCGAGAAAATGTCAGCCGTGAAACAGCACTTCAGCGACCGTCTGAGCGACATGAAGTCGGCCTATGAAGAGCACGGCGGCGGCTTAAAGGGAGCGGCAGCGGCGGCGCTGGAAGGCGTCCGGGGAGCCTATCAGGACGGATTCAACGCAATCGACAACCTCACAGGCGGCAAGCTCTCCGCCATAACGAGCAAGGTCTCGGCGAAGTTTGACGAGATCAAGAACACGGTCTCCGAGAAAATGTCAGCCGTGAAGCAGCACTTCAGCGACCGCCTGAGCGACATGAAGTCGGCCTATGAGGAGCACGGCGGTGGCTTAAAGGGAGCGGCAGCGGCGGCGCTGGAAGGCGTCCGGGGAGCCTATGAGGACAAATTCAACGCAATCGACAACCTCACAGGCGGCAAGCTCTCCGCTATTACAAGCAAGGTCTCGGAGAAATTCAGCGAGATCAAGAATACAGTCTCCTCGGCGATGGAAGGCGCGAAGCAGTACGCAGCGTCGAAGCTCGAGGGAATGCGGGCCGCATACGAGCAGCAGGGCGGCGGAATGAGAGGCGCGATGGCGGCGACCATGACAGGAATCCGCTCAGTCGCACAAGACGGGTTTAACTTCGTCGACAACCTCACAGGCGGGAAACTCTCAGCTATTCGGGAGAAGTTCTCGCAGGGCATCCAAAACGTCAAGAACGTCATCACCGGGGCTTTTTCATGGTTCCGGCAGTCGGGAGCGAAAATTCTCACGACGTTCACGGAGGGCATCAAGAGCGCAATCTCGGCCCCGATCAATGCGGTCAAGGGCGCGCTTCAAAAAATTCGGAATATGCTCCCCTTCTCGGACGCAAAAACCGGGCCGCTCTCAACGCTTACACTCTCAGGCCATCGGACGATGACAACCTACGCGACGGGCCTCCAACAGGCAGCAGACACCCCGGCAGGGGCCGCACAAGAGGCGCTCAGAAAGGTCAGCACGCAGCTCGGCCCAAACATTCCGACCGGGCCAGAAGCACCGAAAACGCCGCAGGGCCCGCCACCTTCGCCGACACCGATGCCGCTCCCGGCTTCCTTGCCTGTTTACAGCGAGGAGCCTGAGACGGTCGGCATCGCGGCAACACGGGCCCCGGTTCGGACAATCGAGCGCCGGGAAGTCAGCAAGGAAAAAGAGACCAACACAACAACCAGCGAGAAGGACACCGGGGTCAATATCAATGAGTTTCACTTGACGGTCGACTTCTCGAAGATGAAGGAGCTCCCGATGCTCCTGAAGTTCCTCAGAGAGATCGAGGACTATGCAAACGCGAACGGGCTCGCAACTCAGGGGGAGGGATGACGGCATGATATACACAGACGATAGCACCGTGAAGATTGACGCCGTCGTCCTTCCCGGCCTCTTTAAAAGTATTGAGGTTAAGGGGGACGCGATTGTCGACGAGCAGGACGTCGAAGGGCAGAGCAAGAAGCCCAAACAGGCGACAGGCTACGAAGACATAAAAGTGAACATCGAGCTCATAGTTGATGACGGCCCGCTTCTCACCAAAATTCAGAAGATCGAACAGATTCAGCAGCTTTTCAGAATACCGGGTCAGGAGAAGCCGACCGTCCATGAAATCATAAACGAACACACAGCGGCCCGGGGCGTGAAACAGGTCATTTTCAAGAACCTCACGCATAAGGCCGAAAACAAAAAAGGGCAGCTCGTCGTCACGCTTGAATTTTGGGAGTACACCGTCATGACGGTCACGGCCTCGAAGTCCTCAAGCGGGTCGTCCGGCTCAAAGAAGGCAGCGGCAGCGGCGAAGGCGAAGAGCAACCTCAACGAAGATTATCAAAATTATCTCGGGAACCGGGGCAAGGCTCCGGCCCTGAAAAAGTCACCAGCAAAGGACACCGCCAGCGGCGCGAAACATGTTTCGACCGTGAGGGCGATGCCCTACTGAGGAAGTGAGACCATATGGAAACGGAGGAATTATTCTATCCTGAAATCAGCGTCGCGATCGGGAGTTATGCCCTTCAGAAGGGCATCGAGGTCGAGGTCTATTCCGACCAAAACTCATATTTTGATTGGGCGAAGGTGCGATTTACACCACAATTTCAGGAGAACATCAGCGTCGCAGAGAAGGAGCCGGGGACGGTCATGCTCGGCTATAACGGAGTTCTTGACACAGTCTTCGAGGGATATGTCTCCGGGCCCTACAGCGGGGGCGGCTACATGGACGAGATTGTCCTGAAAGACAAGATGCTGCTCCTCGAGGAGACAATCATCTCGAACACGTTCCTCGACGTAACGCCGCAGGAGATCATCTCCTACTGTCTCGCACAGGCGGGGGTCACAGAAGCAAAGCTCTCGGCGGAAATCTACCAGCCCCGGGCGGTCGTGCCTATCTCACAGAAGAACGTCATCGCAGTCATTAAGGAGGTCGGCACAGTTTGGGGCATTAAAAACAAATTCTTTTTTTCGGGCGGCGTCTTCTATTGGGGAGAGAAGCCCGAGCAGGAAAAGATATACAACTTCGAGTATGGGGTCAACATCATCACCCTTGACAGGCCGCTCGGCTCGTGGGAGCTTGAGACCGTGTCGGCCCCATTCGTGAAGCACTCGCACAAAATCAACGTCACACATCCGAAAGTCTCGGGCGAGTTTGAGGTCAAGAAGGTCGTCTTCAGAACCAACGAGACGGGCTTCGTCAGGACGTATATAAATTTTTAATTCTAAGAAAGGGGGGCGCGTATGGGCCCGATGGAAAAAATGATGCAGGACGTCATGGACAAAAAGCTGAAGGAAGATTTTCCTCAGATACAACTCCCCGCCGTTATGAAGGCACGGGTCACGAAAGCGACCGCCCTCGCGGAGGAGTATGAAGATGACGAGCTGAAGATTGAAGACAAGGACGCCGGGCGAACCTTTGAGGCGAAGCTCACCGGGAAATGGTTCGAGTATAATCTGAAAATCCTCACAAAGGACGGCGATGTCGACACGCGCTTCCCGGAGGTTCCGGGGGTCAAGTCAAAGATTCAGATTGAAGCCGGAGGCACGGCGGCGGTCGCGCTGCTCTACGGGGAGCTCATGCCGTACATCATCGGGGAGGTCGGATAATGGCAGGACTAAACGACACAGACATCCGCCTCGATGACGAGTGGCAGCTTACACAGGCCAGCACAGGAGACGCCCCGGTCTGCTCCGGGACGGACTGCTTCCTTCAGGACATCCGCCTCGAGGCAATCACACAGCCCGGGGAGCTCTTCTATGAGCCCGAATGGGGATGGGGCCTTCTCGAGTTCCTTCAGGCGGAGGACGAAGACCTCACCCGGCTCGAGATCAGCGAGCGGGTCAAAGAAAAGCTCAGACGCCGGAAGGAAATCAAAGCCGAGACGATCAGCGTTTCCATCCTCTTCGAGGACGACGTCCTGAAGATTCTCACACGGTTCCAGTTTGTCGGCAGCGAAGAGACGCAGAGCGTCGGGGTCGGGCTCGACCGTGTGAAAGTGGAGGTGATACTCATTGATTGATAAAAAGATATTAGATGAAGTCCTTCCCGTCCCGGAGCTTGAGGAGTTAGCGGACGAGAAGATCGCGGAGCTGAAGGAGGAGGGCTTCGTCGTCACAAACTTCAGCCCGGGCGGTATCTTCTACCACCTCCTCATGATCGTCTGTCAGATCAGGATTGAGCTCATAGTGCTACTCCGGGCCGTGTTAAACAATATGTTTGTTTCCCATGCCGACGGCGTATGGTCGGAGCTGAAGGCGGCGGACTTCTCGAAGAAGCGCAAGGACGCGGTCAAGACGCGCGGCTATGTGACAATCAGCCGGGAGGCCGTAAAAAGCAAAGACGGCGAGGAGGTCGTCGGGGACGCGGTCAAAATACCGAAGGGGCACATCTTCAAGACAATCCGGGACATTAACGGCGAGGAGCTCCGTTACTTCGCAGTCGAGAACACCGTGCTCCAACAGGGCGCGCTCTCGGGCGTGGTGGTGGTGGAGGCCGAACAGGAGGGCGCACGCTATAACGTCCCGCCCGGTCAGATCACGAAGAGCCTCACGCACATTGAAGGCATTGACAAGATTGAGAATCTCTCCGGCTGGATCATCCGGGAGGGGGCAGACATCGAGGACTATGAGAGCCTCCGGGCCCGGACGCTCGGCGCATGGGCGGAGCTCTCGACACTCCCGATTAAAGACAAATATAAAAACGTGTGCGAAGGCGTGCCCGGGGTACTCTTCGTAAATGTTCACGACCTACATCCCCGGGGACAGGGTACAATCGACATTATTGTCACAGGCACGGCAGGGCAAGCAACGGAGGGCCTCCTTGAGGACGTCAGGAAGGCGGCGAACAGCATCCGGGGCCCTTATGACGACATTCTTGTCATGAGCTCAACAACCATTGAGCAGGACGTCGCCGTCACGATCACCGTGTCGGAGCTGATTGATTCAACAGGCATTGAAGAGCGGGCGGCTTCCGTTATCTCGGAGCTGCTTCAGATACGCAAGGGGCGCAACCTGAACGAGCTCACGCACGCCGACATCATCTTCGAGCTGAAAGACAAACTCCCGGACATCCGAAATGTCAAGGTCACAGTCCCGGAGGAGGATGTCTTCCTCGACAGTGACAAGGTCATTATCCTCGGGGAGGTCACTGTCACAGCGAGGAGGGTCTGAGATGTTTGAAAAATTCAGCGACTATATGTTTAGCTTGCTTTTCACGCCCCTCAAGAAGGTAAGGCAAGCCGGGAATCAGTTCTATCTATTTTTTAAGGTCGTCGGGAAACTCTTCGACGATACGAAGGCCGACATCTTCCGTGTCAGGGAGGAGAGCATCGTCGCCAGCGCGAGCGAGGTCATACTCCCGGAACACGGCAGAGACCGCGACATGACACGGCTCAAGGGCGAGACGGTCGAAGGCTACCGGACGCGGCTCTCCATGAAGGCCCTCATCGCAGAGAAGGCCGGAACGGAGGCGGGCATCCTCCTCGCTCTCGCGGCGCTCGGCTACGAGCACAGCTACATTGAGCGGATGTCGCTCCATGATACGGAGCGATGGGCCGAGTTTATTGTCTTCCTCGGGGGCAAATACCCGAGCGGCGTGAACGACATCGCGGTCATTGACGCGGAGGTCATGAAGGTCAAGGAGGCCAGCTCGAAGCCGTTCTACGGAATCGAGGAGCGGAACATCGTCGAGATACGGGAGAAATACCGCTCCGGCCTTTACGCCTTCCCCATTTGCGGACGTTTCAAGTGCGGACAGTTCCCGTACAAGAATAATAACGTCGGCTATCTGCTCGGGAGCCGGGCCGTCCTCTCCATCTCCTACCGGGAGGGCCGCTTCCATTATGCCCTATGCGGCACTATGCGGTCGCAGGAGCCGCCCTATATCAAGGGCGATATAATCGGGGGCCGCGTACTCGGAAGCGTCTCAGAGCTCCGTGCAGCCTATCAGGAGGGGCGCTTCCCTTATCTCCTGAGCGGGGCCGTCCGGCTCTCGCAAGGTATCGACAACGGCAGGAGCTCGGCATCGGTCATGCGGGAGGAACAAGAGCTCGGGGCCGGGGAGTTCGCCTATATCCTGAGCGGTTCGTGTCGGCTCTCACAGGGCGTCAACAATGGAAAGAGCTCGGCGTCGGAGCTTCGGGAAGAATCAGAGCTCGGGGCCGGGAGCTTCAGCTACAGGAGGCCCTCGCAGGGCGAAGACAACGGCAGGGGCTCGGCGTCAGAGCTTCGGGAAGAATCAGAGCTCGGAGGCGGGAGCTTCAGCTACAAGCGGCCCGCACAGGGCGAGGACAACGGCAAGACCGGGGCCTCGGATGTTCAGGCGGCGCAAGAGTTCAGCATCGGCCTTGTCAGCTATGCCCGCAGCGGGCAGCGCAGGGCGGGCCAGAGAAAGGAGTGATAGATCACATGAAGACATTGACACCGATCGGCATTAACAAGCAGCTCGTCCGGCTGAGGGATTCTCTCGCCTATGCGACCTTCCTCGAGACGGGGAAGCTCCGCAAGGTCTCGGTATTCAAGGCGGACGTCACGGACAACAAAATCAAGATTTACGTCTACCTTGACGACACCGTGACGGGAGCAGTCAAGGACATCTCCCTCGTTGATAAGGACGGGGATGTCATCGCGATTGCAAAACGCGAGTTCACAAAACCGCGCACGAAAGGAATTTACTCAGTGTTCGCTTACACATTCGTCGAAGTGGAAGACCCGGACGCGCCAATTATGACAGGAGGTGAAAGCAAATGAATCCATACAATCCTACACCATGGAAAGATGACGTCTATGACGAGGCGAGCGGCGAGCTGATTCAGGAAGGGACGCCAATGAGCCGGACGCAGTTTTACAACATGGAGACGGGCATCCTCGGGAACAACGTGCTCGGAGCCTTCCTTGTGTCACAGGTCATGCAGCAGCAGCGCAGCCTCGCAGACCTCGAGGGCGAGATCAAGGAGGTCACGCTCACGAACAGCCTCGAATATCCGTTCAACAACTCCGCGAAGACGGTCGCGCTCGAGCATGAGCGGGACACCCTGAAATATCAGGTCGGCGTCGAGGTCATTTCCTCGGACGGCCTCGTCGGGGACGTGGAGGTTTATGACAAGGCGCTGAACGGCTTCAAGCTCCGCTACACGGGGAGCGCGAAGACTGTGAAGCTCCGCTACTATGTGCAAGGAGGGATGCTATAATATGGCGAACATTATTATCAAGAACGACGAACGCCGGGAACGGCATGAACAGATTCTCAGGGACTTCGGGCACGACCCGCAGACGGCAAACCGGGAAGCCCGGGAGCAGGCCGAGATCATCGCGGAGACATGTCACGAAGCAGTTAAGAAAGGAGTGTTTAAGTAATGGCAACAATAGCGAAAACAATCGAGAAGACAGGCGGCGACAAGATTGACGTCCGCATCAGCGGGACGAAGGTCATCCTCGGCGATGACGAGATGACGCTGAATCTCAGCAAGTATGAACGGGACGACCCGGTTCACATTGACATCGGGCTCAATGCCCGGGGCTTCCTCACCTTCGGCGTCAGCGACCGTTATGCCGTGCAGATCGACATTCCGGGCAGGGAGTACGACCTCGTCGATACGGGGGAGCTGGACGAGAACGGCTCGCCCCGCATGAAGAAGGTCGCGAAGGCGTTCAGCATGGCAAACGTGACGGTCACACTTTGGGGCCGGGCGGCTGAAGAGGCCATAACAGACGAAGAAGGAGGAGAAAACAATGAGTAATTTTGACGACCTGAAGCTCGCAGTCGAGGCATTATCCGGGGGAAAGAATACCGTGTTATTTGATGACGACCTCGGGACAGGGGGCGAGAGCTTCCCTTCTATCATGGTACGGATTCCGCAGTTCACGAGCCTCAGCGTGCTCGCAGGGGCCCCGGACGCGCCTCATTCCATGTTTGTTGTGGATGATGTTCCCTATCCCGAGATTTACTTCTCGAAGTACCCGAACATTGTCATGCACGACCGGGCGTATAGCCTCCCCTACAAAGACCCGCGCGCTTATGTGACGTTCGATCAGGCGCAGCAATACAGCGAAGCGAAGGGCAAGGGATGGCATCTTGCCACAAATGCGGAATATGCGGGGATTGCCTTGTGGTGCTTGAAAAATGGATTTATGCCTCGAGGAAATAATCTTCATGGAGGCGATCATTCCGCACCTCATGAGAGGGGGATCGTCACCTATACCTATACCAGCGAGGGCAAACTCTACAATGGACGAACAGCGACCGGGAGCGGCCCCGTGTCATGGAACCATGATGGAACAACCGCCGGAATATGCGACTTGAACGGGAATGTCTGGGAGTGGGCCGGGGGCCTTCGTCTGAAGAATGGGGAAATTCAGATCATTCCACACAATAACGCCGCAAAGCATCTTGACCAGTCCGACACAAGCGTTCAGTGGAAAGCAATCCTTCAGGACGGGACGATTGTCGCACCGGGGACGGCGAACACGCTGAAAATCGACAACTCCGTCGCAGGTAACGCGACACAGACAGATCCGAAGGTTTCAGGCACGCCTATCATCAGTACGACGCGACAATTCCCTATGTATACGGGAGGAGATGTTAATAGTTACTATGGGTACAACTATTGTACGTTTGAAACGCTTGCAGCAAAGAGCGGCGTCACGGTTCCCATGCTCCTGAAAATACTCGGAATTGCTCCTCCTACGACGGGGCTTGAGGGCGATAATTTTTGGTGTAGGAATTACGGAGAACGGCTTCCTTTGCGCGGCGGCTCGTGGACTCTGGAGCCGGGGCGGGCGTGTTCGCGCTTAATTTGGTTGCCCCGCGCGCGGCTAGTGGTGACAGTGTTGGTTTCCGCGCCGCTTTTGTCTCTCTGTAATCTGTTTTTTGTGTTCTGGTTTCCGACGCGATAGCGGCGGTTTCCCCTCCGGGGCTTTTGCCCCGGAGGGGTCGCGATTTTTGGCTTTTTTTCAGTAGCTTTTTTCCGTTGTGTATGGTAAAATTTTTGAAGTATTTTATCGAAGAATGGGGGGACAAAGTGGAGGAACAGGAAATTCAGGAGGAGCTCGAGGGAGCCGCAGATCAGGAGGAGCTTGAAGAGGAAGAGGGAAAACCGATTAAGCATAAGCTACAGGTTCAACAAAAAGTTTATGACATGATCCTCTATGCTTACCCGGCCCTTGAGCAGATGCCGAAGTCGCAGAAGTTCAGCCTTGCACAGGACATTAAAAAGTGCATGGACAAAATTCTCCGTCTCGTCATCACAGCAAATAAAAAGTACACGAAGAAAACGACCCTTCAGGAGCTCGACATAGAGGTCGCGGCCCTGAAGGTTTACATCCGGGTCGCGGCAGACCTCACCTATCTCCCCCTAAAAAAATATGAGGTATGGTCGGGGCAGCTTGTCGAGATTGGCAAAATGGTCGGCGGATGGATTCGTTCTAATCGGGAGGCAAATGAGCCCGTCAAGATAGACGCGGAGATTTTTCATTGTGCAGATTGTAACGAAGAAATACCGACGAAGGCTCATAAATATTCGATGGAGCACTTCGGTCGGGACTTGTGTTACAAATGCCAGAAGAAGCAACGAAAATGACAAAACACCGGGGACGGATCGGCGCTTCCTTTGCGCGGCGGCAATTTCTGGAATGGAGCCGGGGCGGGCGTGTTCGCGCTGAAACTGAACAACCCGCGCGCGTTGAGCACTAACAATGTAGGTTTCCGCGCCGCTTTTCTCTCATAGCCAGATATTCGGGGCTCAAGGGCCTTGTCTCAGAGCGGAGAGACAAAAGGGATTCGTCTCCGTGCCGATCGGGAAGGTCGGCAAAAAATAAAAACCTCATGGAAGCCGTTAGTAACTCAGGGAGCAGCTCCCCGAGCGAAAGCCGTGACACATGAAAAAATGAATATCATCGGGAATGGGTCGGCGCTTCCTTTGCGCGGCGGCTCGTGGACTCTGGAGCCGGGGCGGGCGTGTTCGCGCTTAATTTGATTGACCCGCGCGCGGCTAGTGGTGACAGTGTTGGTTTCCGCGCCGCTTTTCTCTCATAGCCAGATATTCGAGGCTCAAGGGCCCCGTCTCAGAGCAGAGAGACAAAAGGGATTCGTTTCCGTGCCGATCGGGAAGGTCGGCAAAAAATAAAAACCTCATGGAAGCCGTTAGTAGCTCAGGGAGCAGCTCCCCGAGCGAAAGCCGTGACACATGAAAAAATGAACATCACCGGGGATAAGTCGGCGCTTCCTTTGCGCGGCGGCTCGTGGAACAATGGAGCCGGGGCGGGCGTGTTCGCGCTTAATTTGAATAACCCGCGCGCGGATAGTGGTAACAATGTAGGTTTCCGCGCCGCTTTTCTCTCATAGCCAGATATTCGAGGCTCAAGGGCTTCGTCTCAGAGCAGAGAGACAAAAGGGACTTGTCTCCGTGCCGATCGGGAAGGTCGGCAAAAAATAAAAACCTCATGGAAGCCGTTAGTAGCTCAGGGAGCAGCTCCCCGGGCGAACGCCGTGACACATGAAAAATTGAACATCACCGGGGACGGATCGGCGCTTCCTTTGCGCGGCGGCTCCTTCAATGGCAACAGGGCCGGGGCGGGCGTGTTCGCGCTCAACATTTATGAGCCGCGCGCGTATTCAGGCCATAGCGTAGGTTTCCGCGCCGCTTTTCTCTCATAGCCGGATATTCGGGGCTCAAGGGTCTCGTCTCAGAGCAGAGAGACAAAAGGGATTCGTCTCCGTGCCGATCGGGAAGGTCGGCAAAAAATAAAAACCTCATGGAAGCCGTTAGTAGCTCAGGGAGCAGCTCCCCGGGCGAAAGCCGTGACACATGAAAAATTATGGAGCCATATGAGAACAATCAAGAATATAAAGGAAAAAGTCACCGATTTTCAGAACCTATACACCGCCTATTTACACGCGCGGAGGAATAAGCGTTATAAGCAAGAGGTTCTTGAGTTTTCCGCGAATCTGGAAGAGAATCTTCATGATATTCAGGAGGCTCTCAGGAATCAGACCTATATCCCCGGGGGCTATAAAAGACGAATCATTCACGACCCCGTCGACCGCCTTATTATGTGGCAAGATTTTATTCATCGGGTCATACAGTGGGCCGTTTATCAAGTAATCAATCCTGAATTTGTACGCGGCTATATAGAGGATTCCTACGCTTGCATAAAAGGCCGGGGCTCCGATGCCGCAGCACAACGTCTGTTTTATTTCATGCAGCAAGCCGATCGGATAGATAAAAGCGCAGGAATCGACCTCAAGGGCTACCCTCTGAAGCGTCACTATCTGGAAAAGCTCGATACAAGTAAATTTTTCTATACAATCGACCATGAAACATCTCTAAATTTAGTCGGGAAGAAGTGCAATTTCGATCCGTGGTTAATGTGGCTCATGGACTTATTTGTCAATGCTCCGGGCGAGAAGTTCGGATTCCCTCCGGGAAAGGGCGTCAAAGACGTTACTCCTGAAGAGATGCTCGAGGACGTCGGGCTCGCCGTGGGGAATCTCCTGAATCAAATGCTTGCAAATGTAAATCAGAATGAGGTCGACCAATATGCGAAGCGTGTGCTCAGGATTCATTACTACGTCCGTTATATGGACGATATAGTAATCATGTCAGATGACAAAGCGCAGCTTCACGAATGGCGGAAGCAGATCAGCGAGTTCATGCACGAGAAACTCAAGCTCGAGCTCAATCCGAGAAAATGCTTTATCCGTCCTATCTCTCAGGGGATCGACTTTTGTCAATACCGTATATTCCCCGATCACATCAAGCTCAAGAAGGCGACGGCGCTCCGCATGAAGCGCAACCTCAAGAGGATTCAACACCTTTATGCAGCCGGGGAAATAAGCCTCGAGCGGGCTCAAAAGACCGTCAGCTCCTACACGGGCCTCCTCTCCCATTGTGACAGCTACCAGCTCAGGAGGGCCATATTCGGCGAATACAGTGCGACGGAGTGGGTCGACGGATGGTTCTATCTTCAGCGGGACAGCGACCTCATAGCAGCGAGGGCCGAGGAAAAAAAGAACGGGCGCAGCGAGTAAAATCGCGGCGTCCGTTTTTGTCATTTATCTTGCGCACGTTTGTCAAAAATTTTGCGCAGCTACAAAGGCGCTCCGTCATCTTAGCAGCCAAATCAGATAAATCACTGAAGGTTTCACCCTTCTTTACCAGCTCAATTTCCTTTGTCTGGCCTCCATAACTGAAGCTCACCTTTCTTCCGGTCAGATACTGCACCACGCTCTGTCTCTTTACGGACTTGCTGGCAAAATCACTGGAATTGGCGTTAAAGACATTGTTTGACGCTTTCAGAGAGATACCCTTTGACGTATCCGCTCCATCGGCCTTTTTATATCCCAGGGCGCCCAGTGCGGAGGAGGTGTCGCGCAAAACGATATTGGTATTCTCATGGCCCGCCTTTGTATTTATCCGGAAGCTTCCGCTGTCCGCATCAAAACCGAATTCAAAAACATCGGAAAGCTGGTTCTCTCCCAGCTTTAGCCCCGACTGCTTCAATGCTGTATTCAGCTTATCTGTCAGTTCTCTTATCTTGCCTGCATCTGCATTCCCGTCCGCGCCATATATGTCGGTATAGTCAATCTTCTGGCTTTTGCCGTCCTCGTCCTTATAGGCGGAGGGGAAACTGAACGTAGCCGTTGCATCGTATTTCTTGGTGACTTCGTTGTAATAACCGAATGTCAGCTGGCTGCCCTTCAGGTTGGAGGTCTGGCAGGCAGCCGGATTATTCAGGTTTTCCTCCGTTATCCTGTAAGCCGTAATGGAATCCGTGCCATTTTTCTTATCCGATATACGGGTTGACGCAGTGGCGGTCTGCCGGACCCCCAATATCGCAAGTGAATTAACTAAGCTGGAGCTTCCGGTTGCTGATACAAACTTTGTCACTTTGGAATCCCCAAGTATGCTGATCCGGTTTTTGGCAAAAATACTTGCGTCCTTTAAATTACTGCTGGAGGAATAGGACATGAAATTATCCTGCAGTGCCAGTATCTTATTGCTGATGCTTTGAAATGCTTCCTGCTTCCAGCTGAGTTTTGTCATTTCACTTTTCTTATTTGTAATCTTGGCATTTGTTGCTGCTGTCAGCTGTTCAATCACCTGGTCACGGTCAATCCCGGACACCAATCCGCCATACCCTCTTAAGCTGGTATTCCCAAGGCTGCCTGTTCCCGATACACTTGCCATTCATATTCTCCTTTCAATCCTCTGTATTGCTTCCTACTAATTTATTTATCGGCGGATTTTCCGGAAAAATAACACAAAATATACAAGTCCTACATAAAACCTGCGTTTTTTCAGGCCTCGGCCCAGCCTGGAGAATTCAGCCGCTCATGCCGCGGCGCTTTCTTTACCGTCATACACGCCTTGATGATTTCCGTCAGAATCCGCACCCTGAACCGGCTCTCATAATAGCCGATGATTGGCGCCACAGAGTTCTCATCCACTACCACGTACTTTGCCGGCAGGCTGGTTAATGTCAATGCCTTGACATCCACACGGCACCTGCTGCACAGGCATACATCATAAGCCCTCATATGCGTCTCCAGGTCGACATGGTTCAGAATCTCTTCCATCACGTTGACCATATGGCAGGATTTCCGCCTTGCTCTTTCCTCTTCCTCCACATAGCTGGTAAGCTGGTTAAGGATTTCTCCGGATATCTTATCATTTTCCCCTGCCTCGTTTACCACAATCACCTTTTTATCTCCTGGCAGAACCGGTCTGATTTTCGGTTCCTTTACCGGTCTGACTTTCGCATCCTCTTCCTGGGAGGTCTCCGCCTCCTGGAGGACGGTTTCCGTCTGCAAAGGCAGCTCTTCCTTGGGAGATGTTTGCGCTTTCAATGAGAGTCCTCCCTCCTCACCTAAATCCACCGCCTCACGAATGGCCGCAGCGCTTTCCCTGAGAGCGGCCGCGTTCTCCCTCAAGGCAGCTGCATGCTCTCCCACTGCTTCCTCTTCCAGCACCGTTTCCCCGGCAGATGTCCGCTCAGGCCGCGTTACCGGGCCTTCCACAGCCGGCTCCGGCGCCAGAACCGCTGTAGCTTCTGGATTCATCTCTTGTTCAGAAGTCGTTCCATTGGTAATGAGATTTAGTACATGTGACGTTTTGTTAGTCTTTTTTGCCACCTTTATGCCTCCTTCAAGTGGATAGTTTCCGCAATTTCATCTATGAACGCCATATAGTCTTTGACAGCGGCCGAGCGTGGGTTGTAATCAAATATGCTTTCACCATGAGCCGGGGCCTCAGCAATGGCAACGCCATTCCTGATTTTGGATTCAAACACCACCGTATTGATCTGCTGCGCCAGCTGCCTTGCTACATCTAACACCTCCCGGGAAAGAAGGGTTCTTTTGTTATACCTGGTCAGCAAGATGCCCAGTACATGTAAACGCGGATTCAGTCCCCCTCTGACAGATTCAATGGTCTCCTTAAGCTGTGCCAGCCCAACCAGGCTCAGGATGTCGGAAGCCATCGGGATAATCAGATAATCAGACACCGTATATGCATTGACCGTCAGCAGGTTCAAGGCCGGGGGAGTGTCGATGATTACATAGTCGTACTCTTCCATCACAGGGGCCAGGGTGTTTTTAAGAATACACTCCCGGTGTTCAGCAGCCGCCTGCTCCACCCCACTGCTTAATGTAATGTCAGAGG